>Ga0224723_1001938_pt1 | contig 11869 bp, 10 predicted proteins | sample Balambano_FR2_Me_FD_161647 | JGI IMG/M metagenome (GOLD analysis project Ga0224723, IMG submission 161647) | Freshwater sediment microbial communities from Lake Towuti, South Sulawesi, Indonesia - Balambano_FR2_MetaG | ecosystem: Environmental > Aquatic > Freshwater > Lake > Sediment | place...
AGCGGGGTCGCGGGAGATGTCGCGGGTGATGACGGCACGTGTCATGACAAGGTCGGACGCCGGGGGCCGTGTTCCCGGCGTCCCGCGATGCGGGCGGTCGCGGGCCGGTCAGCCCAGCAGGTCGTGACGGACGATGGTGGCGTCGCGGGCCGGTCCCACGCCGATGGCGCTCACCCGGCACCCGGACATCTGCTCGACGGCGTCGACGTACGCCCGGGCCGCCGTGGGCAGGTCCTCCCAGCTGCGGGCCTTGGTGATGTCGTCGTCCCAGCCCGAGAGCTCCTCGTAGACCGGCGCCGCGTGGTGCAGGTCGGTCTGGGTGAGCGGCATCTCGTCGTGGCGCACCCCGTCGACGTCGTAGGCCACGCACACCGGGATCCGCTCGAAGCCGCTGAGCACGTCGAGCTTCGTGAGGAAGTAGTCGGTGAGCCCGTTCACCCGGGTGGCGTAGCGGGCGATGACGGCGTCGAACCAGCCGCAGCGGCGGTTGCGCCCGGTGGTGACACCGACCTCCCCGCCGATGCGGCGCAGCCGCTCCCCGTCGGCGTCCTCGAGCTCGGTGGGGAACGGCCCGGCGCCGACCCGGGTCGTGTACGCCTTGAGGATGCCCACGACGCGGTCGATGCGGGTGGGCCCGATGCCCGACCCGATGCAGGCGCCGCCGGCCGTGGGTGACGACGAGGTGACGAACGGATAGGTCCCGTGGTCGACGTCGAGCAGCGTGCCCTGGCCGCCCTCGAGCAGCACCGTCCGTCCCTCGTCCAACGCCCGGTTGAGCACGAGCCGGGCGTCGCCCACGTACGGTCGCACCCGCTCGGCGTACCCCAGCAGGTGATCCGTGATCTCGTCGACGGTGATGGCCCGGCGGTTGTAGACCTTGACCAGCAGCTCGTTGCGCTGGCGCAGCGCGCCCTCGATCTTCTGCCGCAGGATCGACGGGTCGAAGAGGTCCTGCACCCGGATCCCGATCCGGCCGACCTTGTCCATGTACGTGGGGCCGATGCCCCGGCCCGTGGTCCCGATCGCCCGCTTGCCGAGGAACCGCTCGCCGACCTTGTCCACGGTCACGTGGTACGGCGCGATGACGTGGGCATCCGCCGAGATCATGAGTCGCGAGCAGTCCACCCCCCGCGCGGTGAGGGCATCGATCTCACCGAACAGCACCCCGAGGTCGACGACGACGCCGTTGCCGATGACGGGGACGACCGTGGGCGTGAGGATGCCGGACGGCAGCAGGTGCAGGGCGTAGGACTGGTCGCCGACGACGACGGTGTGGCCGGCGTTGTTGCCGCCCTGGTAGCGGACGACGTAGTCGACGCGCCCGCCGAGGAGGTCGGTGGCCTTGCCCTTGCCCTCGTCGCCCCACTGGGCGCCGACGATGACGATGGCTGGCACGGGAGCGCAGGCTAGTCGAGTCCGGTCGCGACGGGCGCCCCCAACGTCGCGGCCAGGGCGGCGCCGAGACCCGTTCCCGACGTCCAGGCCGCCTCGACCCGGCTCTTGCTCCCCCACGCGTCGCCGCAGACGCCGAGGCCGTGGGGGCGCAACGCGAAGGGCGGCGCCGGCCGCGGCCGCACCGGCCGGGCGAAGCCCCAGCGCTGGACGTGGGTCCACCGCGGCACCGGCACGGGACCGCGGACCCCGAGCGCGCGCGCCACGTCGGCCAGGACGGGGGTCACGGCAGCGTCGGGGTCGGCCAGCCACCGTCGCGCGGCGTCCGCGGTCGAGTGCGCCACGAGCACCGGTTCCCCGTCGCCGCGCCGCCGCCCGTCGTCGGCGACCCAGTCGACGACGGACGCCCCGGCCGCGTCCACGAACACGCCGTCGATGTCGGGCCACCAGCGGTGCTCCCAGCGCGCCGCCACCGAGACCACGGGCTCCCAGGGCCACGGCCCTGCGGGACTCCACGACCAGGCCAACTCCCCGGGCAGGACGCGGGCGGCCTGGGGGTCCGGCACGGCGAGCACGACGGCGTCGGCGACCCGCTCCCGACCGCCCTGCACCCGGACCCGCCAGCCGCCGCCCGGCAGGGGCTCGACGAGGTCGACCTCGGCCGGGTGGCGCACGGTGAGTCCCGCGGCCAGATCCTCGACGAGGGTTCGCAGTCCGGCGGGGGCCGCCCACCGCACGGGTCCCGTCGTGGTCCCCCGGAGACGGCCGCCGTCCGAGAGGTGGAACGTGTCCGTCCAGGGACGGGCGACTCCTCGCCGGTGCCAGTCCGCGACCACGGCGGCGAACCCGGGCTCGGACACCGTGAGGTACGAGGCCCCGATGTCGACGGGGTGGCCGTCCGTCTCGCGCAGTGCCATCCGGCCCCCGATACGGTGGCCCCGGTCGAGCACCTCCACCTCGACGCCGCGCGAGGCGAGCGCGCGGGCGCAGGCGATGCCGGCCATCCCGCCCCCCACGACCGTCACCCGAGCCACGGGGGTCTATGGGATCAGACGTCGATCTCCGTGGGCACGGCGGGGTCGCTGGCGGTGAGGAAGTCCCGGCAGCGCGCGGCCTCGTCGTCCTCGCCGATGCGGGCGGCCGCCTCGGCGAGGGCCCGCAGGGACCGGAGGAAGCCGCGGTTGGGCTCGTGACGCCACGGGACCGGTCCGGCGCCCCGCCACCCGGCGCGGCGCAGGGCGTCGAGGCTCCGGTGATAACCCGTCCGGGCGTAGGCGTAGGCCGTGACGACCGAGCCCGCCGGCGCGAGCAGCTCGCGTTCGGCGAGTTCCGCCCAGGCCAGGCCGGAGGCGGGATGAGCCGCCGCGACGTCCCGGGGGTCGGTGCCGGCGGCCAGCGCGGCCGCCACCTCGGCCGAGTCGGCCGCCGGGAGCAGGGTCTCGGCCGGGCCGAGCAACGGGGAACCGGTCATCGCGGCGATCCTGCCACGACCCCCGGGCGACGCCGCCGCCGGTCGGACACGGGGAGTTGTGACACGGTGACCATTCGTCCTCTTCGCCGCACTGATCGGCTACGATGTCGAGACGCCCTGCCCATCCGGGCCCTACCTTGGAGGCATGCTGAGCCGTCGCGTCAACATCCAGCTGGACGACGACCGTTACGAACGGATCAGCCGTCTGGCTCAGGACGGCCGGACCTCGATCTCCGCGGTGGTCCGCGAGGTCCTGGACCGGGGTCTGCCCTCCCCGGTCGACGCCACGTCGGCGCTGCGTACGGTGCTGGACGCCCCGGCGATGCCCGTGCCCGACGACCCGGCGGAACTGCGCGTCAGGGCCTGAGACCGCCCGGGCGGTGCTCCTCGTCGACACCACGGTCCTGGTCTATGCCGTGGGCGCGTACGACGCCCTACGGGAGCCGTGCCGGTGGCTGCTCTCCCACGTCGCGTCACGACGGATCGAGGCGACGACGACCGTGGAGGTCATCCACCGGTTCGTGGGGATCCGCGCCGCCCGGTGGGGCGGCGGCGACGCCGTCGCGCTCGGCCGCGCCTACCTCGACCTGCTCTCCCCACTGGCGGTGGTGACGGAGGACCACCTGGGGACGGCGTTGACGCTCTACGACGACCACGCGGGTCTGCTGCCGGCGGAGGCCGTCCTCGCCGCCGTCGCAGCGGCCCGGGACGCGACCCTGGTCTCCGCGGACCGGACGTACGCGACGCTCGGACGCCCCCGCTGGGTGCACCCGGGCGACGCCGGCCTCGTCGACCTCCTTCGGCCGCCGAACGGGCCGACCGGTCCGAACGGGGCCTGAGCCCGCGCCGCGGGGCCGGTCAGCCGCGGCGGTGCCGACGGAACGTCGACAGGCAGAACAGGCCCCAGGCGGCGAACCCCACCGCGACCCCCAGGACCAGGGCCGTGCCGAACGGCTGGGAGCGGAGTTCCTCCAGCGCCGCGTCCAGGCCCCCCGCCTCGCTTGAGTCGTACTGCCAGGCCGCGACGACCAGGAGGACCCCGAGGGTGGCGAAGGCGACCCCGCGGGCGACGTCGCCGACCTGGCCGAGGCGCACCTGCCACTGCGGCACCCCGGGCTCGAGCTTCTCGCGGATCTTGCCGCGGACGCCCCGCACCGCCAGGTAGACCGCGAGGGCGACCACGGCCAGCCCGGCGAGGGCCACGAGGACGCGACCGCCGGGCCATCCCAGCACCGTCGCCGTGGCCCCTTGGGTTCCGTCCTCGCCCCCGCCCCCGGCGAGGACGGAGACGGTGGCGACCAGCAGCGCGACCCCGAGCACTGCCTTGCCGCCGGCCTTCGCCCGATTGAGGGGCGTGGGCCGGGTGAGGCCCTGTCCCGCGAGCTCGACCAGTTGCCACCCGGCGTAGGCGGCGAAGCCGACCGCCAGCAGCACCAGCAGGACCGCCCCGAACGGCTGCTCCGCGAGCTGGGACAGGGCACCCTGGCTCGACGCCTCCTCACCGTTGTCGCCGAGCGCCACCTGGGCGGTGATCCACGCGAGAACGAGGTACAGCACGCCCTGGGCGGCGATCCCGGTCCGGCCGGCGGCGACGGCGACCCGGGAGACGTCCTCGGAGTCGATGTCGGCGGCGCGGCGGGTCCCTCGGGGGAACGGTGAGCCCGGCATGGCAGTGTCGTACCGCGGATGCGGCGTGCTCGCATCCCGGACGTGCGGGACGGACTGTGACGAACAGGACCGTGACGCATCTCACATTAACCACGCTGTGTGAGAGGTCCGGGGAAGGATGGAGGACGCCGATCCTGGGAACGGCCCAGGGGAACCGCCGCCGCCACGGGAGGGACACCATGCCGGTCGCGACGCTGCCCGTCTCGACATCCGGTCCGACGGACACCACCGCGACGTTCCGGGTCCCCGTCGCCGACCCGGTCGCCGCACCGATGCTGCGGCTCTGCGAACCCTGGCCGACCGTGGACGGCGACGAGCGCCCGGGTGACCGCACCACGGCCGTGGCCGTGGACGGCGCCCGCCCGGTCGCTCTGTGGTTGGTGGCCGGGAACTTCGACCGCGTGGTGCCCGTGACGCTGCGGGCCCGGGCCACGGAGGATCCGCGCCGGGTGCTCCGTCGCGCGATGGACCGGCCCGAGGGTTGCCGTTTCGACCCCGTCGTCTGCGTCGACGACCTCGACCGGCTGGTCGGCATCGTCCCGGTGGAGGCCCTCGCGCGCCACGTCGCCGTCGCCTGACGGGGGGTCCGAGCCGCTCACGCCGTTCGCGGCGGTGGTTGTATGCCGCCATGCGCCTCTCGGAGCGGCTCGCCGGGTCCCATCTGCTGCTGACCGGGGTCACCGGCTTCGTAGGCGAGGCGCTGCTGCTCCGGCTGCTGCGCGACGTGCCGGGGTGCCGCGTGTCGGTGCTGGTCCGGCCGAAGGCCGGCCAGCCGGCCCGGGACCGGGTGGGCCAGCTCCTGGCCAAGCCCGTCTTCGCCGACCTGCCCGCGGACACCCTCGAGCGCCGTGTCACCGTGCTGTCCGGGGACCTCGCGGACGTGCCGGAGCTGCCCCGCGACCTCGACGTCGTCGTGCACTGCGCCGGTGACGTGTCCTTCGACCCATTGATCATGGACGCCTTCACGACCAATGTCGTCGGGGTCCGGGCCCTGCTGGACCGCGTGCTCGAGGCGGCGGGCACACCGGGCGGCGACCTGCGGCCGCTGCACTACGTCCACGTGTCGACGGCCTACGTCGGCGGACGCCGTCGCGGCCCCGTACCCGAGGCGTCCGTCGACCACACCGTGGACTGGCGCGCCGAGCTGGCCGCCGCCGAGCGGGTGTCGCAGGCGTGCGAGGACCGCTCCCGGTCGGCGGGCATGCTCGCCCGCTTCCTCGCCGACGCCGAGCGGGACCACAACCGTGCCGGCCCGCTGGCGGTCGCCCGGGCCGCCGAGGAGCTGCGGCAGGCCTGGGTCGTGGACCAGCGCAAGGAGGCCGGTGCCGAGCGGGCGCGCAGCCTCGGATGGACCGACGCCTACACGTTCACCAAGGCCCTCGGCGAGCGGGTCGTCGAGGAGGTGGCCGCCCCCGTCCTGCCGACGACGGTGTACCGGCCCAGCATCATCGAGTCGGCCCTGCGCACCCCGCACCCGGGGTGGATCGAGGGCTTCAAGATGGCCGAGCCGATCATCCTCGCCTACGGCCGCGGCGAACTGCCCGACTTCCCGGCCGCACCCGACTCCGTCATCGACATCGTCCCCGTCGACCTCGTCGTCAACTCGATCGTGGCCGCAGCCGCCGCACCGCCCCCGGCCGGGCGGCCGGCGTACCTGCACCTGTCGTCGGGGGCCCGCAACCCGCTGACGTTCCGGCAGCTCGAGCGCTACGTCAGCGACTACTTCGCCCGCCATCCCTTCGACATGGGCACCCGCGGGGCGGTCCGGCTGCAGGAGTGGCGCTACCCGGGGGCGGACCGGATCGAGCGGACGCTGGTGCGGGCCGAGCGGGCGCACCGCCTCGCCGAGCGGGCGCTGTCGTTCGCGCCGCGCGGCGACCGCGTGCGGTCCGTGGCCCGGGACCTCGACCGGCAGAAGCGGCGGCTGGACTTCCTGCGCCGCTACATGGACCTCTACCGGGCCTACACCCAGGCCGAGTTGCACTTCGTCGACGACGCGACGGTGGCGCTGCACCGGGCCCTCGACCCCGCCGACCTCGACCTGTGGGGGTTCGACACCGCGGTCGTGGACTGGCGCGAGTACCTGGTCGAGGTCCACTGCCCCGCGGTCACCCGGGCGGTGCGGGACTACGACGTCATCCGTCGCCGCCGCCAGCAGCAGGGCGAGCCGCGGCCGCGGGCGCTGACCCCGGTCCCCGGGGACGACCGCGCGACCGCGCCCGTCCTGGCCATCTTCGACATGGACGGGACCTTGTTGAGCTCCAACATCCTCGAGACCTTCCTGTGGGTCCGGCTGCCGGAACTGGGCACGGCCGGCCGCGCCCGGGAGGTCGCCGCGATGGCCCGTCGGCTGCCCCGGTACCTGCGGGCCGAACGCAGCGACCGGGGCGGTCTGCTGCGGGCCGCGTACCGTCGCTACCAGGGCGCGGACCTGGCCGCCCTGGAGCGGTTCGTGGACGAGCATGTGACGGCGTACGTGCTGGAGCGGGTGAGCGGTGCAGCGGTCCGGCGGGTGCGCGAGCACCGGGCGGCCGGGCATCGCACCGTGCTCATCACCGGGGCCATCCGACCCCTCACCCGGCCCCTGGCCCCGTTGTTCGACGAGATCGTCGCGGCGGAGCTGGCGGTCGACGACCGCGAAGTGTGCACGGGCTTCCTCACCAGCCCCCCGCTGGTCGGCGAGGGCCGCGCCGCGTGGCTGCGACGGCATGCCTCGGTGGTCGGCGCCGAGCTGTCGAAGGCGTACGCCTACGCCGACTCCCACTCCGACCTGCCGTTGCTCCAGGCGGTGGGGCTACCGACCGCGGTGAGCCCGGACGTCACCCTGTACCGGGCGGCGCGCAAGGCCCGGTGGCCGATCGAGACCTGGCGCACCGCGTCCCGGACCCCCCGCCTCGCCCTGCCCGGCTGAGCGAACCGTCTCGTGGTCCGCGCGCACGCGCACCCCGACCGACGACTGCGGTTGTGGATGTCGACGGCGGTTGGGTCCGGCCGAGGCGGATCCGGGACGGTCGACACCGGGAACCACCACGCTCAGAGGCGCAGGGCGCGGAGGTCGACCGTGACGGGGACCGGAGCGGCGGCCACCCGTACGGCGCCGTCCGCCGCCTCGACCGCCTGGTCGGCGACGTAGGCGCCGTCGACCAGGCGGTAGGTCTCCAGGCGAGCGGGTCCGCCGCGGCTCTGGCGGATCTCCCACCAGAACGGGACGCCGGCGGCCGCGTTGACGGCACGTTTGCGCTGGCGCTCCGCCCGGCGGTTCGACGGCGACCAGATCTCGACGGCCAGCTGGATCTCGTGGCGGGTGACCACCCGTCCCGCCAGCCGCCGGGGACAGATCATGACGTCGGGGCGCAAGCCGTTGTACGGGTCGAGGACGACGCCCATTCCGGTGACGGCGACCAGGTCCTCGCGACCGGCGGCCCCGACGGCGCTCATGAGCAGCGTCTGGAGCTGGTCTCCGCCCCACTGGTGCTCCAGGCCGGGGCAGGAACTCACCAGCCACCGGCCTTCGAGCAGCTCGACGCGCCAGAACTCCAGCGTCTCGGGCACCTCGAGCGCCAGCCATTCGTCGACGGTGTGCCGTCCGCTCCGGTCCGTGAGCAGTGCGGTCGCGGTGGCCATGGGCACCGCCTCCTCCCCGTGATCCGCGTGTCCGATCCTGTCACGCACCGCAGCCTGGCGACCAGCCGGCGGGTCTGGAGGCGGACGGCGTCCCCGTTGTGGACGGGCGAGCGGCGGCCGCCCTGTGGACCACCGCCGCCCGCCCGTCCGCCTGCCGATCACACCGTGACGAAGCCGCCGGACTGCTGCTGCCACATCCGGGCGTACACCCCACCGGCCGACGCCAGCTCCTCGTGGGACCCCTCCTCGACCACCCGGCCCCGGTCCAGCACCACCAGCCGGGTCATCGACCGCAGGGTCGACAACCGGTGGGCGATGGCGATCGTGGTCCGCCCCGCCATCGCCTCGTCCAGCGCCTCCTGGATCCGGGCCTCGCTGAGGCTGTCGAGGGCACTGGTCGCCTCGTCCAGGACGAGGATCGGCGCGTCCGACAGGATCGCCCGAGCGATCGCGATCCGCTGCCGCTGACCGCCGGACAGCTTCACGCCCTTCTCCCCGACCACCGTGTCGAGCCCGTCCGGCAGGTCGTCGACGAACTCCAGCACCTGGGCACGACGAGCAGCCGTCACGACCTCCGCCGGGTCGGCATCCGGGCGGCCGTAGCCGATGTTCTCCCGGATGCTGCGGTGGAAGAGCAGCGGCTCCTGCGGCACGAAGGCGATGTGGGACCGCAGCGCCCGCTGGGTGACCCGGCGGACGTCCTGCCCGTCGATGCGCACCGCCCCGGACTGCGGGTCGACGAAGCGCAGCAGCAGCCGGGTCACCGACGTCTTCCCCGATCCCGACGGGCCGACGAGACCCAGCCGCTCCCCCGGGGCCACGTCGAGGGCGAGATCGGTGAAGACGGGGGCCGGGGCGTCCGGGTAAGTAAGCGTGACGCGGTCCAGGGTGATCCGCCCCGCCCCGAAGCGCGGCTCCTCGGGTACGTCGGGGTCGGTGACCGCCGGCGGGACGTCGAAGAGGTCCACCATGGGCATCGCGTCACCGTGGGCCCGGTAGCACATCCGGGCGATGTGCGGCAGTTCCCACAGGTACCCGAACAGCATGAGCCCGAAGGTGAGGACGACGACCAGGGTGGCGATGTCGGCCCCCGACGCCTGCGCCAGGACGATCGAGGCCAGCGAGATGAGCATGAGGGCGACGATGACGCCGCCGACGGCCAGGTTGCGGGAGATGACCGCCCGCATCGTCACCAGCGTGGCGCGGCGGTGGCGCCCGGTGAAGCCCGTGAAGTCGTCCCGCTCGTCCGCCTCGCGGGCGAAGCTCTTGACGACGAGGACGTTGCCGAGGACGTCCGCGACCCGCCCGCCGACGGCCGTGTGCGTCTCGGCCCACCGCTTCATGTGCCCCGCCACCGAGCTGAAGGTGGCGACGGTCAGCAGCAGCAGGGCGGCCACCACCACGACGACGCCGAGCGCGAAGTACGGCACCTCGCCGGCCGTCAGGGCCACCGCCACGACGATCGCGCCGAGCAGCGGCAACGCCTGGAACGTCACGGTGTCGGCGAGCATGACGTAGGCGCCGGTGTACTTCTGCACCGCGCTCACCATGGACCCGACGAAACGGTCGGCGAAGAAGGTGGCCGGCTGTCCCGAGAGGTGGCGGAAGCAGTCGTGGTAGAGCCGCTCGACCATCTTCGCCTCCAGCGACCAGACGAGGACGTCGACGAGCGGCCGCAGGACGAGTTCGCCCACCACCAGGCTCACGACGAACACCGTGATCGGGACTCCGAGCTCACCCCACACCGCGGACAGGGGAACCGAGCCCTCGCTGAGGCGCGAGATCAGCTCCGCGGCCGCGTAGGCGGGGACGAAGCTCACGAGGACCGTGGCCAGCGGGCTGAGGACGAGGACGGGGAGCCAGTGGTGGGGATACGGACGGAGTTGGGAACCGTAGCGACGGAGGATGCGCAGCACGAGACAGCGCCTTTCGTGGAGGCGTCGGACGTGACCTGGCGCCCCGGGGTGCCGGGGCGGTGAGGGGCCTCGGGGCCCCTGGAGCCGACGGTGGTCGGCGACGAGGTCCCGGCGTCAGGAGCCGCTGGTGGTGGTTCCGGAGGCCGGGGTGCGCCCGGCCTCGGAGAGGGTCAGGCGCGCTGGCGGGAGGCCGTGACGGCCGGGCCCGTGAGGACGCGGGGTCCTACGTGGCCGGCGGGAGCGCGCGATGTCATGACATCGAGGTTAACGGCACCGTCGACCTGGTCGCCACCCCCCGGACGCGGACGGGCCGCGCCGAGTGATGCCGGCGCGGCCCGTCAGTGAAGGTGGTGCGGGTGTCAGCCGGGCAGCCTCGTGCCCGCCAGGCCCACGAACGCCTCGCGCTCGCGAAGGCGCTGCGCGACCTCGGAGTCGCCGGCCGCTTCGAGGGCGTCCGCCGCCGCCGCGGCCGGGTTCTGCGGATCGACGAGCGCCTCCGCCTGGCTCTGCGGCGCTGCCTCCTCCTCGGGGATCTCGAACGGGCCGACGTCCTGCCCGCACGTGAACTCGTCACCCTCGAGGTCCTGGCGCAACAGGTAGGCGGTCGTGATCGCGTCGGCGCACTGCGACAGGAAGGGCGTGGTGTGGCCCCAGCCCTCGACGGTGAGGAGGATGGAGTTCGGCAGGTACTCGTTCAGCGCCAGCGCACCCGAGTAGTCGGTGGCAGGGTCGTACCGGGTGCTGGCCACCAGCACCGGGTTCGCCGTGTCCGCGGTGAACGGGCCCTGGTAACGGTCCTCGTCCTCGCCGGTCCACCGGATGCACTGGCGGTCGTTCCACGCCCACAGCTGCCCGAGCGGGCCCACCGCCTCCTCTGCGGTGCGGGTCCAGGCGCTGATGCGGCGTGGCCGGTCGCTGTCGCTGCACGTGACACCCAGGAACTGCTCACCCCCGGCGTAGAACGGCGGGTAGGGCAGCCGCTCCAGCCGGCGCTCGATCTCGGCCTCCGCGGACCGGGACGGCAGGCGCTCCGCCGCGGCGATCTGCTCGAAGAACGCGAGGTCCTCGGCCAGGAAGCGCCACCCGAACGACGAGTACATCGCCCCGAGGGTCACCGAGGCGAGGAACTGCTCGTCGAAGACGCCACCCGGGAAGCTGACCACGAGCGGGTCGGCCTCGAAGTCCGCGTACAGTGCCTCGTAGCGGGCCGCGGAGTCCGGGGCGAACGCGCACCCCTCGGGGCCGGCCTCGTCGCACAGGCGGAAGAACTCCTCCAGCGTCGCCTGAGCTCCGAGGTCGCTGCGCAGCCGGCCTTCGAGCGGGACCCGGCGCGACTCGTTCGGCTCGTCGCCGGTCGCCCATTCCACCGGGTCGATGACACCGTCGGCGACGACCGCGCCGACGGTGTCCGGGTACCGGTTGGCGTAGACCGCGGCCAGGTAGGACCCGTAGGAGTAGCCGACGAAGTTCATCTCGTCGTCGCCGACCGCCCGGCGTAGGACCTCCATGTCGGACACGACGTCCGTGGACGACATGTGGTCCCGGATCTCGCCCCCGACCCGCCCACAGGCGTCGTCGAGCCGGTCGGCGTTGTCGACCGACGCCCGGATCTCGCGCCGGTCCCGCGGCCAGAGGAACCAGTCGAGGTACTCGCCGGGGTTCTCACGACCCTCGAAGCACTGCAGCGGGGTGCTCGCGGAGATCCCCCGTGGGTCGAAGCCGACGAGGTCGTAGGCGGACGTGACCGCCGGGTCGAAGAGGAACTCGCCGGCGAAGGCGACCAGGTCGAAGCCGGACC
>Ga0224723_1001939_pt1 | contig 11868 bp, 10 predicted proteins | sample Balambano_FR2_Me_FD_161647 | JGI IMG/M metagenome (GOLD analysis project Ga0224723, IMG submission 161647) | Freshwater sediment microbial communities from Lake Towuti, South Sulawesi, Indonesia - Balambano_FR2_MetaG | ecosystem: Environmental > Aquatic > Freshwater > Lake > Sediment | place...
CCACCCCGATCTCAGGCGCATCCTCATGCCGGCCGATTGGGAGGGTTATCCATTGCGAAAAGACTATCAGCACCAGGAAACCTATCGCGACATACAGGTAAAATACTGATCATGCAGCCACAGTATAAGTTTCATGCAGGCAATTTAGAGCAGTCTGAGCCTAACAAATTTAAACCGGGCGAGTTACGCGAGCATGAAATGATCATCAACCTCGGGCCACAGCACCCGTCTACCCATGGCGTGTTGCGCCTGGAAGTGCGCTCAGACGGTGAAGTGGTTCAGGAAGTGGTGCCGCACATTGGTTATTTGCATCGTTGTTTTGAGAAACACGCAGAAAACCTGCCTTATAATCAAATCATCCCATTTGTTGATAGGCTCGATTACGTGGCAGCCATGAACTCCGAGCATGCCTACGCCATGGGTGTTGAAAAAATGCTCGGCATTACCGAACAGATTCCCAAGCGTGTAGAATTTATTCGCGTGGTTGTGGCCGAACTTAACCGCATTGCGTCACACCTCGTGGCCATAGGTGCTTACGGCCTCGACCTTGGCGCCTTTACACCTTTTTTTTGGATCATGCGCGATCGCGAGCATATCCTGCGATTGTTGGAGTGGACGTGCGGCTCGCGCCTGCTGTACAACTATATTTGGATTGGAGGGCTCTATTACGATTTGCCGCTGGGCTTTGAAGACCGTTGCCTGGAATTCTGCGCCTATTTTTCGCCTAAACTTCAGGAACTCGAACAACTATTGGTCAGCAATAAAATTTTTGTAGCGCGTACGGCCAATGTTGGCGTGTTGCCTCTGCCGTTGGCCATCAATGCCGGGGTTACCGGCCCTATGCTGCGTGCCTCAGGCCTGCGCCTTGACCTGCGAAAAGTGGATGGCTACTCGGTGTACCCGGAATTGGACTTCGATATCCCCATGGGCGAAGGAAAAATGGGAACCGTTGGCGACTGCTGGGACAGAACCTGGGTGCGTGTACAGGAAATAAAAGAGTCGCTGCGAATTGTGGGGCAATGCCTTAGTAGGCTAACCACCGATTGCCAGCGTACGCGCGATTTCGATCCGCAGGCGCTTGTACCAAAAAAGGTAAGACCGAAGGTGCAGGACCTTTATGTGAGAGCCGAAAACCCCAAGGGTGAATTGGGCTTTTTCTTTCGGGCCGATGGCAAGACCGATGTGCCGTTGCGCTGCAAGGTGCGATCGTGCAGTTTTGCTAACCTGTCCGTGCTGCCCCACATCAGCCGTGGCGTGTTGATAGCCGACCTCATTGCCATACTCGGTTCAATAGATATTGTGTTGGGTGAGGTGGATCGTTAACTTTAATTGGTTGCCGAGCGAAAATGCCAAAGATTTTCTCATCCGATCAGGTGCGCGCGTGGGATGCTTACACCATCGCAAATGAGTCCGTTAGCAGTATACAGCTCATGGAGCGCGCGGGCCGGTATGCTGCCGATTGGATTGCAGGCCATGTAGAGAGTGGCGCCCGTGTGGGTCTGCTATGCGGCACTGGTAACAACGGTGGCGATGGCCTGGTAATAGCGAGACTGCTGGCGCAGTGGCAATTTCCTGTAACGGTATGGTTGGTGGAGTTGGGCAGGCGCTCAGCGGATTTTGAGTTGAACCTGCACAGATTACCAGCGCAGGTAAAGATCGTTCACTTTAACGTTAATGTAACGTTGGAGGACTGTGACGTGTGGATAGATGCCTTGCTGGGGTCGGGCCTTGCGCGGCCCGCAGAAGGTATCGTAGCCAGCGCCATCAAGCAGTTCAATAACACCAAGGGGAAGAAAATTGCCATCGATTTACCCTCCGGCCTTTTTGCAGATGTCCCCTCGATGGGTGCGGTAATCAAGGCCGACTACACGCTTGCCTTTCAACGGCCCAGGCTGGCGTTTTTTCTCCCAGAGAACGATCAGTATGTAGGCCAGGTATTTACCCTCGGCATTGGCCTGGCCAAAGATTTTGAGAACCAAACTGCCAGTGATTACCATTATGCCACTGCCGCCACTGTTAAAAAACTCTTGCTACCGCGCAGAAAGTACGCCCACAAGGGCGACTACGGCAGGCTGCTGCTCGTGGCCGGGAGTTACGGCATGACAGGGGCCGCTACCCTGGCCAGTCGTGCGACCCTTCGAAGTGGTGCCGGCCTGCTAACCGTGCACGCACCGCGCTGTGCCACTCATATTTTACAAACAACCATTCCCGAGGCGATGGTGTCGGCAGATGAGGTCGATAACTATGTTAGCAACGTGCCGGCCAACGGCCGATTTGATGCGGTGGCGATCGGCCCTGGTCTGGGCCAGCATCCGGCAACGGTCGCTGCCGTGCAACAGGTTTTACAATGGGGCAAACCCTGCGTAATAGATGCTGATGCGCTCAATATTCTGGCTGTACATCGCCACTTGCTTGCATCGGTGCCTGCCGGCTCCGTGCTTACACCACATCTAAAAGAATTTGAACGCCTGGCGGGTGAGAGCCAGAATAGCTTTGAACGCCTCGCTAAACAGCAGGCACTGGCCCGCCAACTCAAGTCGGTGGTGCTTGTGAAAGGTGCGCACACAGCTATTGCCACCCCCGAGGGCGCTATTATTTTTAATACCACCGGAAACCCCGGCATGGCGACCGCCGGCAGTGGCGATGTGCTTACGGGTGTGATCAGCGCGCTCTTAGGCCAGGGTTATCCCTGCCATGAGGCGGCCGTAGTTGGTGTTTATTTACACGGGCTGGCGGGCGACAAGGCTGCGTTTGACCTGGGTATGGAGAGTGTTATTGCCTCTGATTTGATTGAATACCTGCCGGTTGCCTTCAAGAGTTTGGGCAACGGTTAAGGTCCACCTGGAGGCGTATTACCAAAATTACGGTTTAAACCTTTTAGGCCTCTGTTGCATCTAAAGGGCATCAATTATCGTAAAAGCCTGTAATGAGTAAATGGATGACATACGGACTGGTAATTTTTGCCTTGCTGATGGCCGGAAAGGTTCGGGGTCAGTCGGAGGCCGCAGGGCAGAAAACCCGACTTAAATCAGTCAGTGTGTATCCCAGCCCGGCAACGGAATTTCTGCAAGTGCGATTCGAGAGCCCTCAGGATAAAAATATCGCAGTGGCTGTGCACAACATCATCGGCAATGCGCTGGACGTGGAGCTGGAATGGGTAGACGACTTTGAATTACAATTGCGGGTAAAAGATCTTCCAACGGGTTATTACTTGCTCACCCTGAAAGACGAACGCTCGCAAGAGCGGCACGTGGTCAAGTTTCTAAAGCGGTAGCCTACTTCTTTTCATCTAATAATTTTTGCAGGGCCAGGTATTCATCGCGCAGGCGGGCGGCTTCCATAAATTCCAGTTCCTTTGCGGCTTTCTCCATGGCCTTGCGCGTGCGTTCCACCATCTTTTGAATGTCGCCTTTGGAGAGATAGGCCACTACGGGGTCGGCCGCGAGTGTCTTTTCTTCGTCTTCGATGTAATATTGCTTAACGGTTTTCTTTGAGTCGGCTACCTTGGTTTGCCGGAATATCTCGTCCTTGGATTTGATAACTGTTTTGGGCGTTATGCCGTGAGCCAGGTTGTAGTCCATCTGAATTTTGCGCCTGCGGTTGGTTTCATCGATAGCAGCCTGCATCGATTCGGTAATACTGTCGGCATACATAATTACGCGCCCGTTAGCGTTGCGCGCTGCACGGCCGATGGTCTGCACCAGCGAGCGTTGGTTGCGTAAAAAGCCTTCTTTGTCGGCATCCAAAATGGCCACCAGTGATACTTCCGGAAGATCAAGGCCTTCGCGCAACAGGTTAACGCCCACCAGTACATCAAATACGCCAAGTCGCAGTTCACGCAGAATTTCCACGCGATCGAGCGTTTCCACCTCTGAGTGTATGTAGCGGCATTTCACTGCCGCGCGTTCCAGAAACTTGGTAAGTTCTTCGGCCATGCGCTTGGTTAGCGTGGTTACCAATACCCGCTCATGTTTCTTTACGCGCTCGTCTATTTCCTCCAAGAGGTCATCAATTTGCGTCTTGCTGGGGCGAACGTCAATGGGCGGATCCAGCAGGCCGGTAGGGCGTATCAATTGCTCCACCACCACACCGTCTGATTTCCGTAATTCGTATTCGCTGGGCGTAGCGCTAACATATACTACTTGGTTGGTGATGGCCTCAAACTCGTTGAACGTGAGCGGCCGGTTATCCAAAGCAGAGGGCAGGCGGAAGCCATAATCTACCAGGTTTACTTTTCTGGAGCGGTCGCCACCCCACATGGCGCGTATCTGCGGCACCGTTACATGACTTTCATCAATAATCAGCAGGTAGTCGTCAGGAAAGTAGTCGAGCAGGCAGAAGGGGCGCGCACCGGCTTTTCTTCTGTCAAAATAGCGTGAGTAGTTTTCAATGCCGCTGCAATAGCCCAGCTCGCGCATCATTTCCAGGTCAAACTCCGTGCGCTCTTTCAGTCGTTTCGCCTCCAGGTGGCGCTTCTCTGACTCAAACATCTGCACCTGTAGCACCATGTCATCCTGAATTTCACGAATGGCCTGATTCAACAGTTCTTTACCGGTTACAAAAAGATTGGCTGGAAAAATGGTCACTGCCTTCTCATCAGAAATTTTGCGGCCGCTTTGCGGATCGATTTGCTGAATGGCTTCGATGTCGTCAGCAAAAAAATATATCCGCACAGCGTAATCCGCATAAGCGAGAAATACGTCTACCGTGTCGCCTTTCACGCGAAAGGTGCCGCGCTTAAACTCAGCCTCCGTACGGCTGTAGAGAATATCCACCAAAGCAAACAGCAGGCGATTGCGCGGAATAGCTTCCCCCACTTTTAGTTGTATACGATTTTTGCCGAACTCCTCCGGGTTGCCGATACCGTAGATGCAGGATACCGAAGCAACTACCAGCACATCCCTGCGGCCCGTAAGCAGCGATGAGGTAGCGCTGAGGCGCAGTTTTTCAATTTCGGCATTGATGGAGAGATCTTTTTCGATGTAGAGATTGGAGGAAGGAATGTACGCTTCAGGCTGATAGTAGTCGTAGTACGAAATAAAATACTCGATGGCGTTATCGGGAAAAAACTGTCTGAATTCGCCATACAGCTGGGCCGCCAGTGTTTTGTTGTGGCACAATACCAGCGTGGGCCGCTTTACTTGCGCCACCACGTTGGCCACCGTAAAGGTTTTTCCGGAACCGGTTACGCCCAATAGGGTTTGGTGCGCCTCTCCGGCTTCAATGCCAGCCACCAATTGCTTAATGGCATTGGGTTGGTCGCCTGTAGGTACGAACTCGCTGGTGAGCCTGAAATCCATCGCGTCAAAGTAGAGGAAACGCTAACCAAATCAAAAAGATTATTCGCGCGCTTGATACTCTATTTGCCTGGCACTTGCGAAGATTTAATTGTTCCAGATCGCCCAGGCTTTTTCTGCCTGCACGTGTAGCATTTCAAGGCCATTTTTAATTTTCGCCCCGCGCATTTCTGCCTTTTGCAGAAACAAGGTTCGCGCAGGGTTGTAAATTAGGTCGTACACAAAGTGCTCGGCCGACAGCAATTCATAGTCGATCGGTGGGAAGGCATTGTTATTCGGGCTCATACCCAGCGGTGTGGTATTGATAACCAATCGCGCGTTTTCAATAATCGAAGCATTGCTTTCAAGCGAGGCATAGGTGAAGTCAGCTTTGCCTTCTTCGCGCGACACCGTTTTAAAGGGCAGGTCAAGTTTTTTTAAGGCTTGCTGCACGGCTTTTGATGATCCGCCCGTGCCGAGTACCAGTGCCGACAGGTCGGGCTGCTTGGGGCACCAGCGCGCCAACGTTTCAAGAAAGGCTTCGCTGTCGGTGTTATAGCCTGTCAGTTTTCCATTAGCGATTTTGATCACGTTTACCGCACCGATGGATTTGGCAGCCGGCTCGATGTCGTGAAGAAACTTCATAACCGTTTCCTTGTAAGGGATGGTGACGTTAAGCCCGCACAACTCCGGGTTTTCGCTTAATAGTTTCTTAAGGTCATCAATCGTTGCCAGCGGGTAAAGCTCATAGTGGTAGTCGCGAAGCCCTTCGCGAAAGAATTTTTCATCAAAGTAATTTTTTGAGAAGGAATGACTTACGGTGGCACCGATTAATCCGAATTTCTTTTCCATGTGTTATTTTTTTGATTTGAGCGAGAGGGCAATCTTCTCAAGAGCGACCACCAGAAAAATGCCGAGGGCTGCAAATAGAATAGCTTGAAAGATGAGGGGATTGTTGCCCGTTTTTTCCAGGTAATTCCATGGGCCTATGCTTTGATCGAACGCGGGCACTTGTTGGCCTGCCGAGTTGATGCGGTAGGCCAGCACCTCTTTCCACGGCCACACCTTGTTTAGCGACCCTACCATGAAGCCGGCCAGCAGGGCTAACGCAGGGTAGCGATAGTGATGCAGCAGCCAGCTCAAAAAATGCGAGAAGCTAATCAACCCAATCAGGCAGCCTAACACAAACACGATAATCACCGGAAAGTTAAAAGATGTGAGGGCCGAAATCATATACTCATACTTGCCAATGAGCAGCAGGATGAATGCCCCGGATATGCCCGGCAGGATCATGGCACAAATGGCCACCGCCCCGCAGAAAAAAATGAAAAATAAATTGTCGGGTGTGGTGGTGGGTGTTAAGATGGTGATCACGAAAGCGAGGCCAACGCCCAACAGACCAAACAAGGCGGTGGTTACACTCCAGCTTTTGATGTCGCGCAGAATGAGAGGCGATGATACCAGTATAAGCCCGAAGAAAAAAGACCACACCGGTATGGGATGGTGCTCCAAAAGAAAGGTCATCAGTTTGGCCAACGACAGGATACTGGTGGCAATGCCTGCCAGCACAGCTATCAGAAAGTTGCCATTCACTGCGGCCCAGCATTCTTTTATCTTGAAGGACAATAATAGTTTAAGAGCAGTAGCGTCAATCGATTTGATGGAGTCGATGAGTTCATCGTAAATACCGGAGATGAAAGCCACCGTTCCTCCCGATACTCCCGGAATAACATCTGCACCACCCATACCAACGCCTTTTAAGTAAAGCAAAAAGTAGTCGCGTGCTGTTCTCACTTTGTCAATAAAGTTAATGGTGGCGGTGTGCGTTAGTCAGCTTGAAAAGGGGGTGCCTGCTGGTGATCTCTCCTTCGCTCAAGGCCCAGGAAATGTAAAAATGTATCGCCCCGCAGCCCCAGCCGAATGGTTTCGAGCGGAATTACTTCGTTGGGTGCGATGTTGCCCAGGTTTACGTTGGCGCCCAGCAATTTGATAAACCACACCTGTTGTGCTTTTTGGGGTGCCTCCCAAATAATTTTTTCGAATGGGATACGGGTTAAGATTTCCTGCACCAACCCGCTGCGCACCTCGCCCGATGAGCGAAATAATCCTACGTTGCCGCCTTCGCGCGCCTCGCCAATTACTTTCCACGCCCCTGCATCCAGTTCTTTCTGCATCAGGTCTATCCACATGTAAGGGGGAATGATCTTGTCTGCATCTTTCGATCCTACTTCGGAAAGCACCGTTACCTGGCCGGCCAGTTTCTGTATGTAGTCGCATTTTTTATCGTGGTCCAGATCAATAGAACCATCCGATACTTCTGCAAACGACAGGTCGTATTTGTCCAATACCTTGCGGTAGTCGTCAAACTGGTCGCGGATGATAAATGCTTCGAACAGCGTGCCGCCAAAGTAGCACGGTATGCCTGCATCTTTATACACCTTCAGTTTCTCTTTAAGGTTGGGAGTAACGTACGATGTGGCCCAACCCAACTTTACAATATCTACGTGGTCGGCCGCGATGCTTACGAAGTCTTCGGTTTCGCGCACGCTCATACCTTTATCCATGGCCATAGTAAACCCTATTTGCCTGGGCTTCGCGGTGCGCTCAGGCAAATTTTTCAGCGAGTAGTTCATCAGTGATTTTTTCTAAACTGTTCAACAACTTTGAAGAGCGCCTTTTGGGTTTCTGCCTTTGGAAAAAAATCGAAAAGCACGGTGTGGCCTTCAAAGTCCAAAAGTAAAGCATTTTCCAGATAATTAAAGGCTTCTTTAAACCGGCCGCTCTCAATGAGGTACACCGTTATGCGATAGTACAGCTCGGCCTCATCGGGCATTTGATCCATGCCTTGCAAAACAATTTCTATGGCTTTCTCGTGAGCACCCTGTTCAAAATAGATAAACGACCAGTTGAGCCACACTTCCTTGTCATCGGGCGCCAGGTGGCTGGCTTCTTCATAAGCGCTGATGCTGGAAATGGTGTTGCCGATTTTAAACTCGGCATGTGCCGCGGCTTTCCAGTAGTCGGCATTCTCAGAATGCAACTTGATGGCTTTGTTAAAAAAGTGCAGCGCCTGATACCAGTTTTCTTTTTTCTCCATGCAACTGCCGGCACCAAACCAGGCTTCGTCATACATGGGATCGAGCTTGGTGGATTTTTGAAAGTATTTCAGGCCCAGATCATACTGCTCCAGATTTTCGTAGGCGGCACCCATGCAGCAATACACTTCAGGGCTCGGCCCTTCAATATCGATGGTTTTGCGGAACGCATCAAGCGCCTTGGTGTACTGCTCGGTATTCATAAAAGTGTTGCCCATGTTAAACCATGCCGAGGCAAAGTTTTCATCGATGGCCAGCGCATATTCGTACGCGTTAACGGCATCGGCAAAACGTTCGAGCTTATTGCATACAATGCCCAGATTGTACCAGGCAGCAGCAGAGTAGGGGTCTTCGTCAATAAATTTTTGATAGTATGACAGGCTGCTTTCCAGTTGCCCCACCACATCAAGACAGAAGGCCAGTTCGTACAGCGAGCCCTCGTGTGTGAGGTTGCGGTTAATCGACTCCTTGTATGCTTCGATGGCCTTGTCATAATCTTCTTTGCTTTGGTAGGCCAGGCCGATATTGTAATAGATTTCGTCCAGGTCTTCGTCTGCCAATGCCAATGCTTCCTGGTAGACTTCAATGGCCTGATCGTGCTTGCCCGACAACGAGAGCACCGAGCCGATCGACAGAAGAATGTCCAGGTCGGCCGGGTGTAATGTGCGTGCGCGCTCGAGCAACTCCAGGGCCTGGTCGTACTCTTCTAAGGTGGAGAGCACCTGCGCTTTGATGGTGAGCATCTCAGTGGAATACGGATGTTGTTCTAAAGCCTGATCGGCAGCCACCAAAGCTTTCTTGAACTTGCTGCGATCCTGATAGTAATGGATGATTGTCTCGTAAGCTTCGAGGTCAAAAAAATCGCCAGCCTGGTGTTTTAGATTTTCTTCAAAGCGCTTGATCAACTCCTCTTCCTCTCTCTTTCTGAAGTCTTGGGCCATGAGCTAAAGGGTTTGCCTAAAGTAGACAAAAAGCTGGTAGACAAAAAGATTTCTACTTACTTTCTCCGCAAAGGTGAGGTAATAAAAAAAGGGCTACAACCTTGCGGTTAAAATTTGTTTGTTGTATGATACCGCGCATAGAAGGGGCAGCACCAATCCAGGGTTTCATCAAGGGTTTTGAACGTGATGTTGTGTTGCTGGCGGGCTTTGTTGTTGAGGTACAGAAAATCTTCTTTCGCCAACTGTGCCGTTTGCCGGCTTATTAAAGGCTCAGTGCCAAAAAAATTTGCGCGCAGCTCTTCGGCCACGGCAACTGCATAGGCCACCGGGTAACTTACCCTCAAAAAGGGTGGCCGCTTACCCAGGCGGGTAGCAATTTTGGTGAACATTTCCTGAAAAGAAACCGCGCCTGCGCTGGCAATGTAACGCTCGCCATTGCCGTGGGGTGAATGGAGCAGTTGGAGGATGAGTGCGCCCACATCGCGCACATCTACGTAATTGATCAGGCCATCAACATAAAATGGTTTTTCCGATGTAACATACTTAAAAAGCTGCGCACTGCTCTGGTGTAATGGTGCCTGCGCCAGAATAACCGATGGGTTCACCATGCATACGTCAAGCCCCTCCTCGCGACCACGAAATACTTCAAGTTCAGCCAGGTATTTCGACTCAGCGTAGTACGAGTTGAGAGGACTTTCCACCCATTTTGTCGTTTCGTCTATCTCGCGTTGGCCTGCGGCACGGCCCAAGGCAGCTACCGAGCTGATATGAACAATTTTTTTCACACCCGTGGCGAGGCAGGCATTTACCACGTTTCCGGTACCTTCCACGTTTACTGCAAAAATTTCTTTTCTGCGCGCGGGGTTGAACGACACCAAGGCCGCACAGTGAACAACAGTATCAACTTGCTGAAAGGCCTGGTGTAATGCGGGCAAATCGAAGATGTCGGTCTGCTGCACCTGCACTTCAGCAGGCAGGGGCGTGAGTGACGTCATGCTGCTGTTTTGACGAACCAGCGCAGTAACTGGCAAATTTTTATCTGCCAGAAACCGGGTTACGAAACTGCCCAGTAATCCGCTGGCCCCGGTTATTGCGATCTTCACAACGAAAAATTTAATAATGGTAAATCGAGTGCTCTTTTGTAGGCACGTGTTTCCTGCGCATCCTTCAATGCGTGTGCCTGTGCCTCGTTGTGGCAATCGGTGCCTACCCAGGCAATGGCTTTTTGATCAATCAGTCGTTCGGCAAATTTTTTCGAGAACTCTGAATAGAAGCCTATCAGTGAGAGGGCGTTTAGTTGCAGTTGCACGCCCCGGTCCAGAAGATCTTCCACTTTTTTTTGGGTGATGTACTGGTAGCGCTCGGGGTGTGCCAGCACAGGCGTGTAGCCCTGTGTGGCGATGTTAAAGATGAATTCTTTCAGAACAAATGGCTCAGTAATGAAGTTGAGTTCGAATAAAAGATTTTTCTTTCCAAAGGTGAGCAACGGCTGATGGGCAACCACCTTTGTCATCAGGGCCTCATCCAGGTAATACTCGGCTGCTACCTCTAAAGTAAAGTCTGACGGGAGTTTTTCTTGCAACATTTGGTGAGCCGCGGCAATCGTTTCTGGCGTGTTTGGGTAGGTGTCGGCCATCACGTGGGGTGTGGTAATGCATTTGCGAATGCCCCTTTTGCGCAGCAGATCAATAACTGCCAGGGCCTCGTCTATCGTTTTTACGCCATCGTCAATGCCGGGCAGCAGGTGCGAGTGCAAATCGCATGTAAGCGGGCAGGCGGGTGCAGTATTTTTTTTTTGAAATAAGTACACTTAGATGCGAAGCAGGGTGCGCCAGTTTTTCTTTTGAGCCGTGTGGTCTTCGTAGTATCCGTAGCCGTACATTTTTTTCGATGTAGGCAATGCATTGAGCACTACCGACAGGTTGTTGAGTTTGTGAATCTGAAGGGTACGTTTCAGATTATCGAGAAACTCTTTTTTAGTGTAATTGGCGCGTATAACATATATGGAAACATCGGCCTTCTTCATGGCCATGATGCCATCAGTAACCAAGCCTACCGGGGGCGTATCAATGATGACAAACTCATATACTTCTTTGAGTTGCGTGAGCACTTTGCTGAAGTCGCCATTGAGCAACAGTTCTGAGGGGTTGGGTGGCAATGGCCCTGCCGGCACGTAATCGAAGTATTCTAATCCGGTTTGTACCACACAATCCAGAATATTGAAGCGGCTGATGAGCGCTGTACTCACACCTTTTTGCTGATCGGGGATGTGGAACGGGAGGCGTGTTTTTGGCTTGCGCATGTCTAAGTCGAGCAACACTACTTTCTTTTTTGACAGCGCAATAACACCACCCAGGTTAAGCGCCAGAAATGATTTGCCTTCGCCCGAGATGGTTGACGACAGCGCGATGATTTTTTTGTTGCCTCCGGCAGTAAAAAAGTCGAGGTTGGTGCGCAACGATCGTATGGCCTCGCTCACCATCGACTTGGGGTTATCCAGAATATGGAAAGGTGTGCGCGTGGTGTGGTGCGACATGGGAATAACCCCGAGCAGCG
>Ga0224723_1001940_pt1 | contig 11866 bp, 10 predicted proteins | sample Balambano_FR2_Me_FD_161647 | JGI IMG/M metagenome (GOLD analysis project Ga0224723, IMG submission 161647) | Freshwater sediment microbial communities from Lake Towuti, South Sulawesi, Indonesia - Balambano_FR2_MetaG | ecosystem: Environmental > Aquatic > Freshwater > Lake > Sediment | place...
CGCCAGGCCGCCGAGCAGATCATCGCCGATGAGACGAGTGAGCCAGGAATCACGCTTGCCAAATCGCGCTGGATCGACAAAAACGCCAATTTCTACTTGATCCGCCTGGCCCCCTTTGTCGATGGACAGAGCACCGTCGAGATCTACCGCAACAATAACTTTCTGGCGCGCGCTGAGGTGCGCACTCAGGAGCAGATTCGCGAACTACTGTCCGCGCTCAACCGCAGCGACGTGGCGAATACGTTGGTCATTCTCCGCTTTTCGCACAATTCGAGCGAGAATCATCGCTTTTGGATCCGGGAATATCTGAACACCTACAACTTCAAATATGAGCCGATTCGCGAGGAGGAATAAGCTATGTTGCAGACGCTCGGCCAAATCATTGCCTGGCCCTTTCGGATGTTGTTTCGCCTGCTGCTCGGCCTGCTGCGACTGATCCCGTACTTGGCCGGGCTGTTGTTGATTGTGCTGGTGGTGCTCTTTTTTATGCGTGGCGGCTTTGATTGGCTGCCCAGCGGCATCCCTGGGTTAGATGGCCTGCGCTCACCAACGCCGACAGTGGCAAGCAGTAGCGGCGAGGCTGCGTCTGATCAGCTGATCTTTCGCGTCGAGTGGCAGGGGGAGCAGATCCTCTATCTGGGCAACCAGATCAGCGAGGAGGAGTTTGCCGAGGTAGCACGTCAGGCCAAAGAAGTCGGTGGGCGGCTGGAGATCCAACGTGCCTCGAACGTGACAGTCGATAATTCCAGCCGGCGCGAGGCGCTGCTTACCGAACTAGATGTCTCCTATCGCATCACACCGGTAGAGTAGAGTTTTTCAGACAGCGTTTCAGAAGCCAGGCTTTTGCCAAAAGCCTGGCTTCTTTTGTCTGTGCAAACGTTTCATCAACGCACAATAAACGGTGCGCCGAGTATACTCGGCTCTGATACGAATGGTGCGTAGACAGGGAGCAGGGTATGCCAATTGAGTTTAGTGCGGTGCGTGATGCGTGGTCGACGCTCTTTCTACCCATTGCCATCCCGTTGGCGATCTGGGCTTGATTTTTGGCCGATCTGCCGGATGAGGCGGGGTAGGCTGGTTACGCCATCACCGGTTGGTGCATTTCCAGCAATTTGCCAAGTTGCTCACCCGCCAGTTGCGGCTGGTCTTCATAGAGATAACAGGCGGCAACACGGCTGTCGCTCAGGCGATAGAGCGGCGGTGCGCTCTGCCGACATTTTGCCATCACATGCGGACAGCGCCCGGCAAATTTGCACCCAGCCTTGGCCGATTTGTCTTCTTCAACGATCACCTCTTGCTGGCCCCACTTGCGGGTGAGATCGGGCCAGGGGATCGAGTCGATCAGCAATTGAGTGTAGGGGTGCTGCGGGTCGGCGATCACCGATTCGACATCGCCGGCCTCCATAACGGAGCCGCGGTAGAGGATCAATATATAGTCACAAACGTGGTAAGCGGTGGTCAAGTCGTGAGTGATATAGAGGATCGTAATACCAAGCTGGTCGTTCATCTGCCGCAAGCTTTCGAGGATGGTAGCACGCAGCGAGGCATCCACCATGGATACTGGCTCATCGGCGATCAACAACTGCGGTTTCATCAACAGCGCACGGGCCACAGCCAAGCGCTGGCGCTGACCGCCGCTCAACTGGTGGGGAAACCGGCCCAGCGTCTCCTCCGGTCGTAGACCAACGCTTACGAGGGCCTCTTCCATTAACCTGTGCGCCGCTGCAGCCGAGTTTGCCAGCTTAAAGTTGGCAATCGGCACCTCCATGATGTGGTCTACTTTGTAAAAAGGATTATAGACCGCAAAAGGATCTTGAAAGACCGCTTGTACCTCTTTGCGAAAGGCAAATCTCTCCTGCCTGGTAAGCGTTTTTACGGCTTTGCCTTTGTAGAGCACTTGGCCCTGGGTTGGCTCTAAAAAGCCTAAAGCGATCAACCCCAGTGTTGTTTTGCCACTCCCACTCTCGCCAGCAACCGCAATAATGTTGGGCCGGTCCTCTTCCACGTAAAAAGAGAGGTTGTCGACAGCGATCGTGCCCGTTTTGAAGCGCTGGGTGACGTTCCGTAGTTCCAGAAGATTGCTCATAAGTTGGCTTCTGAAGAGCGAATGCGAAATACACAATCCGTAATTTGAGGCAGTTCGCATTACGGATTGCGCATTACTCTTGGCGTTATTGCTCATGCAAATGACAGGCAGCCCAGTGCCCTTTGCTATACTCGCGCCAGGTGGGAACGATGCGCTGGCAGACATCCATCACCTTTGGGCAGCGGGTGTGGAAAACACAACCTGGCGGCAGATCACGCAGCAACGGGGTGATGCCAGGGATCCCTTTGAAGACACCGCGGTGCCCCAGTACCGGTAGGCTTTCAATCAACAATTGCGTGTAAGGGTGGAGCGCTCCAGTAAAAGTATCTTGCACGGTGCCTAGCTCGGCAAAGCGGCCAGCATACATTACGGCCATGCGATTGACAAACTGAGCCATCAACCCCATGTCATGGCCGATGAGGATCACCGCACTGCCCAATTGCTCCTGCAAGCGGCCAATAGTCTGCATCACCTGGCGCTGGGTGACTACGTCTAGAGCACTGGTCGGCTCGTCAGCGATGATCACCTTGGGGTGCATGGCAATGCTAATGGCGATACAGACGCGCTGCTTCATCCCACCGCTGAGTTCATGTGGGTACATAGTCGCGACTTTGCGCTCTAGTTCTACGGCGTCGAGCGCATCATACGCGCGCACTTCCAACGCCGCCTGTGACAACCCCAAGTTGTGGTCAAGCATGGCATCGATGATCTGTTCTTTCACCCGCAAGATGGGGTTGAGCGAATTCATCGCGCCCTGCGGGATCATGCTGATCTCGCGGCCGCGCAACTGACGCATCTCTTCTTCGGAGAGGTGGGTCAATTCAGTCTTCTCCAACCACATTTCGCCACCAGCGATCCGGCCTGGGGGTTTGATCAGCCGCAATAGGGCCAGCGCCATTGTTGACTTTCCCGAACCAGATTCACCCACCAAACCCAGCCGCTCGTTTGGTTTCAGATCAAAATTGACCTTGTTGTTGGCATACACAATGCCGGCGTCGGTGTAGTAATAGACATCCAGATCCTTCACTTGTAGAACGTAATCGCTCAAACCATCCTCCCCAGCAAAATGATTGGCGGTAACTGCTTAGTAATGTGAGCGTTGAGCATCTACCGTTTCTAGGCAGCCTTGCGCACGCGCGGATTCGCTAGTTCATCCAGGCCGGCGGAGATTAGGAACAACATCACAAAGATGAGCGTAATGATCGAAACCGGCACAGCCGCCCACCACCACATCCCACGCACAAAAGCGTTTTGGTTCATTACCCAGTAGGTAGTCACGCCCAGCGTTGGGTCGCGGAGCGAGCCTAGCCCCAGCGCGGCCAAGCCGATAGAAGCAAAGATTGCTCCGGTGGTGGAGCCAACGAGGCTGGCTCCCAGATAGGGCAGCAGATTGGGGATCAACTCACGGAAGATGATGCCAGGGCCACTCATGCCATTGAGCCGTGCCATCATCACATACGAGCGTTCACGCATACTGAGCACCTGTGACCGGATTACCCGCGTTGGCCCCATCCAGGCTAACAGGGAAATGATCAACGCCATGCCGTTTGTATCCACCACTTGGTCGCCAATCGAGGAGGCGATCACCACCAACACCAACAGCCCCGGTACGGTGAGCAACACATCTACCACCCAGCGCACCATGATATCAAACCAACCACCGTAAAAGGCTGAAGTAAAACCAAGAATTGTCCCGATGAGTACACCAATAATGCCAGCGGTGACGCCGATGCGTAGCGTGAGCCAAGTGCCAGCCACGGCTACGGCCATCAAGTCGCGTCCCTGACCATCCGTGCCAAAGGGGTACTCCAGCGAAGGGGGCTGACTGGCCGGTGCCGCCAGCGGATATGGCCCCTTCGGGTCGGTATAGAGCGAACCAACAATCGAAAAGAGAATCAAAAAGAGCAAAATCCCCAAGCCGATGCCCAAATTTGGATTACGCCGGATGTAGCGCAAAACCGCAGCCGTGCGGGACATAGTGACCTCGTGAATGTAATGCGTGATGCGTAAAACGTAATGAATGCGTAAAAAGTAATGAATAAGGCCTAATTCGTGGTATGGACGGCATAGCTTCAGCGGCGATCTTAGCGGCTGACAGCGAGTTGTGATTATGAGCAAAAACTACCTAGTATGAACTATGGGTTACGCCTTATTCGTAACGAATGCGCGGATCCAACAACGGGTAGATCATGTCCATGATGAACATGGCAATGCCAATGGAGACGATCAGGATGAAGACGATGCCATAGATCATAAAGTAATCTAACTGGCCGATCGCGCGCGCCAGCAAAGTGCCAATGCCCGGATAACCAAAGACCAGTTCCACCAAGACAGCCCCCGATACGATCGAGCTAAAGGAGAGGGCTAGACCTGTCACCTGCGGCAGGATGGCGTTGCGCACGGCATATTTGTAGAAGACGCGCAAGCCCTTCAAGCCTTTGGCCTCGGCAAAGGTCATGTAGTCTTCGCCCTGCACAGTCACCATCATCCCGCGCATGCCAATGGCCCAGCCACCCGTGCTCGCCAAGATAATCGCCAGTGCTGGCAAAATTGAATGTCTGACGACATCCAAAAAAAAGTCTAATGTAAAACTAGGAATTGTGCCAAAGGAATAACCGCCACCATTCGGCAACAACTTCCATTGGAAAGCAATAAAATAGATCAGGATTAAAGCCAACAGATAAGCTGGAACGGCGGACAGGGTGAGAAAAGGGGGGATCAGATAACGCAAAAATCCCGGTGAGCGCGGCCACGCGATGAGTGCGCCAAGCGTTGTGCCAATCAAAAAGGCCAGCACCGTTGTCACGGTCAACAGGCGGATCGTCCACGGCAGCGCCTCGCCGATCAATTCATTGACTGTCTTAGGGAAGTTGGCGATCGAGTAACCCAGATTAAAGCGCGCCGTATCCGACAGATAGAGCAGGTATTGTTCCCAGAGCGGTTTGTTGAGACCAAACTTCTCCTCATACGCTGCCACCATCTCGTTAAATCCCGGCGGGATAAAGCCACCGCGCGAGGCATCTTCCATCAATTTTTCGCGCAATGGGTTGCGCGGCGTAATCTTGGGGATAAAAAAGTTAAGCGTGGCTGCCGTCCAGATAATCATCAACAACAGGCCAAAACGCTTGAGGACAAAAGACCAGGAATAACGCATGGAACACTCCATTTTGGATTTTGGATTTGGATCGCCGTGTAGACAATCCAAAATCCAAAATCACAAATCCAAAATCATCTTATGCAACGGGTTGCAAATTGCGCAGGATCATCGGGAAGGTGAGGTGCCAGAAAGCGCCATTCACATAGGCGTTATCGGCAGTGGGCCAACCCGTCCAATAGGTCTGGTTCATAGGAATGCGGTGGAACCACTGTTGGATCGGCGCATCAACCAGGTTGTCGAGCCAGATTTCCATCGCTTGCAAATAGAGATCCATGTAGTTCGGCGCATCCGGCGGAATAGCCGCCATCTCTTCGAGAATGGCGTCGTATTCTTCATTGCGGAAACGTGAGGCATAGACCGCCGGCTCACCCTGCGGGCGGTAATGCTTGCTGGTGAAGAAATCCATCGTCGTGAAAGGGTCGGCAAAGCTGCCGCCATGACCGTTGAGCCAGATCTTCTGCGTGCCATCAGCAATGCGGGTGCCATTGTCGGTCGGCGTGATGAAGTCGGCTTCAAAGCCGTTCTGGCGTAACTGTTCGGCAATCACTGGGCCAATGTCAGTGAAAACTTGCCAGCCCGAGATGATTGCCTGCAAGCGAGCACCATCTTTGGCCCAGAAGCCGTCGCCGTCTTTGGCATACCCCTGGCCTTCGAGCAGGGCCGCCGCCTTTTCTGGGTTGTATTCGTTGGTGGGGTATTTCTCCAACAGGGGAGCCGCCGCATCGAAGAAGGGCTGCAAAGCCGGGTAGCGCGGGAAGGGCAGCGGGGTGATCTCCCCAGAGCCACCGAGCGCCACTTCAAGCATCTGCTGGCGATTGATGCTGTAGCTTACCGCCCAGCGCATCTCTTTGGCCGCAAAGGGTTGACCTTCATCGCAGTTGAACCACATGGATGTGGGCCACCAGTCAACATAGCCAAAGGGCAGTTCGCTACCGGTGTGGGTGATGATTTTGTCGTTCTGCTGCGCGGTTTGAGGAATCGTCGAGGCGCGCAGATCGAGCACAGAATCCACTTCGTTGTTGACGATCAGTTGCACCATGCGGGTATCATCGGCGCGTGGCAGCATCAGGATGCGCTCGACGGCTGGCAATTCGGCAAAACCCGTTTTGGCGCCCCACCAATCATCACGGCGGTCGATAAACTTCTGCGTCGTCGTCCACTCGACGATCTTGTAGGGACCTGTCGCCAACGGCCAGCCTTTTTCTTTGTCAAAATATTTGAAACCCTGGATCTCTTCTGTGGTCTGCAATTCACCAAAGACGTGAGCGGGCACGATCTTCATGCCGGTGTCAAACTTGAAGGAGAGATATTCCAGCATAAAGCGCGGACGCGGGTCATTGAAGACAATCTTCAAAGTGGCGTCATCCACTGCGCTGGCTTCTTGCACCCAGTTGCTCATCTCTGTGGAAAGAAACAGACCCGGTGCATTGTTCTTCAGCATGGTAATCGTAAAGGCCACATCATTGGCGGTAAAGGGCGTGCCGTCGCTCCATTCCACACCACTGCGGATTTTGACGGTCAGTTCGGTAAAATCCTCGTTGTACTCATAGCTCTCCGCCAACCAGGGAATGTGCTCATCGGCAAAAGCCGAGTAGTAATAGAGCGGCTCCCAGAGCGCCGCGCTGCCGATCTGATGGGTGGAGCCAGCGGCATAGGGGTTGCCTAACTCGACATCGGTAAATTGAGTGCCATCACCGCCAAACATCAAAATGAGCGTCCGTTCGCGGGACACTTCGGCCAAGCCACTCGCAGCGGCCGGCGCAGCCTCAGCGCCACCTGCCGCAGCTGGAGCCGCTTCACCACCAGTCGCACCTGGTGCCGGGGGTGTGCCACAGGCCGTGGCCAAGACACCGGCTGCGGTCAGCCCGCTCAGACGCAGGAAGTCACGCCGATTCAGGTTTTGGAAATCCATTGATTCCTCCTTAAATTGAGTTAGACCAGTTGAATTGAGTTAGAGCAGTAAAAGATTGGGAATGGTCACAACAGATCCGCTACGGACAAAGGGAGTGTCCCCAGAGAATGGCACCGTGCATGTGTGGTATGGAAAACCAAAATTTGCGTTCCGGTGATGAGAGTATAGAATAACACAGCCTGTGCTGTCAAACCGCCCGTCAGCGTTTACACCATCTGTGAGATCGGTGTGGGTGGGGTATAATCAATCATCCCTAGTCCGAAGTCCTGAGTCAGGCTTGACAAGATTGCGGTCTACGATTCATGGCAACAGGCGACCAGGACACACTCGCTGCTTGAAATGGTTATGTGAAGGAGTTGTGTGAAGGAGTTGTGTGATGAACCCGACTGCTGTTGTCAACCCAACGGTGCGCCCACTGGCGCGCCCGGTCGCCAACCGTGCGGAACCGGTGGAGACCGCCGTTGCCGCGGAACCCACCTTGCTAGAGACGATCCGCGCGTTGGAACAACGCACAGCCGAGGTGGAACAGAGCGCCGCTGCCATGCGCGCCGAGCTAGCCCAGGTGATCGAGCATGTCGCTAACACACCCATCGTGATTTATTACATCGCAGGCGAACGGTACGAAATCACCTCCGCCGATATCGAGGCCGTGCGCCGTCGGTTGATCAAACCGCGCGCGGCAGAGACGTTGCGCGAACTGGCGCTGGTGGACAAGATGACCGAACGCGACAAGCACCTTACGCGTGCGGAAGTCGCAGAACGCTTCCTCCAAGAATTGCACGAAATTCGCTCTGCGGTTGTGTCCAGTGACTTTGCGATCAACGATGAAAGAGAAGCGGCTATCCATGACTGAGCGTCCTGTCCTGAGAGCGGTGCTGGACACCAATGTCGTGGTGGCGGCGCTACGCACACGAAATAGTCAAAGCCCAACCCTAGAATTACTTGAACGTTGGGTGAGGAGTGAATTTACTTGGCTGTACTGTGATGAACTTGAAGCTGAATATCAAGAGAAAATTGAGATTCCGGTCATATCTGTAGAAAAGCGATTGACTTTCTTGAGACGGCTGCGCTTTCTCGGTGAACGTATCGAACTCACCCCTGACCAGATCCAGCCGATCATCACCGCTGACCCGGATGATGACATTGTGCTTGCCTGCGCCGTGGTTGGGCAGGCCACGCACCTTGTCACCTACGACCCACATCTGCTCAACTTGGAGTCGTCCTACCAAGACGTGGCGATCGTGGATGGCCTGCATTTCCTCTACGCCGTGCGTGGCGACCAACTGCCGGAATGATCAGCTATGTCGACACGCCTTGATTCCACACAGGCGGCCTTTCCGGCCCTGCGCTTATCGCTCCAACCAACCAAACGGGTGCATTGGCTGCTGCGTCCCCTGGGCGGAGCGGCCGATCTGCTCTATTTGTCCACCCAGCGGCTGCGCTATCACTTTGGCCTGACCTTGCTCTCGTTGCTCGGCGTGGTCCTGGCGATTGGGCTGGTGAGCAGTGCGGCCTTTTTTGCGCATGCCGTCGAAACGGTGATCATGCGGCAAGAGCTGGCCGAGTATAGTCGCGTCACCGGGCGGCCACCCTTTTCGTCGCGCATTTTTAATGTATGGACGCAGAGCAACCCGCTCACCATTGAACACGTAGAGAGGCTGGCCGGGAACGTTGCCGACACGTTGACATCGGAGGTTGGGCTGCCGGTTCGCTCCGGCGGGCTGTTAGCAGACAGCGGTGTGCTGGAGCTACAGCCGCAGGAGGGCGACACCCGCTACGCTGGGGACAAACCGCTGGGCGGTGTCAATGTGGCCTATATGGCCGATGTTGCACCCCATATCACCATCGACGGCGCACCGCTTGATGAAGCGACCTCCGGGGAAGCGCTTGATGTGTGGATGCACAGCGCGCTGGCCGCCGAGCTAGGCATGCAACTCGGCGACCAATTCAATCTGGCCGCCAAACAGGGCACTATCCTCATACCGATCCGTCTGGCCGGTTTCTGGCGTGCCGTCGATCCCAAAGACCACTTCTGGTTTAGCGACCCTGACCAAACGCTCGGCGACAAACTCTTTGTCCGGCGGCAGGATTATATTGGTCATGTTGAGGCGCGGCTCGAGGTCAAAGTGCGCTCGGTGACGTGGTATGTAGTGCTGGATGAAGGCCAGGCGCAGCCGGACAATGCCCGCACCTATGCTGAGGGTTTTACGACCGCGTCCATCGTCATTCGGAGATATTTGCCCGAAGCGCAGTTGACGTTGCCGTCGGTGCCACTGGAAAAATTTGTCGGGCGACAGACCACGCTGACCACCATTTTGCTGGGCTTTAACGTCCCGGCGTTTGGCTTTCTGCTCTATTTTTTGATCCTCACCTCGGCGGTCATTGCCTATTGGCAACGCCGCGAGACCGCCGTGCTGATCAGCCGGGGCATGACGCGCTGGGGGGTGCTCAGTTTTACGCTGGTCGAAGGCGTGATCCTCTTTGCCATTGCCTGCCCGCTGGGGCTGTTCTTTGGCATGTGGCTGGCCCGCACGATGGGCGATACGGTCAGCTTTCTGCGCTTTCAACCGCGCGAAGCGTTGCCAGTTTCGCTGGCGGGGATTGACTGGCCGCTCTTGTTTGGCACCCTGGGCATCCTGCTGATCGCCAAACTGTGGACAGCCGCAGCAACCAGCCGGGAAACGGTGCTCACCCAGGAGCGTGAACACGCCCGCCCGCCGCGCGGCCCCTTTTGGTATCGCACCTATCTGGACCTTATTCTGCTGATCCCCATGGTCTACGGCTATCAGCAATTGACCAACCACGGTACGCTGGGTGCGCTCGTGCGCGAACGGCCCGAAGAGCTCTATCAAGACCCGCTGCTCATTATCGTCCCGGCGCTCTTTGTGATCAGCGCCGCATTGGTGACCATGCGACTCTTCCCCTGGGTCATGCGTCTGCTCGACTGGCTGGCCCACTGGATGCCCTGGCTGACACCGCACCTTGCGCTGCGCCAGTTGGGACGCTATAGCCAGAACTACATCAATCCACTGCTGCTGGTCATCGTCTCGTTAGCGCTGGGCGTCTATACCTTGTCGATGGCGGCCAGTCTGGATCAGTGGCTGCTCGACCGCCTTTTTTACCGCGTTGGCACGGATCTCACCTTTCGCCCCTACTCCGAAGTCGAGGCGCTAGACCCCAGCCCGGGTGCCGACTGGGTTCCACCGATCGATGAGTTCCGCGCTCTGCCGGGTGTGGCGGATGCGGCGCGCGTTGGGGATTATGAGGCTTTTATCACCCTGGCCGGCGGGGATGGGCGCAGCATTGAGGCGCGCTTCGTCGGCGTTGATCGGGTCGATTTCTCGCGCGTGGCCTGGTTCCGCTCGGATCTGGCCCGTGAGCCGCTCGGCGGGCTGACCAATCGACTGGCCGCGGCGGATGATGGCATCTTGGTCTCCCAAGCGTTTCTGAACGCCAATCAACTGGCAGTCGGCGACAAGCTCCAGATCCACGTCCTGGCCGATTTTGGGGCCAGTGTCAAAGAGCAGTTCACGATTGTCGGCGTCTACACCCATTTTCCCACCGTCTACGACGACCAGCCCGCGGTGATTGGCAATCTCGAGTATCTTTTCTCGTTCTTTGGGATGACCATGCCCCACTCGCTCTGGCTACGCCTGCAACCCGATGCCGATGGCGAGTCTGTGCTGCAAGCCGTATTGACCACGGGTATCGGTACACTGGACGAACAGGAGACCGCGGCGCTGATCCAGGAAGAGCAAGCCAAGATGGAGCGGGTTGGTGTCTTTGGTACGTTGTCGGTCGGTTTTGTAGCCGCGACCTTTATGGCGGCGCTGGGGTTGCTCACCTACAGCTACTCCTCGCTCCACGAACGCATGTATCTCTTCTCGGTGCTGCGCTCCATCGGCCTCAAACGCCCGCAGATCCTGGCGCAGATCGGGCTGGAGTATCTGATCCTGACGATTTACGGGGCGATTGCGGGGGTGAGCGCCGGTTCGCTGGCGGCGGGCCTCTTTGTGCCGCTCTTCCGCGTTACGGGTGAACAGGGCACGCCGCAGCCACCCCTGCTGCCGATCATCGCCCAGGAGCAGATCCTGCCGCTGGCGCTGGTCTTTGTCGGGCTGATCATCGTCTTGGAGCTGTTCACGATTGCCGCGGCGATCTACCAACGGCTGTCGAATGCACTGCGGTTAGGACATACGGGGTAAGTGCTCGAATGGGTCACCCAGCCATGAGCGCAAGACGCTGATTCACTACTTGCCAGAAGGTGGTAACCGCTTCACGCTGGTTATCAAAAAAGTCCTCAAAGAAGCCGGCGAATTGCAATTGTGGAGGATAGGCATACCGTTCGCCCTCTTCGCCATACTCATTCACCCAGTCTGCCGGTTCGCGGGCGTCTACCACTGTAAACAATTCGGGTGGATACAAATACGGGCGACCCTGATCATTCAAAATCCGGTATTCATCGGCCTCAATGCCAATGACCACATAAGGCTGATCCAAGGTCAGGTCTGGGTAATCGTCCCTGTTGCGTTTCAGCGTAACAATCATCGTTGCACCTGTTTGCGTTTTACTTCTACGCGTCCAATCCCGGCATGTTCGTACCAGTGATATTCATAAATCAACCCGCTGATCTCAAACGGCGGGCTACTTTTCTTGACCCATTGCGAAACTGTGCCTCCGTAGTCAGCAAGCAGGCGCTGCACCTCACGAA
>Ga0224723_1001941_pt1 | contig 11860 bp, 10 predicted proteins | sample Balambano_FR2_Me_FD_161647 | JGI IMG/M metagenome (GOLD analysis project Ga0224723, IMG submission 161647) | Freshwater sediment microbial communities from Lake Towuti, South Sulawesi, Indonesia - Balambano_FR2_MetaG | ecosystem: Environmental > Aquatic > Freshwater > Lake > Sediment | place...
ATTCTTCGACGTTGTACGCCGAGATGATCGAGCGGCGGGACCGCGCGATGCCGCATGTGAAGAAGGATGGGCAGGCGAATCCGAGCCAGTGGGGGAATTACGACAACATTGGCGGAGCGGGGTGTGTGGCGTCGAGCGTGGCGGACATGACGCAGTGGCTGCGGATGCAGATGGCGCTGGGCGAGTACGAGGGAAAGCGACTGGTGAGCGCGAAGAATTTGCAGGAGACGCACTTGCCGAGTATGTTTAACCGGCTGACGGAGGCGCAGCGGGAGATGCAGCCGGAGTTCACGCAGACGAGCTACGGGATGGGATGGAGCATCAATCACTATCGCGGGGAGATGTTGACGATGCATGCGGGGGTCTTGAGCGGGTTCCGGGCGCTGGTGACGATGGCGCTGGGGAAGAAACTGGGCCTGGTGGTGTTGGCGAATTTGAATGGGACCCAATTGCCGGAGGCGTTGACGAATTCGTTGCTCGATGAGTATTTGGGATTGGAGAAGACGCGGGACTGGAATGCGCATATGTTGGCGACGGTGAAGAAGGGAGAGGAGAAAGAAGCGCTGGCGAAGCGCGAGAGGGCGGCGGCGCGGAAGAAGGATACGCGGCCGAGCTTGGAGTTGGGCTCTTATGTGGCGCGCTATGAGGAGCCGGCTTATGGGGAGGCGCGGGTTACATTGAAGGACGGGAAGTTGCTGATGGAGTGGGCGCGGTTCAGTGGCGTGCTGGAGCACTGGCATTACGACACGTTTCAAGTGAGGGGCACAGCGGCGCTGAACGAGGCGATGGTGACGTTTCGGATCGGGGCGGACGGGAAGGTGGAGGGGATGCGGCTTTTCGAGCAGGAGTTCATTTCGTTACCCAAGGCCCCTCAAAGGTGATGCGGGTATTGATGACCTCGCGGGTGCCGCCGGTGCGCTCAGGACGCTGTTCGTGAAAAAAGGTGAGTTGGATTTCGAGTTTGGGAGCGATGTTATAAGTAATGCCAGCTTCACTGCGGCTGGCTTGGATGCCCTGTCTGTCATAGAAGAATTCTTGTTGGGCGAATGGGCCTAGGGGGCCCGGAAAATCGAGGCGGATGCGCGAGCGAAGGCGGCCGGAGTCGCGGCCGTTGAGAGCTTTGAAGTATTCGAAGAGGTGGCGGGTTTCCGAGGCGAAGCGCTTGGCTTTGAAGGCATATTCGAAGCCGCCGAAGGGGCGGTGGGCTCCCTGGAGTTCGGGATCGAGATAGCTGCCGCGGAACTGCTGGCAGTAGTAGCCGGCGATGAGATTCCACTGCGAGTTGACTTGCCATTCGAGGATGGGTCCGCCTTGGGCTCGGAGGAAAGTGTCGAGGTGCGGTTGGCTGCGAAGTTGGGCGACGCCGCGAACCCGGAACTTGCCGGTGTCAATCGCCTCCCAAAAGAACCAGTTCCAGAATTCGCCGCGGGAGGGCAGGCGTAGTTCGTTTTGCGCCGCCAGGGGGAGCAGCGCGAGGAAAAGCAGCAGTAGGGAGCGCATTAAAGGTTGCGCTTCTGGAGTTCCTGGGCGAGGTAATCTGTGGCGCGCCAAGAGAGGGCGAGGATGGTGAGGGTGGGGTTCTTTTCGCTGGCGGTAGCGAAGCTGGAGCCATCGACGACGAAGAGGTTTTTGACTTCGTGGGCCTGGTTGAATTGGTTGAGAGCGCTGCGCTTGGGGTCCGCGCCCATGCGGCAGGTACAGTGTTCGTGGATGGCGGAGCCCAACTTGTCGATCCAGCCGCGCTGGTACGGGAGGATCTCGGCTTTGGCGGCGGTCATGATTTCGAGGGCAGTGTCGTACATGTCCTCGATCATCGAGCGTTCGTTTTCCTTGATCTTGTAATCGATGACGGGGACAGGGATGCCCCACTTGTCTTTTTGCGTTTTGTGGAGGGTGATGCGGTTGTCCGCATAGGGAAGGACTTCGCCGTAGGGGTGCATGGCGACCAGGGCGGGATAGTGACGACGGACGTTTTCCTTGAAGCCCGAGCCAAAGCCAGGGAGCGACTTGGCGAAGCTCGCGCTGGGATGCGCGCCGGTGTTCCAGAACTGGCTGCCGTAGCCGCGGAGATACTTGCGGTTTTTCGATTGGCCGCGCCAGCGGGGCATGTAGATGTGCTCGCCGCCGATGCCGTCGTCGTTCTGAACCTTTTTGCCCATGAGTTCGGGGACGAAACCATAGATATGGAAACGAACTTGTTCGCAAAGATAGCGGCCGATGACGTCGTTGGAGTTGGCGATGCCATTGGGGTACTTCGAGGATTTCGAGTTGAGGAGGATGCGCGTGGAGTCGACGCAACTGGCGGCCATGACGACGACGCGGGCTTTAACGGTGTGGGGTTCGTTGGTCTTGCGATCGAAGTAGTGGACGCCATCGGCTTTGCCGTCGGCGCCGACGGTGACATGGGAGACGACGGCGTTGTCGCGGATTTCTAGCTTGCCGGTGTTCATGGCGGGCTCAAGGAGATAGTCCGTTGAGTTAAAGAAAGCGCCGATATCGCAACCTTTGCCGCAAGCGCCGCAGTAGTGGCAGGGAGCCTTGCCGTTGTGTTCCTTGGTAAGGACGGCGCGGCGGACGTTGGTTAGATTGATGCCTTGTGTCTTGGCGGCGCGGCGGAGGAGGTGCTCGCCGCAGCGGAGCGCGGGAGCGGGAAGGTGGTGCTTCGAGCCGGGGAGGAATTCCGAATCGTCATCGCCGCCGCAGACGCCGATCCACTGCTCGACTTTGTCGTAGTAGGGAGCGATATCCGAGTAGTGGATGGGCCAGGGGATTTCGTGGCCGTCTTGCGCGGGCTCCTGCAAATTGGCTTCGGCATAGCGCAGGCTGACCCGGCCCCAGATGTTCGTTTTGCCGCCGCGGCCCCAGACGCGCCAGAGATCGAAATCCTGATCCTTGGTGGCGTTAAGGAAAGGTTGTTCTTCTTTCGTTAAGAGGAACTGCGGAGGGGATTGGCCTTTGCGGCGGCGATCGCGCGCCTCCCAGGGGCGAACGTGGGACCAGAAGGTGGCTTTGTTGAACTTCGTGCCGGCGTCGAGGACGAGGACTTCGACGCCTTGGCGGGTGAGATTCCAAGCGGCCATGCCGCCCGCGGCGCCGGAGCCGACGATGACGACGTCATAAACTTTGGGGCTGGATTTGATTTGCATGCGCTCTGGTGCCTCTAGCTTTGGTGTTCGGGGTGAGTGCAGCCTTTGAATTCGGGCATGGGAAGGGCGGCGTTCCAGCCGAGTTCCGTCATGAGGCCTTCCTTGGTGGAGTAGTAGGCATCGATGGTGGAGCCCTTGAGGGTCTCGAAAAATTTGCTCTTGGCGGCGAGTTCGGTCATGACGACGGCCTGATCCGCGGGGTCGAGCGCGGTGTAGTTCTTCTTGAAGAGTTTGCGCGACAACGAATCGACTTCGGCGAGGCCTTTGCGCCAGAAGGCCTGAGCGGCTTTGTTCGAAGCGAGGGACTCGTCGATGATTTCGTGGACTTTGGCGTCGAGGGCACCCGGGGTCTTCGTGCGCGGAAGGATGGTTTCGGCTAGGGCCCCAACGGTGGCAAGTTCAGCAGCTGGGAAGACTTTGGGCGAGTACGCGGCGGCGGGCGTCGAGGACGCTTGGAAGTGGTGTTGCTGTTGGTCTTCGTTGGCGGCGAGCGCGGAGGCACCCGCGATGCCGATCAGGACTTCGCGCCGGGAGTTTTTCATGACGGTCCCGATTTTATCAGGAGGGGATGGAAGGGCCCCGCGAATTGCGATAGCATTGGGCGCAGTCAGACAACCTGATTGTAATCCACGAACTCGTTGAAGGGGATTTTTATGAGGCTTCTACTGTTATTCGCCGGCATTACTGCCGCGGGGCTCGCGCAATCGACTTTTTCTTCCATCACCGGGGTGGTAACGGACTCGACCGGCGCCTTAGTACCGAAGGCGGCGATCGAAGTCCGTAATCAGAAGACGGGTTACTCGTTCACGGCCGAGAGCAACAACGAAGGGCTCTATACCTTTCCAACGCTGACGGACGGCACCTACGCGCTGAAGGCAAGCGCTGCAGGGTTTAGCGAGTATCTCGTGAAAGACATCCTGCTCGCGGTGCGCGAGACGCGGCGCATCGATATTGCGTTGGCGCTCGCGTCGACGCAGCAAACTATCGAGATTTCGGGCGGCGCGACGCTGGTGGAGACGGAGAGCGCGAAGATTTCCGATACGAAGAGCCGCGAGGATCTGCGGACCTTGCCGCTGACGTTGCGGCGCGCATGGGATTACGTGACGATGACGCCGCAGGTGGCACGTTCGGCCACGGGCTTTAGCTTGAGCTTGGCAGGAACACGGAATGGACAATCCGAGGCGAACATCGATGGCATTACGATCGCGCCGCCGGGAGGAGGCTTCGGTTTCGGGCCCATCATGGACCGGACAGAGAATCTCGAAGAGCTCCGGGTGGAGATGAGTTTGAATTCCGCGGAGTACGGCACGCCGGGCGGCATGACGTTGATTACCAAAGGCGGCACGAATCAACTGCACGGATTCTACAGCGATTACTATTCGACGCCGGCGTTTCGAGCGCGGGACCCCTTTCAAACGGCGCGGGGAACGGGCATCAGCCACCGGATGGCGTTTGGCATAAACGGCCCGATCTACATTCCGAAGCTCTACGATGGGCGGAACAAGAGCTTCTTTGCCTTCTCGATCGAGCCTAGCTTTGGAAGCCCTTCCACGGCGCTGATTACGCAGAGTGTGCCGCTTGAAGCCTGGCGGCGAGGCGACTTCTCGCGATTAGCGACACCGGTGCTGGACCCGGCGAACGGCCGTGCGCCTTTCCCTGGGAACCAGATTCCGGCGAACCGGATTAACGCGACGTCGAAGGCGTTTCAGGATCGTTTTTACTCGCTGCCGAACTTTGGAGACACAAATAACTTCAACGTGCAGAACTATCGAGAGAATCGTTCCAATCCATTTCAACGGAATCCGACGATGACGATTCGACTGGACCACCGGATCGACGACAAGACCTTCGTTTATGGGCGCTTCATCGGAGTTTATTGGAACATCCCGCTCTTCGAGTCGATACCGAGCATTACCGAGCAGGCGCGGCGCACGCGCGATATGCGGTCGTGGATGGTGTCGGCCACGCGTACGATTACGCCGACGTTGCTGAACGAGTTTCGTTGGGGACTGGCGAGCGATCACTTGCCGGTCGAGAGCCGCTTCAAGGGTAATGCGTTGGTGCAGGAACTTGGGTTGCGCGGGTTGGCCCCAGGAATTCCCGATGTGGGCGGGATGACGCGGATCGGCTTCGTGGGGCTGAACCTGTCGGCGCTGGGTTTGCAGGATACTTGCGATCCCTGCTTCCGTGATCAAGTGCAACAGTTCACGAACACGACGACCTGGACCAAAGGAAAGCATCTGATCAAGGGCGGGCTGGATTTCCGAACCGGTTCGACGCAAGATTTCCGCCAGAACGGCAATCTCTTCGGGAGCCTAACGTTCAACAACACGTTCACTGGATTTCAGTACGGCGATTTTCTGTTGGGACTGCCGACGCAGATGTCGCGCGCGTTCCCGACGATTGAATACGACCGCGCGATCCCGACTTACGCGTTTTTTGTGCAGGACGATTGGCGCGTTTCTTCAAAGCTGACGTTGAACTTGGGGATGCGGTATCAGTTGATGACGGCGGCCAAGGATAAGAACGGACGCATGGCGATTTTCGACGCGGCGACCTCGAGCATCGTGATTCCCGATGGGAGCGCGAATCTCGTGTCGCCGCTCTTGCCGCGCAACTACGTGAATGTGGTGGAAGCTTCGAAGGCGGGATATGCGAACAAGCTTCTCGATCTGGACAGGAACAATTGGGCGCCGCGATTTGGATTCGCTTATCGCGCGACGGGCAACACGGTGTTTCGCGGGGGCTACGGGATTTATTACGACAACAATGTTCCGGCGGCCGCCTTGGGCGCGACGGTTCCGTTTTTGATTAACGAGGTGGCGTTCACAAACTCGACGGCGAATCCGATTGCGTTGCCGCAGGTTTTCCCGGCGAGCGGCGGATCGGGGCCCGGGAGTATTGTGTTGCCGGGAGCGAGCCGTAAGGATCTGCGGATTCCGTTTACGCAGCAGTATGCGTTCACGATTGAGCACCAGCGTTGGGATACGGGATTCCGTGTTAGCTACACGGGCACGAATACGCGGCAGGGGTGGTACCGGAGAGATATCAACCAGCCGGTGGTTGACGAGAGACCTTATCAACAGAAGCCGCGGCCGTTTCCGCAGTACCCGGCCATCAACTCGACCGACAACGGCGCGGGACATCAATATCACGGCATGAGCGCGGAAGTGCAGAGGCGCATGAAGGGCGGCGTGGCATTCCAATCGTCGTTCACTTGGGCGCGGGATATCGGCGATTTGGAGAATGGCGAAGCACCGGAGGACTCGTTTAACCGGCTGCGGGAGCGCGGCCTGGTTTCGACCATTCCGGCGCGACGCTTCAACGCGAACATGATTTACAACCTGCCGTTCGGCAAAGGACAACGATTCGCCGCGAACGCGAATCGTTGGGTGAACGGCGCGTTCGGAGGCTGGCAGTTGAGCAATATCTTCACGCTCGAGTCCGGCCAATTCATTACGCCGCTATGGACGGGTTTAGACCCGACGGGCACGCGGCCGATTACGGGCGCGGCGACATCGCGAGCTACCGTGACGCTACGGCCGAATGTCCTGCGCGATCCGCGAATCGACAATCCGAGCGTGCAGCGATGGTTTGATCCTTTCGCATTCTCGGCGCCGGCGCTGGGAAGTTTCGGCAACATGGGGCGCGGACTCGTGGTGGGTCCGGGAACGAATACTCTGCACACGAGCATTTCGAAGACGTTCGTGGTGAAGGAGCGTGTTCGCATCCGGCTGGAAGGCCTGGCCACGAACATCCTGAATAAGCCCAATTACCAGAACCCGATTCTGAACATCACGGAGGCCCTCAATCCGAATGTGAATCCCGCCAACGTAACTTCGGGCCGGCTAACGGCCGTGATGAACCGGAATCTCAAGTTCGATACTTCGGTGCCGCGGGAATTGCAAGCGCAGTTCCGAGTCGAGTTTTGAGCGGCCGCTAGAATTCAGGTATGGCGTTGGTTGCGACGATTGCGCAGGCCCACGAGGCTCCGCTCGCCGATGAGCCGCTGATGCGGCTGACGCTGGAGGACTATCATGCGTTGATCCGCATGGGGTTCTTCGAGGGGCGAGAGGCATCTTACGAATTGCTCGATGGGTACCTGATTAAGAAGATGTCGAAGAAGCCTGCACGCAATTATTGCCAGATTCGGTTGATGTCGTGGTTGGCGCGAAACGCGCCAACTGGCTACGTCGCGGGTCAGAAAGTTTCTTTGACGCTCGGCCAAAGCGAGCCCGAACCCGATGGTGTCGTGGTTAAGGACTTAGGGGATGAATAGTTCGTTCGCACTGCGGAGGCCGCGGAGACTGCCCTTGTCGTTGAAATTGCAGATAGTTCTCTCGACCGGGACCAGATGTGAAAGCAGGGTGTTTATGCGCGAGCCGGCTTTCATCACTACTGGATCGTGAAAATTCCATCTCGAAGCCTGGAAATGTACTCCGAACCGATGGGCGAGCGGTATGGCCGTCACGTGGTACTGCGGCGCGGGGAGCGTACTCGGGTGACGTTAGGGGAGTTGCAGGCGGACGATCTACTAATTCTTTAGTTGACAGCGGGTGCCGTGCGTGCTACTAATTTCTTAGTAGATCATGGCACGCAAAGAATCGCCGATTCTCACCGAGGCTGAACTTCGATTGATGGACATTTTGTGGTCGCGGGGACCGAGCACGGTGCACGAAGTGATGGAGGGGTTGCCTGAAGACACGCCGCTCGCCTACAGTACGGTCCTCACCACGTTAAGGATTCTCGAAGACAAGGGCTACCTTACGCATAAGAAGGACGGACGCGCCCATGTTTACGCGGCCGCCGTGCCGCGAGAGCAGGCGCGTAAAAGCGCACTGCGGCATTTGCTCAGCCGCTTTTTTGAGAACAGCGCCGAGCAGTTAGTGCACAACCTTTTGAAGACGGAGAAATTGAGCGGGGCAGAGATGCGCCGTTTGAAGAAGATGATCGAGGAGGCGCAATGAACAACGAACTGAGCGGCGATATGGTATTGATGGCGATTTGGAACGGCTGGTGGCAGGGGATCGTGCTCACGGCGGTGGTTTGGCTGGTGCTGCGCGACTTGCCTCGGATCGCAGCGGCCACAAGGCTCGCGATTTGGCAGTTGACGCTTGCGGTGGCGGTGACTTTGCCGCTGTTGCAGCGCGTACCGATGTTTTGGGCTCAGCCCGCAAAGCCGGCCGCCGCGACGCCAATGGGCATTACGGCATCAGTATCCGCAGCGCTTCCGAGCGCGGCCCCCAGTACCCCGGTACTCGCGGCAGACCGTCCGCTGATTGAGATCGCAGACGACGAGGTTCCGGGAATGCTTCTCGCGGTGGGCGGCTTTCTGGCTGTGACGCAGTTGCTCCGCCTCTTCGCTGGATATCTCTGGCTGCGGCGGGTCAAGAAGCGCGCTACTCCGAGCGGAATTGGGCTACCGGGCTTTATGACGCGCGCTACACAAGTGAGGCTTTCGGATCAGGTGGGCATGCCGCTTTCGGTTGGCTTTTGGCATCCCATGATTTTGTTGCCTCGCGAGATGGCCGGGAAGTTGAACAGCGCGGAAGTCGACGCCATCGTGATGCATGAGGCGGGACACCTCGAGCGGCACGACGACTGGGCGGGGCTCGTGGAACGGCTGGTGCGCGCTGTCTTCTTCTTTCAGCCGGCAGTCTACTGGATTGGGCGCGAGTTGGACCGGGAGCGTGAAATGGCCTGTGACGATTGGGTGCTCGCGCAGATGGGCAACGCCAAGGAATACGCGCATGCGCTTTCGCGCGTGGCGGAGCTGGCTAGCGTGGAGCGCGCGCCGCTCTTGGCAACCGGCGCCGGACGCCGGAAGGAGATTTTCTTGCGCTTGGAGGCGCTATTCGACCAAGCGCGAAACCGCGCTCCCCGCGTATCTGGAGTGGCCTTATTCGCCGCCGCGTGCGGACTGGGCGTACTGGTTTCGCAATCGGCGCCGCTGAACCGGCTGTTGGGATTGAGCCGCTTCGAACATCGCATGATCAGCAAGAGCGAGGGACGCCGGCTCGAAATCGCTTCGCGGGGCGAGCTTCGCTTTTCGCGCGGCAACACAGATATCGAGCAGATGACGCCCGGCGGGCGATTCGTTTTGGAGCTAGAGCAAGATGGCCGGAGGCAGCGCGTTGAGATGGAGGCGGATGCCGAGGGCAAGATCCAGCGCGCCTATATTGTGGATGGCGTGGCGGAGCGTTTCGCCGGCGAGGGGCAACGCTTTTTCGCGCGTGAGGTGACGCCATGGGTGCTCTCGCGCGGAGAGAACATCGCGGACAACTTGAACTGGTTGGTTGCCGATAAGGGATTCGACGGCGCGTTGCGCGAAGTTCGGAGCATTCCGAACTCTGAAGCCCGGCGACGATATCTCATCGAGATGTTGCAATCCCCGGGAGTAGATGCGGCAGCGCGGGCCGGCATCTGGCGCGTGGCTGAACAACTGGACTCCGATGAGGAAAAGCGGGCATTCTACCTAGCGGCGGTGCGCTTGCAGCCGGAAGCCGACGCGATGCCGCTGGCCGGGTCTGTTCATAATGACGAGATCAAGCTCCAGTTGGTCGAAGATTTTCTGTCGCGGGGAGCGCTGACGCAGGCACTGACGCTCGCGCGCACCCTCGATTCCGATGAACGTAGACGCGAGGCCTTTGCGAAAGCTTGGCGTGACGTAGCGGGACCGGCCGCGCAGCCCGCGGCAATTGAAGCGGCGCGCCGGCTAGCGGCGTCCATAGACAACGAGGAGGGACGCTATCGTTGCTTGAAGATCATGGTGGAGAGCGATGCGCCGGCCGCTATTTTGAAGGAGCCGGTATTCGCGGTGCTGGATACATTGGCGAGCAACCAGAAGCAGCATCATGCGCTCTTAGGGATGCTGTCCCGCCGGGACTGGACCCAAGACGTTGTGAACGAGATTTCGCGCCGGGCGCTACAGATCGACGGCGAGGAGGCGCGGCGGGAGTTGCGGGAGGCGGTGGACAAATACGCGGGTGGGAGCAGCCGTTGAGGGGCGAGAACGCGGCCCATAAACCCATACCCGAATGTATGGTAGAAACATCTTGCCATGAAAACTACGGTTGAGTTGTCTGACGCGTTGTTGGAGGAAGCCAGGGAATTAGCGCAAAGACGACGATGGACGATGCGGATGGTGCTCGAGGAGTCGCTCCGCAGCTACTTGAGAGAAACTTCTCGTTCCCAAAAGCAACGAAAGTTGCGGCACACAGTTTTCGGAAATCCTAACCGCTCCAGTCAGCAACCGCCGTGGCCCGAAACCCGGAATATGATTTACGGGCTGCCGGGCGAAGAGTCGTGACGGCGATCGACACCTACATTTTGGTGTATGCGCATCGTGCAGATTCACCGTTTCATGCCCAAGCGAAGTCGGCTATCGATCAGCTCGTCGGCTCGGGCATGCCTTGGGGCGTCGCATGGCGATGCGCGCACGAATTCCTGGCCATCGTCACTCACCCCAAGATCTATGCGCCTCCTTTCAATGGCTCACGGAGGGGCCCGGCTATCATGAAGTACTCGAATCGCTGCTGAAAGCAGGCCGGGTCAAGGGAGGGCGGGTACATGACGCGCGAATCGCGGCCGTATGCATTCATCATCGTGTACATGCCCTCTGGTCGATGGATCGGGATTTTAGCCGATTTCCGGGGCTGAAAGTCATGAACCCCTTACGCGGGTAGGTTTTGAGTACGGAGTACTCCGTTGGGATTAACATGCGCCTAAGGAGTTGGTACAGATTCGCGAAATGGGCCAGTGTTCCCGGGGGCGTAGCTTCGTAAGTTGAGGATGTGAGACGAAGAATTCTGCTAGCGGCGGCGTTGGTCCTTTTCGGCGCGACGGGTGAGGCAAGAATCATGGACGACGACGGTGTCGATTTCGGATTGCCGATGGGGGAAGGCTGCCAGATTTGCGATGGCGAATGGGAACCGCTGTTCCCACCGCTGGTCGACTCGCCGACGCCGCCGGAGGATCTGCTCTTTACAGGCCTAAGCGTGGGCGAGGTATCCGAAGGGGAAAGTGAGGTGCCAGAGCCAACAACGTGGCTGTTGATTGGGAGCGGCCTGACGGGCTTCGCGCTCTGGAGGAGACGACAGAATCGCGCACTGTAAACTCGTAGGGCATGGCGAAATTGCGGAGCCAGTCTTGGTTTGACCGGCGGGAGTACTATTCATTCGCGCGCAAATCGACTTGGCGCGCACAGGGTTGGACGGCAGCCGCAACCGAGGGCAAGCCGATCATCGGCATTTGCAACACGGCTTCGGACCTAAACCCCTGCAACAAGCACTTCACGGAGTTGGCGGAGGACGTCAAACGCGGGATTTGGGCCGCAGGCGGCGTGGCGGCGGAGTTTCCCGTCATTAGTTTGGGCGAGATGTTTCTGAAGCCCACGGCCATGCTCTACCGCAATTTGATGAGCATGGACGTCGAGGAGATGATCCGCGCTAATCCGATCGATGCCGTGGTGTTGCTAGGAGGCTGCGACAAAACCATTCCGGCGATGCTGATGGGAGCGGCGAGCGCCGATGTGCCGGCGATCGTAGTGCCAGGTGGACCGATGCTGCGCGGGACGTGGCGCGGGCAGACCTTGGGGAGCGGCACGGACGGGCGCAAGCTATTCGATCTTTACCGTGAGGAGAAACTCAGCGAAGAGGAGATGGAAGATTTGGCCTGCGGGATCGCGCGGTCCCCGGGGCACTGTATGGTGATGG
>Ga0224723_1001943_pt1 | contig 11852 bp, 11 predicted proteins | sample Balambano_FR2_Me_FD_161647 | JGI IMG/M metagenome (GOLD analysis project Ga0224723, IMG submission 161647) | Freshwater sediment microbial communities from Lake Towuti, South Sulawesi, Indonesia - Balambano_FR2_MetaG | ecosystem: Environmental > Aquatic > Freshwater > Lake > Sediment | place...
TCATCATTCGCTGTCTCTGCTGCTGCCTGCGCTTCCGCTGGCAGCGCCAGGTCAGCAGTCTCGTCATCGTCGTGTGCTGGCTCTTCAATCACCACCGGCTGTCCGTCAATAACGGTTTCAATCTTTGCTTCGGGATCGGCGACGTTTTCGGTTTCGACACCGCTTTCGCGCGGCGTGCGCTCATCGGGCATGGTGCTGGCTCCGGCTTATGGTTCATCGCATCAGTATAAACGCTATTCTAGCAAAGCTGAATACGCGATGAATGGCGCTCACCTGACGCAATGGGTACGCTCGCACACCGCAGCCCTACGATTGCAATTCTTGTTCGCGTTCGCTCATTTCCATTTGCACCAGCTCACGGCGCAGCGTCTTGCCGACCATCGTCTTCGGCAGTTCGTGAATGAAGGCGATGCGGCGCGGCACTTCGTAAGGCGCAAGATGCGCGCTGCACAGTTCGATCAATTCCTGCTCGGTCACGCTCATGCCGGGCTTGACGACGATCCACGCCTTAAGCATCTCCTGCCCCTGCTTTTCAGCGTGCGGCACGGCAGCCACGCCGACTTCCAGCACAGCAGGATGATCCTTGATGACTTTCTCGATGTTCGTCGGGTAGACGTTAAACCCACCGATGAGCGCCATATCTTTCTTGCGATCCACGATGTAAAAAAAGCCGTCGTTGTCCATGCGCGCGATATCGCCCGTCGCAAGCCACGTTCTGCCGTCTTGCTGGCGCAGGACGTTCGCCGTTTCGGTTGGCATCTTGAAATAACCCATCATCGTGTTCGGTCCCGCCATGACCAGCTCGCCAATACCACCGACAGGCAGTTCGGTTAAGCCGTCGTCCAGGCTGATGATCTTCGCCTCGACATCCGGCAGCGGCAAGCCGATGCTGCCAGGGCGGTTTTCGCCAAGCAGCGGGTTGGCAATCGAAGCAGTCGGCGCTTCGCTCATGCCAAAGCCTTCGTAGAGACGACGCGCGCCATGTGACTCGAACTCGCGTTTGGTGCTGGGCGGCAATGGTGCAGCGCCACTGCTGGCAATCTTCACAGATTGCATCGTGACCGCGCCGGACTTGACGCGCGGATGATTGTTGACGGCGTTAAACATGGCTGGCACGCCGAGAAAGACACCCGGCTTGTAGACATCGATCACGTCCACAATCATGTCAATGTCACGCGGATTCGGCACGAGCAGCACCGTCGCGCCGACAGACATGGCTTGTAGCAAGACGACGATCAGCCCGAAAGCGTGGAACATGGGCAGCGCGCCCAGGAAGAGATACTGCGCCGGATCAATTTTGCCGAGTGCCGGATCCGTGACATTTGTCCACGCGCGCAGCATCATCACGTTGGCGACCAGCGCTTTGTGCTGTCCCATCGCGCCTTTGGAGACACCGGTCGTGCCACCTGTGTACTGAAAAATCGCCACGTCGTCGCCGCGCACCTGCGTTTCCGGCTTGCGCCCGGCGTAACGCGCCAGCACGTCCCTGAGCAACAGATCACCGTTTGCCAGCGAATCGAGCGCGTGACCATCCTTCTTTTCGCGCGCCAGCGTAAACAGCGTGCGCGCCAGCGGATGCAGGTATTCCTTGACGTTGGCGACCAGGACAGTCTTGACCTTTGTCTGCGCTTGTATCTGTTTGACGAGCTTGTAAAACAACGTAATGGTGATGACGAATTCCGCGTCGCAGTCATTGATCTGGAACTGCATCTTGTCCTGCGGATACGACGGATTGGTGGCTGCCACGACGCCGCCTGCCTTGAGCGTGCCGAACAAGCCGACCACAAACGCGACTACGTTGGGCAGCACCAGCGCCACACGATCGCCGCGCTGCAAGCCCATGTCAATGAGTGCTGCTGCCAGCGCGTCGCTTTGCGCGTCCAATTCGGCAAATGTCAAGTGCTGTGCCTGATGCCCGACGATAGGCAGTCGGGCAGTTGTAATGAGGGCGGGCTTGGTTGGGAACTGTTTTGCAGCCTGGCGCAGAAACTCGTGAACGCCGTGATCCGGGTAGGGTGCGAGGGAGTGCGGGACGCCTGCGTCGTAATGCTTGAGCCAGGGCTTGTCTGCATAAGTGACCATATTTGCGCTCCAAAAGATGTATCAATAGTTCGCAAGCCATCGTATATAGGGTATGGTGCCGTTAACCGCGTTAAAGAGACGTTCATCTGCCGTCCAGAACTCACAACCCAAGCGTTCCGCCAATGCCAGATATTGAGAGTCGTAAGCACTTGGTCGCTTGAGCTGTGTTGCCAAATCGTAGGCACGCTTCAATAAACTGTCGTCCATCTGATACGCAACAGCGTAATTAAGCATCTCATCACGCCCACGCAACGCTTGTTCAGGCATAGCTCTTGCCTGATAAACGATCTTGCGTGTTACCGCAACAATTTCGTATCGAAACAATGTGGGCGCGACAAGCTGAATACCTTGGCGACGCCAATCAGATAGAATTGCAAGCGCTTTGGCAGTGAAGGTTTCAGGGAAAACACTGGCAATTAAAATACCAGAGTCGACCACGACGGTTTGACTCAAGATGCTTCCTCGCGTAGTTCATCAAGCAATTGTTGACTGCCAACCGTATACTCCTCGCCATATGTGGCGTGTATCTCTGCCTGCAATACCTGAACACGTTGCAGCCAGGAATCAAAATCGAAGGTGGATTCGGCTTCTGTTTGGTGTTCAAGCAAGTGCAATACACGATGTTTGGCAGAATTGTCCAATTGCTTGAAGCGCTCAACAATTTCTGCTTCGATGGTACTCATTGTAGCTAACCTTCCTCTTCTGCGAGTATCATACTATAGACCATACAACGCGCGGTAGATGGCGTGAAAGCCGTATATGCGCGTCACATAGGTGCGTGTGCTGTCAATCGTAATGGCGCTGATGAACAGATCGGGATCGCCGCCGGAGAGTTCCAGCCATTGCGCTGCCCGCCCCGGACCGGCGTTGTAGGCGCTGAGGGCAGCAGGCGCGTTGTCATTGAACGCAGCCAACTGTTCCTGCAGGTAGTATGCGCCAAAGGCGATGCTGGCATACGGTCGGAAAAGAACCGTGTGTTGATAATTCTCCCATGCCAGCTGCTGCGCGATGTATTCGCCTGTGCTGGGGATCACCTGCGTCAAGCCTTTTTCGCCCGCTGCTGCCGTCGCATTGGCATCGAACAGGCTTTCGTGGCGGATGAGCGCGAACAGCAGCAGCGGGTCCATGTTGTACTGCTCGGCTGCCTGCTGCACGACATCGAGATAGTAAACAGGATAACGCATCCGCGCGATGAACGCGGGGGCTTGCAGCGTGCTGATCTGCGCCGCGTCAATCATGTTCGCTGCTGCACGGATAGAAGCGTTATACGCGCCCATCTGCCGCCAGTGTACGGCAAGCTGATAGGAGCTAAGTGCGTCGCCTTGCGTCGTATTCAGCAAATCCGTGAACTCGGCACGGGCTTCCTCATACGCCGCGACCGCCCATAACTCATCGCCGCGTATCAGGCGCGGGTCGTTTTGCAGCGTTGGTGAAATCTGCCACAGCGTGCCTTCCTGCGCGATGGCGAACGTCTGACGCAGCCATGCTTCTGCCTGCGCCACATCCGCCGTTTCATCGAATGTGAAGCGATACTGCGCAGGGGGAGCAAATGGGGGGCGTCCGTCGATAATGTCCTGCGCGCGGGCGCTGAAGTAGCTGTCTGGCGCTGCGAGTGCGGCTTGCTGGAGCGCTTGATTAGCGATTTGCGTGTCGCCGCGCTGTAACGCCAACCGCCCGACATTCAGATACGCCTCCGCCTGGACATCGCCCGTTGCGGTTGCCGCCAGCGCTGCGAAAAACTGCTCCGCGCCGCCCGTCGAGCCTGTTTGCAGCGAAAGTGTCGCCGCCAGCAGCAGCCCTTCGCGTGCCTGTTCGCTTTCCGGGTACTCACGCGCCAGACGATTGAATGTCGTGATCGCCTCGCCAGGCTGGTCATTCGTACCGTACAGATAGCCCGCGCGCCACAACGCCTCTGCCGCCTGTGGCAGATAGCTGTAACTATTGGCGAGGTCGAGATAGCGCTCAATCGCGCCCACGCTGTCGCCGCTCAGAAAGAACGTGCGCCCGCGTTCGAGCAGTGCATCACCAAATGCCGGATCGGTCGGAAACTGTGTGATGATGGTCTCGAATGCCGTCAGCGCTGCCGCTGTGTTGCCCATCTCGTGGTAAGCGCGTCCCAGCGTCATGTAGAACTGGACGGGAATATCGGTCAGTGGGCGCTGCGTGCTGTAGGTGTTGAGCGCTGTGACGGTCGCTTCGTAATCACCAAACGCAAAGCTGACCAGTCCTTGTTGGAATAGGTCAATTGCGACACCGTTCGCCAGCAGCACCTGCATGGCACGGTAGCCTTCGGGTCGGTCGGGATACTGCTCGAATACGCCCTGTATCCGTGCCAAGCCCGACGCTATATCGCCCCCATCCACCAGCGCTTGCGCCGCCATGAACGCAATGCTGGCACGGTAAGGCGCATTGCGGGCGACAGAGAGAATGGCGTCATACTGGGCAACGGCTTGCGTGGGCTGCCCGGCACTGATGTACAACTGGGCGACTTTTTCGCGCAATTGGAGCTGCGGGACGAGGCCACGATTGGCGGCAATAGCGGCATCATAGCTGGCGAGCGCGGCATCGAATTGACCGAGCGCCAGCTGCGCATCGCCAATGCGTTCGCGGGCGTAACTGTCGATCAAGCCGGGTCGCGAGGCGAGGTAAGTCTCGAAATCTGCAATAGCGTCCTGCCAGCGTGACAGTCCCAGATAGGCATCGCCACGCAGAAAATAGGCGCGTGCCAGCCGCGCATCCTGCGGGAACTGCTGGATGAACGTCGTCAGCGCGGCTGCCGCCTGATCGAACAGCCCTTCGCGCAGCGCTGCCTGCCCCATGCCAAACGCCGCTGCTATGCGCAGTTCGACGGGCGCGCTGTCCCCTTGCACCATGACCGCTTCGTAGTTGGCAACCGCATCTTCGTAATAGCCGTTAAGCATCTGCCGCTCGGCGTCCAGCACCAGTTGATCGGGTGGTTGTGTGGCGGTCGGTGGGATCGTTGGTGTTGGCGGCGGCGTGGGGCTGGCGGCAGCAAGCGTCTGGTCGAGCGCGATCTGCGTTGTGTTCGGCGCGATCACGACGCTCGGAGTTGCATCAGAGGCAGGCGCACAGGCAGCTGCAACGATAGTCGTGAGCAGTAGAAGGGTAACTCGTGTCATCATGCGCTCGATTATCGCGAGTCGGGCGGCGGGCTGTCAATGTGCACACGCGCAGCGTAGGGGGAGCGTCAGCAATTGACAAGCGACTATTCAGAGCTGTCGTCATTGTTTTCCAAGGGTAGGCTTGCCAAAAGCGCCTCAAATCCTTTACGCAGCGTAGGCAAGTCTTCAACGGCATTCCAGACAAATCGCAAAATGATTAAGTCGTAGTTGTGCGCCAGAAAGTCGCGGAAAGTGAGTCATTTGCGCCAATCGATCTGCGGATTGCTATCGCGCAGAAGGGCTGGTAGCCGTTTACATGTCTCACCAATAATCTCATAGGAACGCACCACCGCCTTCTGGGTTTTGAGATCAACCATAAAGGCATTTATTCCACCTTGTGTAAATCCAGTAATATCTTCCATCTCCTGCAAAATATCTTTCAGGAGGTCGGGTGCAGATTTGCTCATAAACTTACTGCGTCTTTCAGCGCACGGCGCATGAAGCGTTCATGGCGTGGATGCGGGTCATCCGTCACCAGACTTACTTCGCAACCGAGCATGTCCTTCAAGTCCAGCCATAAGCCGACCAAATCGAAAATACTTACGCCTACGCGCGCGGTGACAAGCAAATCAACATCGCTGCCTGGCTTTGCTTCGCCACGCGCTACGCTGCCGAACACGCGAACATTATGAACGCCATAACGATCAGCCAGCGCAAGGATTTCATTACGGTGACTACGGAGTGTTTCCAGTGTGATTGGTGTTTGGACAGGCGCATCCATGCGCTGGTTTCTCCGTAAACAGACTTTAGACTTCATTATACGCCCGATTACGGCAGTTTCCCCTGAATCACCCCGCGTTTGCCATTGACACGCCACTGCGAGTCTAGCGTATCGAGATGTTCTGCCATGCCTGCTGGCAAGCCCACGACCGGATCGCTCTTGAGCGTGCGCAGCGCCAGCAGTGGCGCGGGGAAGTAATCGACCACATTGGCAAATGGCGTCGTCGTGTCCCAGAGCGCATCACCCACCGCGCGGCGATAGTTGGCGTCACCCTTGATGAAGACGAGTGCTGCATTCCTGAACATGGCGTGCAAATAGTCCGGCATATCCCACAGAAAGCGTGCGCTGTTCCAGTAGAAATCGGGCAGGATGCGCAGCTGACCGGCGTCAAAGGCTGCCTGTTGGCGTTCGCCCAAGGCGTGCGCTTCCCCTGTGCGCGTCGCCAGCAAGCGCCAGAACTCATGCACGTCCGCCATGACGGTATCGCTGACGAACGTAGGGTGCATTTTGACATGCAGCCAGACCTCATGCCCCTGCTCAAGCAAGCCATCTGCCAGCGCGCAATCCATCGCCAGTTCCGTACCGCAGTTATCGCAGATGATGTGAACGACGCCGGGCGTGCGCAGCAAGTGTTCGGCAAAGCGCGCTGTGTCGTCCGCCAGCAGGTCGTCTTCGCCTGCCTTTGCGCCGTGCGACGCGGCAATAGCGTAGCTTAGGTCAATCCGGTTGCCCCACAGGTCAAACTCGATGAGCGCGCCGAGCCGTTCTTCTGGCGAAAGTGTGCGCGTGGTGAGCGCTTCGTCGAGCGTATGCCACAGGGCAGGGCTGGCGAATTCCTCGCGCTTTTTTGGCAGGAACGGGTCGCGCCCGGTCTCGAACCAGCGCACCGCCTGGATAAGGTGACGATAGAAGTAGACTTCCGCAAAGAACCATTCGGTATGCAGCCACGTTTCGCCAGCATGTTCGGCGTGTTGTATTGCCCATGATTCATAGTCCGGCGCGGGCGCGGCAATCATCGGCATCACAGCATCCGCCTCGACCTGTTCACACAGTCGATCCAGCGCCACATGTATCGCTGGCGCATAGTCGGGATTGAGTACCTGCGTTTCGCGAATCGTACCTGGCACACGCTGCGATTGTGAATAATGGGCGAAAGCATTGGTATGATCGGTATGCACTGGCGGCGGGCGATTGGGCATGAGGGTGTATCCTTGTGCTGGCAGTCAGGCGCATGATTGTACACAGGAAACAGGCATATGTACGAACATTACGCACCTGCGCCACTGCTTCAGCCGTATATCGAACAGTACTGGTTCCTGCGCTCTGCGAGGCAATCGATGGTGTTGGAGGAGCGAATTTTTGTTGATGCACGGGCGGACATCATGTTTAATTTTGGCGTCGCCTATGAACGACAGAACCTGCTCGGCATGAGTGACTTGATGACCGTTGCGCATATCGATGCTCAACGTGAATACCCGATTGCCATTGCGCAGCAGGGAGTGATCGACCTGGTGGGCGTGCGCTTCCGTCCTGGCGGATTGGCGGCATTTGTTCGGTTGCCGCTGCACGAAGCGTCCAACCTTACGATAGATTTGCAGACTATTTTTGGTGGCGCTGCGGGTGTGTTGGAAGCGCTCATGTATGAGTCGCAAGACCCGCGAGAAAGAGTTGCGCTGCTTGACCTGTTCTTTTTACAACGCTTGATGCCTCCCGACATATTGCCAATGGTGCGTTTTATTGCCGACCGTATCGTTGCTTCCAATGGCACTGCTCGTATTGCCACACTGAGCCAGGATGTCGGCTATTCGATCCGCACTGTTGACCGTTTGTTTGGGCAGATATTTGGTGTGTCGCCCAAGGTATACGCACGCATCGTGCGTTTTCAGCGGGCGTTGGGAATGCTCGGCGCTCAGCCTTCCATGCCGCTCATTGATGTCGCACTGCTGTGTGGCTATTACGATCAGGCGCACTTCAGTCGCGAGTTTGCGGCATTTGCGGGGGATACACCCTTTGCTTACCGCGCACTGTTGCAGGCGCGTCGTGATGATCCATCGCCCAATCTTGTCCAAATTTTACAATCCGAAACGGAGCAAATGTTCTATCCTTGAGATGTGTTCAAGACCTTGGGAGAGACTCAGATGCTCGATTTAAGTACGCTTAACTGGCTGGCGATCATTGTCGCCGGCGTCGCCTATTTTCTGCTCGGCGCGTTGTGGTACACAGTGCTTTTCGCCAAGCCGTTCCAGAAATATCGCGGCACGATTGAAGATGGCGGTCAACCGCTGGATTACATTCTGACGCTGGTATGCGATCTGGCGGCAGCGCTGGTGCTGGCGATCTTCGTGCGACTGGCGGGCGCAACCACGCTGGAGCATGGCGTTGCCGTCGGTTTGGCGGCTGCCGCAGGCTTTGCCATATCCAACAGCTTTGTCTTCGGCATCTTCAACGGTGTGCGCAAAGAGCTATGGCTGATCGAAAGCGGCTATACGCTGGTCGCCTATGCAGTCATGGGAGCGATTCTGGCGCTGTGGCGTTAGGATGAGTGCCGCGCTGTGTCAACCACCAGAGCAGCGCGGCAAGTAGCGGCATGGTCAGAAATTGATAGCGCCAGCCTTGGGGAATGCTGAGGTGTAGCCAGGGCAAGAGCAGCAGGGCGATGAGCGCAATACTCATTGGCAGTCGCCCTGCCCTGCGCTGTGCAATGCGCCATGCCGAGACGATCAGCACCGGAATCAAGAATGAGAGATAATAATTGCCAGTTATAGGTAACAGTAGCAGCAGCATGATGAGTACTGTGCATGTAAAGTTTACCATGCCCTCTTGTGCATTGGTGCGCCTGGTACGCCATAATGCCCAAACACCTGTGCCGATAACCGCCGTAAAAAACAAAGGTTGCACTAGCTGTGGAAGCAGCCCCGCAGCCAACTGAGGGTTCGCATATTCCTGATAGGCACTCATATTTGCGAACCATTCCGGCAACCACCACCCGATACGTATCAGTGTAATCATGAAAAGAAGCACCATGAGACCCGTAAAGACAATCGCTGTACGCCATCGACCATACAGTACTTCCCGGAGCAGCAGCAGCACTACGAGCGGTGCGCCAAATGAAGGTGGCATCATTGCGAACACGAACGCTACGCCTGCCCAACCCGGCTTGTTGTTTTGCAGACACCAGATGCCAACAGAAACACTCAACAGCATAGTCCCGACGAATTGACCCAGAACATACGAAATCATCGGGTAGCGAAAAATGAAAACCAGTCCCAGTAACAAAGCGATTGTGATCCAGGGACGCGGTTTCCAGCCCAGGATGCTGAACCATAGGAAGGGCGTGATCAGAAAAGCGAGGAATTGCAAGGACGCCCATAAAGCCAGCGCAACAGCGTCTGGAAGCAGCAGGAGTGGTGTCAAAAGTACAAAGGAATAGGCGGGATGTGCAACCCGCTGCTCATCCTCCCCTGCCGATAATATGGCTCCAAACATGCCGATTTGAATTCGTTCTGTCACTGCGCGACTGTAGGGCATTTCGCCAGCCCAGAATGCCTCCGTGCCGACGAGGCTGGGATAGAAATCGAGTCTGTAGCCGTACATCTTGATGACAGTCTGGTGCGTAAACCAGGCTATGCCTGCAACCAGAATGAACGCCAGCGGAATCGCCGTTATTGTCTTGTAGATGCCAGTATTGATTTGCATCCGGCTGGAAATCCCTAACGATGACATTGTGTCAAACCTTGTATGGAAACAAACTTTATTTCATTCTACACTCTAGTAATGAGTATCATTTCCTCAATTGTGGGCATTACGTGAAGTTCAAACACGCTTTCTTCGTTTGTGTACTCGTGTTGTTGTCAAACTTTGGACACGATGTAAAAGCACAGCCTGAATGTACAGCCGTCGTTCGAGATGCAATCGCTGTCATCGGTCAGACGTGCGTTGCGACCGGGCGCAATCAAGTCTGTCATGGCTACTTTCGTGTCGAAGTGAAACCGCCTGTCGGGCAGTCGGTCGTCCCTTTTGCGGTTGGCGATGTCGCTGATTTGGATGCCATAAACAGCATCCGTACCTATCCTATGAATATGGCGAGTGGTGAATGGGGTGTCGCCCTGATGCAGGTGCAGGCGAATCTGCCAGACGTACTGCCTGGTCAGAATGTGACGTTTCTGCTGATGGGCGATACGAGCATGACCGAAAGTTTTGATGCGCCGCGCTTCACCCCGATGCAGACCATTCGATTGGAGACAGGTGTAGCAGGTGTCTCATGTGAAGGTGTTCCAACGAATGGTCTCCTGATCCAAACTCCGCGCGGCGCACAGGAAGTCAAACTGCTTGTTAACGGGGTCGAGATCACTATGGCTGGTACTGCATTCGTGGAGGCGGTTCCCGGCGAGGAAATGACCGTGACAACGGTTGCAGGCGAGGTTTCGGTAACAGTGGCCGGAAGCACCCAGACCATTGCGCCGAACGCGCAGGTGTCCATACCCATGAGTCCTGATCTCGCACCGTCGGGGACGCCGAGTTTTCCAGTTGCGACCGGAACGGATTTTTCGCTCCTGATGCCATCGGAGATGACGATGGATGTTGTGACACAGGATGCCGATGTCGCTGGTACGCCTGTCGCGGACGGGACAGTTGTTAGCGGTAGCACTGTTGCCAGTGTAGGTGTTCCAAATGCTACTGATGCTGCATCAGCGCCAATTTCGGGCGGTTCTGCAACATCATCGTCCACAAACGACAGATGGACAGGTCTATTGCAACTCTTGTCCCAAAATGCGGCGGTCGTTATGTTGGTTATCCTGAGCCTGCTGCTGATCCTGATCATGCTCTATGCGCTGGTACGAACGTTGATCGAGCGCCTGCAAGACAGCCTCTAACCCTTTTTGTAAAGTCTTAACAATTTTCGTGACATTCTTTAACATTTCGCGTTATCCTCTGCCCATCCAATGATGGACAGCAGGAGCAAACTCGTGAAACGTATTGCGCTCGCCTTGAGCCTTATCGCGCTGCTGGCGCTGGGGGTAGCCCCGCTTGCCGCGCAAGACCGCCCGATCCAGATCGAAATGGTGCATATCTTTGGTAGCGAGCAGGATAGCCGTGTTGAAGTGATACAGGCAGCCGCCGATGCGTTCATGGCGGCGAACCCGGATGTTCAGGTCACGCTGTCTTCGCCCAGCACTGATTACACAGAACTGTTTAATGGTGCGTTGCTGGCGGCGGGGCAGGGCAGCGCACCAGAGATCGTGCTGGTCGAAGAAGGTCTGACGCAGCTTGCCTATGACTCACAGTTGTTCCTGGCGATGGAAGACTTGGCGAGTGAGGAACAGATTGCGTCGCTGGACGATGTGCTGCCGTCGCTGCTCAACTTCTACCGCATTGACGGCAAGCTGTGGTCAATGCCCTGGAACGCCAGCAATCCGGTGCTGTATTACAATCGCGGTATGTTTGAGGCTGCCGGACTTGATCCTGATGCCCCACCGACCACGTTTGACGAAATCCTGACCGCCTGTGCCGCGATTATGGCGCTGCCCGATGATACGCGCCCGACCGCCGGCTGCATCAACTGGCCCATGAGTACCTGGTTCTTCGAGCAGTGGGTGGCGATGCAGAACGGTCTGTTTGTGAATAACGATAATGGGCGCACGGCACGCGCGACGGAAGTGCTGTTCACAGCGCCGGAAATGACGCGCGCGGTCGATTGGTTCACCGAATTGAGTGCCAATGGCTACTTTACATACAGCGGTACCGCGAACGATTTCAACGGCGAAGGGCAGGCGTTCCTCGGTGGTTCGAGCGCAATGACGATCAACAGCACGGCGGGCATTTCGTTATTCCAGCGCTTCTCTGGCGTGTTCGGCGTTGATCTCGGC
>Ga0224723_1001944_pt1 | contig 11851 bp, 21 predicted proteins | sample Balambano_FR2_Me_FD_161647 | JGI IMG/M metagenome (GOLD analysis project Ga0224723, IMG submission 161647) | Freshwater sediment microbial communities from Lake Towuti, South Sulawesi, Indonesia - Balambano_FR2_MetaG | ecosystem: Environmental > Aquatic > Freshwater > Lake > Sediment | place...
CCGCTGCGCCCAAAGGCGCACCCCCTCCCGCCGCCGCTGCTCCAGTGCGTCGAGGTCTCGTCTGGCCTTGGCCTTCTTCATCGCCCAAGATGCCGCCTCGCATTGACCAGTTACGCGAGACTCAATAACGTTCGAGCTGAGCCGCCTGCCGTAGCGGGTCGGCTCGATCGAGGGGTTAGGCCTCAGTGCGCGTTGGTCCCACCAGCCCGCCATTGTAGAAGGACCTCTGTCACGAGAAGGGGCACAACCCAACTGGCCCAGATCGTGGCCACGATGGCCTCCGGCCCAAGTGCCTCGATTGCCGGGTGGCGCATAACCAGCCTACAGAGTACGAACGTCAGCGTAAGGATATAGCTTCTGACGACCCACTGGCGATGCTGCTCGATGCGGCGGTTGCGAATGGCCCTGTACGCCATACCAGCGGCGAAGAACCAGGCGAGCGCCAAGGTAAACGTGGCAACGTATAGCCCGCGCGGCTTGAGCGTGGCAAGCAGCGACAGCCAGGCGCCGGCACCAACGCTGATGGAACCCACGATCAAGTAAGTCCGCCCCAGCGCGCGATGGACATACGGCTTCCAGCGCCGTAGGCCCGACCAGACCAAGAACGGGCCGATAAAGAGAGGAATTGTTCCCCCCGCGACGTGTAGCAGCATGGGAACGCTGCGGTTCCAGAAGCCGCCGTAGCTGGCCTGCGAGAAGACGAAGAAGCGAGGTGCATGGAGCCACCAAGCAACGACGCTGGCTGCCGCCGCGACGAAGAGCGCAATCAGAAGAGGAGCCGACGCCCTAGGACGCTGTACAGCGGAGGAGTTCATCGCCGCAGGAACACTGAGTAGGGTCGTTCTGAGGCCTAACGTCCGAGGTCACCCACGCTCGCCCATGGCGCGACAGGTGCGTAAGCAGCTGGCGAGACACGGGTGAGCGTTGGATGCACCGCCTTGTTCGGCTTTTTTCTGTTTTTCAAAGACTTTCAACGAGCTTCTTATAGTTGTTCAGGATTGCCAGCCAGCCCTGTCTCTGCTGCTCCGCTGAGTGTTCATCTTCTGCCTCGAATGATTCGACCACACGCGTTTTCTCTCCCTCCGGCAGGAACTCAACCACCACCCCTCTGTCGTCGCCAAGGGAATACTCTATTCGTTTATTCGGGTCCACTGCGGTGAATTCACCTTCAAAGTTGAAACCCACAGAACCATCTTTAGCCTCCATACGGTAACTGAACTTTCCTCCTTCTCTGAGGTCAATGTCGGCTTTGGGACATGCCCAGTCATCGGAAGCAAAATTCCATCGGGTGATAAGGTCGGGAGATGTCCAAGCCTTCCAAGCAATTTCAACAGGGGCGGCGACGATAGTTTCAATGCTGATAGTCATAGTTGTGGGTGGAGTGTTCTTCTTCTGCCGAACGTCTCGCATCAGTGACCGCGTAAGCGCTTCACTGAATGAGATTGTTCGGTGGTTTTCTCACTAAAAGTCTTGATTGGGATCGCGGAAAATCGGTTTCGGGTGTCTCTGGCACCATGTCCCAATTGTCACGACCAACTTGTCAATCTCCTCGTATGCGAAGCGGCCCTCGAACGCTCCGCCCAAAGCTGCATCCCTGATTGCGGCCAAGTCCTGCCGTAGCGAATCTCGGGCGGCCAGCGCATAAGTCTCTCCATCGCAGAGGTATCGATGGATCAACTCTAAGCACTCGACGTGAAACTCACCTCCATTCAACCATCCATTTCTGTTGGCTTCATCTTTGAGGCATAATACAGCGTCAGCCGAAGCTCCCTGAAGTGTATCATGGTGTCCTCCGCGAGGATCGTGCTCCTGTGCTAGCCGCTTGAGCGTATGAAGGGGTTCCTCCCTGCGGAAAAGACGAGCGAGAGCATTCATACTATTACCGAACGTCCCAAGCTCAGCGACCCGGCCCACGGGACGCTCGAATTGCAACCGCGACGCTCAAGCCGGGTTCGCTGCAGCGCATGGTTAGGCCACGATGTCATACTCGCAAATCAATCTCCGCTTCCGCCACAATCACCGCCACCTCCGCAGTCAGTGCCAAAGTCGCCGCCAATGAAACCGACGTCCCCGCTCCCGGAACTGTCCGATGCTCTCGACTGTCGAGCACGCCGTCTGGCGTCAGCCAAGTCTCGCTCGACAACAGCCCGCTCCTGCGCAGTGAAAAGCAACTCCGCAGGCAGTCGCTCGCCACAAACGCCGCACAGAACATTGCGGCGGCTGTAAATCACTGAACCGCACTTTGGGCATTTATGTTCCATGACGTGTGAAATGGCCTAACGACCCAAGCTCAGCGACGGCGGAACGTGGCGCGGCCCCTGCGCGGTGGTGGCAAGGCGGAGGCCGGAAGCAGGGGCCGCGACACGCGGAGCCGTTCGCTGCAGCGCATGGTTAGGCGTTTCCGGGTGTTGGTTCATTGGCTGTCGGAAGTAGAGTGACGATGCGGTGCCAGTGCCGCTCCGTGGCGTAAGTCATAAGGCCGCGACCGATGCGAACAAAGACCCAAAATCGGAGCCAAAGGCTGCGATGCTCAGCGCGCTTGCGAGCCTCAGCGTGAAGCCACTGCTCGTCGAAGCCCGCCCACTCGCCGGCGACTGTAAGAAGGTTGGGGCTGACAACCGGAGCGACCTCGTAGAGATAGATGTCGCGCAACTCGGCAACGGAGTAGCCTGACGCTGCGGCGGTTCGGGCGATCCGCTGCAAGTCGCCGTCCTCAAGTTCGGTGTCGAGCCAGAACTCGGAGAACGCCGTCCAGACAGGCTTGCGACGCTCGAACTCGGCATCGGTAAGCAGGGCTGGATTGCTTTCATTCACGAGATGCGCGAGCAACGCCTAACGTCAGCCGTCAGCCACGCGCGGTAGCGCGTTGGCTGCACGGCATTGTTAGCCTATTTATTTTCGTCGTAAATACGAGTAATATTCTCAAATTCGGTTCCTTTGATGTCAGTTTCAATGACTGCTTTTGCAGTCTCAAAATCCACCACAAAACAGCACACCTCCATGGTTCCGCTACCGATACTGCCACCGTCGCAATGGCCTAGCCCTGTCCAGCCAAGTGTCTCACTCATGCGATCTTGTAACCGGTGGCGTTTCTCTACATCAGTGGCGTTTCCCATGCCCTCGACCGCATACTCGATCAGGAGAGTGTAGTGATCCGCAGGATCAATGGGATTGAATCCTTCGGCTACCTTCTGATCAATTTTTTCTGAATAATGTCTTTTGCTTTTTTCGGTAAGGTTGACTTCACTTCCTTCGACTCGCCGCGTGTGCCAAGCGTGCCCCAATGGACAGTGTGAATTCCTTCGTGCTCCCATGTTTCCCAGTAGGACTTTGAATCTTTGGTTATTCGGTAGAGCTTGAGCATGGGATACTTTTTCTTTGGCTAACGTCCCGCATGACCTGCCCCGGAAAGCTGGCGGTCGGGGTGCTTTGGCAGCCCGAGTGCCAGCTTGCAGGGGTTAGGTCGATGCGCTCGTTAGCCCGTTGATGTGCGGACTCAATGCGCTAAAAATGTGAAGGGTTCGGCGGCAAGAAATTTGTCCGAAACCTCGCCTGCAAGGAGAGGCTTATCGGTGAGCTTCAGCTTGGTTGGCATTGATCCCGGCGCGAGCTTAAGCTTGGCCAAATCCACCCAGAAAATACTGGGAGAAAATGCCGATTCGAAATAGTAGCGCCGCGATTTGGTGTCGGCCACTGTTCGCCACAGAGTTGCCGCGATATTTGGCTTCTCTGGGTCCGATATGCCAAGCGGAACCGAGATATTGCGGATCACCGACAATACGGTAGCGACCGCGAGTTTCGGGTCGCTCACCTTCGGCGTGGCATTGAGATTCCAACTGACTCGGGCGAACCGGTCAGAAGCGCGATGCGTGCCCGGCAAAAACTTCAGGCCGCCAACGTCATTCCAGTAGGTATTGATGGCAAGCTGTTGGTCGAAGGTGGGAGAATTCGTCATGACGGTGTGCTTGCGGTCATGATGAATGACCAGCTTGCCCTTGACGTATTCGATGATGGCACTGTCACCCGAAGCGTCGGCAATCGCAATGTGCCCCCCTGCCGCCTTTCCTCCTGGCAAGTTCGGTGCAACGATCGCAAAGGGTTCCTGCTTCAATACTTGGACCGCCTCGGCTACCGTGCCAAAGTTGTCCATAATGTATTGCGTCCACGCGCCAATCGAAAGCAGCGGTTTGCCCGACGCTTTCGCATCGCCGTAATCGGCTTCCGCGAGATAGAGGATGTTGACGACCAGTCCCGCCTCGTTCATGCCGTCAGCGGAAGCGATATCGTAAATGTCTCCGACTACCGAGCCATATTTTGATGTCCATTTGATAGACCCTGGTCCGGCACCGCCATCGCGCTCCATGCCTCGCGGGAAAGCCCAGAGATCGGTGGTCGTGTCGTCATACCAATCCATCGTTCGGCCGACGATGAAGCCGTTGCCGCCAGTGTCATAGAGGATGCGGGTGCAGGCATCTGCAATCGGTGTCAATGTGAAGGTGAAGATTCCGGCGAGCAGCGCTGTATAGTGTTTGATTTTCATCGGTTGTATGTTGTGGCTGCTAGTTTTATGGGAGGTTGAAAAGTGCATTGGCGATTCTGGTTGGCTAACGTCCAAGATCACCCACACGTGCCCGTGGCGCGACTCGTGCCAACGAGCGAAGCGAGAGCACGAGGCGTGACGCGGGTAGGTGTTGGGTGCATCGCCTCGTTAGACATTTTTAATCGTAAGGTGAATGTAACGCTTCTTGCTCTTGTCATTCTTGCTCCCAACCTCAATCAGAAAAGACTTGCTGTCTTGCGCGATTCCTTGGAATGGCACTGTTATAGTCTGAAAGACTGGATGTTTTTTGCGCTCAGGATTATCGACTCCATAGTTGATGAATCCCTCAAACTCAGTGAGTTTGTAAGTTGCATTGAAGCTTATCCCTTCTGGGGTGTGGTCTGCTGTGATCTCAAGCTCGATCCCCACGGGGATCGGTTTTTGGCCTTCAATCGCAAATTCCCTTGCAACTTCGATTTTTGCTTTAGTGCCAGGCTTCATGGCGACTCTTGGCGCAGAGAGGAGATCCACACCCTTCACTTGGCTGAGTGCCGCAAGGTCAGTTGTCACAGAGATGTCTGGCGATGCTTCAATCAGTTTTGCATCAACTTCGATATCCGCATATAATTGGTGACACCCGAGAATTAAGAATGCGAGGGCAGTTGCTTTCAGGGTAGTTTTCATAGTGGTTTGATTTTTGTCTAACGTCCAAGGTCACTCACAGCCGCTTCCTGCGCAAGCAGGAACCATGACAGCGCGAAGCGCTGGCGTGGAGGCTGTTGAGTGCACCGCCTTGTTCGGCTTCTTTTTCTTCAGTGTGATACATGTAAGGCTTCTTTTGCAAGCTTTCGAGCCGAGTCAAGGGTGTCGGTGATGGTGGCAAATCGGTCATCCTGTGACCAGTATCCTTCTCCGATATATTCATAGTCCGACAGACACCAATAATCCGTGTGAACCCTGTAATGTTTATCTCTATCCTGGGCGATAACAGCCCTTCGCTCTTTGGAGTCTGAGAAGAGAATCTCAACCACCTTCTCTGAATGGTAGGAGGGACTCGATGTAGTATCTGGTGCTGGAAGTTCAGAAGGCATTTGCTTTTGCCGAACGACCCCAAGCTCAGCGACGGCGGAGGGCGGCAGTCCGGCTGCGGAGACGCGGCTGGGGTGGCTGCGGCGGCAGGAGCAGCCGGGATGACGCCCGGAGCCGTTCGCTGCAGCGCATGGTTAGGCGAGGTTCGATGCAAGTTCATTGAGATTTTGGATTCTCTTGCAGACGCTTGTTGATGTCTTCCATCATTGCGTCCATCTGCTTCTGAACCTTTGCACCGGCACTTTCGTTGAGTAGATAATAAATGGTCTTATTGCTATTCCACCACATCAAAAGCACCACTACAACCACTGTCCAGAGCGGCCATTTACAGCGGACAAAGAAGAGCGCGAAGAGAAAGACGACTGGAAATGCAATAATTCCGACGCTGAAAAGGAACGAACTGGCTGACCAAATGAAAAAGCTACTAATTGCCTCCCATGCTCCGACAATGTGATTGGTGGCCGTGATGCCGCCCAACGCAGAGCCGATGATAACGGCAACGAAAACCAAGATAACGCGTCCAATAACGGTGTGCAGAGCGTTGACGAATGGCGCAAGCGGATAGTTCTCGATCTCGTTCATGGGAGACGTTTTATTTAAGCCTAACGTTGTATAGTCGGACTAAAATCAAAATTTCCGAATTCGGCAAGACAAAAGTGGACAACCATGCGATAAATATCCACTTTTAATTCATGGAGACTTCTCCTCGAATGCAGCAGCCCCAAACCTTGGGTTAGACGGATGGTTGAACCACGTGGTGTCCAGCCGTCTGAGAAAACTCTGTTTTGGTGGAGTGTCCATCTCGAACGTTTCCTTTAGTTTTGCCGAAAGGCTGGCAAGGAGGCGACGCTTTTCCCAGAATCGTCCGCAAAATTATTCCTGGTTTCCATCTCCGACAACACACCCCAGGAGGAGTTTGCGCAGGAACAGGCCCGTATGGCCATCTCACTCTTCCTAAAGGAAGCAACCCACTGGCGGTGGGGAACCGATCGGCATGGCCGGGAAGGAATTCTATTCCGACTAAGAACCGGGGTGGCGATACAAGAGCATGATACGGATGTTCTGCCCAGGGCATCAGAGCAAAACTTAAATACCGAGTTGGTTGTGAAAATATCAGGTCTGTCCCTTTATTCGCCGGCGAACGGGCCGGTGTTCTTCGCTGAACCCTCGCGGGATGAGCGACACAGGACCGTGCCACGTCCGAGGCGTTGCCGCCGTCGGCTTGCGCCGACTCCGACAAGTTATCACCAACCGAGCTTTTGTCGGCGGCAAAGTTATTCACAATCGGCGGCTGCAAGGGATTTGCATCCGCCGCCTCCGCTGATCGATGAATAACTTTGGAACAGCTACCAGCGACTAAGCATGGGGCGTGACGCGGGTAGCCATTCGGTGGATCGCATTGTTGGGCTTATTTTCGTTTTGTTCCGAATTCTGGATGTCTGGAGTGATGGCGCACGACCAATATGCGAATCACTTCGTCTTTCTGGCGGAAAAGAAAATTATACGGAAACCTTTCAAGGTTGAACCGCTTCAATCCACCCAATCGAGGAAATACTCGGGGTGCTCAGAGGCCAGAAGGACATATCGTCGAAACTCCGTGTAAAAGTCTTCTGCAAGTTTGGAGTCTGCAACATCCTCATAATACTTCATGATCGCGTCGATCTCCGAAAAGACTCGAGGATGAAAGACGACTGTCACTATCTCTGCCGATTCGAAATCCGATGATCCATATCCTCGAGTGAAATTCCGATAGCAGGATTCTGATCCATCTCAAGATCCCGGCGCTCCGCCTCGGCGAGTCCTCCGTCACCTTCTGAAAATAAACCAGGCAAAGAATCCAAAATATGAACCGCAAGCGTTGCACGCTGCTGCTCAGGCAGAGCTAGAGCCAAACGTTCGACATCTGCGAAATTTGTCATGAAATTAAGTTATCGTGATTCCTACGGGAGGCAATCAATTTATGCCCAACGTCCCCAGTGACCTATCCCTGCTTGCTTTCGGCGCGGAGGGTGCGCAAGCAGCCTCCGTGCCGAAAATGCCGAAGGCACAGGGATTAGGTCGACTGGCCCGTTCGCGATTTTGGTTTCGTGGTCCCCTCCATATTGGAGTGACTCTTGTCCTCTTGAAGGACGCAAGCAGGACCCTCGAAGCTGCCGCCCTCGGTCACGACGGGGTAATCCGCTCCCTGCATCATTGCTTTGTGGCTGAATGCTGACGGCTTACTCTCGCTTCCGGCGAGAGGTGGCAAGTGCAGGGTTGGAAATCCCACAAATCAGTTCAAGCCGCGTCTCTGGATTTTTGGCTCTCCGGGCTCCATGGTCCGGATCGACTCGGGATCACGGCATCCTCTGTGGAGCGGAGTGTCGCTTTCAAAATGGGCTGTCGCCGAAGCCATATCTTCTCAGCGAACGTCGCCAGTCACCGCATCCCGCTTGCTTTTGGCATCCGAGGCTGCTCCGCAGCCGAAATGCAAAAGGTGCCAAAGGCACGGGATTCGGTGGACTGGCTCGTTCGGCCTATTTTTGTTTCTCTGCTTCAGCGGCAATGGTGAAAATATCAGGTCTGTCCCCTTATTCGCGTTCTGGAGGTAACGGGTGGCGGTGGCGAGGTCGGGTTTTTCGACAAAACGGAGCACGTCGCGCACTGGGCTGCCGTGTTCGGCCGTGCCGAGGGTGGAGCCGAGTTCGAGGTAACCAATAAAATATCAGGTCTGTCCCTTTATTCGTTTATTCGGTCCGCTACAGGACACGTGTAGCAACGCCTAACGTCAAGGATCAGGCACCGGCGGAACGCCGGTTGCTTGCATCCGCTTGTTCGCCTTTGTTACTTAATTTTTGGTTTGTATTTTGCGATTTCAGCAGGAGTTGGTTTCCACCATTTGTAGCCAAATCGTTCAGCTATTTCTTTGCCATCAATTCTGGTCGGATCAGAGCGACTCCATGGTTGGACGACAGCATGGGTTGTCAGTAGCTGAATAGAAGGAACTTCACTTTTGATCAGAGTAATTAAAGCATTGAGTGCAAGCAATTGTTGTTCTGTATAATCTTCTGATCCAGCATTGGGGTCGTTCGAGACATGCTTCTGAAGATTAGCGAGGCTGATTGCGATTGAGTGATCATTGACATGTCCGCGTTTCGTTCCGGGCACAGGAATAGTTGTAGAAACGTGCCTCCCGCGATGGTGATATCGGACACATTGATATATTAAGGCTCCTCGCTATTTTGAGTGGGTGGATTCTCAGGGATTCCGCCCGTCTAAGCGGGAAAGAGGTCCGCGCTCTAGGCGGAGGGCCAAATCCGTGTGAGAGCGTCGCCAACAGAGGAAGTGAGCATGATTTTTCGCCCGAAAAGCCCCCCAATTTGCGCGAAGCGCGGGGGCTTTTTGGGAGGAAAATCATGCGGTCGAACCTCCAGAGAGCACCCACTCAAAACAGCGGAGAGCCAATAATTTCAAGCTCAGCAGCTTCATCAACAACTATGCCGCCAAATAGATGAACACGTGGAAAACTATCAGATTTGGCCGACTTGGCGTAAGTGTCATCGGCGTATAGTGTATTCATTTATTTCTGGCGAACGTCTAAGGTGACTCACGCGCGTTAGCGCGTTGAGTCCACCGCCTTTTTAGGGCTTGGTTCTCTCCGGTTTAGATGGCGGTGCAACCCAAGTCGGAAGGCAACAAATGCCCCAAGCGAAACGACCGCAGTTACTCCGAATAGACTCCAGTTGATTGCCCTTCCGGCTTCCTCCGCAACGGGGCGAACAAGTGTCTCGCCTCCGACCTTTACAACCTCAACTGTGCCGTCAATGAAGGGCTCGGGGTCTGCTATAAATGACGTCGCTACGGTCGCCACGGCAAGAAAGCCTTTGTTACGCCAGACCCAATCAGCAGCGCGATCGCCGTATCGCCCCACTACCTCGAGTATCTCAGCAGCCTTACCTGATGCCACCAAGCTTCCATCATCGACCATCATTGCGATTCTCCGAGCGTTTTGGCCCGATACGGTGCGGATAGCCGTGGCCGCAGGAGTTCCGAGCTTCTCAATTGCTGCCTCGGCAACGCCCGGATGCTTGATCATCGCTTCGGCAGCTTCGTCACCGTGGCGGACAAAGATCGCAAGGTTGCGGGGCTTCGCAGCAACCCACACTGCGTCGTTACCATATCGATTGATCAATCCGACGACTTCTGGCGCATTATCTCCGGCGTCATCTAAGAGCTTGAAGGTGCGAGGTCCAACTTTGCGGATCGCTGTGATTGCCTCATCTCCATACCTCGTGCCATAGGTGGAAATCTCTTCCGTCAGGGTTTGAACTCCCTTCTCGCCAACCTCCTTCCCGAACCGCTTCATCAGGTTTTCTGCAGCTTCACGCGCGGCGTCTGACTTCACTCCGGCCAAAAGCGTGGCGCTGGGAAGGAGAACCAATATGCAAAGGAAAAATAGCACTCTCATTTCTTCTTTCCGTATTTGTTTTCCGCTTCGTCTAACCCCTGCTCCTGCTCGGCTGCATCTGTTGAATCAACCTTCTCAAGCGTCGACTTTTCTGGCGGAGGCGGTTCGCCACAGCCACTGATCAAAATGCCAATTGCAATGCAACCAGCCAGAGCGACTAATCGTGCGATAAAATTGTTCATTATCTTCCTTTCTGGTAAACCAGCCTTCTCATTGCTTCTCGACGTGAGGTGGCCTGAAGTTCTGCGACGGTGACCAAAGCATGCTTCAGACCCAATGCCCCGCCCTTCTCAATGCTTACAAGGACTTCTTCTGCTCTCGTTCGCAAGCGTTGATCGGAATGGCCTTTTGTCATTTCTTCAACTCGGTTGCGAACAGCCCAAGCTTCTGGATCGCCGGTTGTGATCGAGCGACTTACATCTTCAAGACTCGTTGAAACTCTTGCTGCTAAATCTCCCACGGGATCGTGAAACCACCCAATGATCCAATCAAGAAGGGCGTCGACCGCTATTGTGATCACAATGCCAGCGCCAGACGTTGCCCACGATGAAGCTGCACCAGTGCCGATGATCGCTCCTGAAACTCCCATCCGGGTTGCGACTGCGGTTAGCGTCTTCGTAACAACAATAGGAACGACTTTATCTACAGCGAACGAAGTGATCGCGCGCCCGACATCGATGACATCGATAGACAAATCTTGAGCCACCTCGGCGACGACAGTCTCAACAATTTTGGAGAACTCCGATCGCAAGACGCTTTCATTGGAGAACGCGGGCAATGCCACGGGCGGCAGATCGGCAAGGTCAGCCCTGACCTGCACAAGAAACTCGTTCTCTACAGCCTTAAGCTCCTGTGCATACTCATTCGCTGATTGTTCGAGGAGCGTTGCTAGCTCCTTCTGGCTGAAAATATAATTTGAAAACTGCTCTGCGATGAATTTCCGGTGTCCTTCGCGGCTCTTAATCAATTCCCACTTGCTGCCCCAGCCAAGCGCAGCCTCTGCAAAGGCATTAGCGCCAGATTTTCTTGATTCGAAGAAACTCTCGATTCTCCCAATAAGTGCGCTTGTGGCTTTCTTTGTTCTCTCATCAGCATTGCCAAGACGAGGTTGAATCCAACGCCAGGCTTCTTCCTGAACCGCCTGCACATCGACTTCGGGTTCGCTTGGGGTCGGGTGCTCTGCGGATTCTTCGTCATGCTTCGGTGGTGGAGGTGGAGAATCGGTTGCGATGCGAAAGATCAACATGCCGACAATCGCGGCAATAATCCCCGCCGTAAGGAGGAGAAACACTCGCCAGTTGAAGGGTTTGGATGCTGGTGCGTTCATTTTCTTGTCGAACGTCCAAGGTCACCCACGCTCGCCCGTGGCGCGACTCGTGCCGGAGCGAAGCGAAAAGCACGAGGCGTGACGCGGGTGAGCGTTGGGTGCACCGCCTTGTTCGCTATTCATTGGTTGGGAATAGGTGCTCTGCAAGCTTGTGCATATCCATGTTCCTCATCGCTTCGGCGCAATCCTGCTTCCGAACGTTTCGATATCCAGGCCTATCCGCAGGATGAAATGGTTCGATAGCAGGCAAGGGGCTAGCTCGGCGCTTCGTGTGCGACGGGTGGTTTGTGCGCTGGGTGGTCACTTCCGAGTTCATGCCGGGGAATGGGAGGGATGGTAGAAGTTTCCTGGCGGGCGGGAAGGCAAATTATTGCGTTGCGCGCAAAAGAGATGCCGTGTTCTGGCAAGGGCAAAGGGCGGGGGCTAGCGGCGGCGGACCCAGATATCG
>Ga0224723_1001945_pt1 | contig 11850 bp, 12 predicted proteins | sample Balambano_FR2_Me_FD_161647 | JGI IMG/M metagenome (GOLD analysis project Ga0224723, IMG submission 161647) | Freshwater sediment microbial communities from Lake Towuti, South Sulawesi, Indonesia - Balambano_FR2_MetaG | ecosystem: Environmental > Aquatic > Freshwater > Lake > Sediment | place...
TTTCTGCTGCGCGCTTGAGGATCGTTTCGAGTTCAGTCGCACCATAAAAATGAAGACGATGCACGACCCCAAACCGGTCACGAAGCGGACCAGAGAGATTGCCTGCTTTCGTAGTTGCCCCAACCAACGTAAACGGGGGGATCTCCATGCGGACCGATCGTGCGCCAGGACCTTTCCCGAGCATAATATCCAGCGCGAAGTCTTCCATGGCGCTGTATAACATCTCCTCGATTGCAGTATTTAGGCGGTGAATCTCATCGATAAACAGTACGTCTCCCCGCTGTAGATTGGTCAAGAGTGCAGCTAGATCTCCAGCGCGCGTGATTGCTGGTCCCGATGTCAGACGGATACTTGCTCCCATCTCGCGTGCGATAAGATGAGACAGTGTTGTTTTTCCCAATCCCGGCGGTCCATACAAAAGTACATGTTCCATCGGTTCCCCACGTCCTTTAGCTGCTTTCAGTGCGATAAGTAGAGCCTGTTTCACAGATTCCTGCCCGAAGAACTCGTCCATTGACGCGGCGCGTAGATTCCCAAACAGGACTTCCTCTTCCGGCGTTGTCTCCAGTGTTTTCATGACATCATCCATTGCGTCCTCCTTTTCCAAGCAGTCTCAATGCCTGTGCGATACGATCTTCCAGACGTGTAGTCCCGGGATCAATCTGAGACATCACATGTCGTATCTCCTGATCTCCGAATCCAAACTGCCTGAGTGCTTCCGTCACGTCGCGCACAATTGGATCCGATCCTTCTGTCAGATCGATCTTCCCCTTCAATTCGATGATAATCTTCTGCGCATTTTTGGTTCCAAGCCTAGGCACGTGAGTAAAGAATGACACATCTCCCGCAGCGATCGCATCTCGTATCTCTGATCTGTTTCCCCGGGAGAAAATCCCCAATGCTGTTTTCGGTCCGATGCCTGACACATCAATCAACTGGCGAAACAATATCAGATCTTCTGCATGCGCAAAACCGTAGAGATCCATGATATCCTCGCGGACATGCATATGGGTATACACCGTCACAGTGTCGCCGATACGCGTGTGCATACCCAGCGTATCGCTGACCATCACCCGATACCCTACTCCTTGTACGTCGATAACGATCTCTCCGGTATTGAGCTGTGTCACCATTCCCCTGAGGTGTGCAATCATACCCACTAGCATACCACACGAAAGCAGCAGGTCCTACCAGATGAATGGGATAAACATACGCGTCCGCTTCTTGTATGCAGCATACGCTTTCCCGAAAGGAAGCTCCTCCTCACGCTTCGCCTGAACATACGCTGGGATAAACCATGCGATAGAGGAGACCCACAGCCAACTTTGTGCGACCATCCCGGCACCGATAAAAAACACTATCATTCCGAGATAAATTGGATGACGTATGTACCGATATATTCCTGTTGTCACAAGTTTCTGGCCCTGCTTCATCTGGTATTCATACGCATTAGCCCAATTGTTTCCCAAAGTCCTCCGTGCAACAACACTGATACTGATCCCCAGAAGAACTAGCGCAAGTCCTACCGGGATAAGCAGTGGTTGCTCCATCGGCGCAATTACGATTACTCCTGCAAGCTGCAGAATGATCCATACAAACACACCATATATCACTACTTTGCTCACCATTCGATACCAACCCACCGGTTGTCTCAATGGCAATTCCCGATACGCTTCCTGCTCTTTTCTGGACCAGTACATAAGCCAGGCAATCAGAAGGATGAGTACTGCAATGCGGGTGAAAGATGCATACTCCATGCAGTTAGCGTAGCGTATGTGCATGTGTGATAGCAATCGCGAGTGCATCTGCGCGATCGTCCGGAGTCGGGATGGAAGGAAGTTTGAGCAACGTTTTTACCATCATCCCTACCTGCCCTTTAGCTGCTCTGCCGTATCCGGTGAGAGATTGCTTTACCTGAAGAGGGGTATATATCCCTATAGGGATATGCGCGATGGAAAGCGAAAGCAATACGACTCCTCTCGCCTGTCCGACACTCAGCGCGGTAGTGACGTTTGTGTTGAAAAATAACTCTTCTACTGCCGCATGATCAGCGCGGTACTGGACAAGCACATCACATAGCTCATCATAGATTGTGTGCAATCTGCCGGAAACGTCCTGATGTGGGGCTGTTTCTATACATCCCGATGCAACATGCATCAGTTTTGATTCTGATGTTTTTTCTATAACACCCCACCCTGTACGTCCTATTCCTGGATCGATACCGATGATACGCATGGAGTCCATTGTAGTGCTTGTTTGCATAAAAATGAAGGGTTGGGTATAATACCTATCATGCAGAAAACATATACTCTCAGCGTAAACCAGCGCGATGTGACTGGAAAAAAAGTAAAATCGCTCCGCAAGAAAGGCATTATTCCTGCCAACATTTACGGCAAAGGTTTATCCTCTATCTCAGTTCAAGTTGAAGAAGCTGCGTTTCTTTCTGTCTATAACCAGGCCGGAGAAACAGGCGTCGTCTATCTGGACCTCAACGGCACTTCGCATCCGGTCCTTATCCATCATGTGCAGTACCACATCACTAAACGCTCGCCTTTCCATGTCGACTTCTATCAAGTCAACCTCAAAGAAAAGGTTACCACTATGGTTCCTGTGATCATTGAGGGAGAAGCAAAAGCTGTTGCTGAAAAACTCGGGATTCTCCTCCAGACGCTCAATCAAGTAGAAGTGGAAGCGCTTCCTACTGATCTCCCCGACCAGATCACTGTCGATGTTTCTCATCTTGCAGCTGTCGATGACAGTGTAAGAGTCTCAGACTTGAAAGCACCCAATGGAGTAACCATTCTTACATCAGGAGATGAGACAGTCGCGAAGATTACTGAGCTGGTTGCTCCAGAACCTGAGCCGGTTACAGAGGCACCTATCGATGCTGCAGAAACGGGGGATGAGACATCTACACCAGACTCAACGGAGGAACCGAAGGAAGAATCCAAAGAGTAATCTATCTATTTCATTTTTTCGATGTGTTCTTTCATATGCAGTGTCGGCGCATACCACTGATCTGCCCGATATGCCTTCTCAATCCAATGGCGAGCGCTGCTCGTATCACCCACCTCAAATGATCTGATTGCAGCCTGCAGCAAGAGCGTCCTGGACATAGGATATGTTTCTGCGAGCATGATCGCGCGCACTTTTGCACGGTCTGCTGAGACATACATTCTCAGAGTTTCCCATCCATACCAAACTGAGAAAAAAAGCATTCCCGATGCAATGAAAAGGCTCCCAAATAAAGCTAAATATCGAATAATGCGCCTGTTTTCTTTTGCCCATTCGGGAATAAATCGGTAGATCTTCGGTAATAACTTCATAGACTCTCTGTTGTCCATTCTCTTGGTGCGACACCAGCGACTTCAACTAATTCGATCTTTTTGCTTGTACTATTGATCACGATGCGTGCGGTATGAGACATCGTTCCTGGCCACAACATGCGATACGACGCATATCCCAGATGCGCAAGCAGCATACGCAGTGGCCCACCATGCGATACCCCTAGGACGGTTTGCCCAAGATGCTTTCGTGTTACATCCTCAATCCAGTGGAGCATACGCTCTAGCACTGATCGGTCTGACTCATGACTGCCTTCATACGTATACCGCCACTGCGCGTACTCCGGTAAAAGTAAAAACTTTTCGAAATCCTCGGCGGTGCTTTGCATGTATCTATCAACTGCCTGTCCTTCGTATACCGATATCCCTCTCTCACGAAGTAGGCCTGTTTGTATGACAGGGAGCACGTGAGAGCGCGCGATCACTTCTGCTGTTTCAACCGCACGAATAAGATCCGACGAATAGATTGCTGCAAACGGAACACCCACAAGTTCTTTTTGCGCTCTGCGTGCCTGTTTTTTACCCTGGGCTGTCAAATGATTATGCGGGTGATTCATCTGTCCCTGCATTAGCCGTTGTTGATTCCATTGGCTTTCGCCATGACGGAGAAGATATATCGTGCATGCGCGTGACATCATATGTATGATACCAAGAGTATAGTCTATTTCGGCCACGCAGAAAGAACAAGCGGTGTCTTTTTCGCCTCATCGGCGTAGAGCCGTTGGTAGATTTCTTCGGTAATAAAGGGCATAAATGGATGGAGCAGGTGAAGACAGACACGAAATAGCGATGACAATACTGAAAATCTCCCCTGAGACGGGTTCTTCTTCACATCTTCGATATACACATCGGCAATTTCATGCCAGATATATTGGTATAACCGCTCGGATGCGAGATTAAACTGATATTTCTCGATGTGCTCGCCTACTTGTGCGACCACTTCTGCAGTTTTTCTCGTCCACTCACGATCGACATCGGGCAGGTCGTCCTGCTGTGCAAGTTCAGCCAGACTTTTCGCTTGATGCACATATCCGTTTTGCTGCATTTGAAATTCAAGAAATCTCGCCATGTTCCATAATTTATTGCTGAATTTCTTTGCTGCATCAAGCTTCGTGTACGACAGGCTCTGATCAGCTCCTGTGGCATTACCGAAGATCAGCGCAAACCGCACAGCATCTGCTCCATATTCGTCAGCGACCTCAAGTGGATTTACCACATTGCCTTTCGATTTGCTCATTTTCTTGCCATACGGATCAGTCACTATTCCATGAAACAGTACTGTCCTGAAAGGTACATCTCCAGCAACATATTCACCAAGCATGACCATCCTGCTCACCCATGCTCGCAAAATATCATACGCCGTTTCCATCACAGAGGTGGGATAAAACTTGTTGAGATCCCCTGCTTTCGCAGTTTTCAATGTGACATATGGCCATTGCCCAGAAGAAAACCACGTATCAAACGTATCAGTCTCCGGCAAATAGCGCTTCCCCTCCTGACGTACGAGCACAGCCTCAGCCTCCATAGATGCCTGCACTTCCTGTAATCCCTCCATGATTTCTTCAAAACTGTATGTCGTTAATAGATCTGACAATACACCCTGATGAGAGCTGCCCGACTTGTCGACGAATGATACTCTGAATACATCTTCATGTCCGTCGACTGAATACCATACGGGAATTTGGATTCCCCATACATTCTGACGAGAAATATTCCAGTCTTTCAAGCCATCGAGCCACTGCAGATATTGAGAAGCAAAGTTTGCTGGTATTATCGAGACTTCACCTTTTTGCACGACATCCATGGCTCGTTTTTTTAACGCATCTACCTTGATATACCACTGCTCCCTAGGAAGTGGCTCCAGGACTGTCTTACACTTATAACATACTCCCACTCGCGACACATACGATTCGTCAACCTTTACAAGAAGTCCTTTCTCTTTCAGTGCTTCAACCACTGCTAAGCGCGCCTGCTTGACATACATACCTGCGAATGTACCTGCGGCTTCTGTCATCTTTCCGTCGTATCCTATGACCTGCCTTAATGGAAGATGATGACGTTTTCCTGTCTCGAAATCTGCGAAGTCATGGGCAGGGGTAATTTTTACTACGCCTGTGCCGAATGCAGGGTCCACCATGGTGTCTGCGACCACGGTGATTTGTGACATTCCCAACACATCCTCGATCTCAATCGTCTTTCCGATATACTCCCGATACCGATCGTCATCCGGATGGACTGCCAGTGCAGTATCGCCAAACTTGGTCTCAGGACGAGTAGTGGCAAGCACTAAAGGGCCATACGCTATGTAATAGAGCGGATTTTGCTTCTCTACATGCTCTACTTCCAGCTCCGAAAAACTGGTGCCATCCTTCGTGCAATAATTCACCAATCGATACTCCCGATACACCATACCCGATTCCCACATCCTACGAAATGTCTGCTTCACCTCTTCAACGATGTTGGGATCGAGCGTATATTTCTCTCTTGTCCAATCCAGAGAAAAGCCCAATCGTTTTAACTGCGACTGTATATTCCCCCTGCTTTCTTCTACAAACACACGTATGTGCTCATAGAGTTCATTGCGTGAGAAATCGAAGCGTGATTTTCCTTCCTGCTGAAGTTTTTTTTCGTACACAAATTGGGTTTCGATTCCTGCATGATCTGTGCCCGGCAACCAAAGCGTCACATCCCCCTTCATCCGATGATACCGTATCAAGATATCCTCTACCGTGAACATCGCATGCCCGAAATGAAGCGCGCCATTGGCGTTTGGTGGAGGAAGAATGATTGAAAATGTGTCCTTATGTGTTGCTGTAGAAAAATTTGGATGTGTCTCCGGAGCGAAATAGCCGCCCTCCTCCCACATGCGATATATTCGGTTTTCTACTTCTGTGGGGACGTACTGTTTATCCATGTCTTCGATTGTAGCATAGAGATAGGCAAACCAACAGACTTATGTCCGCTGTTGTATTAGTTTATACCCGCGCGTGCGGACTGTGATGATCTCATACCCTGCCCCTTTCTTTTTCAGCTTCGCGCGCACGCGCGCAACGAGGCGGTCGATAGACCAGTCGGATACCCCGTAGGCACTGTATTCTGGCCACACGCTACTTACGATAAGCTCTCTCTCGCAGATGTCATTGCGATGTTCTTCTAGAAGCGAGAACAACATATGCTCTTTACGCGAAAACTCGACGACATCGTCCTTTTGTCCGTTCATCACTTTTGCATGTACATATCGCTCAAACAAGGGGCTGAAAATGGTTCCATCTGGACGGATAATCCCTGATGTATAGACATATGATGATGCTAAAATCGGCATCGACGTCCGCTCGCGCGCGTCAAACAGCACATGCTGCTCCTCCTCACTCAGCGAATCCCACAATTCTTCGCACAGCAATAGCACGCGCTCATCATCAGCAGCCTGAGTCATACATGCGAGAGTATCCACGTCTTTGTGTCTGCGTAGCATTTCTTCATATACGATCAGGTGGAGCTGGGCGATATGAGTATGTCCGCCCGATATCCGGATAATCTCAGATCGCATCTCCGGGGGAAGTGCTATCCGCATACGATGTGCCAAAGCGTCGATGATATAGCCGAGATCATCATCGCTTGCAGGAGGCACATACTGAACTTGAGAAAACAGTGTCAAATCTCGCCGGTCAAATACAGACGGCGCGATAACAGACAACGGACGATAACTGGTAAATATGTACGAGAGCGTATGTCCAGATACATCTTTAAGACTTTGGAGATTATCGAAGAACTCCTGGGATACCGCGTCCTTGATCCGGTCAAACCGATTAAATACCAGAGTAACCACATAGCCGCTGCGTGACAATGCAGCGATACATTCGCGTACGCCATCAAATGTCAGAAAAAAATCGCCTGACTGGATACAAGAAAGAAACAGTCCGTTTACTTTTCTCACCAACATCTCATCATCCACCTGCTGCATGATAGCATCAGTCATCCGTTTCAGAGTGAGTCTCCAGAACGAAAATAACTCACGCTCAACCAGATCGTTGAGGTCGACGAAGATCGTCACCTCTTGTCTGCCTATCGCCTCGCGTCTTTTCTTTTGAAACTCATCATGAAACAGAAAAAAGTTAAGGAAATTATTGATCCCCACCCGCTTCATCCCAATCAGCTCGACCGAGTCGCGACGTGCAAGATGCTTAAGGAGCGTCGCGCAATCACTCACACGAAACGATAGCGGATACCCCTGAGCGCCGGATTGAGACATATAGCTGGTATTATACCTCCTTTTGGCTGTTTCCTTCGCTTTTTGTCAGGTTTGTCAGGTTTGTGTCGATTAACGCGTTGTATTCACGTCAAGAGCCTTGCTCTCGCCGGTGGGATGATTGCATGTATCACCTATGCAGCAACTCGATAGGTCAGCATTTCTCCCGATTCTCGACGGACATGAAGTAGTCCAAATACTCCGAGGAGGTATGTCGGGATCGCGGATCACGCTCAACAGAACGCCGGAGGGAGCGTTTCTCGTTCATAAACAAAACCCACACGAACCACATAAAATACATGCTGAAAAGCAGGCTGCCAAACAACTCCTTGCGCGTGGACTTTCGCATCGTATGCCAGCCTACTTCAATCTCGACTCAGAAAGTGACGATATTCTCATGGAGTATATCCCCGGTATCGATATGCGAAAAGGAATTGCGCAAGGAGAAATTACACAGGACACTGCGCAACGCATCATCAGAGAATTACTCGATACGAAACGCGCTCTTTGGAGTATCGGCGAAGGAAGACGCGGGCAAGTTGATGGCTATGTATCCATGCAACGAGAAGAATATCCTGACACCATTCAAAAAATCATGAACGACATTCTCCCTGCTCTCTCAAACGAATGGGGAATAAGCCAGGATCGATTACTTACTACGCCAATCACGACGCCTCATCAAGTGATTCCTTCATTAGGGGAAATCCTTAATGATACGAGACGCTTCATGGACACCGCCCCGTCGCTTCTTCGCTTTACCCATGGCGATGCAACCGGCGCCAATATCCTCGTCACCCCTGAGGGGGACTGGAGACTTATCGATTGTGAATGGTCCGGGTATGCTGATCCTGCTGAGGCGTTTGTGCGCATGGCGAAATGGGTCACTTCTGCGGTGAGCGCGATAGATGATGCACATATACAGGATGACGGGACACATCTCTCACTTTCACTTCGTGCATACATTCCGCACGCCGCGCTCGACTTACAGGAATATGTCCTTTCACAAGCGAAGACATTTGGTGCACTGTTGTCTGATGAGGGGTTTGAGCAACGGGTGAAAGGATACATGCGAGGAAGCTACCTTCGTGAAATGGCGCTCTCACTTAAGCGAGGGGATATGCGGTATGCCGTCTTCGCACTTCATATGATTGGAGCATACCTATGAAAAAATCAGTAATTTTCGACATGGATGGCGTACTGCTGGATAGTGTCCCTCTCCATTATGCTGCATGGCAAAAAACCTTTGCCGATGAAGGGGTCGTTTTGGATTTCGACACGTATCTTGAGAAGGTGAACGGGCAGCCTCGGAGCGCAGGCGTATCGCAGGTGATGCCGCATCTTTCGCCAGCAGAAGTTATGCGCGTTGCAGAAAATAAGCAGCGATACATCAGGCTCTTGTTTTCACAAACACCCCCTTCGGTCATGCCTGGCGTACGTGAACTGCTTACTTTACTCAGTTCGCAGGGAATAACTCTTGCCTGCGCCTCATCCAGTAAAAATGCCCCCACGATGCTGACACTTACCCAAATCGATGGTTATTTTTCTGCAATTATCTCAGGACATAATGTCACACGCCCCAAACCGGACCCACAGATTTTTTTGCTTGCCGCAAACGCGCTTGACGTTGATCCTGCAGACTGTGTGGTGATCGAAGACTCGATCGCCGGGGTTCGCGCGGCACACAAAGCGGGTATGTATGTTATCGGTTTGAACACATCCAAAGACGCTCAGGTCAGACAGGAGGCGTCGCATCATGCAGAAGATTTGGCACATTACGAAGATATATACACACACATCCTTGCCCTCTCTTCATGACTTGTCAACCATTTACCCAGCCCCTATACTGAATCCATGGTAAACAATCCCTGGCTTCGATCCCAGGAGCAACTATCTCGCATTGCCTCTCTGATCGGACTTGACCAACGTTTACTCTCTCGGCTGATGGAACCAGACCGCACGACACAGATGCCTCTCCCGTTGCCACTGGACGATGGGACGATCAAGATATTTACTGCCTACCGCGTTCAACACAACAATATCCTGGGTCCCTACAAAGGGGGGCTTCGTTATCACCAAGATGTACATATCGATGAGATAAAAGCGCTTGCCTTCTGGATGACAATGAAATGCGCTGTCGTCGATATCCCCATGGGCGGAGGCAAGGGTGGAATCGTGGTAAATCCCAAGTCTCTGTCACGCAATGAGCTCAAACGGCTTACCGAACTCTTCGCTACACGCCTGACTCCGCTTATCGGACCATACCTTGATGTACCCGCGCCGGATGTCAACACAACCCCTGAGATCATGTCATGGATAGTCGATCAATTCGCACATACGGTTTCTCAGGATCCGTATCGACGTGATTTTACCCAGGGCGAATTAAAGGCAGTCATAACAGGCAAGCCAGTCGCCGAGGGTGGGTCTGAAGGAAGGACTGAGGCCACAGGATTTGGTGGAACTGTAGTGCTGAAAACGCTTTTGAAACGTTTGCATCTCAACAACGAACATCCGGCAGTTGCTGTACAGGGGTTTGGTAATGTGGGATATTTTGTGTCACAGCTACTTTTCGAGAGCGGATTTCGTGTGGTTGCAGTATCAGATTCAAAGGAAGCGCTCTATACCACTGAAGGGTTATCTCCTGAGGGCGTCTGGTCTCATAAGACCAGCCATGGGAGCCTTTCTCATTATGCACACCATGGAGAAAATAAAGGCGTCTCGGTTATCTCCAATGAAGAACTACTTACGCTTCCTGTCGATATCCTTATTCCTTCTGCGTTGGAAAATGTAATCACGAAAGAGAATGCTTCGCATATCCAGGCGAAGGTCATTCTGGAAATGGCAAACGGTCCGGTGACCGCTGAAGCAGACACGATTCTCGAGGAGAATAAGCGAGTGGTGATCCCGGATATTCTTGCAAACGCAGGCGGGGTGTGTACATCGTATTATGAGTGGTATCAGAATATCCATAATGAACACTGGTCTAAAGAGGCGGTGTTCGACAAGCTCTCTGCCCAAATGCAGCGCGTCAGCAGCGAAGTCTTCGACGCCGCGACAACCCATCATGTCACGCTCAGAGACGCTGCGTATATCGTTGCGCTTACGCGTGTGGAAAACGTGTGGAAAAACCAGGAGACCCTATGAAGATATACCCACCATCTCAGCCTATTTCCGTACCGAAAAGCAAGTTATCCACATTTGTGGATAACTACCGGGTAATGACGAGAAACACAGGCAGATACTTTCTGTTCGCTGCAGATCAAAAAATGGAACATCTGCATGATGATTTCCACGGTGAAGGCGTTGATCCGGAGATCGGAGACCCGCGCCATCTGTTCACTATTGCGAAGGCCTCCCCAATCGGAGCTTTTGCTACTCATATGGGGCTTATCGATCGGTATGCTCGGGAATTCTCCTCTATCCCCTACATCGTCAAACTCAATGGTAAATCTCCGATCGTCTCGACTGCTGCAAACGACCCGCTCAGTGATTCTCATATCACCATCCCGGATGTAGTACGCTTAAGTCGACAAGGAGGAATCCGGGTTGTCGGCGTTGGTTACACCATCTATCTTGGAAGCAAGTATGAACATCTCATGCTCAAGGAAGCAGCGCGCCATATTCGTGATGCACACCAGGTCGGACTTCTCGCAGTTCTCTGGGTCTATCCGCGCGGCGCAGAAGTAAAAGACCCCACCTCTCCCCGGATGATCATAGGAGCCGCAGGAATAGCAGCATCTCTGGGGGCTGACGTTGTCAAGCTCAATGTTCCCATCTCAAATGGAAAAGCCGACATGATGGCACTCAGCGAAGCAGTGCGCGCCGCTGGGAGAACAGACGCTATCTGCGCGGGCGGAGCCTCCGTTTCAGAAAAAGATTTTTTAGCAGGGATAGAGCATCAAATCAACGAGGGGCATACAAAAGGGTGCGCTATAGGAAGAAACATTTTCCAGAAAAAAACCGGCGATGCGATTGCCTTTGCTCGCTCAATCGAGTGCATCATCCTGAAGCAAGCCCCTGCCCAACAAGCGTATGACGCCTATTACCACAGATAAACTTCCCCTTTTGTCGTCTCGATTGCTCAACGGGAGAACGCTCCTCGTCCGAGCCGATTACAATATCTCAACACACGATACACATGAGGCAGTCAACCAGCTGCGTCTCAAAAAAAGTATCCCCACTCTTTCCCGATTGCTTCCCAAAAACAAGATTATTCTCTTGTCTCACATGGGAAGACCTGATAAACCTGACGACTCTTATTCT
>Ga0224723_1001946_pt1 | contig 11849 bp, 8 predicted proteins | sample Balambano_FR2_Me_FD_161647 | JGI IMG/M metagenome (GOLD analysis project Ga0224723, IMG submission 161647) | Freshwater sediment microbial communities from Lake Towuti, South Sulawesi, Indonesia - Balambano_FR2_MetaG | ecosystem: Environmental > Aquatic > Freshwater > Lake > Sediment | place...
GCCTCTTCTACTTTGTGCGGCACAAACTTTTCCCAGCCAGGCTCGCCTTTGCGAATCATGGCCAGCACATTGTCGGAAATGATGTGCAACTGATTCACATTCGCATCGCGAATATCTTCCAGTTTATTGTTGTCGACCAGGTAGCGAAACAAACCCTTTAAGTTGGCAGGCAAAGAAGATTCAAAATCTTTGAGTGTGAATAATTCCCTGGAGTCTCTTTTCCATGCCGGGTATATGTACAGTTTTACGTTGCTACCGAACAAAGCGCCAAAGCTCTCTAAAATACCACCGCGAATGTTGGCGTACGTTTTTTCTTCAAAGATTTTTTGGAGGGCATGGATGCCCAGAATGATTCCGATTTTATACCCTTTCGTAATTTTCGATAGGTAGTCTACCAGCCGGTAATATTCAAAATAGTTGGACACCATTACTGTTTGCCCCAGCGAGCAGATAATGTCGGCCCGGCTTAAAAAATCCTGCTCATCGATATTCCCGTCAGGCCCCAGGTCGTTCAACGTAAGTTCTGTCAACACTACAATTTTGTTGCGGTCTACATCGGGTTCGCTCTTGAAGTGTCTGCGCGAGGTAAGCAGCATGTCCACGTTAACATGCGTTACGGGCCGAAAACGGCCGCGCAGCACCAGCACATTTTTCTTATATAGTTCGTCTGAAGGTTGCAGCACCCGGCCATCGGGCCCGAACAATGCGGCTTTGGTAAGGCCGTTCTTCACCATCTTCAACGCCATCAACCGGTTATCCACCGTGTTGAAGTCGGGCCCGTTGATGCGGAACATGTCGATTTCGATTCTCCGCGTAGACAATCCATCGAGCAGCGACATCATAATCGCCTCGGGATTGTCGAGAAACATGCAACCGTACAGAAGGTTTACGCCCACAATGCCGATGGCTACTTGTTGCTGCAGCGGATCATTATCGAGCAGTTTTACGTGGAGCACACAGTCATTGGGTGCCGAATTTGGCTGACGCTGAAACCGCAAGCCTATCCACCCGTGCCCTTGGTTGGTGCGCTCGTAGTTAAGGGCTTCAACGGTATCCGCGAAAGCGAAAAAACGCGTGTGTTCGATGCGATCGGGCAGGCGCTCGGGCAGCAGCATAAACTCCTTGTCGAGCATCTTCAACAGCCGGTCTTCGCATACGTAGCGCTCGCAATGGCCATAGATGGCATCGCTAAACTTCATGTCGTAAGCCGAAATAGTTTTGGCTACGGTGCCCGAAGCGCCCCCGACTTTGAAAAAATTGGCGGCTACCTCCTGCCCTGCACCAATCTCGGCAAACGATCCATAGATGGCTTTGTTGAGATTGATGCGAAGTGCTTTTTCCTGGGTAGTAAGTTTCTTAGCCTCGTCCATTACATCTCGATTATCAACTGTGGTATAAAGATAAAAGGCACAGGTTTGCGGTGCAGCATTTTGTGGGAATAAAAACCCGTTTTTGAATATATTGGTTTAAGGTCTATTTTGCCGCCCCTAACTATTTACGAATGTCGAGCAGAGGAAGTTTTTCAGGACGCGTGGGTTTTATTCTGGCAGCCGCGGGGTCGGCCGTGGGGCTGGGCAATATCTGGCGTTTCCCGTACCTGGCTGGCCAAAACGGAGGGGCTATTTTTCTGGTGGTTTACCTGGCTTGCATTGTATTGCTCTGCTTTCCGGTAATGGTGGGCGAGATTTCGATAGGCCGAGCGGCCAACCGCGATGCCTACGGCACCTACACGAACCTGGGCAACAAACGATGGGGTTACTTAGGCCTGTTTGGCATTTTGGTGGGCATCTTTATCCTGTCGTTTTACAACGTGGTGGCGGGTTGGGCATTCGGCTACTTTCTGCATATCTCCTTTGGCGACCTTCTGAACGAGCCCGATATGGGCAGCTTCTTTGGTGCCTTTGTTAACGACATTCTGGACCTGAGCAGCCTGCAGGGATTGGCCGGCTCCAACTTTTTGTTCTCGCTCGCATTCATGTGCATGACTGCCTACATCGTATCGCAGGGAGTGCAGAAAGGCATTGAACTGGCCAATCGTATTATGATGCCCGCCCTGTACGCCATTCTGATCGGGATCATTGTTTACAGTCTAACGTTGCCCAATGCATTATCGGGCGTTGGGTTCTATCTCGTGCCGGATTTCAGCGAACTGAAACTTCACACTGTTTTTGAGGCCTTGAAGCAGGCATTCTTTTCTTTGTCGCTGGGCATGGGTACGTTGATCACCTATGGCTCTTACCTGAGTAAAAAGGAAAATATACCCTCATCGGCTGCCGTCATTTCTGTTGCCGATACGTCCGTTGCGTTTTTGGCCGGGCTCATGGTGTTTCCGCTCGTTCATTTTCTTCAATACAAATTACAAATCGACAATGTAGCTACTGCGGGCCCGCCACTCATCTTCATCGTACTTCCGCAGATATTTCATGAGATGGGTCCGTTTATGGGCAAACTTATCGGGGGATTATTTTTTTTGTTGGTTTGTTTTGCAGCGCTTACCTCCACCGTGTCGTTGATTGAAGTTCCGGTTGCGTACCTGGTTGACCAAAAGAAGATGAAGCGGAAAATTGTGGTATGGGCGATGGCCGCTATTATTTTTATTGTGGGAATGCCGAGCATGATGAGCCAGGGAATGATTCCGGCCCTGAATAAACTCACCTTCTATCGAGGAGAGCACTTTTTATCTTTCGTAGCTGATATGTGCGACATCGGGCTTACCGTTGGCGGCTGCCTCATGTGCGTATTTATCTCGCGTGTGTGGGGGCTCGACAAGATGGATAAAGAACTGGCTCAGGGCAACGATCGCTACCTGCAATCGCGCCTGCGCGGCTACCTGCATGTGGTAATCAAATGGGTTTGCCCCACCCTGCTCGGCATCCTGTCGGTATTGGTTATTCTGGAGAAATTTGTGGGGTTGGAAAATATCTTTTAGGCTCTCCTTTGCTGTCGGTCGGGGTACTACAGCCTATCGCCAGAGGTGAAACTTCGCGCGAGGTTAGATGTTCTCCACAAACTTTTTCTTCGCAAACTCTTTTAAGTCGGCCCACTCTTCGGGCGGTGGCGGGGTGCCTTTCTCAAAAACTTCGTCCAGCAGCCAACGCACCACTTCTCTCTTCATGCCGAACTTTTTCACCACGTTTTCGCAGAACGCAATCTCGCTGGGCTCCACCACGCCATCGGCATACACCATCAGCATGAGGTCGTACAGCAGGTTCATTTTATCGTGATGGTTGTTAGGCACGTTCACTTCAAACTGCTCTTTGCTCTGCATGAGATCAGAAATCTGGCGGTCTTTCAGGCCGTAGCGCTTGCCTATTTTAAACAGCATCTTTTCTTCTTTCTCATGCATGTGGCCATCGGCCATGGCGAGCGCTAACAGGTTTTTGATGTGATTTTTCTTGTACGAAAGATATTGGTGTTCGAAAAAGCCCTGCATGGTATTAACTTTTTAAATACAGCCGAAGTTACGACACGCCCACTTCTTTTAAAAGCGTGGGTGGTAAGCGGGCATATGCAATCCGTACCCTAATCTATCCAATTAGCTACGAATAAATTGGTGGCGCGTGTGCCCCCGTTGTAGCGGTTGCTCGAAAAAATAATCCGCTTGCCATCGGGTGAAAACATCGGAAACGAATCGAACACCTTATCGTATGTAATTTGCTCCAAGCCGGTGCCATCTTCATTGATCATAAACAGGTTGAACTCATACCCCCGCGCACCTTTATGGTTAGAGCTGAAAATAATCTTCTTGCCCGAGGGGTGATAAAACGGAGCCCAGTTAGCCTTGCCCAGATTGGTAATTTGCCTGAGGTCGGAGCCATCTACATTGCAGGTAAAAATTTCCATTTCGGTGGGTGCCACCAACCCTTGTTTGAGGTAATCGAGGTATTCTTTTTTGGCTTCCTCGGTTTTGGGGCGCGAGGCGCGAAACACCAGCTTCTTCCCATCGGGCGAAAAAAAAGCACCGCCATCATAACCCAACTCATTGGTTACCTGCCTTACTTTTTTTCCTTTCAGGTCCATCACGTAAAGATCCAGGTCGCCATTTCGCATGGAAGTGAATACAATCAAATCGCCTTTAGGCGAGACCGTGGCCTCGGCATCGTAACCGGGCGTGTCGGTAAGTTGGCGGATAATTTTTCCGTTCAGATCGGCCACGAAAATATCGAACGACTCATAAACGGGCCACAGGTACTTACCGCCCGGTGCGCGCCCCGGATCTTTGGGACACTCCTTGCCGCCCAAATGGGTAGAAGCATAAATGATGGATTTATTGTCGGGCAAGAAATAAGAGCACGTTGTTCGTCCCTCGCCCGTGCTAATCATCGGGGGCCTGTTGCCTTTTAAGTGCAGATCGAGGCCCTCGGCAGGCATATAAAAAATCTGATCGCACAGCAGACCCCAGCGCGGGTTATTAGACTGGAAACTCAACATTTTGCCATCGAAACTCCAATACGCTTCGGCATTGTCGCCCCCGAAGGTGAGCTGCCTCAGGTTGGCAAGATGCCTTTCCTGCGGATACTTTAAAGTGTCGACCGTTTGCGATAGTGCAGCATACCAGGCGCCACACAAGAGGGCGCCAAGCACAGTAATTTTTTTGATCATCATTGATGGCTTGAAGGTGAAAGTGCAAAAACCAATCGGCAAGTTGACTACGTCATTGTTGACCTTGAAAGATTTTTTAAGCTGCCTTGGCTTCTTCTTCTTTCAATAGCCTGCGTACAATTTTACCAACATTCGATTTGGGCAACTCGTTGCGGAACACAAAGTATTTGGGCACTTTGTAGTTTGTGAGGTTTTTGTGACAAAAATCTCTCAGTTCATCTTCGGTTAGCGTAGAATCGCGTTTCACAATAAAGGCCTTAATCACTTCACCCGACTTCGGGTCAGGCACGCCAATGGCGGCCACTTCCAGTACCTTAGGGTGGCCCGCCAACACGTTCTCTATTTCATTGGGAAACACGTTAAAGCCCGACACCTTGATCATGTCTTTCTTGCGGTCAACGATCTTAAAGAATCCATCGGCTGTCATGATACCGATGTCGCCCGTGCGAAACCACTCTTTGTGAAAGAATACGCCTTCGTTGTCTTTTTCCCAGTAGCCGCGCATCACCTGGGGGCCGCGCGCACATATTTCGCCCGGTTCGCCCTGCGGCACCTCGTTTCCGTTGTCGTCCATAATCACCACTTCGGTGCTCGGCATCGGCACTCCGATGGTGCCCAGGCGGTGCTTGCCGTCCAGCGGATTGCAGCACAACACAGGCGATGTTTCGCTCAGGCCGTAGCCCTCCACCAATGGCTTACCGGTTGTTTCTTCCCAACGCTTAGCCACCACATCCTGCACAGCCATGCCCCCGCCCACTGCTCCGCGCAAGTGCGAAAAGTCGAGGTTCTTGAAATCGGGGTGGTTGAGCAATCCGTTAAACAGCGTGTTCACACCCGTGATAATGGTAAACTTGTGCTTCGACAACTCCTTTACAAATGCGTTCATGTCGCGCGGGTTGGTGATGAGCACATTTTTTACGCCAGAGGAGAACATCAACACACCGTTTACGGTCAGCGCAAAAATATGGTACATGGGTATGGCTGTGATGATGAGGTCTTCGCCCGTAGGCGACATGTAAGGCTTAAACCATTCGGTTATCATCTGATTGTGGGCAATGATATTGCGATGGGACAACTGCGCGCCTTTGGAGATACCCGTGGTGCCACCGGTATACTGCAATATGGCTACATCCTCAATATCGATTGCCGGCTTGTTCCACTTCAGCGCAGCGCCTTTGGCCAATGCTGACTTGAATGAGATGGCACCAGGCAGGTGGTAGGCCGGTACCATCTTTTTAATATTCTTCACAACAAAATTCACAATCGCTCCTTTCAGCACGCCCAGCATGTCGCCCATGTGGGTTACGATGATGTGTTTGGCCGGAATGCGCGCGCGTATCTGCTCCAGGTTATGAGCAAAGTTGGCAACGATCACGATAGCGCTTACCCCGGCATCTTTAAACTGATGCTCCATTTCGCGGGGCGTGTACAAAGGGTTGGTGTTCACTACGATCAAGCCGGCTTTAAGCGAGCCGATAAAAGCAATGGGAAACTGCAACAGGTTGGGTATCTGTAGGGCGATGCGCTCCCCTTTTTTCAGGCCCAGTTCGTTTTGCAGGTAGGCCGCAAAGTGGGTCGACAGCTGGTCTACTTCGGCAAAGGTCAATGCCTTTCCAAAGTTTTCGAAAGCCACGCGGCCGGCAAACTTCTGGCTGGCGTCCTGAAAAAGATCGATGAGTGAGGCGTGCGAGGGCGAACCGATCTCGCGTTGGGTGCCGGCCGGATAGTGCGCATACCATGGAAAGTTTTTCATACTATAAAAGTTAGTTGAACAGCTAAATAGCTAAAAAATACAGCACAAAAAAAGCCTCTAACGATCAATAGTTCGTGTAAGCCATTCCGCTATTCAGCCGGGCCTCTGCAACGACAAAAAAAGCCCGATGAAAATCCATCGGGCTTTGCTGTAGGGGAAGGCTTCGAACCTCCACGAGGAAGTTAGCCACAGAACAAGAGCAAACTGTAGTGGTCAACCCTAGTGCCGCTGTCGCGGAACATTATTCTGCGTTTATCCTTTTCTCCTCACCCCCGAGACAGGAGGGCTTGTCTGCCAATTTCAACACCCTACATTGTATTGAATGCAACAAAGAAAGCCTGTTAGTACATATTCAATCAACATAATAGAGTAATTATTACAATATTTATAAAAAAATTACCGTATGCGTGAGCCAATTCAAAAAACCGGTAGCAAACTACCCTCCGGTTACAAAATCGACAATGTGGACATACGGATTCTGGAAATCTTGCGCGATGATGCCAAAAAACCTTACACTGAAGTAGCGCGAAAAGTAAGCGTATCGCAGGGCACCGTGCATGTGCGCATGCACAAAATGGAAGAAGCCGGCATCGTGGAGAAAACAACCCTCAAAATCAATTACGCCAGACTGGGTTACGACATTACCGCCTTCATCGGTATCTATCTTGAAAAAAGCGCTTTATACGATCGGGTTCTCGCAAAACTTAAGCTCATCCCCGAAATCACCAGCATCCACTATACCACAGGCAACTACAGCATGTTTGTTAAAATTCACTGCCGCGACACTAACCATTTGAAAGAGGTGCTGCACGACAAAATGCAGCAGGTAGACGGCATCGAACGAACCGAAACCATGATATCACTGGAAGAAAGCCTGGATCGTAACCTATCTCTAACTGCCCAAGACGGGTAAATCAACGTTTTATACCTCAGCTGAAAGCGAATATTTGGCGTGATTTGAACCTACAAACCCGACTTTTGTTAGTAGATTTGAAGGTTTATTTGAATTAAGTCTAAATAGCACGATGAGCAAGGACAACCAGATTCTGGAGACGATCACCACCAAAGAGTACGAGCACGGGTGGGCGGTAAACCTGGAGGCTGACGAGGCTCCTAGGGGTTTAAATGAAGACATCGTGCGATTTATCTCCGCCAAAAAGCAAGAGCCGGAATGGCTGCTGTTATGGCGCCTGAAGGCATTCCGGCAATGGCAGAAAATGACCGAGCCGCGGTGGGCGAACGTGCAATACCCTCCCATCAATTATCAGGATATTATCTACTACTCAGCACCCAAACAAAAGGGCAAGCCTAACTCGCTTAACGATGTGGACCCCGAACTGATCAAAACCTTCGAGAAGCTGGGCATCTCACTCACCGAACAGAAACGCCTTACCGGTGTGGCTGTTGATGCAGTAATCGACAGCGTGTCGGTGGCTACCACGTTTAAAGACAAGCTTGCAGAATTGGGCGTGATCTTTTGTTCGTTCAGCGAGGCAGTAAAAGCGCACCCCGCCCTCGTGCAGAAATACCTGGGCTCGGTTGTGCCGATGAACGATAACTACTTTGCAGCGCTTAACTCGGCTGTATTTTCCGATGGGTCGTTTTGCTACATTCCTAAAGGCGTGCGTTGCCCCATGGAACTATCTACCTATTTCCGTATCAATGCCGCCAACACCGGCCAATTCGAACGCACACTCATTGTGGCAGAGGAAGGCGCATATGTTAGCTACCTGGAGGGATGCACCGCCCCCATGCGCGATGAAAACCAATTGCATGCAGCCGTAGTGGAGTTGTATGCGATGAAGGATGCAGAGATTAAGTACTCGACCGTTCAAAACTGGTACCCCGGGGACAAAGAAGGAAAAGGCGGCATTTACAACTTCGTTACCAAGCGCGGCCTCTGCGCGGGCGACCATTCAAAAATTTCGTGGACGCAGGTAGAGACCGGGTCGGCCATTACGTGGAAGTACCCCTCGTGCGTGCTAAAAGGCGACTACTCGAAGGGTGAATTCTACTCGGTGGCAGTTACCAATAACTACCAGCAGGCCGATACCGGCACCAAGATGGTGCACATCGGTAAGAACACCAGCTCGCGCATTGTATCAAAGGGCATCTCGGCCGGGCGCTCACAAAATAGCTATCGCGGGCAGGTACATATTATGAAACGCGCTACCAACGCCCGCAACTTTTCACAATGCGATTCGCTGCTGATGGGCGACAAGTGTGGTGCCCATACATTTCCCTACATCGATGTGGAGAATGCTACCGCCCGCATCGAACACGAGGCGACTACTTCAAAAATTGGCGAAGACCAGATTTTTTACTGCCAGCAGCGCGGCATAGACGAAGAATCGGCTGTGGCATTGATTGTGAATGGCTACGCCAAAGAGGTGCTCAACCAGTTGCCTATGGAGTTTGCGGTGGAAGCCCAGAAATTACTGGCGCTCACGCTGGAAGGAAGCGTAGGATAAAATAAAAAATTTACGGCCCCGAAGTTGCCGTGCCATTAATACCATGATACCATGCTGGAAATAAGGAACCTACGAGCTAAAGTGGACGAGAAGCAGATTCTCAACGGAATTAACCTACAGGTGAAAGCTGGCGAAGTGCACGCCATTATGGGCCCCAATGGCTCGGGCAAGAGTACACTTGCCTCGGTACTCAGCGGCCGCGAGGAGTACGAGGTAACTGAGGGCGAAGTACTCTTTCAGGGCAAAGACCTGTTGGCGCTCAGCCCGGAGGAGCGTGCCCGTGAAGGAATTTTTATGGCGTTTCAATACCCGGTGGAAATACCGGGTGTAAGTACGATCAATTTCATGAAAACTGCACTGAATCAAATTCGCGAAGCCCGCGGGCAGCAGGCACTCGATGCGGTATCGTTTCTTCAACTCATGAAGGAGAAAATGAAATTGGTGGAAATAGACCAGTCGCTCCTCTCCCGCTCGCTCAACGAAGGTTTTTCAGGTGGTGAAAAGAAGCGCAACGAGATTTTTCAAATGGCCATGCTGGAACCCAGGCTCGCCTTGCTGGACGAAACCGACTCGGGGTTGGACATCGATGCGCTGCGTATTGTGGCGGAAGGTGTTAATAAACTGCGCTCAAAAAATAATGCTGTCGTGGTGGTAACGCACTACCAGCGCCTGCTGGAATACATCGTACCCGATGTGGTGCATGTGCTCTATAAAGGCCGTATTGTAAAGTCCGGCCCCAAAGAGCTCGCCCTCGAACTCGAGGCAAAAGGTTACGACTGGATTAAATCGGAAGCTACACCTGCATAACATGGCCGCTGCTGCAATGACCAACGATCTCGCCCCTGCGCTAGCTGCACTGCAACGGGCAGCCGGTCAGGATGCCCCCAGAGCAGACGCGCTGCGAAAACTTGTTGACGTGGGCCTGCCTGGTGCAAAGTCAGAAGAATACAAGTTCACCCCGGTGTGGCGATCGCTACTGCGCTCGGGCTTTGAGGTAAGCAAGTTGGGGGAATCTAACGGGGCTACGCAGGTAGCTGTGCCCGTCATCAACCAGTTAGACGCACACACACTGGTGTTTGTCAACGGAAAATTCGATGCGGTAAAATCCAATTGGAGTTGCCCTGCGGATGAAGCTGTTTTACAACCTCTCGCATCCGCGCCTACGGCTATCAAATCGCAACTAAAAGACCCCTTTGCGCTGCTCAATGCCGTGCTATGGACAGACGGCCTGATGCTGCACGTACCTGCGGGCAGCCAGGTGTCCAAACCCATTCTCGTGCTCCACCTGCACGATGCTTCTGCAGGGCAGGTTAGCGCGCACACACGGCTGGTGGTAAAAGTAGATGCGCACGCCAGTGTCGAACTGATGGAGCGTTCGGTAAGTACAGGCACAAACAGCGTATTTCAAACGCTTACGGAAGAGATAGATGTAGGCGAACAGGGCACCTTCAGCTATGTCAAGATACAAAATGACCCTGGCAGGGTGGTGCAGGTGAACAACACGCACATCAGGCAGGCAGAAGCCAGCCGGGTGGATACCTTTACCCTTACGCTGTCGGGCGAATTGGTGCGCAATAACCTTACCATCGCCATTAACGGTGAAAAGTGCGAATCGCATTTCCATGGGTTGTACCTGCTGGATGGAAACACGCTGGCCGATAACCATACGGTAGTCGACCACCTGCAACCGCACTCATTCAGCAATGAGATGTACAAGGGCGTGATGGACGGCCAATCGCGCGGAGTATTTAATGGAAAGATATTCGTACGACCCGATGCGCAAAAAACCAATGCGTTTCAGTCGAACCGCAATATTTTGCTGAGCGACACGGCCACCGTTAACACCAAGCCGCAACTGGAGATTTGGGCCGATGACGTGAAGTGCTCGCACGGCTGCACATCGGGCCAGTTAGACGAAGAAGCCATGTTCTACCTGCAATCGCGCGGCATCGCCAAAGCAACGGCACAGGCCATGCTATTGTATGCCTTTGCGGCCGAGACATTCCAGACGGTACATAACGAGGCCGTTCGCACCTTCATCGATCAACTGGTAGCTCAACGGCTTCACAAAGATTTTTAGACGTGCCATGAACACGCTTGCCACATCCGCCATCGACATACAAAAAATCCGCGACCAGTTTCCGGTGCTGCGGCAAAAGGTAAACGGCCGCGACCTGGTGTACCTGGATAATGCGGCCACCACCCAGAAGCCAAAGAGGGTCATTGAAAAGTTGGTAGAGTACTACGAGGGGTACAACGCCAACATTCACCGCGGCATACACACGTTGGCCGAGAAGGCAACACGCGCATACGAAGACACCCGCGAAGCCATGCGGGCGTTTATCAATGCTGCTTCCCTTGAAGAAATTATCTTCATTTCACGTGGCGTTACCGAGGGCATCAACCTGGTGGCCCACGCATACGGCAGAGCTTTTGTGCAGCGCGGAGATGAGATTATCATTTCGGCTTTAGAGCATCACTCCAACATCGTGCCCTGGCAAATGCTTTGCCAAGAGAAAGGTGCGCTGCTCAGGGTGATACCGGTTTCAGATCAGGGCGAGTTAGACACGGAGGCATATAAAAAATTGCTATCGCCAAAAACGAAGATGGTGATGGTAAACCACGCATCGAATAGCCTGGGCACTGTCAATCCCGTAAGGGAGATTATTACCCACGCGCATGCCGTTGGCGCAGTGGTATTGATTGATGGTGCGCAGGCAGCCGCCCACCTGCCGATTGATGTGCAGGCACTTGATTGTGATTTCTACTGCATTTCGAGCCACAAAATGTACGGCCCCACCGGCACCGGTGTATTGTATGGAAAAAAAGAATTGCTGGAACAGATGCCCCCGTTCTACGGAGGCGGTGAAATGATCAAGCAGGTAACATTCGAAAAGACCACGTATAACGACCTGCCCTACAAATTTGAAGCGGGCACGCCCAATATTGCCGATGTAATTGCCATGAAATCGGCTGTCGATTTTATCAACGAGGTTGGTAAACCCGTAATGGCGAACCACGAG
>Ga0224723_1001947_pt1 | contig 11848 bp, 8 predicted proteins | sample Balambano_FR2_Me_FD_161647 | JGI IMG/M metagenome (GOLD analysis project Ga0224723, IMG submission 161647) | Freshwater sediment microbial communities from Lake Towuti, South Sulawesi, Indonesia - Balambano_FR2_MetaG | ecosystem: Environmental > Aquatic > Freshwater > Lake > Sediment | place...
TCACCCCAACCCCTCTCCCAGAGTGGGCGAGGGGCTTTAGATCTAAATAGCTTGCTGGAAGTCCCTTCGCCCCTAGTGGGAGAAGGGATTTAGGGATGAGGGGGAAAAGATTTGTCAGTCAACCAGGGTTCAGCACTATGATTGCCTATAGCCCACTCTAAACTCTCGCTTTGAACAAGAATCCCGTTCCCACTCCCGCTTTAGAAGCCGATACGATCGATCGCTTTTTGATCTGTGGATTAGGCAGCCTGGGGCAATACTGCATTCTGAATCTGCAGCGATTTGCGCTGGGAGATGCTGAAATTCGCATCACGGCGATCGATAAACAGCAGCCTGAGGAGTGGGAAACGCCGGATCTTCCTGAACTGCTATCTCAGCAGCTCATCATCGGGGATTGTCGGGATGAGGCAGTGCTGCGGCAAGCCGGGGTGCAGCATTGTCGCGCGATCGTGCTGGTGACGAGCAATGAAAGTGTGAATGTCGAAACCGCGATTGTCGCCCGGCAACTCAATTCCCAGATCCGAATTGTGATGCGATCGTCGCGTCAGCATTTGAATCAGCTTCTGAAACAGCAGTTTCGGAATTTCGCTGCCTTTGAACCGACCGAGCTTCCGGCTGCCTCGTTTGCGCTGGCGGGACTCCAGCAGGGAATTCTCGGCGTTTTTGATATCGGAGACCATCGCTTTCAGGTGATAGAACAACCCGTGCTGCCGCGAGACTATCGCTTTGATCAGTTTCCTGCCACTGCGATCCATAAACGAACTCATCGCCTGTTGAGCTATCGTCCGGCGCAGGATCTCCAAACTCCCCCTCGCGCTTTCTATCAGTGGACGCCTGCCACACGCGTAGCGGCTGGAGATACGATCGCCTTTGCGGAACTGGTTGAACGAAAGTCCTCACGAGCGGCATCGCAGGCAACGGTACGAGAGCGACCTTTGCAGGTGCTGGGACAGCAAGTGCGCTCAATCCTGCGGCGAAATTGGCGAACGAATCTCCAGGCATTGTCAGACTGGCTGCAAGCTCAGCCCAGCCGACAGGTGATTGCGATCGGAGGGGGGATTGCCTTTTCGCTCTGGCTGCTGGGTGCAGTTGTGCTGAAACAATCGCTCAACCTGCCCTGGCAACAGGCGGTCTCGATGGCGTTTATCCTGCTGCTGGGCGGCTATGGTGATTTGTTTGGCGGATTAGATGTTCAGGCTGTGCCGGTTTGGGTGCAAATCATTTGCGGTTTGATTTCGCTTGCGAGCATCGCTTCGGTCTTGGGAGTATTGGGGTTAGTGACCGAACAGCTTCTCAGTTCTCGCTTTGATTTTTTGCGGCGCCGTCCTGCCATTCCCAAACAGAATCATGTCGTTGTGGTGGGATTCGGGCGAGTCGGGCAGCGCGTTGTTGCAATCTTACGAGAATTCAAACAGCCGATCGTTGCCATTACTGAGCGAATCGAAAATCTTCCCGCCTTGCCTGGAATTCCTTTGCTGGTCGGCAATATTATTACCGAACTGGCACGGGCGAATCTGGCGACGGCTAAAAGCGCAGTGGTTGTCACCGATGATCAGATGCTCAACCTGGAGGTGGCGCTGATGGCACAGGAGCAGGCAGAGCAGGCAGAGCGATCGATCGGCTTAGTGATTCGCACCTCCGATCAGCGGTTTAGAAACAACGTCCTGAATCTTTTACCCAATTCAAAAACGTTTGCTGCTAATGAACTTGCCGCCGAAGCCTTTGCGGGTGCTGCCTTTGGTGAAAACATTCTGGGACTGTTTCGACTCAATCAACAAACCATTCTGGTTACGGAATATATCATCAGCGCGAACGATACGCTGGTTGGTAAACTGCTGTATCAGGTTGCCTATGGCTATGGCATTGTGCCTGTTTTTCATTATCGATCGACCCAAAGTCTGGGCGAGGATGCTGCCGAGCAACTCTTTCCATCGGATGAGCGACAGCTTTGTGAAGGCGATCGACTGGTGGTTCTGGCTTCGCTCAACGGTCTGCGCCGGATCGAGCATGGAGAACTGGCTCCCCCAAAGCGATGGCAGCTTACGGTACAAAAACCCCTGAATCAGTCGTTTCTCCACTACTGCGGTAACGACCTCGCCCGGATCTCTGGCTGTAGTCTCAATACGGCAAGAGCATTCATGCAAAACCTGCCCGGATCGATCGATTTACTGATGTACGACTACCAGGCAGATAAGCTGCAAGAGGAACTGAGCCGCAGACTGAGGATTAGCCTGACTCCCCCAGGCTAAACGTTGATACGATTTAGGGGGCAGGGATTTGGGCAAGAAGTCTAATGCTTTGCCCTTACAAATCTTGCTATTCAAGCAGATCGGGTTGCTCGCGAACGATTTTGTCATAGAGAGGCTGGAAGGAAAACCAGCCAATGCGAGATGTTCCAACCTGGCTTGCAGCAAGCTGGGCTGTTTCAGGATCAATCAATCGAGGCTTGCCCACTGCCTCTGCCTGCACCTGCACCTGTGCAGTTCGCTCCATTGAAATGAACCACCACGCGGCTTCATCCACCGAGCGCCCCACGGTCAACAGCCCGTGATTTCGCAGAATTAAAGCTTTGCGATCGCCTAACGTTTCTGCAATTCTTTCTCCTTCTGCCGTTTCTAAAACAACGCCCCGGTAGTCTTCAAAAATCGCGTGATCCTTGTAAAAGGCGCAGGCATCCTGGGTGAGCGGGTCAAGCAGGCGATCGAGGCTCGACCACAGCTTGCCATAGGTAGAGTGAGAATGCGCTGCTGCGACCACATCGGGTCGGCGGGCATGGATCGGCGCATGAATCGCAAATGCTGCCCGGTTAACCGGGCGATCGCCTTTTACAACATCGCCATCGCTGTTCACCAGAACCAGGTCAGAAACGCGAATCTGCCCAAAATACATCCCAAACGGATTCACCCAAAAATGATCGAGGAATTCAGGATCGCGCACGGTGATGTGACCCGCAATGCCCTCATCAAATCCATAGTGGGCAAACAGACGAAACGCCGCACAAAGCCTTTGTTTACGGTGCAGTCGTTCGTCTTCAACGCGATCGAATACTGGCGGTTGAGGCAGATCAATACTTGGCATGGTGGGGAGCGCGGTGGGGGTGAGGGCGATCGAATCGATTAGGTGTCTATCCAGTTAAGTTTAGAAGATGGGTTGCTCTTGTGAAGTAAATCAATGTGAATCTTTATCGCTTGATCTATAGCCTGATGTGTTGCAGCGATCGATTCTGAAGCATTTCACCTGATTTGTCATCTGATTTATTGCCTTACTTATCTTTTATTTGTCGCCTTATTTATTGCCTTATCTATATTTTTAATATCTAAAAATCTGGGTTTACTCAATATCCCAGCATTTTATCTACCACATTTCTAAGCGGCTTTCCAGTTTGATATCGCTGCAGGACAAACAGTTTGCGGTAGGACGATGCAAACCCAAAACTGACGTGGAGGCTCATCCCAAACAGTCCACCGATTAAAAACAAGGCACTTTGCTTTATGCCACCAAACGAGCTGACAATGATCGCTCCCAGCGCAAACAGCCCTAATCAAATCGCGATGATGACGATTTGGGGGCGCGGAGAAGTGTGTTCATACTGGGGCAGCGTCATGTTTGAGGTGCGGCTCATCGTTTTGTGCTTCTATATTTATGTCTGTCTATCTTTATGTGCCTGTCTACTAGGGTTAGGACTGGGAAGGAGACGGAGAAGGAGAGGGAGTTGGGGAAGGCTCTTGCGAAGAACGATCTTTTTCTGATTCTTCAGGCTGGCTGGGAGCACAGCTTGCAATATATCCCATGCTTGTCGAGCTAACTTCGGCAATCCAGGAAAGGACGGCTAAACCTAAAACAGAAGTGGTGGCGATCGCTCCGCCAAATAATAGAAAAATGAATTGCATAAGGTGACTGAGTCAAAAGAGACTTTATAGAATAACTCCGGTAAGTACGTCGAATTAACGTATTTATGATAAAAATATCTCACATAAGGGCGGCGATCGCAAGAATAGTTTGCTGTTTTTCCACTAAGCTTCTACTTATAAGCCTTTTTAGAAAAGGCTTTCTGCGCTTCCACCTCTCTTTTGATAGATTCTAAGAACCAGAATTTAAAGAAGTAGGGACGGCAATCGGATTTTGAGCAAAAAAGTCAAAGCTACAAATTTATTTTCTTTAGACTTGCACTCCTGAATTAAGATATGGCATGATTTCTTTTAGTAAAATTACGGTAACCTGGTCGGATTACCGGATTTATAATGAATCCAGGTTGAAACCTCAGGTATTGATCGAAGTTTTGTGTCAGCTTTTACTTTCCGTATTGCTCGTTTTGCCTGCCAGTTTTTAGTGGGAGAAGCGTGCTAGTTGAGTCTGACACTGATTCCTTCGTGGAGAAGAATTATCAGGACAATCGTATGGCACTTCAATTTTTTAAGCGGTTTCTACAACCCCGGCAATCTATTTCTTTCCTGCGATCGAAGCTTGGTTTGTTTTTTGCGTCTCTCGTTACATTTGCGATCGTTCTACCTTTAATTTCCCTGACTTCTGGTGCGGCAACTCCTGCAAGCCAGGTACAATTTGTTACACCTGCCTGGGTCGCTGAACATGCGAGCGATGCCAACCTGCGAGTTCTGGACGTGCGGCTCAATCCGTTTGATTACTTCACCGGACATTTGCCCAATGCGGTTCACATTGCAGATAGCTCTTTTCGTGGACCCAATGGGGCTTTACCTGTTCAATACTGGCAGGCGGACAAGCTCCAGTCGCTTTTTGCTCAAGCAGGCGTGACCAATGACAGCAAAGTGCTGGTGTACTCCGACGGGCGTGATGTTTTGGGCGCAACGATGGTTGCTTATTTGCTAGAGCGCGCCGGACACTCGGATGTTGTTGTGCTGGACGGTGGATTTGCAGGCTACAAAGGAGCGAACCTGCCCGTTACCAAAGCGTTTCCCCAATACAGCCCCGGTCGTTTTACCGTGAACGACAATGCAGCAATTCGCGTTTCGCTGGATGAAGTGCGGCAGCTCATTAGCAAACCGGGTGTAACGTTTATCGACCCGCGTCCGCCTGAAATCTTCTCTGGTCAGCAGCAAATCTGGGAACGCAACGGTCACATTCCCGGCGCGAAGAATATTCCGTGGGTGACATTCACTGCAGGTGAGCCGAACTTCCACCAGCTCAAGTCCCTTGATGAAATCCGGCAGATTCTCGCCGATCGCGGCGTTAGACCAGAGGACAAGATCATCGTGACGTGCAGCACGGGACGCGAAGCAACGCTGCAATATCACGTCCTGAAGCATCTGTTGGGCTATCCGAATGTACGTGTTTACGAAGGTTCCTGGACAGAGTATTCCTCTTTTCCAGACCTGCCTGTTGAAACGGGAACAGGCGCATAAGCTGCACTTCAACTACATTGATTAAGCTGCATTCGCTGAAGCTGTACGCACTGGGGTAAATCGAAATCCGTCTCAGTGCGATCGACTCTTCTAGATTAAAAGTTTAAATCCACCGGGAAATCTGCGCTCCCTTGCTCCTTCACTGAAACTGACTATGGAACTCTCCTGCAAAGTTGAATACGCCATGATTTCCCTGCTGGAACTAGCAAGCCAACCCAACCCTAATAAACCCATCCAAATTAAGCATGTTGCCGAAAAACATAGTATTCCCGAACGCTATTTAGAGCAGGTGTTTACGCTGCTGCGGCGAGCGGGAATTGTGCAAAGTCAGCGAGGCAGCAAAGGTGGCTATATCCTGGCGAAACAGTCCTGGCAGATCACCCTGCTTGATGTCTTTAGTAGCCTGGAAGATCCCAAGGCAAATTCCCGTACCGTTTCTCCAACCCAGACCGATCGATCGCTGGTTTATGATGTTTGGTCTGAAGCACAGCAAAGCGCAAGAGATGTTTTGCATCGCTACACGCTGAAAGATTTGTGTCAAAAACTCGACGATCGACGGCAGATTAACGCAATGTACTACATCTAAGCAAACGCCGTCGTCAAGTCAATCGAGTTAAATTCGGCGTTGCTGAATCGAGATATGACTGGGAGCATGTCACTTTTGCAAATCTGCCCTCATCCCCCAACCCCTTCTCCCAGAGCGGGAGAAGGGGAACCGGATTGAAGTCCCTCTCCCCCAAAAATGGTGACAAATGGGAGCGGGATTTCGGGTGAGGGCGACAAAGGTGACATGCTCCCGATATGATTCGCCCCCCTAGAGTGTGCTTTAATTCAGGTAGCTAAACGCCTGCCGTCCGGTCAAACTATCCTGGTTGTGGGTCTGCTCGACGGCTTTGGGCAAAGTATGCGGGCGGAATTGGGCGATGCGATCGAGGTAGTGCTGGTAGTTTTTTAGTTCGGGGGCGGTGCGAAGTTCGCTGAATTTGGTTGCCTCAATTCCTTGAAGCTCCAGATCGAAAAGCAAAAGCTGGTTTTCTACCTCAGTCAGAGCTTCCATCGCCTTATCGAGGAACTGCTTTGCCTCGGTGCTGCGTGTGTCGGCGGAAAAGACGAGCGACAGATACGAGTACAAACAGCCAGACTGAGCGGCGATCGACTCAAGCTGTTTCAGCACAGTCACAGCCAACCCGTGAGCAGGCTATTTTCTACTTTAGTGCAGCCCTTTCTTCTCGATTGCAAACTGCCTTCTCCTTTGCTTTCGGTCTCTCTTCCGACAGAGGGAAGGGCGTTCCCATAGGGACTAGCGAAGCTACTCATCGCCTGACAAAATGACGACAGGATTGTGATTGTTTGTTACAATCAGTTAAATTTCGCAGGATCAAAAATATGCCATACACTACCGAAGAAGGCGGTCGCCTCAATAACTTTGCGGTTGAACCAAAGGTTTATCAGGCAGAGCCTCCAACGCAGAAGCAAAAAGTTCAGTACATTGTCCTGGCTGTGGGCGCGGTTGCGCTGCTTGGCAGTCTAGTGGCGATCGCGGTCGCAGTTTCCTAGCAGGTTAGCTTGCTGCAAGAGAATTGCTTTTCCGCATTGGAACTCTTTGCAAAGCGTTTTTTCGAAGTGTTTGCGAAAGCATTTGTCAAAACAAAAGAATCTTGTCTGTCTTTAAAGCCAGGTGCTCTTCTAGAAGGTGCCTGGTTTTTTGTGATTGGTCGAGAATCGATCGATTTTCTGCCGCCTTCTTTCCAGTGCCTGTCCTGAGCAGCATTCTAGAATGGTGAATAGGGAAGGTATACCGACGGCGGGTGCAATTGGAATTCCCTCTCATGACAGAAATTCCCTACCGAACGATTCTTGGACTCAATCAGCAAACCTACCAGCGCCTGAAAGTTGCCCTAAGCCTCAAGCTGCGTCGTCAGGTGTTTATTGCTGTTTGTGATGATTTGCCGTTGCGCGATCGATTGGCAGCTCAGCTTCAGGCAGATCTCAGCAAAACCAGCAGCAAGGCGATCAGTGCTGCTCAATCCGCTCAAAATACCAGCACAGAGCGCACCTACCCGCGCATTGTCAGCCTGCATCTGGATCTCAACGACCCCAGCCCGATCGGTCAAATCGCCCAGTGGCTGCAGCAGTTTCCGCCGCCCAGGCAGGGAAGTTGGCGCGCTCCGCTCCCGGTCTTTCAGATCTTGGGCAGTGAAAAACTGACGCGACAGCCTGCCAGCGTGCAGCGCATTTTTCTGACTCACCTTCAGGGGGTAGAGCGAAATTTGCGCTGGGTTGAGTCGGGGGTGATTTTGTGGCTGACGCAGCCCTGGTTTCAAACGCTGCCGGAGTCAGTGCCGGAGTTTTGGGAATGTCGGACAGGGGTGTTTGAGTTTACAGGCGATCCAACGCCGCTGGCGGCAATTCTCCCAGAGCGGATCCCGATCGCCCCCCAGGGAGAACTGCTTCGCGTTGCCCAATCTTCTGGATTGCCTTTAGCCCAGCCCGCTCAGGACAAACAGCTCCCACCAGAAACAGAGCTTGAGCCTTCTGAGACTGAAGCTTCTGAAGATCGATCTGAAGCTCAGAAGGAAACTCAAAAGGAAGCTCAAAAAGAAACTGAAAATCAGGAATCACCGGGCGAAGCAGTTTTTGAATTTGCCGAATCCACTAACCCGTGGTTGACGCTGGCACAAGACCTGACTCAGATTTTTGAAGCAGAGGAAACGGCTGCTCTGTCATTCGATGGAGCAGCGGCAGAAGCGGTTGCCCCCACTGCCAAACCAGATTTTGAATTAATTTCTGAACCAGGCTCTGAATCATCTGAATCAATTGCCCCAGTTGCTTCCCAGTCTTCCACAGAGGGCATTGCAGCCGTTTCAGACAATTCTGTCGCCATTGCAGAGCAAACCCTGATTGCTGGCCTGCTCGATCGCCCCTGGCAACCGAAGGAACTGCTCCAGCAGATCGAAATTTATCAGCAGCAATCTGCTTCGCCTGCAGTGCTGGCAACTGCCTACCGCTTGTTAGGCAATCTGTACTGCGATCGCATCGATCAGGGCGTGGAATCTGCCGAACTCTTCCAGCAGGCGATCGATGCCTATCACCAGTGTTTAATCTGGTTGCCCGAAGCGTCGCCGCTCTGGGTAGACGTGCTGAACGATCTGGGCAATTTGTATTGGATGATGGGGCGAATGATGCAGCGGCAAGGTGCAGGAACGGCACTGGAATATCTGGAACAGAGCGTGCAGACCTACTGTCTCGCCCTCGAACGGATTCGGCTGCCTCAGCAAGAGGCGATCTATGCAATGGTGCAGAGCAACCTGGGCACGGCTTTTGGCGATCTTGCCCGCTATGGCAACACTGCCCAGCTCCTGCAGCAGTCGGTGGATGCCTATGAAGAAGCACTGCGCCATCGTCCGGCAGAGTCTGATCCACTTCGCTATGCTTCAACCCAAAACAATCTGGGCACGACGTACTGGAATCTGGCACAGCATCAACAGCCGCTCGACAACCTGAAGCGATCGATCGCCGCCTATACCGAAGCACTGCACTACTACGATCCAACGCAAGAGCCGTTGAACTTCGCCATGATCGAGAACAATCTGGGCACGGCGTTCTGGAATCTGGCGCAGTATGAGCATCCGCGTGACTGGCTGCTGCTGGCGGTTTCGGCATATCGAATTGCCTTGAAATACCGCACACCGTCTACGGCTCCGGCTGCGTTTGCTGCAACGCAAAACAATCTGGGAACCGCATTCTGGCATTTAGCGAACCACACCGACCCGCCTGCCGATCGGATGGAATATTTGCAGGATGCGATTCGGGCATATCAAACTGCGCTGGATGCGATCGAGCAACTCACTCAGCGATCGGATCAGTCGTCTGGGGCAATTTCTTTTGATGTTGCCGCCACCCACAATAACCAGGGACTCGCCCACCACCAGCTTGCCACCGATCTTCAGCTTGGTTTGTCTGCCGCAGATCAGCTCTCTCATTTGGAGCAAGCTCTGCACCATCATCTGCAAGCCCTGCAGCGGTGGAACCACCAGCCCGATCTGCGCCAAACTGCAATTAACTGCATTTTGCAAACCCTGCGAGCCTGCTACAGTCAGCTTGGATTGGAAGGACAAAACCAGGCGCTTTCTAAAATTCCTGCGTCGTTGCTGCCTGAGCTTTTGCCGAGGCTGTAGTTTGAGGGGTGGGTGGGATTCTGCTTGAGCTGTGACTATGCTGTAACAGGGATGACTGCTTGTTCGATCGCCTTTTGATCGATTGCCTGACCGATGAACACCAGCCGAGTTTGGCGCGGCTCCTTACTTTGCCAGGGACGATCGTAGAACGTATCAAACCGATCGCCCACGCCCTGAAGCACTAACCGCATGGGTTTATCGGGCACGGCGACAAATCCCTTGATCCGATAAATTTCCTGCTGCTGCACCAGGGTTTTGAGGCGATCGATCAGTTTGGCGGGGTCAAAGGCACGATCGAGGATGACCTGCACCGAGTTGATATTGTCATCATGGTCGTGGTCTTCTTCGTGATCGTGATGGCTGGGGCGGTTTTCCAGATCAGATTCCACTGCCGCATTAAAGCCCAGCAACAAGTCTGCGCTCACCTGTCCCTGGTGGCAGGGCACAATCTTGACTCGTGGGGAAAGCTCCTGCTGAAGCCACTGCTGCACCTTCGCTTGATCTGCCGCATCGACGCGGTCGGCTTTGGTAAGCAGCACCAGATCGGCACAGGCAAGTTGATCTTCAAACAGTTCTTCGATCGGCGTTTCGTGTTCCAGGGTGGGGTCTGCCTGCCGCTGTGCCATGAGCGCGTCCAAATCACCCACCATCTGTCCCTTTGCCAAAGCTTCACAGTCCACGACCGTAATTACCCCGTCTACCGTCGCCCCGGTGCGAATTTCGGGCCAGCGAAACGCCTGCACCAGCGGCTTGGGCAACGCCAAACCAGAGGTTTCAATCAAAATGCAGTCTAGCCGATCGCGTCGTTTGAGCAGCGCCTGCATGGTGGGCAAAAATTCTTCCTGCACCGTGCAGCAGAGACAGCCATTCGTCAGTTCCACAATATTAGAGGTATCGAGATTGGAAGTATCGAGATTAGAGGTATCGAGATTGGAAGTATCGAGACGAGAAGCATCTGGCGCGGCTTCGATCGCATCCTCTGGGCAAACCTGGCAGGAGCGCAGCAGGTCGCCATCAATGCCCACTTCGCCAAATTCGTTCACCAAAACCGCAATTCGCCGCCCCTGATTGTTTTGCAGCAAATGCCGAATCAGCGTCGTTTTGCCTGCACCCAGAAATCCAGTAACCACTGTGACAGGTATTTTGTGCATAATGATCTCCCTAAACTCTTCCCGTATTCGGCTTGACAGAGCCTGTAAAACGACGCGAACCCGTCCGAATTCTCTCAGCCCAAAATCCGATCGCCGTTCCAATCGCCACGATCGCTGTCATATATCCCAGCGTGATCAGCCGCACCGCCAGCGGAGGCGCAACGCCCTTGACATCGATCGTTTGAGCGAGGGACACCGCAGGCGAGTTTACCGGGGATGCTTCAATTTGAAGCGTATGGGGTGCGCCGTCAAAAAACTGCTGCTGCCAGGTAAATACCCCGTTTGTATCCGCTTTGCCTGCGATCGCCAGCACGGTTACGCCATGCTCCAGATCCTTTGCTTGCAGCCGAAACGTCGCGTCTGGAAGGGGCTGATTCGTGCGGGTGTCGATCAGTCGAGCCGAGAGATCTGCCAGTTTGCCCACGGTGGCGATCGTGTCCCCCAAGTATTCCAGCTTCAGTGACCCAACCTCGGCAGTGGTTTGGCTTAAAGACAGCGGTTCTGCATGAGAATGCTCTGCGCTTTCCGCACTGATGTTGACGACCAGCAGAGCGACGATCGCCACCGTTGCCGCACCCGACAGCAGCAGCCGCGCCGACTGAGACAGTTCGACAGAACTTGCCTGAGGCTTGCCAATGATCCAGCCTCCAAGCAGCCCAACCAGCAGCAGCATCCCCGCCAGCGTTGCGGCATTGCGATATTTCACCGGGTTTTCTGGCACATCCAGCACAAAGGTCTGGGTGGTTCTCCCTTCGGGAACCTGCGATGCACCTTGCGCCCTCGTTTCAGGAACTGTCGCGGTGGCTTGCAGGTTGTATTTCCCACGAATCGGCAGAATCGTTTCCAGCTCCAGCAGATTCGCAGCAGAAGTAAGATTGCCATTCAGCAGCGTGGTTCCTTCAACGATCGGAAAATCAGTGGAGAGCCACGGCGTTTTTACGGGTGTATTCAGCGTAAGCTGCCACTGAACTGCTGATTGAACTTCCAGTAAGGGAGTCTGCTGGCTGTTCGTTGTTTCAAGTTTGAGCCGCACAGCCTGGTGTGCCGGAACAATTTCACTCAGGGGCGGTTGCGCTGCAAGCTGGATCTGGATTTTGCCAGCAGGAACAGGTGTCTTGGACTGCACTGCCTCCAGCGGAGC
>Ga0224723_1001948_pt1 | contig 11846 bp, 10 predicted proteins | sample Balambano_FR2_Me_FD_161647 | JGI IMG/M metagenome (GOLD analysis project Ga0224723, IMG submission 161647) | Freshwater sediment microbial communities from Lake Towuti, South Sulawesi, Indonesia - Balambano_FR2_MetaG | ecosystem: Environmental > Aquatic > Freshwater > Lake > Sediment | place...
GACACGCACGACGATCGACCAGCGCAATCGCAGTTGGCTCGATTCCGATGCCTATCGTGATCCAGCCATTCCGATCGACAACGAGTTTGGCACCGGACACCTGAACGCCCGCCGCGCCGTGCAGCAGTTCAGTCCGGGTCAGTGGAGTCCCGATGCTCCAATTCCGGCGATTGGCTGGGATTACCGGACGGTCGGTGCCGCCAGTGAGGCTCCGGGTTATCGCGACTATGTGCTGGAGCAGCCATTGCGGGGCGGCAGCTTTGCCGCAATCACGCTCACCTGGAATCGCCTGGTGAATCTGCGCGATGCCAATGGCAATGAGCGATACGACCTGGGCGAGACGTTTGAAGACCAGGGCTTAAACAACCTGGACGTTTACCTGATGCGGGCAGAAGATAACGATATCAATGATGCCATCTGGGCTTCGGTCAGTGAGGTAGACAGCGTCGAGCACATCTTCAACGAGATTCCCCAAACCGGACGGTACAAGATTCGGGTGGTGTATCGCGATCGTGTTAATACGCCAACGCAGGCGTATGCGCTCGCCTGGTGGACGGTGCCTGCCCAGTAGCAAGCGGTTGGCGATTAGCGGTTGGCTGTACACACAAGAGATGATTGCCAATTGCCTGGGTGCGTGACGCTGGACAGCACCCGGTGTGAACTGTTCGCTCATTTCTAACGGCTAATTGCTGATCATCTCGTTAGCTGGCTCCGCGCACAACCCTTGCACTCCTCCTTGAATGTTATCGGTCAGAGCAGAAATGCTCAGGAGTTGATCGTTCAGGAATCGGTTATGCAATCAAGGTAACGGATTAAGTATCGATCTCCAATGAACGGTTGTATAAAATAGGCACTCACTTACGATGAAGGAGATACATCACTAATGACCTCTGCAGAATCTCGCGGTGATACCGTTCCGGTTAAGCTTCCCAATGGGGCTGTCGTCAAAGTTGAAGTTGCCAGTACGGGGCGAGAGAATGTTGGGTTTGATGTGAAACAGTTTCAGCCGGTTGCGGATGCGATCGAGGGGGTAGTGCAGATGATTGCCGCACCGCTCCAGAAGGTGAAACCCAAGAAGGCAACGGTGAAGTTTGGCATGGAACTGGCGATCGAGTCGGGGCAACTGACAGCAGTGATTGTCAAAGGCTCCGGCAAAGGGAACTTAGAGATTACTCTGGAATGGGAAGCACCGACAAAGGAGTAAGCCTTGACCCCGTTAGAGGATCTGCTGCAACAATGTACAGTCAAGATTACCGTCCCTGGTGGTTGGGGGACGGGCTTTTTTGTGGCTCCGGGGTTGATTTTGACCTGTGCCCATGTGGTGCGAAAAGCGGCTGATTTTCAGGTCACTGTGGTTTATCCAGCACGAGAATCGCCTCTGTCGGCGATCGTGAAGGCGAAAGCAGACGATGGTAAAACGCTCGACCTGGCTCTCGTTGAACTCTCTGAGTCGTTGTCTGATCATCCCTGTGTGCTCTTGGATGAGGAGCCAGTTGCGATCGGTCAAGCACTCTATAGCTACGGCTATTTAGAGTCTTACACCCATGCTGCCCCGGTGCGTCCAGTCAATGAAGGGTTGACGGGAGACACGCCACCCTTACTCAAACTGCAAGGCGCACAAATTGAGCATGGGATTAGCGGTGCCGCATTGCTCAACCTCAAAACGGGCAAAGTCTGCGGCATAGTCAAGGAAACCCGTGCTGCTGGGTTTGATTTAGGCGGTGGGGCGATTCCGACCCGTGTGATCCTGGAACAGTTTCCTGAGTTGCGGGAACTCCAGCAAGCGTTTCATGAGGGCGATCGGCGTTGGGTAAACCTGATTACGCAACCTGGAATTGATTTTCAGCTCTACTTACAAGCCATCCTTGCCAATGAAGATTATCGGGAGTGGCAAGAGGTTTACACACCTACAACAGTGGAAGATCGGCGGCGAATGCCCACCCAGGGTACAACGATCGCTTCCCAACGTCGGTTTTCATCACGGTTGAAGTTGCGGGCAGAGACCGTGAAGCCCGATAAGCAGGAGCAAGGCGCTCAACCCGATGGGGCACAGGAACCGCAAGAACAGGTTGAGCAATGGGATGTGTTAGCAGGGCTGCGAAACTATGCGGCGGAGCATGTGGTGCTAATTGGAAAGCCTGGATCGGGGAAGTCAACCTCGCTGGAACGATTGCTTTGGGAAGAGACAGAGAAGGCGCTACAAGACCCAAACGCTCGAATTCCCGTGCTGGTAAAGTTGCGTCGCTGTACTGGAACAATCGAGGTAATGATTCGAGACTTCCTGATGGGTCATCAGGTCGCCCTGGAAATTGCCCAGATAGAGGAACTGTTGCGCCAGGGCAGATTCTTGTTATTGCTGGATGGTTTGAACGAGTTACCGAAAGCTTTTGAGATAGAGGTTGCCAATTTCCGCGATCGCTATCGCCGTACCACACCCATGATCAACTCGACACGAGATTTCGGCGGGGGTGGCACCTTAGGCATTGAGAAAACCCTGAAAATGTTGCCCCTGACGGAACCACAAATGCGCGAGTTCGTGCGGGGATATCTGGAAAAGGAGGGCGATCAGCTCTTCCAGCAGTTAAAGGGAGACAGGCTACGCAAGTTTGCAGAAACACCGCTGTTGTTATGGATGCTTTGTCGCGTGTTTGCTGAAGAGTGCAGTCAGGCAGAAAATGAGAAAAGAACCCCGAAACTGCCTGAAAACCTTGGGCTTGCCTTCCGCGAATTTACTCAGCTTTATGACCAGGGAACTGACGAGCATCAAGCTATTCAGGAGGATGCTCCGGTTGATTCAAGAGACCAATGGCATAAACTGCTGCGTCATCTGGCTTTTGTCATGATGCAGGGCAAAACCTTGATCGATCCTCAGCTATCGATACCCAGAGAAAAAGCGGAAGACTTTTTAACAGAGTATTTACGGCAAGAGGACAGGTCAAACGCTAGAGAATGTGCCGAACGCTGGCTTCAGGATCTGCTGAAGTATCACCTGATCCAACCCGTTATTCAACCCAACTTTGAGGAACACATTGAGTTTCGCCACCAACTAATCCAGGAATATTACGCAGCAGAATACCTGCTCAAACTATTGCCCAACCTGACCGATGAACAACTGAAACGAGATTATCTCAACTACCTGAAGTGGACGGAACCATTAGCGTTGATGCTGGCGCTGGTGGATGAGGAAGTCCAGGCAGTGCAAGTGGTACGACAGGCTTTGGATGTAGATTGGCGGTTGGGGGCGCGATTAGCTGGAGAAGTTCAGCAAGATTGGCATGAAAGCACAGTCAATTCTGTAAAAGAGGCTATGCGGCAAAAAGTTTCTTTGGAACATGAAATTCAGCTTTTGGGAAATACGCATTCTGACTATGCATCCTCAATTTTGATCACAAGATTTACCGAGGAAGAAGAGCAAGATTTGCTTCCTGGGTTGGCTCTCGCGTTAAGAGAGCTTGGTAGTCAATTACCAGTTCAAAAACTATTACCGATTTTACAGAGTGGGAAGCCATTTATTGCTAAACTCACACTTTTTGTTTTAGGAAGGCTGGGAGACGAAGAAATAATACCGGATTTGAAAAAGGCATTAAGGTACCCAGATGAAAACATTCGAGCGCGAGCTGCTGAGGCATTAGGTGAGTTGAGTAGTGACAGAGTAGTTCCAGATTTACTGAGCGCCCTAGAAGATACAAGCTACAAGGTTCGTGAAAAGGCTGTTGAAGCTTTAGGTAACTTGAGAAGTGAATTAGCAATTCCAGAACTATTGAAAATTGCAACAGAGGATAAAAGTACTCATCTTCCCTGGACGGCTGCTAAAGCACTTAAGAAAATTCATCAAGAGCAAGCAACTGAAGAATTGCTAGGGGTACTCAAAGATAAAGATAAAAACTTTAAAATTCGACAAAAAGCGGCAGAGGCTTTAGGTAGGATAGGTAGTGAAACGGCGATCGATGGTTTAATTGAGGCGTTGGAAGATGGTTGTGCTGCTTGGCAAGTTGCTAGAGCATTAGTTAAAATAGGTAGTAAAAAAGCACTTCCAGGGTTATTGAAAGCGCTTGAAGGTTCAATTCCTTGTGAGCAAGCCGCCTTCGTGCTTGGTGAATTAGGAGATACTCTAGCGGTTCCAAGCCTAATCAATATTCTCAATCACTGGTGTCCTGAAGTTCGAGAGAGAGCAGTTGAAGCATTAGGAAAACTGGGTGATAAAGCAGCAATTCCCAGATTGTATGAGCTTTTGAAAGACAGTCTAAGAGATAACTTTCGTAAGAAGATCATCGTTGCACTAGGAAAACTAGGCGACGAGCGAGTAAGTCCAGAACTGATTGAAATACTAAATAATCAAGCTTTTGGTTCTGCTCCTGCTTGGTCTGGTCAATGGCAAGTTTTTGATGCACTAGAAAGAATAGGTGGTCAGCCAGTTATTCAAGCATTAAAGCAAGCAATGGGAGCAACAAGTGCTCGCATTCGCTGGAAGGCAGCCAAGGTATTGGGCAACCTGAAAAATGAAGTTGCAATTGATAGTTTGCTTATATCATTGGCAGATGAAAATTCCACGGTTCGTTTTCAATCAGCAGAAGCTTTGGGTAAGTTTGACAGCCGATACGTGATGCCTGTACTATCTCCACTTCTGAAAGATGATCCGAATATCCGGGAGGCTGCTGTTCGAGTACTAGGCTACTTAGAAGATGAAGCTGCTGTGACCATGTTGCTGGATGCGCTGAATGATTCAGAGTGGAACGTTCGTTACTGTGCGTGTCAGTCATTAGTTAAATTGAGTAGCTCAAAAGTGAAACACGTTGTTTCAAAAGCCTTGAGTCATCCTTGGAAATGGAAGTTACTAAATGATGGTTTTATTGATGCAGTACAAAAACTACAAAAAAATTGCCAGTTCTACAACTACGAAATTTGGCAAGAAGCAGAATCAATTCAAAAGGCAACATTAGAAAGACAAAAAAGAGAAGAGAGGGCGATCACCAGACAAGTGGTTGAAGGAACCCATGAGATTCATCATTACACTGTCAACACTGAAGTCTTTCAAGTCATTGAAAAGAATGATGGCAACGTCATCGGCAAACAATCACTGAATCACAAATCAATCGGAGAGCAATCATGCTAACCATCCAAATTCCCCCCGATCTCGAACAGCAACTCTCTCAATTGGCGGCGCAACTCAACCTCCCCGTCGAAACCTTCATCCTCCAATCCCTCCAGCAAATCGTTGAACCCGATCGCGACGACACTCCAAAAGCCGAAGTCCTTGATGGTCTCTACCGTGCCCTCGCAGATGTCAAAGCCGGACGCATCAGTCCTGTAGAAACCCTGTGGGACGACAACAGCAATGTCTGAATCTCCGTCTATCCAAGTTTTCATTGCCGACACACTCAAACGTGAAGCCCGCAACCTCAAAAAACGCTACCGCAACATTGAGTCCGATCTGCAAACCCTAGTCGAGCAACTGCAAAATGGCGATCTTCCTGGTGATCGCATTCCTGGCTTTGCTGATTACGTGGTCTACAAAATCCGTGTCAAAAACAGCGACATTCGCAAAGGAAAAAGTGGTGGCTACCGTGTCATCTACCAAAGCCTGACCCCAACCGTCGTTGTCCTCCTCTACCTCTACGCCAAATCTGACCAGGACGACGTAACCCCAGACGAAATTTGCGCCATCATCAAAAAATTTCAAGCCGACACAGAAGCCACTTAACTACAAGCAAAAGCCATGTCTGAACCCTCCAAATACACCATTCACACCCAATCCAGCCAAATCATTGAGCAAAACCCTGGAACCGTCATCGGCATCCAAAACAGTCAGACCCCTGATGCGGAGGTACAAAGGGCGATCGCTGACCTGACCACTCTCTTGACCCAACTTCAGACCCAATATCCCCAGGTCGCAACCGAAGCAGAAGCCTTACCCATCATCGACGCAGAATTCACTGAAATTAAGCAATCCCCGACCAGTAAGCTCGCCACCCTCCGTCAGCAGATTCTCAACCCAGAGCGTCATGCTCAAGCCATCAAAGCCACCCTGGGCGAAATCACCAAGCACTACCTGGAAGAAAGCGTTTGGGCAAAAGCGACCCTGACCTATCTTGATAAGATGAGCGAAACTCCCAATCAAGGAGCCTGAATCATGCAAGTCACCATTCCCTCAAACGTTAAGACTTAAATGCAAACCAGAGCAATCAGCAAGAAAAAGCCAGCTAATAAATCGTTGGAGCCGACCGTCGAGAGGTTATTTGCGGTGGCTCAACTTGGTCGTTGCTGAAACTGTAACCCTGGGAACTTCCGGTTTGCGCCGTGCGATCGTGAAAAAGAGGTGAGGAGGATCGTCTCATGATGCAACGTCGATCGCGGCGATTTTTGGCAACGTGTGGAGCAGTGGCAGCGCTGGGTTTGTGGGGTTTGCAGACGCAGGCGATCGATCGCTCAACGGCAGCGCCGCCTGAGCAAACCGTGGCGCAGGCTGAACCTGCCGCCGTGGATTCCAGACTGATCAGCGCCAACACGCGCTTTGGCTTCAAGCTGTTCTCAGAGATGCAGCGCCACAGCGAGGGAAATATGCTGATTTCGCCGTCGAGTGTGTCGATCGCCCTTGCCATGACCTACAACGGAGCCAGCGGTGAGACACAGCAGGCAATGGCACAGACAATGGAACTGTCAGACCTGAGCGTGGCAGAGATTAACCAGGCAAACGCTGCCCTGCTGACCACCCTGGAAACTGCTGATACGACGGTTGAGTTAGCAATCGCCAACTCGCTGTGGGGACGAGCCGATTACGCCTTCAGACCCGAATTTTTGCAGCGCAACCAGGACTTTTATGAAGCAGAAGTGGACCGCCTGGATTTTGCCAGCGCTGACGCAGTCGATCGCATTAACCGTTGGGTCGATCAACAAACGCAGGGCAAAATTCCCACCATCCTGGATCAAATTGATCCCAATGACGTGCTGTTTTTGATCAACGCCACTTATTTCAAAGGCAGTTGGACTCAGGCATTTGACCCAGACCAAACGCTCGATCGTCCGTTTTATCTAGCAGACGGCACTCAGAAACCGCACCCGATGATGACGCAAACGGGTGAGTATCGCTACCTCGAAACCGACCAGTTTCAGGCGGTGCGGTTGCCCTACGGGCAGGAACGATTTAGTTTCTATGTCTTCCTGCCGCGTCAGGGCTACCGTCTCAGCGAGTTTCAGGCAACCCTGAACGCTGAGAATTGGGAAGTCTGGCTGAATCAACTGCGCGTCAGAAATGGGGCAATTCAGCTTCCCCGCTTTCAACTGGAATACAGTGCGGGGCTGAAGGATGCCCTGGCAACTTTGGGAATGGCACCGGCATTTGACCCCGATCGCGCCGATTTTACGGGCATCAGTCCCCAGCCGGTGTTTATCAGCAGCGTGCGCCACAAAACGTTTATAGAAGTCAACGAAGCCGGAACTGAGGCAGCCGCCGTCACAGCAGTCATTACCCGCACAACGTCAGCCCCGGTAGAAATCGAGCCGCCATTTGAGATGACGATCGATCGCCCCTTCTTTTACGCAATTCGCGACGATCGCACCGGAGCAATTTTGTTTATGGGAACGATCGTCAACCCCCAGTCCTGATCGGTTTGATTGGTTCATCCCAGTCGTCTAGAATGCATCTGGCAAATCTGTGCCAATTTTTTGCAGCCGATGCATAATCGAGGCAACAACTGAGCGATCGACGATTCAGTGGCGATCGATGCGATTTAAGGTTATGGGGTCACAGGCAAATGGGGATGAGACAGAACGATCGCTTTGGAACTCAAGACCTCCAGCATTTACAGGCATTCATCTACCTGATCCCCGTGGTGGGGTTTTTTCCAGCACTCTGGACGCTCTATCGTCGCCGGGGCAGCCAGGAGCAACGCGCTGCCAGTCGGCTGGCTGTCATGCTGGCGTTTGGCTGGCTGTTTGGCTCGGTGCTGCTGCAAGCTGGCGCGCAGGCAACTGATTCGCTGGCGCTGCCGCTGTTGATCACCAGCAGCTTGCTGACATCCGGCTATTTTCTGACGAATCTCTGGCTGATGGTGCAGCTCTGGCAGCGCAAACAGCTTCATCTACCGGGAATGGGTCGAGTCAGCCGTTCCCAAACTGCGCCGCCCAAACGGCATCGATCGCCTTAGTCCCCGTGCTGTCAGGGTGCTTCGTCCGTGTAGAGCCACGGAATCAAACTGAAGAGCAAGGGTGAGCTGCCGCTGATTGCTGATATCCTGCCTCATTGCTGATCAACAGGGAAATGTTCGATCGATTTCAGTGTCTTTTGCCCACAAACCGTTTATAGTGGCTCAAGATTTGCCTTCGCTTCAAATCTCGTGTGTGTGTTGAGGAATTTTGTGACAACTCCAAGAATTTCCAAATCCCGCTCCCTTCGCCCCAAAGATCCGAGAAAACAGCCTTCTAAACCGAGTCGAGGGCGGTGGCTCTGGTTAATGCTGGGGCTGAGCGGTGTGGCGGTGTTGTCAGCAACAGCCGGGGCATTTTTGGCAATGTCTCTCGCCAGCACGCCTTTGCTGCAAAGTCAGCTCAGCCCCGACGAAGCAGATGTGTTTGAGCAAGAAGACATTTCCTCTGGCTTAAACTTTCGCTTGCCGCAGCTGACGCGCCCAGTCAACATTCTGGTGTTGGGCATTAAAGTGATCAGCTCTGATCTCATTGAACCCCCAGAAGAAACGCGCGATTTGGGCTATCATGCCCTGGTCAACTCGTTTGAGGGCTTGTCTGACACCATGCTGCTGATTCGATTTAATCCCGACAACAAGCAGCTTGTGGTGCTGTCGGTTCCCCGTGATACGCGCACCTGGGTTGAAGGCATCGGCACGACCAAACTGAACGAAGCCAACACTATTGGCGGTCCGGCGCTGGCTGCCAGTTCCACCAGCGATCTGCTCGAAGGCGTGGAAGTCGATCGCTACATTCGCATCAATGTGCAAGGGGTCGAAAAGCTAATTGATGCGCTGGGCGGTGTCACAGTCTACGTGCCTTATGACATGAAGTACACCGATGAAAGCCAGCACCTGTATATCGATCTAAAGCAAGGTGAGCAACACCTGAACGGCAATCAGGCAATGCAGTTTCTGCGGTTTCGCTACGACGAGAATGGCGACATTGGGCGCATTCAGCGACAGCAAATGCTGATGCGGGCGCTTCAGGAACAGGCGCTGAGTCCGACGACGCTGACGCGACTGCCCCAAATTCTGTCGGTGATTCAAGAAAACGTTGACACCAACCTCAGCGTCGAAGAGCTAGTGGCGCTGGTGGGTTTTGCCGCTCAAACCAATCGATCGAACGTGGAAATGCTGCTGCTGCCGGGTGATTTCAGTGATCCGGGCGAGTATGAGCTGAGCTACTGGCTCCCCGATGCCGATCGCATTACCGACATGATGGCTCAGCACTTTGGTTTAGACAGCGGCATCTATGCCAGCGATTACAGCGATTACAGCGACCCCAGCTATCTGCGAGTGGCAATTCAAGACAGTACGGGTGCATCAGACGCAGTCGATCGCCTGCTCAGTACGCTGGCAGATGCGGGATACGGCAATGTCTATGTCGATGGCTCATGGAGCGAACCTCTGAGCGAAACTCGGATTATCGCGCAGCAGGGTGATGTCGCCAGCGCTGAAGCGATTCGTCAGGTGTTGGGGCTGGGAGAAGTGCGAATTGAAAGCACAGGCAGCTTGCGATCGGATGTGACGATTCAGCTTGGGCAAGACTGGCAGGCAGCGCAGGGTGAAAGCCTGTAGCAACAGGATGCGCTCACTTGAGGGTTAAAAACTTCTCCAGAGCATCGACTAGCGCAGGCGACCAGCGCCGCGTGTGAGCAACCCAATCTAAGTTTTTGTAGCGCCTGTCCAGACCCACGGCGGCAACCCAGTTGCTTTCTGCCTCGCCCTGCTGACCTGCCACCCACAGCGCTGCGGTCAGGGCAGCCCGCATATCAGCAAAGCCGGGATATTTTCGCACCAGATTTCGCATGGTGCGGATCGCTTCATCGGTGCGCCCCACCTGATACAGCGCAATCGCATAGTTGGCGCGGGCAAACGCGAAATCAGGAGCCAGATTGGCTGCGGTTTGATAATCATCGATCGCCGCTTCCCACTGTCCTAACCCGGCTTTGGCGTTGCCCCGGTTGTTGAAGGCAGCGGGGTCTTGGGGGTCGAGTTCCAAAACGCGGTTGTAGTCGGCAATCGCCGCCTGCCACTGTCCCAACCCTTCCAGCGCAGTGCCCCGGTTGAGGTAAGGATCGGGGGCATCGGGAGCCAGGTCGATCGCCCGGTTGTAATCATCGATCGCCGCTTCCAGTTTGTTCTGACTGACTCTAGCATTGCCGCGATTGCTCCAGAGCGCCGGGTTGTCGGGCAGCAGCTCAATTAGTTGAGTCCAATCGGCTTCGGCAGCCGCAAAATCGCCAGCATTGGTGCGGGCAAACGCGCTTGCCCGCAAATCTTCAATGGCTTGAGCGTTCGTCACAGATTCAGAAACAGCGGTTTGGGCAGCAGCAGGCAGGCTCCATCCCCACATTAAGCTGACCGTGAGCAGGCACAGCAGAGCCGCTTTGCCAAAGCAAACCTTCCGCAGAAATTGCAGCACCGACATCGCAAATCGTGGCATTAAACAATGAGTGCAGCTTAACAGGACTGCTCACCATTTGCGACCCTCTGGCTCACATCAGCAGCGGCAGTTGGCTGTCGGGCGGCGGATAGCCCAGATGCTTCCAGGCAGCAGCAGTGGCAATGCGTCCTCTCGGCGTTCGCGTCAGGTAGCCGATCTGCATTAAATAAGGCTCATACACTTCTTCGATCGTCTGGGCATCTTCGCCAGTCACCGCCGCGATCGTGTCTAACCCGACTGGACCGCCGCCAAAATTTTCGATCATCGTGCTCAACATGCGGCGGTCTGTCCAATCTAAGCCGCAGGGGTCAACGTTAAACAATTCCAGCGCTTCTGCCGCGATCGTGTCAGAGATTGCGCCTGTCGCTTTCACCTGCACATAGTCTCGCACGCGACGCAGCAGCCGGTTAGCGATGCGCGGCGTACCCCGCGATCGGCGAGCGATCTCGGCGGCTCCTTCCGGCAAAATTGGCGTATTGAGAATGGCGGCAGTCCGCGACACAATCTGGGTCAGTTCGTCTAGCTCATAAAAGCGCAGGCGCTGCACCAAGCCGAATCGATCGCGCAGCGGCGAAGTCAGGGCACCGACGCGAGTGGTTGCTCCCACTAGCGTAAAGCGTTGCAGCGGGATGCTTTGCGTCCGGGCGCTTTTGCCTTTGCCGATCGTAATATCCAGCCGAAAGTCTTCCATCGCCGGATACAAAATTTCTTCGGTGACTTTGGGCAATCGGTGAATCTCGTCAATAAACAACACATCTCCAGGCTGCAAGTTCACCAGCAGCCCCACAATATCTCGCGGTCGCTCTAAAGCAGGCGCAGTCGTGATTTTGCAGTTTACGCCCATCTCTGCTGCCAGAATCAGCGACATCGTAGTTTTGCCTAACCCTGGCGGACCGTAAAGCAGCAGGTGATCGAGCGGTTCCTGTCGCCCCTGCGCGGCTTTGATTGCGATGTCAAGCACTTCTTTGAGGTCTTTTTGTCCGACATATTCTGACAGACGCTGGGGGCGCAGCTTTTCTTCTTGCTTGCCATACTCGTCGGCGGTGACTTCGGCGGTCAGCAGTGTTTCATCAGGGACAGCAGTCGGAGCGTCATACAGCCGGTGAGGCGTTGAGCGTCGCTGCTCAGGCTCGGGGCGCTGTTGCTTAGAGGAAATAATTGCCATACTGCCTCACCTCGACTCAGGCTGCTGCCGACTCAGCGGGCTGCGTCTGCTG
>Ga0224723_1001949_pt1 | contig 11845 bp, 10 predicted proteins | sample Balambano_FR2_Me_FD_161647 | JGI IMG/M metagenome (GOLD analysis project Ga0224723, IMG submission 161647) | Freshwater sediment microbial communities from Lake Towuti, South Sulawesi, Indonesia - Balambano_FR2_MetaG | ecosystem: Environmental > Aquatic > Freshwater > Lake > Sediment | place...
GGCGCAGTGGGACGCCGCCCGGCCTGCGCGGCGTCCCACTGCGCCACCGCGGCACTGCGGGTCGTGCCGCCGCTGCCGATCGCGGCTGCCTCGTCGATCTGTCCGGCCATCTCTACACCGCCTCGCCCTTGGCGATTTCGGGCGCGAGCTGGTCCCACAGCCGGGCATAGGCGGTCTCGAACGCCGGCAGGAAGCGCACGCGGAACGGGTCGCGAGGATAGGGAATGGCGATCTCCTCGACGGCCTTGATGCGCCCCGGTCGACCGCTGAACACGATCACCCGGCTGGCGAGCGTCACCGCCTCGGCCAGGTCGTGGGTCACGAACACCACGGTCTGGCGGCCTGCCGCCCAGATCTCCAGCAGTTGCCGCTGCATCAGCAGTTTCAGCTGCGCATCCAGGGCGCCGAACGGTTCATCCATCAGCAGCGTGTCGGGCTCGTAGACCAGCAGCTGCGCCAGCGCCACGCGCTTCCTCATGCCGCCCGAAAGCTCCGCCGGATAGGCGGCTTCGAACCCGGCAAGCCCGACGCGGCTGATCATCGCGGCAGACCTTTCCCGGCGCTCGCGGGCGGACAGACCGCGGAAGCGCAAGGGGAGCTCGATGTTCTCCGCCACCGTGCGCCATGGCAGCACGCTGTCCTGCTGCGTCATGTAGCCGACCGCGGTGTTGATCGCATCGACCACGCGACCGTCATGCACGATGCGCCCCGCGGTCGGCGGCAGGATGCCGGCGATCATGTTCAGAAGCGTCGACTTGCCGCAGCCGGAAGGGCCGACGAAGGCCACGAACCCGCCCGTCTCGATCGCCAGGTCGACGCGCGACAGCGCGATCGTCTCGCGCCCACGCCCGACATAGCGTTTCTCGACCGCCTCGATGCTGATCGACACGGCGTGTTCAGCCGCGGGCAGCGGCCTCGGTCGCCAGCGACGGGTCGTACTGCGCCGCGAAGGTTAGCGTCGCGGGCAGCAGCTCGGCCCCCATGGTGCGATTCACGGTGTTGATGAAGTCGAGGTTGGCCTGGAACAGGTCCGGGTTGGGCACCGGATCGGCGAAGAAGATCTTCGAGTTGATCTCGAGCGACACCTGGGCGATCTGCGGCGGCAGGCCCTCGAACCACGTGTCGGCCCACGCCTTCAGCGCGGCGCGGTCGGTGGCGATCGCCTTCAGCGCCGCGCCAACCCCCTGGCAATAGCGCACCAGCGCCTCGCGCTTGGCCGGCTGGCGCAGCGTCGCCTCGTTGGTGGAGGCGATGATGTAGAGATACTGCGCCAGCTGCGGCGGCGGGTTGAGCGCCATGTTGAACAGATAGCCGCAGTCGCGGTCCTGCACCGCCAAATCGCTGGTGGGCGAGGAAAGGCAGAACCCGTCGATTACATTCTGCTGCAAGCCGGCCAGCATGCCGGGGCCGCCGCCCTGGATGGGCACCAGGCGGATGTCGCTGTTGGGGTCCATCCGCCCCTGCACCGACAGCCAGCGGAACAGTGCATCGGGCGCCGCCCCGGGGCCGGTGGTGCCCAGCCGAAGTCCCTTCAGCGCGGCGATCTTCTGCGCCACCGGTGAGGCTTCGCTCACGCCCAGCCGCTCCAGCACCGGTTTGCGGATGACCACGTTCGATGCGTATTTGTTCACCGTGCCGACGAAACTCTTCACCGGAAAGCCCTGGCTGCGCGCGCGCATCGCCTCTCCGGGGTCGCCCAGCACGATGTCCACCCCCGATCCACCAAGGGCCGCGATGTTGGTGCCGCGGTTCGATGCGTTCGACACCACCTTCACTCGCGCCCGTTCGAAGAACCCGCCGGTGTTGGCGAAATCCTCGGCCGCCCACAACCACGACTTCGAGGTGGAGCGCAGGGTCTGCAGCTCGGGCACGCCCTGGCCGATGGCGAAGCGCGGCAGCACCGTGGCACTCGCCGTGGCGGTCATCATCAGCCTGCGCGTGGCGGTCATTTCCGTCTCCTGCTGCCCCGTGGTTTGCTGTCGCGCATGAAGGCACCGGCACCGCTGAGCTGCAAGGGAGCACCGGGATTTCCGAACATGACGTGATCGTGGTGGGCGCCGGGGCCGCCGGCGCCGTGGTGGCCGCGCGCCTTTCCGAGGACCCCTCGCTTCGTGTGCTGCTTCTGGAGGCTGGCGGGCGCGGGCGGGGCCCGCTGTTCAGCATTCCGCTGATGAGCGGCGTGATGCTGCGCGCAAGGCTCGCCAACTGGCAGTACAAGACCGAACCCGAACCGAACCTGGACAATCGCCGCATCACCTGGCCCCGCGGCCGCGCACTTGGCGGGTCCACGGCGATCAACGGCATGGTCTATGCCCGCGGGCTGCCGATCGATTTCGATGGCTGGGCGCAGCGCGGCCTGCCTGGCTGGGGCTTTTCCGATGTGCTGCCGCTGTTCATGAAGAGCGAGGCGTGCGCGCACGGCGACCCCGCGTTCCATGGCGCGGAAGGGCCGTTGGCGGTCTCTCGCCCGCGATGGTCGCATCCGCTGTCGGATGTGTGGCTGGAAGCAGCGCGCCAGGCGGGCCATCAGCCGACCGACGACTTCAATGGCGCGATCCCGGAAGGCATTTCCCGGTTGGACTACACGATCGCGAACGGCCGGCGCGCAAGCACCGCACGCGCCTTCCTCGATCCGGCGCGCGGCCGGCCGAACCTGGAGATCCGCACCGGTGCGCAAGCCGCCCGCCTGCTGCTGGAAGCCGGACGCGCGCGCGGTGTGGTGCTGCTGGATGGCACGGTGCTGCGCGCGCATCGTGCGGTGGTGCTTTGCGGCGGCACCATTAACTCGCCCCAGCTGCTGATGCTATCGGGCATCGGCCCGGCCGACGCGCTGCGCGCGCTGGGGATCGAGCCGTTACACGACCTGCCCGGCGTGGGGGCGAACCTGCACGATCATCTGCTGGTGCGCGTGGGGCATCGCTGCACCAAGGACATCACGCTTGACCGGCTGCGCCGCATCGATCGCGCGGCCGTCACGGTGGCGCGCGCCTGGCTGTTCGGCACCGGGCCTGGCGCGACGTTCCCGCTGCTGGCCGGCGGCCAGTTCCGCAGCGACCCCGCGCTGGATACGCCCGACCTCAAGGCCAGTTTCCTGCCCGGCTGGACCTCGGCCGCGCTGCGTGTGCCGTTCATCGGCATGCAGGTGCCGGAGAACCAGGGGCCGGGCTTCTTCGCCAACATTTTCCAGATGCGGCCGGAAAGCCGCGGGTCGTTGCGCCTGGCGTCTTCCGATCCTCGCGCGCATCCACGCCTCATGCCGAACTACCTGGCCAGCGCCCATGACCGCGCGGTGATGCGGCGCGGCACCAGGATGCTGCGCGAGATCTTCGCCCAGCGCGCCTTCGATCCGTATCGCGGGCTGGAACTCGCGCCAGGGCCGGATGTGCAGGATGACCGCGCGCTCGATGCTTGGATCTCCCGCGCTGCCGATACGGTCTATCACCCGGTCGGCACCTGCCGGATGGGGCCGGACCATGACGCCATGGCGGTCGTCGATGCGCGGCTGCGGGTGCGCGGCATCGAGGGATTGCGCGTGGCGGACGCTTCGGTGATGCCCGCGATCACCTCGTGCAACACGGCGGCGCCGACCATCATGATTGGCGAGAACTGCGCGATGATGATGCAGGAGGATTTCGTATCGTGACCGATGGCGCCGCCCTGCTGGCCGAAGTGGAGAGGAAGCGCGGCTACACCCTGCCCTATCACCGCCTGTTCGCCGCGCACGCCCCCGACCTGCTGCGCGACTACGACCGGTTCTACGAATCGCTCACGCTGGCGCCGCGCATCCTGACACCCGTGCAGCGCGAGACGGTGTGGGCCGGCCTGCTGGCGGCGGCGCGCGAGGTGCACGGTTTCATCCACATGCGCCGGGCGACCGCCGCCGGCATGAGTGGCGACGACATCGCCCGCGCCGTTTCCATCGCAGCGGTCACGGAAGCGTTCACGGTGATGGGGTTCTCCGGCACGCACTGGGCGGCCTGGACGCTGCCCGAGACGCTGCAAGCCCGCTACCTGGCGCTGTTCGATGCTGCGGCCACCGGCCTGGAGCCGGGCCTTGCGCACCTGACCGGCGCCGTGGCGATGGCCGCGCGGCGCGAGCGGGCCGGCACGTTGCTGCACCTGCGGTACGCTTTCGATCACGGCATTACGCCGGCCCAGGTGTGCGAGGGGTTGAGCTACCTGCTGCTGCCCTGCGGCGGCAACACGCTGATCGAGGCCGTGAGTTTCTGGGAGGATGCGGCGAAGGAAGGTGTCCTGCCGGCGCCTTATTGAGACTTGCTGCCAGCGAACCAGGCCTCGAACCGGTCGATCAACGGATCCTTCTCACGGCTCCAGTACCCGGCATCGGATTCGACCGCGCCGTCGCGATGCGCATCGGGCATGGCGGCCCGGCGGTCGGCTGCGATCAGGGCAGCGGCGCCAGGCAGGGTCGGGCTGCTGTTGACGTGGCGCGCGAACACGGCCTGGCGCGCTGCATCGCAGGCAAACGCCACGAAGCGCCGGCACAGCTCCAACCTGGGCGTGTCTTTCAGGATCACCCAGCCTTCGCAGCTGCGGATGTTCTGGCCCCAGGCGATCGCCACCGGCGCTCCGGCATCGATCACCTTCTGCACCCGGATGCTGGTGGTGGCGCACATCTGCACCTGGCCGCTTGCCAGAAGCTGGGAGGATTCAGCAGCCTCTGTCCACCACACATCGACATGCGGGCGGATACGATCGAGGCTTGCGAAGGCGCGATCGACATCCAGTGGATAGAGCGCATGTGGCCCCACGCCATCGGCCAGCAGCGCCTGTTCCAGCGTATCGATCGGGTGGCGGCGCAACGCGCGCCGGCCGGGAAAGTCTGCCACATTCCAAAAGTCGGCCCAGTGCCGCGGCGCCTTCCTGCCCGCGAAGTGATCCGCGCGGTAGCCGGTCACCATCGCGTACACATCGTTGCCGGCGAAGTACGGCGAGCAGTAGAGCGCCGGCAGGCTTGCGAACTGCGCCGGCGTCAGCTCCAGCAGCTCCAGGTAGCCGCCATCTTCGCGCATCAGATTGAGGTGCGCCGACTTGCTGATCAGCGCCACATCCCAGGTGTAGCGACGCTCGGCGACCATCGCCTTGATCATGCCGGTCGGTTCGATGCCGCCAGTTGCGCGAATGGGCCGGATGCTGGTGGCGCGCTGGAAGGGACGATACATGCCGGAGCGCAAGCCCTGCGCGAACGGCCCGGCCGGATCGCGCACGTGGAAATTCACTGGCTTTGCCGGCGTCGGCACGCTCAGGTGATGTCAATCTGCAGGCCTTCCTGCTGGATCACGCCGCGCCATTTCTGGATCTCCGCTACGACAAAGGCAGCGAACCGCTCGGCGGTGTCGTACGCCGGCACGCCGCCAAGTTGCTGGAAGCGGGCGACGGTCTCCGGCTGTTCCAACAGCGATCGGATGGCGCCGTTCAGCCAGGCAACCGCCGGCGGCGGCGTGCGCGCCGGCAGGAACATTCCCACCCAGGCCGACACATCGAAGCGCGCGAGCTCGAGCATCGTTTCGCGCAAGGCGGGCAGTTCGGGCATCTGGCCGATGCGTGCGGCGCTGGTCACGGCCAGCGCCTTCAGTCGTCCGGTACGCACGTTCTCGATCGAGGTCGGGATGTTGTCGAACATGAACTTGACATCGCCGGCCAGGAGGCCGGCCATCGCAGGCCCGGCGCCGCGATAGGGTATATGGATGCTTTGCGTGCCGGTGATCTGGTTGAACCACACGCCGCACAGATGCGTCGACGCGCCGACGCCCGAGGAGCCGTACGGCACCGCGCCGGGGTTCTGCTTCAGATGCGCCACGAATTCCGGCACTGAACCGGCCGGAACCGACGGATGCAGCACCAGGATGTTGGGCCCCAGGAAAATGTTCGAAAGCGGTGTGAAATCCACGGGCCGGTATGGCAGGTTGCGGAACAGGGAATAGGCGATCGCCTGCGGTCCTATGCTGCCGGACAGAATGGTGTGGCCATCGGCTGCGGCGCGCGCTACCTCGTTGCTGCCCACGGTGCCGCCGCCGCCCGGCTTGTTCTCTACCACGGCAGCACTGCCGTAGCGGGCCTGCAGATGCTGGGCCAGCAGTCTGGCCGCGATGTCGGTAAGGCCGCCCGGCCCGGCGGGCGAGATGATCCGGATCGTCTGGGTAGGGCGCCACTCCTGCGCGGGGGCAGACGATGCGATCAACAGCATCGGCGCCGCCAGGCCAGTACGGCGCGAGAAAGCAAACGGCATCCGATCCTCCCTAAGTCGCGCGCAGCTTAGGAAGCGGCGCTCCGCCTGGTCAAGTCGTGCCACCTGCGTGACGGTCTGCCATGCCGGCTGACGACGCTTCGTCGAACCCGCCCTGGCCCTCAAGCCGCGCCCACGCCGCGAACGGCGGCGACGGCGCCACGTGGCCTTCGCGGATGAGTCGCAGCCATACGCCGGCCGCTTCCACGAACCTTGGCACGCTGCCCGGGAACATCACCAGGCTCAGCGCCTCGGCCAGTTCGATCTCAGGCACGTCATGCGCATAAGCCAGCGCGATCGCCTGTTCCAGCAACCACCAATCGGCGTGCACCGCGTGCACCGCGGCTGCGGCGGGAATGGCGATGCGCGGCGGCACGGGGTCGGCATTCAGCAGCAGTGCATCGGCATGGCAGGCGGCGACATCAAGGCCGGGCAGGTGCGGCCGCCAGTGGTCGTGCACGAAGGCATACGCCCGTGCTCCCTGGGCCCAGGCGGTCAGCCGGATCGCGATCGTCACCTCCGCATTGGTGCCCCCGGCCTCGAGGAGTTTTCTGATGTGGTGGGTGGCCAGCGCTTCGTCGGTGGCGATCAGGATGGCCAGCCAGATGAACTCGCGGTCGTGCGCGCTCAGTACACGCGGCGCGATCGCAAGTTCGGTATAGGCGTGGTCGTACGCCTCCAGCATGCGCGGGCTGGTGATGGCCAGCAGGCCGTGATGGGGCAGCAGATAGCCGCGCTTGGCGTGCACCGCCGCCAGGCGGGCTTCGATCTCGTCGCTCAAAGCAGGCCGCGCAGGGCCAGGTTGCGCATCAGGTGGCTGGCGCCGAAATTCCAGGGCGGGCACTGGTCGGTGGGGCGCATGCGATTGACTAGCGCGCCAAGCTCCGGCGCGCTGATCGTCACGATGTCGCCTCCCTTGTGCGTGAAGCCCGAGCCTGGCGCATCGCGATCCTGCACGGGGGCGAACATCGTGCCGCAGTACAGCACGGCGCCATCGGGGTATTGATGGTGCGGGTTGATCAGCTGTGCCGCCAGGTCGGTGACGTCGCGCGCGATCCGCGTCATGCTGCTCGATCCTTCCAGCACGAAGCCGTCGGTCCCTTCGACACGCAGCGACACGGTGATGCGGCGCGCATGTTCCAGCGTGAAGCCGTCATCAAGAAAGCGGATGAACGGGCCGATGCAGGCCGAGGCATTGTTGTCCTTGGCCTTGCTCAGCAACAGCGCGCTGCGGCCTTCCACGTCGCGCAGGTTGACGTCGTTGCCAAGCGTGGCGCCAACGATGCGCCCCGTGCTCGCGATCACCAGCACCACTTCCGGCTCGGGGTTGTTCCAGGAACTGACGGGATTCAGCCCGGCATCAGCGCCGGTGCCGACCGCGGCCATTGGCGGCGCCTTGGTGAAGATTTCCGCATCCGGTCCGATGCCGACTTCCAGATACTGGCTCCACACGCCCTGCCTGATCAGCTCGGCCTTCAATGCCATGGCGGCCGGCGAGCCAGGCTTCAGCGTGGAAAGATCATCGCCGAACAGTTTCCTCACCTCGGCGCGGATGGCGTCGGCGGCGGCCGGGTTGCCGCGCGCGCGCTCTTCGATGACGCGTTCCAGCATCGAGATGGGAAAGGTGACTCCGGCGGCCTTTACCGCCTGAAGATCGATCGGCGCCAGCAGCCACGGCTTCTTCGCATCGCGGCCATCAGGCGGCGTGTTGGCAAGTATGGCTCCCAGTGGCCCGAGCGCTTCGCCGGTCGTGGCGCGCAGCGCGGCAGCCGGATCATCCTGCTCGCACAGGTCGCGCATGGTGGCGAAGTCGCGCGTGATGTCGAAGACTTGCTTTTTGCGGATCGCAACCACGCTGGGGCCATCGAGATCGGGGCGCCAGACGCGGCCGGCCAGCGCGGCCTGGTCAGCATCGGCCGGCAGGGTGGCGACAAGCGAGAGCATGGCCGCGCTCACATCGTGGCCCCGATCTGCCACGGCACGAATTCGCTTTCGCCATAGCCTAGCAGTTCGGACTTGGTCTTTTCGCCGGAAGCGACCGCCAGCACCTTGCGCAGGATCTCCTCGCCCTTGGCCTCGACGCTGACGCCATCCAGGATGTCGCCGCAATTGATGTCCATGTCGTCCTCCATGCGGCGGAATATTTCGCTGTTGGTGGCGAGCTTGATGCTGGGGGTCGGTTTGCAGCCGAAGGCCGAGCCGCGCCCCGTGGTGAAGCACATCACGGTGCAGCCGCCGGCGACCTGGCCCGTTGCCCCCACCGGGTCGTAGCCGGGGGTGTCCATGTAGAGGAAGCCGCGACGATCGATCTTCTCGGCATAGCGATACACGCCGTTCAGCTGCGTGCTGCCGCCCTTGATAGCCGCCCCCAGCGACTTTTCCAGGATGGTCGTAAGCCCACCCGCCTTGTTGCCGGGCGAGGGGTTGTTGTCCATCGAGCCGCCGTGGCGTGCCACGTGCGCTTCCCACCAGCGGATGATCTCCACCAGTTTCTCGCCGGTTTCGCGATCGGCCGCGCGACGCGTCAGCAGGTGTTCGGCGCCGTAGATCTCGGGCGTTTCCGCCAGCACGCCGGCACCACCATGGCGGGCGAGCATGTCCACCGCGGCGCCAAGCGCGGCGTTGGCGGTGATGCCGGAATAGCCGTCGCTGCCGCCGCATTGCAGGGCAAGCACGAGCTCGTTGGCCGGCACGGTTTCGCGTACGGCGCGGTCGGCGAAGGGCAGCATCGTGGCAAGCCGCGCGACGCCATCGGATATCGACTTTCGCGTGCCGCCGGTCTCCTGGATGGTCATGAGCTGGAAATGCTCGCCCTCGGTGATGCCGTACTCGGCCTTCAGGCGCGGCAGCTGGAACACCTCGCACCCCAGGCCCACGAACAGCGTGGCGGCGACGTTGGGGTGCGTGGCGTGGCCCCAGATGGTGCGGCGGAGCGCATCGTACCCCTCGCCCTCGGCCGCCATGCCGCAGCCAGTGCCATGGGTGATCGGGATCACGCCATCGACATTCGGGTACTTCTCCAGCAGGCCGGACCGCTGCACTTCCTGCGCCATCAGTTTCGCCACCGTGGCCGAACAGTTTACCGAGGTGACGATGGCGATGTAGTTGCGCGTGCCCACGCGGCCATCGGCGCGGCGGAAGCCCTGGAAGCTGGCGCGATCCGCTTCCGCCACCAATGCCACGGGTTGTGCATCGGCGCCGACCGCATAGTCGCGTTCGAACGTGGCATAGCCAAGGTTGTGGGTGTGCACGTGCCGGCCAGGTTCGATCGGCGCGCTGGCGAAGCCGATGATCTGACCGAATTTCCGCACCGGTTCGCCAGGCGAAACGGGCCGCGTGCTCATCTTGTGGCCGCGCGGGATCTTCTCGGCGGCAACCACGCCCTGCACCAGCGCGCCTTCCGGAATGGCATCGACCGCCACCACGACATCATCGTGGGGTGACAGGCGGATCGCACGCGGCAGCGGTGTCATCGGTCGTTCCCTCTGGTCCTTGCCGCGATGGATAGCGCGCCCGCGCCGGCTGCGCCATCATGGCGCCCGGAAGCGGAGGGAACGTGCATGAACAACGGCAACGGTACCGGCAGAAGACTGCGCAGCCAAGCTTGGTTCGACAACCCGGCGAACATCGACATGACGGCGCTGTACCTGGAGCGGCAGCTCAATTTCGGCTGGACGCGCGAGGAGCTGCAAAGCGGCCGGCCGGTGATCGGCATCGCCCAGACCGGCAGCGATCTTTCGCCCTGCAACCGCCACCACATCGTGCTGGCAAGCCGCGTGCGCGAGGCTATCCGCGAGATGGGCGCGATCGCGCTGGAATTCCCAGTGCATCCGATCCAGGAAACGCTGAAGCGCCCCACTGCGGCGCTTGACCGCAACCTGAGCTACCTGTCGCTGGTCGAGGTGCTGTACGGCTACCCGCTGGATGGCGTGGTGCTGACCACCGGCTGCGACAAGACGACGCCGGCCTGCATCATGGCCGCCGCCACGGTCGATATCCCCGCCATCGTGCTCTCCGGCGGGCCGATGCTGAATGGCTGGTTCAAGGGCGAGCGCACCGGCAGCGGCACTATCGTGTGGAAGGCGCGCCAGATGATGGCCGCCGGCGAGCTGGACGAGGCCGGCTTCATCGAGCTCGTCGCCAGCTCGGCGCCCAGCGCGGGCCACTGCAACACCATGGGCACTGCCAGCACGATGAACGCGCTGGCCGAGGCGCTGGGCATGAGCCTGCCCGGCTGCGCCGCCATCCCCGCGCCGTATCGCGAACGCCAGCAGATGGCCTACTGGACCGGCCGGCGCATCGTTGAGATGGTGGCCGAGGATCTGCGGCCCTCGAAAATCCTGACCAAGGATGCCTTCATCAACGCCATCGTGGTGAATTCCGCGATCGGCGGCAGCACCAACGCGCCGGTGCATATCGGCGCCATCGCACGCCATGCCGGCATCGAGCTCGACATCACCGAGTGGCAGACGCACGGGCACAGGATTCCGCTGCTTGTGAATTTGCAGCCGGCCGGCAAATACCTTGGCGAGGAGTTCCATCGCGCCGGCGGCGTGCCCGCAGTGATTGGCGAGCTCATCCGGCAGGGGAAAATCCGCGAAAATGCACTGACGGTGAACGGCAGGACGATCGGCGACAATAATCGTGGCAAAGTTGCAGAGGACCCCGACGTGATCCGCAACTTCGATACCGCGCTGGCCAAGGAAGCCGGCTTCCTGGTGATGCGCGGCAACCTGTTCGACAGCGCGATCATGAAGACCAGCGTGATCAGCGAGGAGTTCCGCGCCCGCTACCTGTCGGACAATGCCTCGCCGAACGCGTTCGTCGGGCGTGCCGTGGTGTTCGACGGGCCGGAGGACTACCACGCGCGCATCGACAATCCGTCGCTGGCGATCACCGACCGCGACCTGCTGTTCATCCGCGGTGTCGGGCCCATTGGCTATCCGGGAGCCGCCGAGGTGGTGAACATGCGCCCACCCGCCTACCTGATCCGCGAGGGTGTTTCCGCACTGCCCTGCATTGGCGACGGGCGGCAGAGCGGCACATCCGGCTCGCCCTCGATACTGAACGCGTCGCCCGAGGCGGCGGCGGGCGGGAATCTGGCGCTGCTGCGCACCGGGGATCAGGTGCGCATCGATCTCAACACCTCACGGTGCGACGTGCTGATTTCCGACGAGGAGATGGCCGAGCGGCGCCGTGCATTCGAGGCTGCGGGCGGGCCGAAATTCCCCGCCCATCAGACGCCGTGGCAGGAGATTCAGCGCGGCATGGTCGATCAGCTTGGCAACGGCATGGTGCTGAAGCCGGCCATCGCCTACCAGCGGGTGGCGGAGACCAAGGGGCTGCCGCGGGACAATCATTGAGAGGCCGGCAAGACCACTAACGGGTGTGCTCAGTCGAAGATGGTCGTTGCCACCTGACCGCCCCCCGCGGCATGTCGTTGCAAATCGTCGACAGTGAGATTGATTCGGCTAGAGCCTGTTATGTACTTTTGCGATGGGGCCGCCTAATGGAGGGGGATGTGCTCTTCCCGCAAGTCGTATCCTTCCGATGTGACCGACGACGAATGGTCGCTGGTGGTGCCGTATCTGACGCTGA
>Ga0224723_1001950_pt1 | contig 11843 bp, 10 predicted proteins | sample Balambano_FR2_Me_FD_161647 | JGI IMG/M metagenome (GOLD analysis project Ga0224723, IMG submission 161647) | Freshwater sediment microbial communities from Lake Towuti, South Sulawesi, Indonesia - Balambano_FR2_MetaG | ecosystem: Environmental > Aquatic > Freshwater > Lake > Sediment | place...
TCGCCGTAGCTCTCGTCTACTTCGGGCGCTGGAAACCGTTCGGTGTTATGGCGGGGGCGCTCCTATTCAGCTTCATCAACGCCTTGCAGTTGCAAATCAGCGCCGTTGGCATAGACATTCCGCCCGAATTTTCGACGATGGCACCTTATGTCATCACCATCATTGCCCTCATGTTTGCCGGGCGGCAGACCGAAAAACCAACCGCCCTCACTATTCCCTTTGAGCGCGGCGAAACATAACTTGGCGTTCTTGGCGTCTTGGCGGTTCAAAAACGTTGTGGGTTCACGATCATCAGGATCGAGGAGAGAAGCACATGCGTAAAGTGAATTTTCGTTTGTTAGGGGTTGGGGTTCTGGCAGCGGCGGCGATCAGCATTCTGCCCGCCGTGTCTGCACAGGATGACGTTTTTCGTGTCGCGGCGGTTGCGCCTAGCGCCGCCAATGACCTCGCCTTTAGCCAGAGCATGTATGACGCGCTGGTTGCTGTTCAGGAAGAGATGGGCGAGGACGCCTTCCAGTTCGATTTTCAGGAAGGGACGTTCATCGTAGATGACGCCGCTGTTGCCCTGCGCGATTGGGCGTCGTCGGGAGATTACGATCTGGTGATCGCGCATGGGTCACAGTTTGGCTCCGTTGTTGAAGAACTCGCTGCTGAATTCCCCGAAGTCTCGTTTGCGTGGGGAACGGATGTCAACACCTTTGGTCTTCCCAATGTTTTTGCCTACTCTGCGGCGGCGGAGCAGGGCGGTTTCATCAATGGCGCAATGGCAGCGAGTATCAGCGAGTCCGGCAATCTTGGCGTGGTCGGTCCCATCGAAGTCGGCGATGCCAAGCTGTATGTGGATGGCTTCACAGCGGGCGCGTTAGCAGCTGATCCTGAAGTCAGCGTCAACGTGACCTATATCCAGTCGTTCAGCGACGTGCCGCTGGCGACGGAAGCCGCCGCAGCGCTCGTCGCCAATGGCGCGGATGTGTTGACAGGCACCGCGCAGATGGTTGTCGGTCCAATTGCCGTGGCGCTTGAGAATGAGTTACCATGGTTTGGTACGCAGAGCAGCCAGGCGGAACTTGCCGCTGAATCAGGCATCCTCTTCCAGGTCTATCGCTGGGATGTCGTCCTCGCGGATATTATCGAATCCATTCAGGGCGGCATACTCGGCGGCGAAGCCTACACGCTGACGCTGGAAAACGGCGGTCTCGAAATGCAGCTTGGCACGGAACTGCCGCTTGAACCGGGTGAAATTGCTGCGGTTGAAGACCTGATTGAATCCATCGCACAGGGCATCATTAGCGGCGATATTGTCGTTCTGCCACCCGAACCCGAAGCGACACCCGCCTCTTAATCACCAACGTTCGTAGGGGCGGGGCTTGCCCCGCCCGCACCGATCTCTAATCCTTGGCGTTCTTGGCGTCTTGGCGGTTCAAATCATGACCACTTCCTCTCAAGTTCACAGCCTCACCATGCGCCGGATTGTCAAGCGATTTCCCGGCGTCCTGGCGTTGAATGGCGTGGATTTTGATGTGCAGGCGGGTGAAGTTCATGCCTTATTGGGCGAAAATGGCGCGGGCAAATCCACGCTCATGAAAATCCTCTACGGCTTGTACCAGCCGGATGAAGGTTCAATTTCAATCAACGATCAGCCCGTGTCCATCCATTCTCCGCATGACTCCATTTCACGCGGCATCGGCATGATCCACCAGCATTTTATGTTAGTGCCGTCGCTCACGGTCGCCGAGAATGTTGCGTTGGGGATGAAATCCTCACGCGGGGCGCTCCTCGATCTCAGGCGTGTTTCCGCTAGACTCACTGATCTATCCGAACAATATAACCTGAAAATTCACCCCGACCGCCCGATCTGGCAGCTTGCCGTCGGCGAGCAGCAGCGCGTCGAAATTCTGCGGGCATTATATAAAGGCGCGGCGCTGCTCATTCTCGATGAGCCGACTGCCGTACTCACGCCGCAGGAAGCCGATGACCTGTTCGTCGTCCTGCGCCAGATGACGGGCGAAGGGCACGCCGTTATTTTTATCTCTCATAAACTGCATGAAGTATTGGCGATCAGCCAGCGGATTACTGTCTTGCGCGACGGGCAGCGCGTGGACACCATCCCCGCGCATGGCGCGACCAAATTATCGCTTGCCGAGATGATGGTTGGGCGACCTGTCACCTTCGAATATTCCCTCCCGCCAAAACAGGTGCGCGATGAATGCCTGATTCTGAGCAACATAAGCGCTTTAAGTGAACGCGGCGATCTTGGTCTGCGCGAGGTCTCGCTTTCCGTACGCGGCGGCGAAATTGTCGGCGTTGCGGGTGTCAGCGGTAATGGACAATCCGAACTGGCTCAGGTAATCGCTGGCTTACGCTCGATCACCGCCGGGCAGGTAATGATCAATGGTCAGGACGGTGTGGGGAAATCGCCTGCTGCCATGCGCGAATTTGGCGTCTCGTATATTCCTGAAGAGCGCATGACCGATGGGGTCGTCAAAAATTTCACCGTCGCTGAAAACTTCGTCCTGAAAAATCAGGCTGAACCTCCCTATGCCTGCTGGAATTTCTTTCTCAGGTCGCGTATCATCGCCGCTGCAACCCGTAAGGCGATTGCCGCTTATGAAATCAAAGCGCCGAATACCGAAACGCAGATTAAGAACCTGTCTGGCGGCAATATCCAGAAGTTGATCCTCGCCCGCGAACTGGCGTACCAGCCGAAACTGTTGATCGCTGCCCAACCCACACGCGGCGTGGACATCGGCGCGACGGAATATATTCATCACCGCCTGCTTGAAGAACGCGCCAGAGGCACCGCCATTCTGCTTATCTCCGAAGATTTGGATGAAGTCCTTGCCCTGTCGGATCGCATTCTCGTCATGTATGAAGGGCGCGTCGTCGGTGAAGTCCAGCGCGGCGCGTATGATGTTCGTCTCATCGGCGCGATGATGGCAGGCGCATCAGAAGTCACAGCCGAAACAATGTAGGGATGTGCGCCAGCGCATCCGCGATTATTTACCCTCAGCGCTCAGGAATCTACGTTTTGGGGTTATCATTTGCACTATGAAACTCTGGTCTCATTACTACATGCCGGAAACGGTGGATGATGCAGCCGCGTTGCTGGCACAGTATGGCGGCTCGGCGCGGGTCATTGCGGGCGGCACGGATTTGCTTGTTGAGGCGAAGGCGGGCGCTCACGATCCGTTTGAGGCACTGGTGGATGTCACGCGCATCCCGGAACTGTGCCGTATCGAGCGCGACGGCGATCATATCCTCATCGGTGCAGGCGTCACCGCCATGCAGATTGTCGCGTCGCCCATCATTCAGCAGTCCGCTATCTGCCTGGCTGAAAGCTGCGGCGTGATCGGTGGTCCTCAGGTGCGGAATGTCGCTACGCTGGGTGGCAACGTCGCCCATGCCCTGCCTGCTGGCGACGGCACAACCTCGCTTGTCGCGCTTGACGCACAAGTCGAAATCCTTCAGAACAACATCCGCCGCTGGGTTGGCATCCGCGAGATGTTTCTCGGTCCCGCCCAATCCTTCATCAACCCGACTCGTGACCTCCTTCTCCGTTTCCGCTTCAAATCGGTTGGCGCACGAGAAGGAACGGCATTTGATCGCATTATGCGTCCGCAGGGTGTCGCTCTGCCGATCCTCGGCTGCGCCGTCTGGGTGCGCCTCAATGACTCGCACTCGACATTTGAGGCGGCGCGAGTCTGTATCGCGCCCGCAGGTCCCACGCCAGCCCGTCTTGAAGCGGTGGAAACCGCATTAGTCGGCAAATCCCTCTCCGCCGCGACGCTTGACGAGGTGATTGTGATCGCGCAGGACACGCTCATTCTCCGCACCAGCAAGTACCGCGCTACGGCGGATTATCGTTATGAAATGGCGGCGGTTCTGCTGCGCCGCACGCTCACGAATGCCATCCAGAGAGCGAAAGGGGAGGGAATATCAACATCATGGAACAACGATTGACGGATCGTATTGTCGCATCAGCGGAAGTTGCTCACGGAAAACCACGCATTGCAGGTACGCGCATCATGGTTTATCAGGTATTGGATTTGTTGGCTGCCGGAAAAACACCTCAGGCGATCATTTCCGAAGACTACTTCCCAGAGTTGTCACTGGATGATGTACAAGCGTGCATTACATTCGACGCGCATCTGTAGAGTAGTCAGGCATATCCCATGACGCACCTCAACATCACCGTTAACGGACAGCTTCACCAGCATGACATCCCCGAATCGCGCACCCTCGCACAATTTCTGCGCTATGATCTCGGACTGACCGGAACCAAGATCGGCTGTGAAGAGGCGGAGTGCGGCATTTGTACCGTGCTGGTAGATGGCACACCCGTTGATTCGTGTATCTACCCCGCCCTCAAAGCCGCTGGGCGCAGCGTGACCACGATTGAAGGTCTGGCGCACAACGGCGATCTTCATCCTTTGCAAAAGACCTTCATTGATCACGGCGCGGTACAGTGTGGCTTCTGCACACCCGGCTTGATCATGACCTCGTGCGCTCTGCTTGAAGAAAACCCTTACCCGTCCACCGACGACATCAAACACGCCCTCAAGGACACCTACTGCCGCTGCACCGGCTATACCAGCGTCATCAGCGCCATTCAGAGCGCCGCCCGTGAGAAGCGCGGTGAATCCCCGCTGCCTGTCAACGATCCCCCGGTGGACGAGCCGATGGATGTCATCAGTCGTTCCGTCCCGCCGCAGGAAGTCCGCGAAAAGGTCACCGGCGCAGCGAAGTTCACCGACGACTACACGTTTCCGAATATGCTTTATGCCCGAACGCTCCGTTCGCCCCATCCCCATGCCCGTATCGTCTCCATCCATACCGCCAGAGCGAAAGCCCTGCCTGGCGTTGCCGCCGTCCTCACCCATGCCGATGTACCGGGCGAAAACCTGCATGGCTTGGTGTATCGCGATTGGCCCGTCCTCTGCCATGATCTCGTCCGCTATGTCGGCGACGCCGTAGCCATTGTCGCCGCTGAAACCGACGACATCGCCGCCGAAGCCCTCCGCCTGATTGATGTGGATTACGAACGCCTCACCGTCGTGGACAACCCCAAATTCGCTCACACGCCCGAAGCACCTGTACTCCATCCGAATCACCCGACCGGCAACCTGCTCAAACACATCAAGGTTCGGCACGGCGATCTCGAACAAGGCTTTGCCGAAGCGGCTGTCATTGTCGAACACGAGTACACCACGCCGACCACCGAACACGCCTTCCTCGAACCGGAATGTGCCATTGGCGTTCCCGCAGGCTTTGACACCGATCATGTCAAGCTGACTATCTATGTTGGCTCGCAGATTCCCTATCAGGATCGGGAGCAAATTGCTAAAGCCATGAACCTGCCTGAAGACAGAGTCCGCGTCATCGGTACGCTTATCGGCGGCGGTTTCGGCGGAAAAGAGGACATCGCCGGGCAGATTCACGTTGCTATGTTAGCGACTGTCACCGGGCGACCCGTCAAAATGCTCTATTCGCGTCAGGAATCGCTCATTTTCCATCCCAAGCGCCACGCCACCATCATCCGCATCAAGACCGGCGCGAAACGCGACGGGCACCTCACCGCCGTTGAAGCCGAACTCTATGGCGACGGCGGCGCGTATGCCTCGCTCTCCGATAAGGTCATGACCCGCGCCACCACCCATGCCACCGGTCCCTACAACGTGCCAAACGCCCGCGTTGACTGTTACGCCATGTACACCAACAATACCCCGTCGGGCGCGTTTCGCGGCTTCGGCGTCACCCAGTCCGCTTTTGCCGTTGAGCAGAATATGGACATGATCGCCGAAATCCTCGATATGGATCCGCTCGAATTTCGCCGTATCAACGCGCAGACCGTCGGCGTGACCACAGCCACCGGGCAGTTATTGCGCGAGTCCGTCGGTCTGATCGAAACGATTGACGATGTCCGCTCCGATCTCATTGCCCATCACAACGGCTCCGGCTTCCGCTGGTCATGGCGCGAAGGTCACAAAGCCTTCGGCTGGGGTGTCGCCTGTGCCTATAAAAACACCGGTCTTGGCGGCGGCGCACCCGATAAATCGCAGGCGGAAGTCGAAGCCTACGAAGACGGCACCTTTCAGGTTCGTACCGCCGCGGCGGACATGGGGCAGGGCATTGCCCATGTCGTCGCCCAGTGCGCCGCCGAAGAACTCCATGTGCCGTATGAGCGCGTCCGCGTCCTCCTGTGCGATACCGATCTCACACCCAACGGCGGTCCCACCACCGCCTCGCGCCAGACCTTCATGACCGGCAATGCGGCCCGTCTCGCTGCCAGTGCCCTGCGTAACGCCATGTCGCAGTCCGCCGCCGAAATGCTCGATGTGCCGCCGGAGAGCATCCGCTATGAAGAAGGTTTGCTGCGAACCCCCGATCAGCGCGTCAGCTACGGCGAGATCGTCACCTGGATGAAGTCTAACGGCGTTCAGCCGCGCACACTCCATGAATATTGGGCACCAAAAACGCAGCCATTAGGCAGCGGCGGCGACATGCACTTCGCCTTCAGCTATGCGACGCAGGCGGCGCTGGTTGAAGTGGATTTGCAAACGGGTGAGGTTCACGTTCACAAAATCCTCTCAAGCACCGACATCGGGCGGGCGATCAACCCTCTTATGCTGCAAGGGCAGATCGAAGGCGGGATCGTCATGGCGCTCGGCAACTGCCTGACCGAGTCCTTTATCCTTGAAAACGGTGTTCCGTGGTCAAGCCTGCTGGCACGTTACAAAATGCCGGGCATCAAGCACACGCCGGAGATTATCTCCCGGCTCGTCGAACACCGCGCTGCCGATGGGCCCTATGGCGCGAAAGGCGTCGGCGAAATCCCGTCTATCAACACCACACCCGCCATCTGCAACGCCATTTACAACGCGACAGGCGTTCGTATCTACGCCATTCCCGTTGATCAGGACGCGCTCCTCCTCGCCATAAAACGCGGCGAACGCGACGTTCACACGGCATGGCATGATGTGAAATGATTTTGTACTGCATTGCATGATTTCCAGCTTTTAGTGGCGGGCGGGTACAGTCCGCCACCTTTCATTTTTCAAATGTTTTTGCCGTATAATGGTGCTGACCGAGTTTTTCAAAGGCTATCTCATGTCTCAAACAAGGCTCACAAATGTGGTGCAGCTGGCAGATACTCTCACAGTGGAAGAACAACATGCGCTGATCGTTCATTTGCAGGATGTGGCAAAGCGCCGACAGTTGACGGATGATGAATGGTGGTATCTGCTGCGCTCCATTCAGATTGATATTCCTCCTGGTCCGCTTTTTTCGGATCGTCGTCAGGATTGGTACGACGACGATGGGCGATAGGGCTTTTGCGGATACCAACATTGTCCTTCGGCTGGTCAATCCCTCGCTGCCATTACATGCGGAAATCACGCTTTTGATTCAGCAGCTTCAAGCGCAGAAGGTTGAATTCTGGATCAGTCGGCAAATTATCCGCGAATATCTTGTCCAGGTGACGAGACCAGGAATTCTACAGACTCCATTAACATCACTTCAATGTACGGCACATGTGAAAGTATTACGTGCTCTGTTCTCCATTGCCGACGAAACGGAAGCAGTTACCAACCAACTCTTACAGCTTTTAGAGCAGTTTCCCACAGGCGGCAGGCAAATTCACGACGCGAACATTGTTGCTACGATGCTTGTATATCAGATAGATACCTTGCTGACGCTGAATATCGCCGATATGAAGCGCTTCGCCCCTGGAGTTACCCTGCGTTCTCCGTTGTCCGCCTGAACATTACGAAATCGTCCTTGCCGTTGCTACTTCAACTATCGTCTCATTTTGTCTGCCCTTTGCTATCACCGTGCCCTCACCCGAAATCACCCCCGCCGACATTGCCACTTCGCCGATGCTGCTGACCAGCGGTATACGCACACCCGCCATCGCGCAGATAAACATGACGATGCTGCCCGCCGCCAGCCCCCATGAACGGGTCCTGCGCCATAACGCTACGCCGACGCCGATCAGCACCAGGATCGTCACAATCGCCGGGATCGGCGGTCCCTTCAACCCGCCTGCATTGACATAGCGCAGGGTCTCATTTTCCAGGCGCGGCTCCAGCGACAGGCTCACGATGTCCGAATACGCGCCCAGCACGATCATTGCCACTGCCAGTGTGCAGAAGATCGCGTGATTGCGCCGGCTTTGCGCCCACCCAAGTCCTACGCGCCGTGCCACGCCATAGCCCCAGATGATCAGCAGTGGCGTGAACAGCGCGTGGATGAAGAAGCGCCCGCTGTTGAGCGTTTGCAGCGCCTCGCCTTCGCCAACCGTTGTGCCTGCGGCGATCACCAGGTTGTCATACACCAGCCCGCCGATGACGAGAATCGGCAGAATATCGTATGACGAGCGTGTTCTCGCAAAATTGCGGATCGCCAGAACAAGACACACACCTTGAATCGCAGCAAGAATGAGATAGAGCAGGGAATACATAATTGTCTCCGAAAAAATCATCGTAATATCACAATGTCATGACAATGTAACCCGCCTGTTTATGGCTGTCAAATTTGTGAAAAGCCGTGCAAAACAGTTATCCTGACAGCGCTAAGCTTTGAGATTTAAACGGGATATTCAGGCACGCGAAGTCATCAGGTCGTATATGCGCGAATCGAGGAGAAGTCCCGCCGCAGGCTAAAGCACTACAGCTATCAATCAATGAGTGTGTCTACTCAAGCAGGCTCGAACAACCTGTTGAAATAGGCTTACGAGCGACCGCGAGCAAGAAGTTTTAACGGCTGGTGGAGGACCCTACCGTTTCAATCACACTCGCACGATTAGAACACAATTTCGCATTTTGCGTACAGAATGACGCCACAGCCGCCGCAACTCCATTTACACTACTCATTGGCTTTATGCACCTTAAAATTCCCTTTGTGTCTTTGAGTCTTCGCGCCTTTGAGACCGCGCTCTTGGCTTTTCAAATCTCTCTCTCATCACTTCTTTTACTTTTAACTTTTAACTTTCAACTTTCTACTTTTAACTTTCTACTTTTAACTTTCTACATTTAACTTCCCTTCCCCCAATGCCGCCATTTGCCACCATTTTTTATCCCAAATTGAATTGTTAAAACATTGTTACCTCTCAAAAAAAGTTGTTTCTTGCCAGTCTGTGCCACAACTGCCTTTTTTGGCGGCACTTGGCGGCAACAAAATACATCCTTGGCGTTCTTGGCGTCTTGGCGGTTCGGATCTTTTGCTCATTACTCATCACTTCTTTTACTTTTAACTTTTAACTTTCTACTTTTAACGCTCTTTTTCTTGGCCCTTTGGCACAAACTTTTTTATCAGGTGGATGGCAACGGCGGCTACAAGACCGTTAAAAGGAGAAAAACCATGTCAAAACGTTATACCGCAGCGGAAAAGGACGCTATCCTCAAGCGCCTCCGTGCCAATCATGGGGATATGGCGAGAACCGCCCGTGAGGTCGAAATCCCTCTCCGAACCCTCCGAAATTGGACGACGCCCGAAGGGCTCGAAGCCATGCGCGAAGCCGCCGCGCCCGTGCGCCAGTATCCGAAATTCATACCGCCCAGATTGCAGGACGAGATTGACAGGGCAGAAGCCCGTTATGCCGAATCCAATTTTGACAAGCTGTATAACAAGCTGATGGAGGACGCGCTGGCGCTGTCACAGCGGTTTATGGAGACGGCGCAGGATGCCCCGCCAGCGTCGCAGATCATGGCGCTGACGCGGCTGATTGACCGCCTGCTCAAGCTGGATGAGCGCAAACCGCGCCTGGATGAGCAGGAGCGCTATAACGTCATGGTGATTGAGTATGGCTATCCGACCTATCCGCAGCCGATCAAAACGCCGGTGAACCGTTTGAAGGGCTATCAGCAGCCCAGCATGAAGATGAGAACGCTCCAGAATATCGCGGATTGGGAGAAGGTGATGGGTCAGCCCGCGCCGACGCCGCCCGTCGTGACCTACGACACCGATCATCCGGCGGGTTATGAATGGGTCGCATCAGATGAGCATCCGCTGGTGGCGGCGGGGGTACTCAAACCCGATGAAGTACCAGATGAACCGTATACAGGCGTGGATATCGAAAAGCATGTGGCGCTGGTACAGGCGAGTATTGACCGTGAACGAGAGGAGCGTGTAAAAGTCAATGAGCTTCGGCAGGCGAATCACGAAAGTGGCGAGTGATGGTTTTATTCGAGCGTTGGCTGCGACGGATTCACCGCCTGCCACGCTGCCATCAGATCGGCGGCGATGGGCTGGACAATATCTTTATCCGTCCAGTACGACAGGTGCGACAGGGGATTCCACGAGTCGAACAGCCCGCCAATATTGACCTGACGATCTTCCGTGACGACCTGCCCATAGCGATCATTCAGGGTTTGCAGCGGATAGCCGACGACATCATCCCTGTCATAGAAGTTGATCCATTTTCCACTCAACGTCGGGTGATGTTCGCCAAGTTTTCGTGACGGCACGGCAATCGGTTGCCCGAAATCGCGGTAGCGCAGGCTCCACAGGGCGATGGGACTGCCGAGCGTATACAGCGACGCGAACGTCTCGCCACGTTCCAGCGGATTATCGTGCATTTCGGCGCGAACAACATCGCTGATAATGCCCTTGCGATCATCATTTTGCAGATCGTACAGGTAATTACTGGCGATGATCGTCCCCAGGCTGTGCGCGATCACAAACAGCGGCGCGTCTTCTCCGGCATCCTGAGCGAGGCGGCGCAGCGTTTGGGCGATGGAAATATGGATGGCGTCATAGGTATGGCGGTCGGATGGTGAGGGCTGGTAGGCGAGAGCATCACTGACGAAGTCCACCAGAAAGCTGCGAATGCCGTGATAGTGCAGATGGTGATCGGCTACTACCCGCTGCCACAGTTCATCCTCGGCATCCTGCGTCGCCTGCGCCCAGTTCGCCGCCCGCACGATGATGTCATCTCCGGCGACTTCGCGGCAGCGGTCACACAGCGCGACGGTCAGCTTGTCGGCAAATTCCGGCGTTTGCTTGCCGATACCGTGAATGACAATGACGGCGATTTTACGGGTCACGGGCGTATCCTTTCGGGATCGCTTGAGCAACAGGCACAGGGCAGGTTAAGCTGTTATCCTGCCCTGCCTGCGGCAAAATGACTTAGTTCATCGGCACAGCCGGCGAACCAGGTACCGTGCAGGTGCCCGTCGCTGACGAGACATTACTCTGACGCACCCACGCCAGTTCGCCGGTATCAATGTTCTCGAACTGATACCAGATGGCGCTGTCTACGCGGGCAACCCGTGTTCCGGGGAATGTACCGCCGACGTTGATGGTGCCGGTCTGCGGACCGTTCGGGAAGGCGAAATACGGCGTGCCGCTCGTCAGGGTGAGGGAACAGCTACCGGGCGGCAGGACTTCCTCAAACGGTGGCTGCGGCGTCGCCGTCGGGTTGACCGGGACGTTGCAGTTCCCCTGCTGGAGGCGATAGACCTGCGTCGCCTGGGCGCTGCCCGCGGTTGCCCGTACCTGGTGGTCATCGTTGAAGAAGACATCCACCGTCAGCGGCACCACGACGGCGAAACTGCCGCCGGGCGCAATCGAGGGGTAATTCCCGAAGCCCGTCGCGCCAACCGTGCCGGTGCGAATATGGACGCTCTGCACCGTGACTGTCCCCGCTGGAGCAGCTGCGTTGCCGGTGTTTGCCACCGTCACATTGACGAAGAACGTCACGTTGCAGGTGGGCGAGGGCGGCTGAATACTGACAGCGGGAATCGAGATATTGCTGGCGGGCGCCGGCGTCGGTCTGGGGATGGGCGCGGCAGGTGTCACAAACGGCACGTTCGAGAAGTCGCCGATCGGCGTCACCACCGTATTCG
>Ga0224723_1001951_pt1 | contig 11832 bp, 10 predicted proteins | sample Balambano_FR2_Me_FD_161647 | JGI IMG/M metagenome (GOLD analysis project Ga0224723, IMG submission 161647) | Freshwater sediment microbial communities from Lake Towuti, South Sulawesi, Indonesia - Balambano_FR2_MetaG | ecosystem: Environmental > Aquatic > Freshwater > Lake > Sediment | place...
CCGTCTGCGTCTGCGCGTTTGCCCATGCCTCGCGCCCAATCAGGTGGTAGACGGTCGAGACAGGCAGCGTCATCTCCAGCAGCGGCAGCATCCGCCCCGCGCGCACAGTTGATTCGCGTTCGCCAAAGCGCTGCATCCCCATACGCCCGTAAAAAGCTTCAGCGTCGGGGTCGCTTTCGACCGTCAGCCGCCGCACGCCAAGCGCATACGCCGTGCGGCAGGCGTGGCGGAACAGGTGCGCGCCGTGACCGCCGCCGATGTGCGCAGGTTCAACGAAGAGCATGTCGAGTTCGGTCGTCTCGGCGGGTGGCTGCAAGCTGTAGAAGCCCGCGATCTGCCCGTCGCTTTCCAGCACATAGACCCAACGATGAGCGATCGCCGCCTCAGTCACCGTCAACAAAGGGCGACAGGCAGCGATGAAATCGGCATCGTAGCCCCAATGGGCTTTGGAGCGCAGGGCAAGTTCGGTCAGCAGTGCGGCTTCGTCGGGGCGCGCAGGACGGATAGTTTTCATGGCAGGACTCCACGTTACAACACGAGAATTATATACTTCAGCAGATTAGGTGGAACGGGGAAGCCCTCACCCCCCAGCCCCCTGCTCCCACTCGTCGCACACCACGACCATGCTTACCGTTGATCTGCACAGTGCGACGGGGGAGAGGGCGAGTCAGAAAGGACGAGTCGGAATTGAAGTCCCCTCGCCCCCATCGCGCATATAAGGACTCACGATGTCTATAGTCGAACTGTGCGATGCTTGGGAGAGGGGATTTAGGGGTGAGGCTTTCTCCGCGTCAATAAGTTAAATCGCATTATCGCTCGGCAGGGGCAGGTCTAATATTCTCCCGCGTCAGCAGCGTCGCGACATTATCCGAGCGCGAGTCCGTCACATAGCCGTAGAGCAGCCGCACGAAGCGCAAGCCGATGCGCAGCTGCGGCGTCAGCGTCGGGTCGGTCATCGTCCCAGCAACCACCGCTGCCGCATACGCCTCAATGCTCATATCGCGGTGCTGGTCGTAACCTGGCAGTAAGCCCGCCACCAGTTCGCCGCGCAGCCCCAGCCGCCGCACCAGCGCCGTCCGTTCGCCGTAAAAGCGGCGCGCAATGCCCATGCGTCGGAAATCGGGATGCACGCTCATGTCAATGCCGTACAGCCACACGCCATCCGGCTCGTGCGTCGTCAGCCAGTTATGCCCGATGAACGGGATATAGTGGCGCGGCACGGGGTCGAAATGGGTGCGCATGGTCGTCGTCGCGCCGACTACCTGCCTCCCCGCCAGCGCCACAAACTGCCCCTCCGGGAAGACGCGCACATGACTGCGGTAATGGTCGGCGGTGAAGTAATCTTGCGGCGGCAAACCGGGAAAGCAAACCGCCTGCAAACCCGCCAGCGACTCGGCGTGTTCGGGGCGTGTTTGCTGGATGGTGATCTCTGCGCTCATCACACCCCGCCGATGTAGATCGTCTTGCTTTCCATGTACTCGTACATGCCTTCGCTGCCGCTTTCGCGCCCAGTGCCGCTCGCCTTCACGCCGCCGAACGGCGCTTCCGGCGTCACGGGCATCCACTCGTTCAGCCCAACCATGCCGAACTCCAATTGCTCGTAGACGTGGATCGCCGTCGTCAGGTCGTTGGTCTGCACATACGCCGCCAGCCCCGCCTCCAGCCCGTTCGCCAGTTCGATAGCCTCGTCGGGGTCGGCAAACGGAATGACAGGCATGACGGGACCAAAGATTTCCTCGCGATACAACGCCGCGTCCTGCGTAACGTTCGTGACCACCGTCGGCTGGTAGAAGTAGCCGTGTGTCAGTTCTGGCGGACGCCCGCCGCCAATCACAACTTCCGCACCCGCCGCCACCGCATCTGCCACCATCTTTTCGACACGATTGCGCTGCACAGCGTTGATCAGCGGTCCCACATCCGTCGTGTTGTCCGTGCCATCGCCGAGCTTGAGCGCGGCAGACGCACGGGCAGCGTGATCGATGAACTCCTCCGCAATCTGGCTGTGGACGTAAAAGCGCTGCGGCGCGATACAGACCTGCCCGTTATTGCGATACTTGCTGGCGACGGCGGCTTTGGCAACCTTCTCGACATTCACGTCGGGGAAGATCAACACAGGTGCATTGCCGCCCATCTCCAGCGCCAGCCGCGTCACCGTGCGCGATGCGCCGTCCATCAGCAGCTTGCCAACGCGCGTGCTGCCCGTGAAGCTGATCTTGCGCACGCGCGCGTCATCGAGCATGACCTGCGCCATCGCCGCCGGATCGCCGTTAATGCAGTTGATCACGCCAGCGGGCGCGCCTGCTTCATGCAAAGCCTGCGCCATCAGCATCGCCGAGCGCGGCGTGTATTCCGAGGGACGCCCGACAACCGTGCAGCCCGCACCGAGCGCCGCCGCCCAACAGCGCGCCACATTGTACGCCGGGAAGTTCCAGGCGGTGATAGTGCCGATCACGCCCATCGGCTGGAACATGACGAGTGTGCGCCGCGTGTTGCGGCGGTCGGGGATGACGCGCCCGTAAGCACGTTTGCCCTCTTCAGCGTACCACTCAAAGAAGTTGGCGCTGGTCGTCCATTCGCCACTTGCCTCGCGCAGCGGCTTGCCAGATTCTTCGCTTGTGATGCGCGCGAGGTTATTCAAGTGGTCGCGTATCCAGTTCGCCGCGCGCTTCAGCACGTCTGCGCGTTCGTAAGGCGTCTTGCTTGCCCAGCGTGGTAAGGCGGCAGCGGCAGCGTCAACTGCCATCTGTGCATCCGCGCCGTCGCCAAACGGCACCTGCTCAATGACGTTCTCGTAGGCGGGGTTGATCAATTCCCATGTCCCACCCAGCGCAGCATCGACCCACTGCCCGTTAATCAGTTGCTTGAAGATATAGTCAGCCATACGATAATCTCACGTTTCCACAGCGATATGTCTTTTCAGGCGACGCAGCGCGTCGTTCATACGCAATGACGCATCTGCGTGCATTCTGCCAATAGTGTAGCGCGAGATGAGCCATCTGACCTGTTTTCCTGCAAATGAGCCTGTCTACACTTCCCCATCACTACGGGGAAGTACAAATCCAAATGCGGCGAGACATCGATCAGCTCCTCACACTGCTCACGGTTGAATACGGCGAGCAGCACCTCAAATCGTGCGATGACCACATGCAGCAGCTGGTGCTGACTATCCTGTCACACCGCACCACCTGGCAGGACGAAAAGCGCGCCTATGACGCGATGTGGGCGCGTTACGGCAGTTGGGAGGCCGTTGCCAACGCGGACACGACCGTCCTCACGGCGCTGCTCGCTCCCGTGCGCTACCCGGAACGCAAAGCGCCTTACATTCAGCAAACCCTCACACATATTCACGCGCGCACCGGCGCGTACAGCATCGACTTTCTGGAAAACATGCCGACCTTGTGCCGTGTAATAATTAAGTCGCTCACCACGCTTGATTAGGTCAAGTGACCTATAGCTCTACGTCATCTGTCCCAGTAATATACAGACGTTCTAGAAATACAGGCACCGCCGCCCCTTGTGTGGCGATAGCCTTTTACTCCCCACTACAGGCTGTCCAACGCTTGCCCTATGAAAACCTATACCCTCATTGAACTTGATGCGTTGCCCTTCACACGGCAGTGCTTGATCGCTATCGCTGCGGTGTTTGTGGCACTGCTGCTCACACTTTTGCTGGGAGAAGCGGTACACCTGACGCCGTTCTCGCTTTTTTACGGTGCAGTCGCGCTGGCGACGTCCATTGGGGGCTTCAAAGTGGGGCTGCTGGCGACCGCGCTATCGATGCTGCTGGCAGAGTTCCTGGTCATTCCGTCAGTGACCCTCACGCCCGCCGCGACCACCGATCTACGGCATCTGTTTCTGTTTGCTGGCGTGTCTGCGTTCATAGGCTGGCTCCATGATATACAGCGCAGCGGACGCCAGAAGCGGATCGACATTCTGGCAGAGAACGTGCAGCAGCACTATCGCCTGCGCCAAATCCTCGACAATCTGCCCGCGCTGGCAGGGATGGTGCTGCCCGATGGTACGCTCGTCGAAGCGAACCAGGGCGCGCTTGACCTCGCAAACCTGAAACGCGAGGATGTCATCGGCAAGCCATTCGACCAGACCTACTGGTGGGCATATGATGCGACATTACAAGCGCAGCTGCGCGATGCCATCGCCCGCGCCATGCAGGGCGAAATGGTGCGTTACGACGCGGTAGTACGCACGGGCGAAGGACGTTTTGCCACGATTGATTTCTTCCTCTCGCCCATCCGTGATGCCAGCGGAAAGATCACGGCGCTGCTGCCGTCAGCGGTCGACATCACTGAACGGCTGCGCATGGAGCAGGAGTGCGAGCAGTTGCAACGCCAGATTGTACAGGGGCGCGAACGCCTGGAAACGATTTTGCAGTATGTGCCGTGTATCATCTGGGAAGGTGTGGGCAAGCCGGACGGGACACAGCGTGTGCTGTACGTGAACCCGTATGCAGAAACGCTGCTGGGGTATAGCACCGAGCGCTGGTTGGATGAAAGACCGATCTGGCTGGATATTGTGCTGCCAGAAGATATGCCGCTTGCCGTTGAACAAGCGATGCAGATTTACGAGGGGACCCAGCCGGGTGTTATCGAGTTTCGGGTCAAAGCTGCTGATGGGCATACCGTCTCTATTGAGGCGTATGCGGCGATGATGCGCAACCGTGTCGGCTCTGACCAGGGGCGTATGATCGGCATCATCATGGATGTCAGCGAGCGCAAGCGGCAGGAGGCGTTGATCGAACGCTACGTCAAGCGTCTGCAAACCTCGAATGAAGAGCTTCAGCGCTTCGCCTCGGTCGCCTCGCACGATCTGCAAGAACCTCTACGGATGATCACCAGCTACCTGCAATTGATCGATGAGCGTTACGGCGACCGACTGGATGCTGATGGCACGCAGTTCATGCATTTTGCATTGGACGCTGCCGCGCGGATGAAGCTGCTGATCAACGATTTGCTGGCGTTTTCGCAGGTGGATATGCAGGAAGGTCGTTATACACGGGTGGATATGAACGAGGTGCTGCATCAGGTCAGAAGCGACCTGGCACTGGTACTCTCGGAAACGGGGGCGGTCATCAACGCGAGTCCGCTACCGACTATCACAGCCGATGCCGGGCAGATGGTGCAATTGTTGCAAAACCTGATCGGCAATGCGATCAAGTTTCATGGGGATACACCACCGCACGTCTGCATCAACGCGCACAAGATCGACGGCGCAACCCACTTTTCTGTGCAGGACAACGGTATCGGCATTGACCCCAAACATCAGGAGCGCATCTTTGCGCTCTTTCAACGCTTGCATTCCCGCAGCAAATACCCTGGCACAGGCATTGGACTGGCGATTTGCAAGCGCGTTGTTGAAAGGCACGGTGGCAAAATCTGGTGTACGTCTGAACCCGGCAAAGGCGCGACGTTTCACTTCACGATTGCCGATCATCTGCAAAACGAGCCGACACAGACGCTGGACAAAACGGTGTGAGCGCTGCTTACGCCGCCGTCGGGATGACGATGGTGAACGATGTTCCTTTGTTCACCTCGCTTTCGACCATAATCGAACCATCGAGCGCGTCTACTGCCTGCTTGACCACCACCAGCCCCACACCGATGCCTTTGGTCTTTTCGACATTGCTGGCGCGGTAAAACATTTGGAACAGATTTTGCAGGTCTTCTTTGGGAATGCCGATGCCCTGATCGCGAATTTGCAGTGTGAGCAGGTCGTCTTCGCAAAAGATATTGATCTGGATGGGCGCAGTCGGTGGTGAATACTTGATGGCGTTACTCACAAGATTGAGCAGAATTTGTTGCAGCAGCACTCGGTCGGAATAGACAGCCTGGCAATCGCCAAATTCGCGCAACGTGATTCCCTGTCGATTTTCGTGCAACGCGGTTAAACTTTGCAGAACTTCCTGGCACAGATCATCCAGATTGAAGCTGGTTTTGTTGGCATGAATGCCCACCTGCTCGGCACGGTTGACGAACAGGATGCTTTCCAGCAGTGCCGAAAGATGCTGTACCTGCCGCCGGATGACATCCAACTTTTGATTTTGCACATCCTGAGAAAGGCGGTCGCGGTATTTGCGAATCGTTTCCGCTGCCAGTTGAATAATCGAGAGCGGCGTACGAAACTCGTGCGAGACCATCGAAATGAAGCGTGTCTTCAGTTCCCCGACTTCCATTTCATCCCTTAAGGCAATTTCCAACTCATGGTTGAGCCGTGTCAGATCGCGCGTGCGTTCCACGACCCGCTTTTCCAGTTCATTCACCAGCCGTGCATTTTCGATTGCCAGCGCCGCACGTTCGGCTAAATCTTCCGCCAAATGCAGATCATCTTCTGTATAGGGCGGCAGCGCCGGGTCGTGTCGCATCAGATAAAGGATGCCAATGGTACGCTGCTGGATGCGCATCGGTACCAGCATCAGACTGTGAATGCCGGTCGCCTCAAGGTAGGCACGCCCTTCCGGGGTCATCGTGTTCTTCAACACGTCTGAGGACATGTTTGCCAGCAGCAGCGGGCGTCCGCTGCGCATCACTTCACCCGTAAGCTCGCGGTCGCCTTTCGGCGATGCCAGATTCACGATCTGTTCCAGCAAACCCTGCTTGTCCGGTTCTGTAGCATGTAAGGCAGCGGTCTTCAGCACCTCGCCATCGTCTGACAACAGACGCACCAGACAGGCGTTTTGCAAAATGGTGGCTGATCGCCTGACAATGACTTTAAGCAGTTCCTGGAAGTCAGTCGTGTAAGCAACCAGTTCCTTTGAAACCTCTGACAAGACTCTGAGACGATTCGCCACCTGCTGGATTTCATTTTGCGAGCGTTTGATGTCGGTGATGTCTTCAAAGGTGATCCCCAGACATTGGTTCAACAGCGGAAACGCTTCCGCTTTGTAAACGCGGCTGGAGATATAGTCCGTTGTTGTGGCAACCACCTCTGGCAGGATGTGCCGTGTCTGCGTACGTACAACATCCGCATAAATTTCCAAAGCACCGCTGTGAGCCAGATACGGAAAAACATCCACCAGCCTGCGGTTCAGCAGCTGTTCATGTGGCAGCCGTGTCAGTTCTTCGGCTTTGGGATTATTTGCAATCAGGCGCAAACTGTTCGTGTCGTTTGGGTCGTCCAATCTCAGGATACTCATCCCAACATTCAGATTTTGCAGGACATTGACAAAGAAGTCTGGGTCTTCAAGCGGGTTGAAACTCATGATGTTTCGGTTCATGTGGAGACTCCCTCACATGTTGATACCACTTCTTCCAACGTTACTGCGTGACGATGATCATCAGACGATGCACACTCAGTTTGCTACCTTGCTAAGTATACGACCAGTGCGCAAATTCAGGGCATGAGAATTTACGAACGTCACATCTATCGCGATTCTGATACGCTCGTTACACCTGTGTAAGGCAGAATCGATTACAATACAGGGGTAGTGAAATCGTAAGCGAGGCAATCAACATGAGTAATGGGAATAATGGCTTGCAGGTGGCGACGCTGGGCGGCGGCTGTTTCTGGTGTCTGGAAGCAGTTTATGACGACCTGCGTGGCGTGACGGATGTGGTATCGGGCTATATGGGTGGGCATGTCGTCAACCCGACGTATCAACAGGTGTGCAACAAAACCACCGGACATGCGGAAGTCGTGCAGATCAAGTACGATCCGGCAGTGGTGAGTTACGCCGACTTACTGGACATCTTCTTCACCATCCACGACCCGACCACGCTCAACAAGCAGGGCAACGACATCGGTCCGCAGTACCGTTCTGCCATCTTCTACCACACGCCCGAACAGAAGCAGATCGCCGAGCAGAAGATCGCCGAGTATGATGCGACGGGCATCTGGGGCAACCCGATTGTGACCGAAGTCACGGCTGCGCCAGAGTTTTATGCGGCTGAAGACTATCATCAGGAATACTTCAAACACAACCCGCTGCAAGGCTACTGCACCTTCGTCGTCGCACCGAAAGTTGCCAAGTTCCGCCGCAAGTACTTTGACCGCCTGAAGGCTTAGCTCCTGATCTATACACGCTCCGAACAAGGGGTTTCAACCCCTTGTTCGAGTAACCGGGCAGCAATTGGAGCAATTCCAAGACAAAAAGAGAGGAGTGTGATGATGACGGTAGAGACTGTGCTAACCCGTGTCGGGATGTCGCTGGATGAGTTCCTGCGCCTGAGTGCTGATGAAGACTTCGAGCTGATCAATGGCGAAAGGAAGCCGAAAATGCCTTCTGTTTTTGGTCACGATAACATGATAAGGACATTATTTCGTCTCCTGGACAAACATGTGATCGATAACAAACTGGGCGAAGTCTTTTTTGAGATGACGTTCATCATCCCGGAAGCTTACGACGCGGATTGGGTGACGGGTTCGCGCACGCCAGACATCATGTTCTATCGTGCGGATCGCTTTGCCGCGCATATAGCCGCCACGCCAGATATAGAGGGGCGTCCTATTGCCATTGTGCCGGACTTCGTGGTCGAGATCATCTCGCCGACCGACAAGTACAGCGAAGTGGTCGCCAAAATTGAGCAGATTATTGAAGACGGCGTACAGATGATCTGGACGTTCGATTTCAAACGCAGGAAAGCCACTGTTTACACCCCTGATCAGCCCCAGGGCAAGACCTATGGAAAGCTGGACGTGTTAGACGCATCGCCCGTTATCGCGGGCTTCACGCTCAAGGTGGGCGATATAATGGGATAGGGCGTCACAGCAGACGGTATGGGTTTATCCTATGTTTGAGAAGTTTATCGCCGCGCTGCGCAGCCACGATCCCTATGTGCGCGATGGAGCGCTCTATGCGCTTAACCGCCTGAACGACGCACAGGCAGTGCCGTCATTGATTGCACTGCTAAAGGAATCGCCGCATAACCCCCGTCTGTACCTCATCCGCCCCGCTATCCTCGCTGCCCTCAAACGTATTGGCACGAATGAGTCACTGGCGGCAGTACAGGCATGGAAAGCACAGCAGGCAATCGAAAAGAAGGATTTCTGGTTAGCACAACTTAGACAGGGAGACGATCCCGAACTTTGCATGGAGGCTGCACGCTGTCTTGGACAGTTGGGGGACAGGCGCGCAATCGAGCCGTTGCGCGCCATGCTTAAGAACAAATATGGCGATTTGCGCAGCGCGGCTGCTGAAGCGTTAGGCAGGTTGGGCGCAGTACAATCGGTAGGCGACATTATTCCTTTGCTCAACGATCATACGAAACTGGTATTGAAGTCTGGTCGTGTCAACCAGTATGCTGCTCAAGCACTGGAATGCATCGGCACAGATGAGGCGTTACAGGCGGTCGCAGATTGGAAAGGCGCACTGGTAGGCGTTAATATCGAACAATAGGCATAATGGCATTAAAGTAAGCACTCGCTGCCTGTACTATTTCTTCACCAAAGGCAAACGCTTATGTCAAAGAAAGAAAAAGATCGAAAAGCCGTAGTCACAAAATCGGCTTACAAACCTGATGTAGACATCGTGCGCCATGTCGCCAGCGAACTCTCGAACGGGCACAACGGACACATCGAACGGCTGCCGCGCAGCTTTTATGAAGAAGAGCTGGCACGGCTGCAATTTGAACTCGTGCGCTGGCAGTACTGGGCAAAAGAGACCGGGCAGCGCATCCTGCTGATCTTTGAGGGGCGCGATGCAGCGGGCAAAGGCGGCACGATCAAGCGTATCGTTGAGCCGCTCAACCCGCGCGGGGTGCGGCTGGTGGCGTTAAGCAAACCGAGCGACATCGAGCGCACACAGTGGTACTTCCAGCGCTACGTCTCACATTTGCCAGCGGCGGGCGAAATCGTCATCTTCGACCGCAGTTGGTACAACCGTGCGGGCGTGGAGCGGGTGATGGGCTTTTGCACAGACGATGAATACTGGGAGTTTATGCATTCCTGCCCGGAGTTTGAACGGATGCTGGTACGTGGTGGCATCCACCTCGTCAAGTACTGGCTGTCGGTCAGCGATGATGAGCAGGAACGTCGCTTTCAGGACCGGGCGGGCAACCCGGCGAAAGCGTGGAAGCTCAGCCCGATGGACTTGCTCTCGCGCGAGAAGTGGGTGGAGTATTCCAAAGCGAAGGATACGATGCTGGAATACACCGACATCGCCGAAGCGCACTGGTATCAGATCGACGCCGACGACAAGCGCCGCGCGCATTTGAACTGCATTCGCCACCTGCTGAGCCTGTTCCCGGATTACATAAACGCGATGCCCGCGCCGATCAAGCTGAAGAAGCGCCCGCCTGCCGATGCCAACTATCGTCGCCCGCCGCGCGAAGCACATCTGATTGTGACGGACGCCTACCGCGATGTGAAGGCGGACAAGGACAAACGCAAGCACAGCGAATGAGGATGGGTGTATGGTGATGCCCGGCTTTTCAGCAGCAGAGATCGCCTTATGGCGGCGCGGACCGATACCCAACCGCGTCGATCTGTGGCTGGAAATTCCCAATTACTATCAATCGTTTCACGAACAGTTTATTGGCACGCTGGTCGAACAGCTTGCGGATCCGCTGCTGGCGATGGGCTACGTGGCAGGGCGCGAGACCAGTCTGCAAGTGACCGAACGCCGCGAACCGGATTTGTATCTGTTGCAACGTCCCCTGCGCCCGTTCAAGCGTTGGGATTATGTGCTGGCAGCTCGTTCGCTGCTGGCTGAACCGGGCGTTGCCGCAATCGAAGAAGCGGAACTAAGCGCGCTGGCGATCAGTGACGGGCGCAGCGGCGATCTGGTGACGATTGTCGAGATCGTCTCACCCGGCAACAAAGATCGTGACACGTTGATCGTAGACTATCAGGAACGGCGGCAGCGGCTGTTTCTGGAGCGTGGGATCAACGTGGTTGAAATTGATTTAACACGCTCGGTCAAGCGGTTGACCAACAACCGCTATTCTGCGCAATCCCCCTATCACATCGCCGTCCATCTGCCGACGCAGCCGCCGCGCATCATCAGCATTGGGCTGGACACGCCGCTGCCGCGCATCGCCTTGCCGCTGCGCAGCGAAGCTATTGCGCTGGAGGTGAGCGCTGCCTATGCTCGCACCTACGAAAAGCTGCTGCTGGCATATCATATCGATTATGGCACGGGCTACCGCGAAGAACACCTGCCGTTTCCGTCGCTGTTGACGGATACGGAACGGGCGCGGGCGTTACAGGCGGTCGCCGAATGGAAAGCCGAATTGAAGCAGGTGCAGGACAGTTCCACTAGCTGTTAAGGTCTTTTCCCCACTGCCAGCCGCGCGTCAATCGTATCTGTTCGGGCTGCCGCCAACGCGCAGCGATCTGCTGGCGTATCTGGAAGACCCGGCGGCGTTCGCGCGCGAGGGGTAAGGAGATTTTTGATCGAACCGCAAAGGCGCAAAGGACGCCAAGGGGGATAACTCAGGTTTCGCTGCCCGGTAATGAATTGCCAGGCTAAGCAACCCGTCCAATGAATGGACGCCACCAGGTAACACCTCCGCGCCTCGCCGCGTCTGAGAATCATGTCGTCTATCCACCCGATTGAGCCACCCATGTCCTTACCCCCCGACACCCACATCGCCTACGCGCGGCTGCAAGTGCGCGACCTTGACCGCGCGCTGGCGTTCTACCGCGATGCGCTCGGACTGCGCGTGATCGACCAGACGGCGGACTCAGCACGGCTGTCCGCGACGGGCAGCACGCCGTTCCTGATCGAACTGATCGCCGTGCCGAACGCCATCGCCAAGCCACCGCGCAGCAGCGGTCTGTACCACGTCGCCATCCGCCTGCCCGACCGTACGTCGCTGGCGCGCACGTTCTATCGGCTCGTCTCGCTCGGCGTGCCGTTTCAGGGCTTTGCCGATCATCAGG
>Ga0224723_1001952_pt1 | contig 11831 bp, 15 predicted proteins | sample Balambano_FR2_Me_FD_161647 | JGI IMG/M metagenome (GOLD analysis project Ga0224723, IMG submission 161647) | Freshwater sediment microbial communities from Lake Towuti, South Sulawesi, Indonesia - Balambano_FR2_MetaG | ecosystem: Environmental > Aquatic > Freshwater > Lake > Sediment | place...
TGACTTGACTCGGCCTCAGCACTCTCAAGGGCTGCCGCACTTTCTACCGCCTCTATCCTCAAATAGGCCAGTTGGCCATTGGCCAATTCGAGCCGCTTGTCGCCAAGTTTCCAAAAGGCCAGTCAGTCATTGGCCTTTTCACTCCCATCTCTCCGTCGGATCAATCGCCCTCGCAGGCCAGCGGCCAAAACACCCCGCCGCCCGCCATGCCAGCGACCGCCCTCCTCCGGCTCTCATGGACCCACTTCCTCGAGTTCATCCGACTTGACGATCCCTGGAAACGCCTCTTCTACGAGAATGAGTGCCTCGAGGGCGGCTGGACGGTGAGCGAACTCCAGCGCCAGATCGGTTCCCTCCTCTACGAACGCACCGGCCTCTCCACAGACAAAGAGGCCGTGCTCGCCCACGCTCACCAGCAAGCTGCTGAGACACCCCGCAGCATCGCCGAAATCATTCGTGACCCCTACGTGCTGGAATTCACCGGCCTGCCAGAGAGGCCGCTCTATTTGGAAAAGGATCTGGAAAAAGCCCTCCTTGATCACTTGCAGTCCTTCCTCTTGGAGCTTGGCACTGGCTTTTGCTTCGAGACCCGGCAAAAGCGCATCACCGTGGGCAATGAACACGACTATATCGACCTCGTCTTCTATCACCGTATCCTCCGTTGCCATCTGCTGATTGATCTCAAAATTCGCCCCTTCCAGCACGGCGATGCGGGCCAGATGAACTACTACCTGAACTATTGGAAGGATCAGGTCATGCAGCCTGGGGACGAGCCACCCGTTGGCCTCATCCTCTGCACCGACAAAAAGCAGGCACGTGTTGATTACGCCACCGCTGGCATGGACCAGCAGCTCTTCGTCTCCCGTTACCTCACCCGGTTGCCATCACCCGAAGCCCTTCAGCAGCTCATCGAGCGTGACACCGCCGTCTGGCAGCAAAACCACCCCCCCGAAAACTGACCGCCATGCACGACCATCTCGAACTCCCCGGCTGCCGCCACCACATCCTCGGCCACCACCGTAAGGCCATCTCTCCCGCTGTCGGCCTTGGTGCCTCGCAAAAAGGGGCCGAAAATCAGAAAGGCACAATCTGATGAGCAAATCCTCACTTCCCATTTGCACGGTGCGCGATCACCCCGTGGTTCTCGACAGCGACCTGGCCGCCATTTACGAAGTCGAGACGAAGTTTTCAACCAAGCCCTCAAACGAAACGTAAAGCGTTTTCCCAACGAATTCTCATTCCAACTCGATCCCAGCGAGTTCCAAACCTTGAGGTCACAAATTGTGACCTCAAAGTCTCGCGGCGGTCGCCAAAGCCTTCCCTGGGTCTTCACCGAACACGGCGCGCTCATGTCGGCCACTATCCTGAACTCCGACCGCGCCGTGGCCATGAGCGTTTATGTCATTCGCTCCTTCGTCGAAATGCGCGAACAACTCATGGCCAATACCGCGATCCTCAAACGACTCGCCGAAATCGACAAAAGCCTTCTCCAGCACGACCGCGCCCTGCGCGACATCTATCAAAAACTTTTGCCCTTGCTCCAGCCCCCACCCGACACGCCCAAACGGCGGATTGGTTTTCATCAGGAGGATCCATCCTCATGAGCACCCACGTCTCAAACCTTGCTAAAATCGGGAAAGGAGAGGATGCGAATGATTGATGAGCCACATCGAGACCATCCGCCAATGGAAGGCCCTGCCGCCGGAGCGCAAACTGCAACTCCGCTGGGAAGCCATTCCCCTGAATGTGGCCCGCAGCATGGCCTTCGAGGGGGAGCCGGTGAGCCTGGAGGCGATTCGCGCAATACACGCCCTGACCGAGCCACCCGCTTTGTTGAGACCACCTCCCGATCCCCGCGCAGAAACCGGTCTGCGCTGATTGTTTCTACTCTCCGGCGAACTTTCGCACGCTTGACAGTTCCTGCGCCAGATCGGCCTCGCGCCACGGCATCTCGACACCATGGGCGTGCAGCCAGCGCTCAAACTCCCAGCGTGTCATACCCGCCATGTCTGCCGCTTTGGCGATCCCGACGCTACCAACAGAGTAAAAATGCGCCGAGAGACGGGTGCGCAACTCCTTATCTGGTTGCTCACGCTCGTCCAGCAGTTCACGAAAATCGTCCGGCATTGTTACGGTCACTACTTTGTGTTCCCACATTTCGTCCCGTAATGCAATCGGCTTCAATGGGGCCGCATCCCCTGACGGCCATGGGATGCGGAAGGGTGTGTCGGCGCGGAAACCTGAGTCTTTCAGGCTTTGCTTCAACGGGGCCGCGTTGCCACGCGGACAGGGAGATGGACTTTGTTCATGGAGGCCATCGCTCCCCGAGCCGTGCGAGGAAGTCACTGATCAATGGGTCACCGAAACGAAGACCGCGACTTTTCATTTCCAAGATCACGGGGCCAAGATTGGGTATCAGTTTGCGCTCTTTGGCCAGCGCCAACAGACCAAGCGTTCCTATCGGAACCAACCCAAGTCGGTCCGCCTCCCGTCTCCCCAAAGATTCGTCAATTATCGGAGTCAGCTTCCTGCCCAAAGCCAAAGAGATGACTTCGCGCTCACCATCATCCAGTCGCGAATTGCCCACCAGAGCGATCCCGGCTTGGTGGATGTCGATTCGACTCAGCCAATCGCCAGCCAACGCTTCTTCTCGCGCCTCTTTCGCTTCGGTCCACCCACCACCTTGGAGGACCAGCTCGCGAAACACCGCCGACGGGATCCAAGCCTCGGAGATCAATTGTTTGAGTAGTTCCATCCTCCCCACGCTGGAGAACGCTACCAACGGGGAAGTGTCGAGCACGGCGGAAATGGAAGTAAGTCAAGAGTATGAATCCCCAACCCGCAGATCTACTTGCCAAGGCTCTCTGTATTCCCATCTCTGAGCGGCCATTTGCCTGGCAGCTCGCCTTGCTCGACCGATTTTTGAGCTCCAACGAAGAGCTTCCCCAGGGACTTGATATCCCCACTGGCCTTGGCAAAACCTCGGTCATGGCCATCTGGCTCGTCGCGAGGGCAATGGGCGGCGGGCATCTGCCACGGCGGCTAATCTACGTCGTGGATCGCCGGGTGGTGGTTGACCAGGCCACGAGCGTCGCAGAAGGGCTCCGCGATTTCATCGAGTCCACGCCCGGTGCAAAACAAGCGCTCGGACTTTCGAATCCACTCCCCATCTCCACGCTTCGCGGTCAGCATGTGGATAATCGCGAGTGGCTGGAAAACCCTGCCTTGCCAGCCATCATCATCGGCACGGTGGACATGATTGGTTCAAGGCTCCTCTTCGAAGGCTACGGTGTTAGCCGCAAAGTGCGCCCCTATCATGCGGGCTTGCTCGGAGCGGATGCGCTCATCGTCCTGGACGAAGCCCATCTGGTTCCGCCTTTCGAGAAGCTGCTGGAACGGCTGTCGGAGCAGGAAGGAGATTTGCAGGCAAAGCATCAGAGTGACCGAAACCTCATTCCCAGCATGAAGTTCCTTTCTTTGTCGGCCACAGGACGCAGTGACAAGCCCGCCTTCGGACTCACCGAAGAGGATTTGAAGTCCGGGACAACCACCCACACGCGCCTGTACGCGCCCAAGCATCTCGACTTCAAGTCCCTTGGCGAAGAAGACCTCGCCGAAGCTCTCGCTCTCCATGCCTGGGAACTGTCCAGCCAAGGCAAAGTAGCGGTAAAGATCATCTGCTTTTCTGACAAACGCGATGATGCTGAAAAGGCCAAAGCTGCCATCGAAAAGAAGGCCAAGGGAGACAAGAAGGAGGGCGTGGCTGCGACCCACATCGACACTCAACTCATCGTGGGAGGGCGTCGCGTTCACGAGAGGCAAGGCACCGCCCAATGGCTCGCAGATCACAAGTTTGTCGCGAGCGCCAAGGGGCGTCCCGAGCGTGCCACGTTCGTCTTTGCCACCTCTGCCGGTGAGGTGGGCATCGATCTCGATGCCGATCACATGGTGGGCGATCTGGTGGCCTGGGAACGTATGGTTCAGCGCTTTGGCCGGGTGAACAGGCGGGGGGAGGGCAACGCCAGTATCATCGTTGTCACGCTGCCCGATCCTAAACCAACCAAAGCCGAAGAGAATGCTTTGAAGAAGGCAGATGGCGAACGTGACAAAAAAGAGCAGAAAACCATTGCTGCTTACAAGCAGAAAATCGCCAAGGCCCGCGCTTTGATTTGCCCTTTTGATCTTCTGCCGCGCGCCGAGCAAGGCATCAACGTCTGTCCCGCAGCGCTGCGTGATCTCAAGCTCTCGACTCTTCCCAACCCGGACGATGAAGCGGATAATAAAATTCGCGGCGAAAAGAGGGCCGTTCTAGCAGCAGCCACGACAGAAGCACCGCTTCGCCCCGCCTTGTCCCGTCCCCTTGTCGATGCCTGGGCCATGACGTCTCTGCCGCAGCACACTGGCAGGCCCAAAGTGCAGCCTTGGCTGCGCGGATGGGTGGAGGATGAGCCGCAAACGACTGTGGTCTGGCGCTGCCACATGCCTTTTGATCGCAGCGGCAAGAACACCCCGGACAAAATCATCAGAGACTTCTTCGGTGCAGCGCCACCTCACACCAGCGAGGGACTGGAAACGGAGACCTCGCGCGTGCTCGCCTGGTTGAAGAAGCGCGCCGAAGCGATTCAAAAAAGCCGTTCAGAGGTCAAGAAAGCTTCTCCTGATTCAGCCCTGCCCTCACTGCGTCTCGATGAAAAGTTCGCCGTCGTGCTCGGCCAAGACGGCGAGCCTAGCGACTTTGTCAATGGGGTCGTGAGACAGCTGGGGACCGCGGCCGTCGTGCTCGGCCAAGACGGCGAGCCTAGCGACCCCGCGATGACGCTGGAATCACTGCTATCGAATTTGAGTGAGAAGAAATCCAGAGACCGCCTCGAGGGTCGACTGGCCGACGCCACCCTCATCGTGGACGCCCGTTTTGCCGGACTGAGCAAGGACGGGCTGCTCTCCGACACGGAAGAAGCCCCCAAGACTCTCGACGACGGCTCGGAATGGTTGGAAAGCATCCACGGGGAGCCAGCCATTCGCTTCCAGATTCTCGAGCGCATCACAGGGGAAACCGAAGCAAACCCCGAGACAGCCAAAGGCTGGCGTCACCGGTTGCGAGTGCCGGTCGAGACCTCCGTTGAGGGCGAAGTGCTGCGTTGGTTGGTTGTCGAGAAGTGGCGGAGCGACAGCACTACCTCCGATGACGGCAGCACTGGAAAGTGGCAAACACTGACTGACCATCAAAACGCTTCCGTTCAAAAGGTGCGCTCCATCGCCAGTCAGCTAGCCCTGCCAAAGGAGTTCATCCGAATGCTCGAAGTCTCAGCACGGCTGCATGACGAGGGCAAACGTGCAGAAAAGTGGCAAAAGGCATTCAAAGCAAAACCCATCGGCGGCCCTTACGCCAAGACTCCGGGACCGATCAACCAAGCCTTGCTGGACGGCTATCGTCATGAGTTCACCTCCTTGAAGCACCTCGCTGACGACGCGGAGTTCCAATCCTTGAGCGCGGATTTGCAAGACTTGGCCCTGCATCTCGTCGCGGCCCACCACGGCTTCGCACGTCCGCTCATCAGCACACAAGGCTGCTCAGACGCGCCACCTTCTCTTCTGGAGAGCCGGGCACGAGAAGTCGCGCTGCGCTTTGTGCGTCTGCAACGCCGCTGGGGACCGTGGGGCCTCGCCTGGTGGGAATCCATTCTTCGTGCCGCCGACCAGCAAGCCTCGCGGGAGCTGGACCTTTCCGCTAACTCCACTCCAACCACCACCGCTCATGGCTGAAGCCTCCATCCCTGTCGATCTCTTGAACCCCGGTCAGGTCTTCGCCTGCCTCGGTTTGTTGGAACTTGCCGACCAGTTTCTCGGCGAGGCGCAAGCCATGTTTGATTGCGGCGATGAGAGCGACATCCGCTTTCGGCTTTCTGCCCAGGGAAATGAATCTCCTATAGCTCTTGCCATCACATTCCTTCGTCAGGCTTCAGTGGCTTCGCACTCGCCATCGAAAGCCCACCTTTCAACCGATTCATGGAATGTAGAAACAGTGGCCCTTCATCTGGCTACGGACGGCTTCCCGTTTCCCGAACCCGACAGCCCGGCTACTTTGCCTGCCTCTCTCATCCATGGTGATCGCAGGTTTGATCTCATCCATTGGGGCGATGACATTCCAAGTTCTGGTCGCGACAACGTGAAGTTCTGGGCTGGCGCTGGCGGCTATCCCGGTGCGGCCCTTGCTCAGGATGCACTCGCCCTGATCCGAGCCATGCCTGAGGACGTGACTACCGATCCTCTGAACGCACCGGCGCGTCAGAGCAGCAGCTTCCGGTTCGACTGGCGGCGCGACTATGTGCCGCTCGATGTGGGCTTCTCGCTCAATGCACACTCCGGCGACAGGTTTGTCACCGTCGGCTATCCCATCGTCGAGATGCTGGCGGCGATAGGTCTAACCCACGCCAGGCCCAAGCGTCTGGAAAAGTTGTGCTACCGCTACGGCGTGATTGCCTCCAGTGATGGAGAGCAGTGGCTTGATCCCGTGTTTCACCGGGCTGCGCTTGGCACTGCCGATCTGCCATTCCCTCAGCGGACATTCCGCATGAACCTCGGCTGGCCCGGCAAAGAGAACCAAGCCCGATGCATCACCACCGTCGAAGGACTCACCTCATGAGTCACAATCATCGGCAACCCAAACTCAACTCACACCCAAGACCATGACTACACTGACCAAAGATATCCTCGAAACCTGGGCCAATGATCCAGCCGCTCCAGTCGCTCTTCATCTCAAGCAAAAGCTCACCTCGGTTGAGTGCATCACGCCAGAGGACAAGTGCATCATCTATCCACCCACCTATGCCGACATCGGTTACAACATTGATTCTGTGGACGGCAAGAAGGTCGCCCTGGTCGATAGCGTCGGCTCCCAGGCCAATCGCATGGAGCCGCTGTTCAAGTCCACGAGCGAAAAGCCCGAAGACTGGCTGGTGCCGCAGATACAGATTGCTCTGGGGAGTGAGAAAAAGAAAGGCAAAGCCAAGAAAGGAACTGATGCCGCTAGCACCGAGGCTGACGATGAGCCGACCAACATCACCACGTTGTCACTGCTCGATTTAGCTCATCGCGGCGCGGACGCCGTTGTGCATTCCTCGGGCAAACTTGCTGAACTGGTCCGCAAGGCGTTTGCCGCTCTTCGTGAAAAAGGCGACGCCTCAAAGTTGTGCGCCATCGCTCCGACTTCTCTGGTCTTCGGTGTTTGGGACTCGCGTGGCGCTTCTTCCGAAAAGCGCCCGCGTCTTGTCCGGTCCATCATCCGCGCCTGGGATGTGGAGGTTCTTCATGCCGCCGCGCAGTTCAACTCGGTCTGGAAAGAGCTGGATGACGAGGACAAAGACGAGCTGCAGAAAGAGTCTGCCAAGAAAGGCAAGCCCAAGCTCTCCGTGGTGGGGCTGGCAGATGCGCCCGCAGTCTTTCGGGACACCAAGGCGTCACAGTATTTTGAAGGCGCTCCCAATCCCGAGGCTCGGGTGCTCGGCGGCGTGCTGGTGAAAGGCGACATCGAACGCACGGTCACGGTGAACCTCGTTGCCCTGCGCGGCCTGCAAGCTGGCGATGGACCAGATGGCGAACAGACCAAGAAGATGAGAACCTACCTGCTCTCGCTCGCTTTGATCGCCGCTACTGGGGAGATGGATTTGTTCCTCCGCGAGGGCTGTCACCTTCGCTACAAAGCCGATGACCAATGGTTTTCCGTGCCGCGTCGTGGAGATACCGAAAGGATTGAGCTGGTCCCGAAGGTCTTCAAAGATGCCGCCGAGGAGGGGGCAAAGGCTTTCCGTCAACATTGGCCCGCTGAACTGAACTACACGTTCAATGTTACCGAGGCGAAAAAGCTGCTCTCGAAGAAAGAGGATGAGGAGACTGCTGGAGGCGAACAATCATGAGCATGATCCTGCTCATCACAGTCCGTTTCCATGAAGGTCGCTATCATGGCACGGGCGACTGGCCGCCGTGTCCCGCGAGGCTCTTCCAGGCTCTCGTTGCGGGTGCCGGGCTTCGTGGCCCGATCCTGGCTGCGCAGGTGGAGGCGCTGGAGTGGCTGGAGACTCTACAGCCACCACTCGTTGCCGCGCCTTTTGCAAAGAAGGGGCAGGGCGTTGGCAACTATGTTCCCAACAACGACTTGGACGCCGTTGGAGGTGATCCCCGGCGCATCGCTTCCATCCGTGCAAAAAAGGAGATTCGTCCTCAGTTGTTCACCACCGAATCACCTTTCCTCTATGCTTGGACGCTTCCAGATGATGCCACGCAGGAGCAGCACGTTGCCGCCCTCCACCAACTCGCCGAAAAACTCTACCAATTGGGACGCGGCGTCGATCTCGCCTGGGCATGGGCGGAACTAGTGGATGAGACCACGTTGAACCAGCGCCTCGAGGTGTTTGAAGGCACCATTCACATGCCCTCCATCGCAGGCACCGGCAGCACCTTATTCTGCCCGGTCAAAGGATCGTTCGCCAGCCTGGAGATTCGCTATCAGGCAAATCAAAGCCGCTTCGAGACTGTCGCCAAAGATCGCGGTGTGTCACAGAGCTTCCGCCGCCTGCCCAAGCCCAAGTTCCAGTCCATCGCTTACGACAGCCCTGCGGATCGGCGGCTCTTTGAACTGCGCAGCGTTGACGCTCCTGATGATTTCCACGTCTGGAATCTCGACAGAGCTTCCGTGCTCGTGGTGCAAATTCGCGATGCCGTGGTCGCAAAGCTACAGCAAGTCTTCCCTGAAAAGGCAGCGCTGATCGAGCACTGGCTCATCGGCCGAAACGCAGGCGGCAGCAATGGCGGCAACGTCAGCGAACGCATCCGGCTCATCCCCCTCCCTTCCATCGGCCATGCTCATGCCGATCAAAACATCCGCCGGCTGCTCGTCGAAGCACCTGCCCAGTGCCCCATCCGTGCCGACGACTTGTTCTGGGCGTTCAACGGTATCGAACTCGGCAACGGTGGCTGCGATGGAAGGCTGACTCAGGCCGCCGATAGTTCGTTTGCCCGGCACTTCGGCATCAATCGCGACACGAAAGCCACCGAGTGGAAAACTCTCACTCCTGTAGCCCTGCCTGAAACAGCCAAGCGCCGCCGCATTGAGCCGAGCCGACGCTTCCAGGAAGCGAAAGGTGCCGCCGAACGCGCCCGCGAGCAATTCCAGGCCCGCCTCGCCGTGCTCACGGCCCTCCGCCACGCCAAGATCAATGCCAGCGTGCAAGACATCATCGTCCAGCGAGAGCCGTTTCAGATCCACGGTGCCCGTGCCGAAGCATTTGCACCCGGCACACGCTTCACCAAAGAGCGCTTGTGGCACGTCGCGGTGGCCTTTGTAGAGCCGCCGCCGGGTCCGCTAGTTCTTGGCGATGGCAGGTTTCTTGGACTGGGGGTTTTTTTCCCTATGAGAGGATGTCGTCGAGAAGACCCGGAGTTCGCCAAGAACCCGCCGGAGGAGTAGCTCATCGAAGTGATTGGAGCATTAACGACATTTCCGATATCTGCGGGATGTATGAGAGTGGCATCGGCCCTGAAGTAATTCGATTTCGCCAATTTTCATGAAGCGTGCCTCCACCGCATTCCTCCAAGTCGCCATCGGCAGCCGGGTCGCGCCTACGCTCGACCATGTGGCGCTTCTTTCCAATTGGTTCCGTGGTCGAGCGATCCGCATCTTTCTCGAACGCGCATTTGGGCTGCCCAAAGGGGATTGGAAGGTTGCTGACGAGGCCCAGCGCGAGGCCGTCTCACTGCTTTCAGGCAAGCTGCCGCATGGCCATCCGATGACCGGCCATCACCACACCCATTATGGACTTTACCTTGATCCCGAATCTGGCAGGCCCTCTCGGCTGATGGCATGGCGGGAGACTCCATTCACCGAGATGGAACATGCGGCCCTGATGGAGGCGGCAGTGGAACCGTTCTCGCTGGGCTTCACGCAACCAAGAAGATCTCAGGACTCTCCAGGGGACCCATGGCTTGTGCACTGTGTTCCTTTGGACTCTGCGGTTCCGCCGCCGTCCGGCTTTGATTCAGCACAAAAGCATAGAGTCTGGCGAAGCATGACTCCCTACGTCCCGCCACGGCATGCTTTCGACAGTCGAGGCAAGCCAAAGAAGGGAGAGAGCCCTATGGAGCAGCTTGCTCGGGAAGCGGAACATCGGGGTTTTCACGTCGCCAGCGTGCGGCCATTGAACGCTCAGAATGGAGTGGCCTCCGAAGGTTCGCCTTCCGAATCCACTTGGGTCAAAGTCCACGGGCAAACGAAACAATCAAACGCGAGCAACCTGAGCAAACGAGGATACCGGTTTCAACTCACTTTCCCTGAACCCGTCTCCGGCCCCATCGCCCTCGGCCATTCCTCCCACTTCGGCCTCGGGCTGTTTGTCCCCGCTGATGCTCCATGAAACTCTCCAGCTTTGAGGCCATCATCGAGGCGCTGAATGGTGCGGGGGTTCGCTATCTCGTGGTCGGCGGTCTGGCCGTTAATGCCCATGGCTTCTTGCGAATGACCCTGGATGTCGACCTGGTCATTCGTCTCCAACGCGAAGACATTCTCGCCGCCTTCATGGCCCTTCAGGAGATCGGTTATCTCCCCTCCGTGCCTGTCTCGCCGGAGGAATTTGCCGACCCGGTCTTGCGCGAGCGGTTCCGTGCAGAGAAAAATATGTCGGTGCTCAAATTTTGGAGCGACAGCCATCGCGAAACCCCTCTGGATATCTTTGTTTATCATCCCTTCGATTTTGATGAGGAATACTCGCGAGCCATGACCAGACCCTTGAATGATGACATCCTGGCCAGCTTTGTCTCCATCCCGGCACTCATCGCCATGAAGCGCGTGGCGGGGAGAGATCAAGACCTGATCGATATTGCCAAGCTCGAGCGGATCGCCGAACTTCAATCGCATGGCCGTCAAAACCAATGACCCCGCAGGCATGGGTTGGGCGCAATGCACCGGCGAAGGCTCTGAAACCGCACAGTTGCGGGTCTGGATGAAACTCAGCCTTCGGGAGAAACTCCTCGCCGTCGAAAGCATGGCGGACCTCTCCCGCCGCATGATGGAGCTGTGCCAGCGCGATGGGCGCCCCTATTTTGATCCCCAAACCGGAGATGTCGTCACAACGCCGTTTCCACCGAAACCCACGCCGTCCACGGCGACTACGAGCGTCGCATCGGCTTGTTTTTCAGGATCGAATTCGACCATCCCGTAGGCATCCCACGCCCCTCGGCCACTCCTCCTACTTCGGCCTCGGATTTGTCGGCATCTGCCCTATCTTGAAGTCGCATGAACGAGACTGATGACATCTCTGCCGGCGTGGCGCGGGCGCTGGAGCGGACGAGCCTTCCGAGTCCGGTTATCGGCGGCCATGTGGTAAATGCCTATGGCTATTTTTACACGACGGTGGATTTGGATTTCATGGCGTGTATCGAAGATCTGCCCGCCTGGCGGGAAATTTTCGAAGCTTTGGGGTATCAAAGAATCGGGCAGTTCCAACCGATGCCGCGACCGTGAAGCGCGTGGATTTCGATGAAATCGAGGCACTCTTCCACAGTGCTGGTTTCCGCGCGGGGCAAACTGCGGAGGGAGGCAAGCCTGCGTACACGGCGCGCCAGATTGCCAGTCGCCAGGGCGGCGGCCCTCGCTGCGCAAGCCAAAGCGCCGGCATCGCCCCCTCCCGGCCTCCGGGGATTCCAATATACCAAACTTCCCGTTTGCTAATCCCTAAAACTTAGCTAGCGAGCGCTCGGAGGTTCTTTCCATGCGCCATAGCAAACGCCCGGGCCCAAACAAGGCGCGCCGCCGCTCCGCAGACGGCGGCGCGCCTTGTTTG
>Ga0224723_1001953_pt1 | contig 11830 bp, 9 predicted proteins | sample Balambano_FR2_Me_FD_161647 | JGI IMG/M metagenome (GOLD analysis project Ga0224723, IMG submission 161647) | Freshwater sediment microbial communities from Lake Towuti, South Sulawesi, Indonesia - Balambano_FR2_MetaG | ecosystem: Environmental > Aquatic > Freshwater > Lake > Sediment | place...
GGTGACTCCGAGACCTGCCAAAACCACGATTGCGGCGCTTGCAACCGGCAGGGCGCGCAGCAGTAGTCCGTTGGTCGGCATGCGCTCGAAGAAGCCACGCGCATACACCAGCAGCAGGCCAATCGCGGTCAGAACGGCCGCAAGCCCAAGGCTGAATGCGACGATCAGCAGCATGCCGAAGCCAACCCGGCCGATCGCGATTGCGCCAAGCAGCACAACCAGCGCCGATGGACATGGCAGAAGCCCGCCCGAGATACCGAGCGCCAGCAGCCCGCGCCAGGACACACGATTGTGGATTGTCGATTTTGGATTTTGGATTGTGCCGGCAAGGGCGTCGGCAAGCGCGGTGTCGTGGTCGTGGGTGTGACCGCCAGGGCCGTGATGATGGTCATGGTCGTGCCCGTGACCCTGGCTGTGACCACGATGCACGGTTCTTCCCACGAGCGCGGCGAAGCGGCTCCGCAGCAGTCCCACACCAAGCGCCACCACCAATGCACCACTCACGAGTTCGAGCCAGGGGTAGATCTGCTCGGGCAGCACATAGCGTGAAAGCAGCAGTGTTGCGAATCCCAGAATGAACACACCCGCCGTGTGTGTCACGGTTGTGACGAGGCCAAGCACAACAGCGTGCAACGCAGTGCCGCGCGCGCCAACCAGATACGCGGCAACGATCGTTTTGCCATGGCCGGGAGTAAGCGCGTGCCCGGCGCCGAGCATGAGCGCCAACAAGAGTGCGGTCGCCATTGTCATCGGCGTCAACTCGCGGGGCGAGACCAGCGCGCTGAGCGTGTCTGAGGCGACCGCCGGAACGTGCTCGGCGATCCCAGACGCGAGTGCGCTCCCACCACCAGGAGTGACCGTGAATGTCGCCGTGCGAACATCCAACGGTGTCGTGAGCGTCTCTTGCGGATAGGCAGTGAGCTCGGAACTCTGATCGTCGGCCGGGGCACTCGATTCGCGGAGTGCAGCGCCATCGCCAGCACGCACCACGATCTCGCGCCAGCCGAGGCGCTCGTCGTAGTTCGAGACCTGGTAGGAAACCGTGTAGCCATCGGCAGAAACAGGCGCTTCGAAATCGATCGTGATCCGCAGCGTGTTCAAGCCGCCCTGGCCAGGTGGAAAGGCAATCCTCCGATCGACTTCGTGCAATGCCACCGGCGTCCCGTTCACGTCGAGCCGCAGACCAGCAGCCAGCGATGGCGCACGATCGGCCAGGTAGCGTTGAGCTTCGGCGTCGCTCACAGCACCATCTCCATCGGCATCGATCTGCGCGCGTTCCTGGAAAGCCGGGATCTCGGCCATGTCTACGATGTAGCGCACGCGAACCAGATCACGGCCGGCTTCCACACGGCTGTACTGATTGACGGTAAAGTTGCCGAGCGGGTGGGCGGCAGCCGTCCCACCGAACGTCAGCGCCAGAACAAGCGCAGCAAGTGTTGCAAGAAGTCTTCGCCGCATCACATACTCCTTTCGCCAACCAGCCAGCCGCGCAGGCGGGTGGTGAACGCGCCGATCTGCCGCTCGAACACCATTGCTCGCTTGACGTCCGAAGGGAGATGCTCCCACCAGTAATGGGTGGTCTTGGCCACCGCTGTGATCACATTCTTGATCTCGCCCTTGAGTGTGAACGATGCTGCCGTGGGCACAAAGAGCCGGTCGCCTTCGTAGCGCGCAACCACGTTTTCGAGCTCGATCGCCTCGGCCAGCCAGCGCGCCATTTCGGGCGAGTGGCAGCGCACGGCAATCCAGCCCGGCTCGGCGGCCACAGCCGGCAGACCACTGACTGCCGCGATCCCACGCACGATCTCCTGCACCACCTGCTGATAGGCGGCAGAACCAATATCGTGCTCGGCACCCGATGCCAGCAGGGTTGCGCGGTGGGGCGGGCCGCCGTCGCGCGCCAGCACACAGAACGAGTCCCACATATTGCCCCAATCGACGTTGCCGTCCGGCGTGTAGCGCATTGGGGCCGATGGCATCGGTGCGCGGGGATCGGTGATGGTGGTCATTGTGTACTCCGTACAGGGTTGGGTAAAGGATTTTCGTGGAGGGCGCAGCCCTCCACACCTCCCACGTCACCGTAGCGCTTCTGCCGCGCGCGGGGCGTAGAGTGGCGAGAAGCGCGGGTTGTGCGAAAGGGATTGTTCCAGGTACGTGGTGGCGGCTGCGGCGTCGCCCTCGGCTCTGGCGATCATGCCGGCGTGGTAGAACACCATGGCATCCCGGGTGCCGAGCCGCACGGCTTCCTCGGCGTAACGACGCGCTTCGGCATGCTGGCCGTTCTTGTGCAGCGCCCAGGCGAGTGTGTCGGCGGCCTTGACGCTCGGGCGGCGCTCGTAGGCGGCGCGCGCCAGGTTCAGGGCGGTTTGGGCGTCGCCGTGGTCGGCTTCGAACAACGCCAGTTCGAGGTCGGTGTCGACGCCACCCTGCGACTGGAGCTGCTGCATCGCGCGCACCAGGGCGTATTGATCCTGCGCCTCTTTCGTCCGCCCGGCGCCTTCGAGCAGTTCACCGAGCCCGATCACGAACTCGGGCAGCGGCACGCGCTCGATCGCCTGGCGATAGAACCCGGCGGCCTCGTCCACCTGGCCCTCGGCGGCGCGAACACGGGCCATGCCGGCCAGGGCGTGCGGGTAACCCGGCAATTGGTCGAGCGAACGGCGGTACTGCTCCTCGGCGGCGGGCAGGTCGCCCTGGGCGAAGCGCAGATTGCCGAGCTGGACGCGGCTCCACTCGATGTTCTCGACCGACGGGCCGCCGGCCGAGATCGCGAGTTCGAGCGCCTCGGCGGCGCCTTCGAGGTCGCCATACAGTTCGCGCGCATATGCCACACGGCTGTACGAGCCGAGATCGGGCCGCAGATCGACCATGGTCTGGATCGTGTCGATCGACGCGTCATACATACCGAGTTCGAGCTGGGCATCGGCGATCACACCATAGATCCGGGCGGTCGTCGGGCTGATCGCCCGTGCGCGCTCGCCGAATTCCAGCGCGCTGCGGAAATCGTGGCGGGCCAGTGCGAGCGTGCCCTTGCCAACCAGCGTGTCGATATGGTCTGGGTTGATGCGAAGCGCCTGGTCGAACACCGCTTCGGCCTTGCCGTAATACGACGGGTCGCCGGTCTCGCGCGCTTTCTGCAAGTAGGCCATGCCGAGGATAGCGCGTGCATCGGCGTTACGCGGCTGGGCGCGAACGATCTCCTGATAATCCCAAATAATGCGGTCGGTCAGCGTCGTCGGGCGCTGGGCAGCCGGCCCAAGCGATACAGGGGCAGTGGGGCGCGTCCCCTGGAGCCCGAGACCAAGTACCGCGGCGAGCGCCAACAGAGCCAGAGCGAGTGATGGAACAAAGAAACGGTGTCGTGCCAGAGTCATCGTGAATGCTCCACGTCTGGGGCAGAGGGCGCAGAGCCGGTCAACCCCGGCCTGCGCTCTGCGCCCTCTGCAACAGAAACTCTTACGGGTAGGTGAAGTAGCCCGCGTCCGGCCTGGCCACATACGGGAACTCGGTCAGGAAGGGTTCGTCGTTCTTCTGCACGCCGTCGCTCACCAAGTTGTTCGGGCTGTTGTTGGGCAGGCCGAACAGCTTGTTGAGCGTGGTGCCATAGCCATCGGCCACGGCACGCAGCTCGATGTCGGTCACATCGTCCTCGAGCCGGCGGCCGTTCGGGAAGCCGGCCAGATCAGGCGTGTCGTTATCGTCGATCGTGATCACCGTCAGCGGGTCGCCCTTGCCCACCGGCGCCGTGGGGGCAATACCAACGTTCAGGCGCAGCAGGTCGGCCTTGACGTTGCCGGAGAAGTTCAGGCCCGGCACGCCAGTGAGCAGGATCAGGCTCAGGTCGGTGCGGCCGGTGGTGCGCGCGTCGGGCAACGCCGGGTAGAGCAGATTGATGATCCCGGCCAGCTCAGGGTTCAGGTAGTACTTCTCGAACTGCTCGTCCTTGTGAGGCGGCTGCGAGTTCCAGTAGTCCTTCTGCCCCACCGGGATGATCACCTCGTTGATCAGCGGGTTGCCAAGGCGCGAGACCTGGCGCCAGCCGCCCCCGTAGGACTCGCGGCCCTGCTGATCCAGTACGCGGATCGACTGTCGGCGGGCGCTGGCGTAGAAGCCGAGCACCGCGTTGGGGTCGTCGGCGCCGGTCGGAAGGTCGCCGTCGTCCGTCAGCCGGGTGATCGGGATCTGGATGATGATCGAGTGGACGTTGTAGTTGCCTACGCCGTCCACGCCCTCTTCCGCCTGGAACGGAATGAGGTGGAAGTTGTTGAACGGCCGCAGGCCGCCGAGGTCGAATACCGAGCCGAGATCCACGAAGAACGGGTCGTCGCGCTGGCCGGCAAAGACCGTGATGCCATTGTCGAGGGCAGTCACGGCGGTGTTGGCCACTTTCTCGTAGTCGGGCGTCGAGCGCGGGCCGATATTGTTCGGCGGCACAGGGACGTCGCGAGCTAGCACGCGCTCGACACCCGACCGGATCTCGGTGAGCCGGTAGGTCTGGCGGATGTTGAAATCCGGGTCGTCGAGCGAGGTGATCGGGCCGGTGGCGTACAGGAAGGTGTTCGGGTTCTGGATCTTCGTATCGAACTCGAAGCGATAGGTGATGTCTGGCCGCGAGTTGCCGTCGTTGTCGACGTAGATCTCGTAGCGGGCGTGTTCGTCGAAGTTATAGAAGTTCGGCCCGCCGGCCGGGTTCTGGAACGGGATGTAGTTGGCGACGATCGTGACGGTGTCGGGCTTGTCGGGGCTGACGAAGGCGTACAGGTCGGTGTTGTCTACCGTCGGATCCATGCTGATGAGTGGCGCTTCGCGGTGGCTGGAGGCCTGGCTGGCCTGTGGGATGGCGGCGAGCGAAAGGGCCAGCAGGCCGGCCGCCGCAGCGCCACCGATGAGATTCTTGAGTCGCATTGGTATGAGTTCTCCTTGTAAACTACAGATACTGTCGGCCAGGAGTGGGCGTGTGTGTCAATCGGCCTCCTTTCACACGGTGCCACGAACCACTGCAGTGCAATGCAGCGGCCAGCCAGGGCAGTGCAGCCCTTGCTCGGCACGGGATATCGTCGGTCAGCGGGTGAATGGTGCGCCGTCAGGAGGAGGATGGGAGAAGACCGGCGCGCGTCTGAGCGTTGTTGTTCGTGTTCGCTCTACTCAACCATTCGCAGGAAGTGTGGCGCAGGGATGCACGCACGGGGCAGAGGATAGATGAGAGAATTTTGACGCCTTGGGCAACCAAAGAGGCCGGGGACGTAGGAGCACAGCGCGCTGCGCCCCTACGCCCCCGGCCTCGATCGTGTCAGCGCTCGGCGAAGCGGCCGGAAACGCTGAGCCGCTCGCCGGATGCGGCACGACGCCGTAGATCGTCCAGCAGAGCGTTGATCTTCTCGGCGGTGTCGAGTTTGCGGCAGTATTCGAGGTTGGCCTGCAACATGGGGGCATTGTTGCAATCCGCCAGACACTTCACGCGCTGAAGAGTGAACATACCGTCGGCTGTGGTCTGGTCTACGCCGATACCAAGCGTTTGCTCCAGACTCGCCACGAGTTCTTCGGCGCCGGTGAAGCAGCACGGCACGTCGTCGCAGACTTGCAATACCCACTTGCCAACCGGCTGCTCGTACAGCAACGAGTAAAAGCCGGCCACCTCGAATACATCGGTTGGCGGAACATCGAGGATTGCGGCCACCTCGCGCACGGCCGGCTCGGTCAGGTAGCCGTACTCGTCCTGCGCGATGTAGAGCAGGGGCAGGACGGCACTGCGCCGCTGCGGGTAGCGGGCGAGGATGGTTTCGATCTCTTGGCTGTGCTTGTCGCGGAGAGACATATTGTTCCCTACATAGATTCTGTTGGAAGATTTTTTGGAGGGGCTGCGCTCCTCCAAGCCTCCCGCTTTCGGCTGCGCCGCTCCGAACCCCTCGCGCTATCGATCCACTTCGCCGAGCACCGGATCCATGGAGGCGGTAAGGGCCACCAAGTCGGCCATGAGGCGCCCCTTGGCCATATAGGCCAGCGACTGCAGATTCACGAACGACGGCGCGCGGAAGTGAACACGGTACGGCTTCGGGCTGCCGTCGCTCACCACATACGTCGCAAGTTCGCCGCGTGGCGACTCGACGGCGGCCAACGCATCGCCACGCGGCGGCTTGAAGCCTTCGGTCCACAGCTTGAAGTGGTGGATGAGCGACTCCATACTCTCGGTAATTTCTGTTTTGGGCGGCGGCGAGATCTTGCGGTCGGCGGTGGTATAGGGGCCAGGGCCGATGTCGACCAGCCGCTTGAGCGCCTGCTCGCAGATCCGCACACTCTGGCGCATCTCGGCCACACGCACCAGGTAGCGATCGTACGTGTCGCCGTGCTTGGCGATCGGGACGTCGAAGTCATAGGTGTCGTAGCCGCAGTACGGCATATCCTTCCGCAGATCCCAGGCAATACCGGCAGCACGCAGCCCGGGGCCGGTGAGGCCATAGCTGATCGCGGCCTCGGCATCGATCACGCCGACCCCCTGGGTGCGTTCGAGCCACAGGGCGTTGCCGGTGAGCAATGCCTCGTACTCGTCGATGCGGGCGGGCATGATCCGCAGGAACTCGGCCACGGTGGGCACGAAGTCCTGCGGCACATCATAGGCCAGCCCGCCAACGCGGAAATAGCTGGTCATCATGCGCGCGCCGGACACCAGTTCGAAGATGTCGAGGATCTGCTCGCGCTCACGCATGCCGTACAGGAACACACTCATTGCCGCCAGGTCGAGCGCGTGCGTACCGAGCCACACCAGGTGCGAAGAAACGCGCTGCAACTCGGTCATGAGCACGCGCACAGTGGTGGCGCGCTCAGGAATCTCGCAGCCAAGCAGCTTTTCCACCGCCATCACATAACTCAAGTTATTGGAAAGCGGCGCCAGATAGTCGGTGCGGTCGGTCAGCACCACTGCTTTCTGGTACTGCTTGCTCTCCATGCTCTTTTCGATACCGGTATGGAGGAAGCCGATGTCCGGGGCGACATTGACCACGGTTTCGCCATCGAGCTCCACCACCAGGCGCAACACGCCGTGGGTGCTGGGGTGATGCGGCCCCATGTTCAGCACCATCGTGTCGTCCTTGCCTTCGAGCGCCGGCTTGGTGATCTCCTGCGGCGAGGGCACGGGAAAACGTGTGCGCGCATCATCGGAGGCGGCAGCTGGCGCTTGGATGGTTGGTGGCAGTTCGAGCGTGGTCATTGCAAACTTTCTAGAGGCTAGAGACTAGCGGCTAGAGGCTAGGGAAGCTGCGTTGCTAGTGGTCAGCCACACCGATTGTGATGAGTGCGGACGAGAGGGGCGTGGGGAGGGCCAGGCCCTCCCCACAAACCCCACCCCTCAGAACCACTGTGGTGAACCACTAGCCTCTAGCTTCCCGTCTCTAGCCTCTCCACTCATTCGTCCGCGAACGGCTTGCGCGCGTAGATCTGCTGCTCATTAAAGGTGAAGGCCACTTCTTCGGCACCGAGCGGCACGTCTTTCCGCAATGGGAAGCCTTCCCAATCGTCCGGCATGAGGATTCGCGAAAGGCTCGGGTGGCCGGTGAAGACGATGCCGAACATGTCGTACGTTTCGCGCTCTTGCCAGTTGGCGGTAGACCACAGCGGCGTGAGCGAGGGCAGCGTAGGGCCGTTTTCCGGCAGGCCGACTTTGAGGCAGACGCGGTGGCGGTTGGCGTGCGAGAGCAGGTGATAGACCACCTCGAAGCGCGGTGTACGGCCAAGATAATCGACGCCACACAGATTTTCGAGGAAGTTATAGCGCAGTTGTGGGTCATCACGCAGAAAACGAACGACATCGAGCAGCGCCTCGCGCTTCACCACGATGCTCAACTCGCCACGCTGCTCGTGCGAACCGGCAAGGGCATTTGGCAGGGCGGATTGGAGCCGATCGAGAACGGTGGTATTGTCCATACAACTCTTTCCAGGTAAGGATGGTTGTAGGGGCCGAGCGCGCTCGACCCCTACAACCATCCCGTCAAGCGTGGATCGGCTCGCGCAACTCGCCGTTGAGGCGCATGCGCTTGACCTTCTCGTGCAGCTGAACGATGCCGTCGATCAAGGCCTCGGGGCGCGGCGGGCAACCAGCCACATACACGTCCACCGGCACGATCTCGTCCACACCCTGCACCACCGCGTAGTTGTTGAACACCCCGCCGCACGAGGCGCAATCACCCATTGCGATCACCCACTTTGGGTCGCTCATCTGGTCGTACAGGCGGCGCACCACCGGAGCCATCTTGCGCGACACACGCCCGGCGACGATCATCAGATCGGCCTGGCGTGGCGAAGCGCGGTTGATCTCCATGCCGAAGCGCGATAGGTCATAGTTGGCGCCCTGCGCGCCCATCATCTCGATCGCGCAGCAGGCCAGCCCGAACAGCAGCGGCCACATGGCGTTGGAGCGGCTCCAGTTGACCACCGATTCGAGCGATGTGGTGACGATGCCGAGATCGCCGGCTTTTTCTTCTATTCCCACTCCAGCGCTCCTCGTTTCACCATATAAAAATACCCAACCAGCAAGATTAGCATGAACAGGCCCATCTCTACCAGACCGAACAATCCAAGTGGCCGGAACACCAGGGCGTACGGGAAGAAGAAGATCACCTCGATGTCGAACAAGATGAAGATCATCGCCACCAGATTGAATTTGACCGGGAAGCGCCGTTGGGCCGGGCCGATCGGCTCCATGCCGGATTCGTACGGCATGAGCTTGCGACGCGTGGGGCGTTGCGGGCCGAGGAAGCGCGACAGCACAATCACGAATACGGCGATAAATACCGCCACCAGGAACATCACCAGGATCGGCAGATAATCGGCGAGCATCGGGCGCGCTCCTCATGAGGAGGCTTGGAGAAACGGTGTTCTCCAAGGAAGAATCGTTCTTCGAGGGCGGAATACCCCAGAACCTACGCTATCGGCAGTGGCATTATAGCCGTATTTGGGTTTGTGTCAACAAGAACAAAGTCGCACGCAGACCGTCTCAGCGCCCAACAAAGCTGAGAAACAGCGAGTGCTCGGGGGGTGTCTGAGGTTCATCGCTCGGGATGGGGCGTGGCGCAGCAAATGGCGAGGTATTGCCGGCGGGGTCCGTGGTTGTGGCAGTGATGTTCGGCTCGTCGATCGCGGCGCGTTCGAATGTCAACGCAAAGCGCCCTTCGGCATCGGCAGCGACGGTGGTGACGTAATCGCTGCCCTCATCACCGGGATCGGCAAAGATTTCAATCGTACACAGGCTACACGCCTGACCGCTGATCGTTTCCGTAGTCACTTCCAGCACTGGTGGAGCGATGCCCTGGTTACCGCCGGCTTCGAGCTTGATACCGGCCTGGGCATTCTCGCTGATGCTGTTGAGCTGGATGCGGTTACTGGAGCCGCCCGAGATGCGAATACCGACCTCTTGATTATCGCGCACCACATTGGTGCTGATCACCGTGCGCGAGGCGTTGTCCACCACGATGCCGCCTTGGATATTGCAGTTGGTGCTCGAGGACGTGCGGCCACCGTTCTCATACACCTCGTTGCTCGTGACGGTGGAATTCGAGCCGGCCACACAAATCCCGGAATGGTCGTTGTGATGCAGGACGTTGCGGAACACAGCGGTACCGCCGCCATTCACCACCACGCCGGAAAGCTGGTTGTTGGCGATCAGATTTCCCGGCCCGATCACATTCGCTTCGCCGTCCACGTCCACGCCATTCCACTGATTGCCAAGCGGCGTCACGCGGTCTGCGCCAACGCCGATCAGATTGCCGGCCACTTGATTGGCGCGCGAACTGATGCGGATGCCGCCACGTCCATTGTAGGCGATCACATTGCCGGCGTTGGCCACCGCCTCGCCAACGAAATTACCGGCGGCAGTGCTGGTGATCGAAACGCCGTAGCGGCGATTGCCGCTCTGCACCAGGCCGCTGCGATCCACGCCGATATAGTTACCAAGCACACGGTTGCCACGCGTTCCGGCACCGTCGATATACACGCCATCGCCGTACACTGTGCCGCTGACACCGTTGTTGGCAATCACATTTCGTTCTGCTGCCGTGGTGCCGCCGACGGTGTTCTCGTATGCGCCGCGTATGATGAACACACCACCATCACGATTGCCGAGGCTTTCATCGTTTGGGGTAACGCGCGTCGTGCCGTCGGCGGCAAGACCAAGGATGTTGCCTGCCAGTGTATTTCCATACGCGCCATCGGCAAACTGGACACCGATTGCATTGGCAGAGATCACATTGCCGGCACCCGGCAGGCCGATGCTGTTCTGGTTGGCACCCTCGATGATACCGATACCGCGGTTGTTGCCAAGCGGCGTCTCGCCATTGTGGCCGACTCCGATCCAGTTTCCGGATACGGTGTTACCGATTGTGGCAGCGCCGGACACCAAGATCCCGTAGGATCTGTTGCCCGAGATGATGTTGCGCTCCTGCGGCGAGGCACCGCCGATCTGATTATCGCTCGCGTCACGGATCTCGACACCGTGCGTATTTTGCTCGACGACATCGGCATCAGGCAGGATGCCGATCAGGTTGCCGAGCACATGGTTATCTCGCGCCTCATCACCACTGATCAACACCCCAGCATCGAGGAAATTCACCAATGCCAGCCGCCGGATGACGTTGTTGGCTGATGTGATCGTGATGCCGTTGCTCAACCCGTCGGCCTCGTACACATCATAGCCGTCGAGGATGACCGATGGGCGTGTGCTCGAATGATCCTGGGTGCTTGCATCGAGCGTGAGGTTGCCACGGCTGAGCGCCGGCAGAGGAGTGGCCAGTGTGATCAACCACACCTGGCGCGCCGCATTGTAGCCCGCATCAGCGGCGGGAATATCGAAATCGATCAGCAGTTCGTTTGGATTACCGGCACCATTTGCGGCTGTCAGCGCTTCTCGGAGCGAGATCGCACCATCCGCGCCCTCGTCGCCCGCAAGCGCAGCAAACGACGTAGTGTTGCCGTCGACAGTATCGGCGGTGGTGGTGACAGTAACCGTGCTGACGGCGGCCGAGGAGTGGCGGGGGTCAAAAAAGAAACCCGCAAGCAGGAGCAAGGCGAGCAGCAGTGCAATTCTGTTCTTCCCGCGTTTGCGCTGCTGCGCGGGCATCGCGTTCTCCTGCACTCAGGTGCGGTGGCGTGCCGAGGTACACACCAGGCCAAGCTCAACAACGGCAACAGCGCCGACGCAACGCGACGACGCGGCGACCCGTATGCAAGAAGCTTGTCGCCCCACGGATTATACGTCAAGCGATCGGTCACATCAAGTTAAAGTTCCGTATCAACGATAGTGTGTAGTGCGGTATTGGTGCGAGCTGCGCTCGCACCAATACCGCAGTTTTGGGCGGTTTTGGAATGTGGGAGGCTCCACCTCTCATGCCCTCCGCCAAGGCAGGGGCCTGGGGACGCAGTCCCAAGAAGAACTCTCCGCCAGAGCAGGGGCCTGGGGACGCAGTCCCAAGAAGAACTCTCCGCCAGAGCAGGGGCCTGGGGACGCAGTCCCAAGAAGAACTCTCCGCCAGAGCAGGGGCCTGGGGACGCAGTCCCCGAGAAGAAACCCTTCTTCCTTCATCAATCCAATCGGATTGCCGTATAATGGCGCGCACGATTGCGGCGGCATGCCAGAATAAAGGAGCTGCATATGACTGCGACGCGCTCGCGGGCGCCTGAGGGCGACTCGATTACGGTTAAAAACGGGCGTCTCGACGTGCCCGACCACCCGATCGTACCGTTTGTGGAGGGCGACGGCACCGGCCCGGATATCTGGCGCGCCAGTGTGCGGGTGTTCGACGCGGCGGTAGAGCGCGTCTATGACGGCAAGCGCCGGATCATGTGG
>Ga0224723_1001954_pt1 | contig 11823 bp, 8 predicted proteins | sample Balambano_FR2_Me_FD_161647 | JGI IMG/M metagenome (GOLD analysis project Ga0224723, IMG submission 161647) | Freshwater sediment microbial communities from Lake Towuti, South Sulawesi, Indonesia - Balambano_FR2_MetaG | ecosystem: Environmental > Aquatic > Freshwater > Lake > Sediment | place...
GCAGGCCGCGATCACGGAACTGCTCGGCCAGGCTGCGCAGCTGATCCAGTTCGCCTGCACCGCGCGCCGCCAGCAGGCCCAGCGGCACCAGGGTGAGCAGCGCGGTGCCGAGCGTCAGCAGCAGGGCGGCGCGGGTGCGGCCGATGTGCGAAGCGAGGAACCCGAACGGTCGCCACAGGGCGGCGGCGAAGATCAGCGCCCACAGCGTGGCCGACAGGAACGGGCGCATCACCAGGAAGCAGCCGGCGGCGATCACCGCAAGCCCGGCCAGCGCCACCGTCTGCTCCAGCCGCAGTCCCCGATCGGCCATCAAGTTTCTCCTGCCTGGCGCCGCGGCGGCGCGCAATCGTTGTCAATTTTCCGGCCAGCGGGCAACGCGCCTGGCGCCCGCGATCTTTCCGCTTTGTCGCGGCGCGTGGCCACGGCTAGCATCGTGCCGACCGCAGGCGGCCGCAATGATCGCGGCGATCGGGAGGGCCAGGCTGATGTTGCGGATCGCGTGCGCCGCGCTGATCGTGCCTTTGCTTGCGGTACCCGCCTGGGCCGAGGACGCGGTGGACCGCATCGCCCGCACCGGCGAGGTGCGGCTGGCGCTGCGCGGCGATGCGCCGCCGTTCAGCTCGGTGATGCCATCGGGCGAGGTGCAGGGATACTCGGTCGATCTGTGCCAGGCGGTGGTCGCCGAACTGGCGATCGCGCTGAACCGCGCGGTGACGCCCAAGGTGGTGCCCGTCACGGGGGCCAACCGGCTTGACACCATCGCCAACGGCGAGGCGGACCTGCTGTGCGAGGCCACGACCTACACCCTGTCGCGGCGCGAGCGGATGGAGTTCAGCCTGATCACCTTCGTCACCGGCGTGGTGCTGGCGGTCAGGCGCGATTCGCCGCTGGCGCTGGGGTTCGAGCACGAATTGCCGCGTCGCGTGGGCGTGCTGCGCGGCTCGACGGCCGAGGCGTCGCTGCGCGAGGGGCTGGCCGCCAACCCTGGTCGCAGCACGATGGTGCCGTTCGACAGCCACGAATCGGCGATCGATGCGATCCTTTCCAACACGATCGATGGCTATGCGGCCGACCGCGAGATCGTGCTGGCGCAGATGTTCGCACGTGGTGCCGGCGACCTGATCGCGATCAGCAACCAGGTGCTGTCCTATGAACCCTATGCGCTGGCGCTGCCGCCGGGCGAGCGGCGGCTGCGCCTGATCGCCGATCGCGCGCTCGCCTCGCTGTATCGCACCGGCGCGATCCGCGACATCCTGAACAAGTGGTTCGGCGAGCGCGCCTGGAACGACCCGACCGTGCGGCTGGTCTTCCGCCTGCAATCCATTCCGGAGTGAGCTGATGTCCGTTCTGCCCGATGCGAACGCGCTGCGCGCGCAGATTGCCGCGCGCGAGGCCGACAAGGCAGCGGCCGAGGCCAGGGAACGGATGGCAGCCGAATCGGCACACCAGAAATGGGTCGAGTCGCTACGCAATCCAACGATCGGGCCGGATGCCGAGGAACGGCTTGCCCGCCGCATTGCACTGGCCGTTGGCCAGGGCAAGCTGGAGTTCGAGGCGCTGCGCTTCCCCAAGGACCTGACGACCGACAACGCGCGCGCCATCAACCAGGCCGAACCCGGCTGGGAGAAGACACTGACCGGGCTGCCGAAGATCGCCTACGACTACTGGGCGGCGAAGCTCCGCGACAGGGGCTATGGCTTGCGGGCCGAGGTGGTGACGTTCCCCGGCGGCATTCCGGGCGACTGCGCGCTGATCCTGAGCTGGGGAGAGTGACGATGCGCAGCCTTGCCGTTGCCCTGCTGCTGGCGGGACTGACGGCGGCCCCGACCACCGTTTCTCAGGCCCAGCAGGCGCCCGCACCCGCCGTCGGAACGGTCGCGGCCGGCAAACGCGACGTGACGCAAAGCACGGCCTTCGTCGGCCGCGTGCAGGCGGTGGACAAGGTTGATCTCCGCGCGCGCATCACGGGCTTCCTTGAGAACCGGCTGTTCAACGAGGGCCAGCGCGTGGACAAGGATGCGCCGCTGTTCGTGATCGAGCAGGCTCCCTTCAAGGCCACGGTGGCCCAGCGCGAGGCCAGCCTGGCCAGCGCCCAGGCCACCCTGAAGAACGCCGACTTCCAGGTTGCACGGGGGCGCGAACTGCTGCGGACCAATGCGATACCCCAGGCGACGGTCGATCAGCGCATCGCCGAGCAGGCGAACGCCGCGGCCGCCGTGCAGGAGGCCGAGGCGCAGCTCCAGCTCGCGCGGATCGACCTCTCCTACACCGGCATCTCGGCGCCGTTCGCCGGTCGGATCGGGCGGTCGAACTTCTCCGTCGGTAATGTGGTGAGCCCGGACTCCGGCCCGCTTGCCACCCTGGTGTCCGTCGATCCGATGCACATCTACTTCCCGGTGCCGCAGCGCGTGGTGATCGATGCGCAGCGGCGTGCCCAGGCAACCGGCGACCGGCCGCCAAGATTGCGCATCCTGCTGACCCGCGCCGATGGCAGCCGGTATCCGCACCCGGGCGTGCTGGACTTTGCCGACGTGCAGGTGGCGCAAGGCACCGATACGCTGACACTGCGCGCCGTGATCCCCAACCCGGACGCGCTTCTGTTCGACGGCGAGTTCGCCAATGTGACGGTGGAGGGGAGCGAGCCGGAGCAGGCACTGGTGATTCCGCAGGCCGCGCTGCTGACCGACCAGAGCGGCCCGTTCGTGTTCGTGGTCGAACAGGGCCGCGCCGTGGCGAAGCGCGTGAAACTCGGCCAGCGGCTCGGCGCCGAGATCGTCGTGACCGAAGGGCTGGACGAGGGTGCCCAGGTGATCGTCGAGGGCATCCAGCGCGTACGGCCCAACGCGCCGGTGCAGGCTACGCCCGCGCAACCGCCGCCGCGCGGCTGAGACCACCGGCGATGTTCAACGTCTTCATCGATCGGCCGCGCATGTCGATCGTGATCGCGATCGTCATGTCGATCGCGGGGCTGGTCGCCGCGCTCGGCATTCCGCTGGCGCAGTACCCCGAGATCGTGCCGCCGCAGGTGAAGGTCACCGCCAACTACCCCGGGGCATCGGCCGAGGTGGTCGAAAGCACGGTCGCCCAGGTCATCGAAAGCCAGGTCAACGGCGTGGACAAGATGATCTACATGCGCTCGGTCGCGGGCAACGACGGCAGCTACAGCCTGACGGTCAGTTTCGAACTTGGCACCAACCCCGACATCAACACGGTCAACGTCTCGAACCGCGTGCAGCTGGCATTGGCGCAGCTGCCGCAGGAGGTGCAGCGCGCCGGCGTCTCGGTGAAGAAGGTCTCGGCGGCGCTGCTGTACGTGGTCTCGCTGTACTCGCCGGACGGCTCGCGCGATGCACTGTTCCTGTCGAACTACGTCACCATCAATATCCTCGATGAACTACGCCGCACGCGCGGCGTGGGCGATGCCAGCCTGTTCGGCCCGCAGGATTATTCCATGCGCATCTGGGTCGAAACCGACCGGCTGACCGGGCTGGGGCTCACCGCGCAGGACCTGATCAATGCGATCCGCGCGCAGAACATTCAGGCGGCGGCGGGACGCATCGGCGCCCAGCCGATCAGCGATGACACCACCTTCCAGCTGAACATCGTGACCCAGGGTCGGCTTGCCGACCCCGAATCGTTCGGCAACATCGTGATACGCACCAATCCCGATGGCAGCACGCTGCGTGTGCGCGACGTCGCCCGCGTCGCGATGGGCGCGAAATCCCAGGATATCGGGATGCGGATGGATGGCGTGCCGGCTGCCCTGATCGGCACCTATCAGGCGCCGGGCGCCAATGCCATCGACACCGCGAATGCCATTCGCGCGCTGATGGAGCGGGCCGCTACGCGCTTTCCCGAAGGTGTGGCCTGGAAGGTCACGTTCGACACCACGGTGTTCATCTCCGAGACCATCCACGAGGTGCAGAAGACCCTGATCGAGGCCTTCGTGCTGGTCGTGCTGGTGGTGTTCCTGTTCCTGGGCAACCTGCGCGCCACCATCATCCCGACCATCGCCGTGCCGGTCAGCCTGATCACGACGTTCATCGTGCTGCAGGCCATGGGGTATTCCGCCAATACGGTCAGCCTGCTTGCGCTGGTGCTGGCGATCGGCATCGTGGTGGATGACGCGATCGTGGTGATCGAGAACGTCGAGCGGGTGATGGAAGAACACCCCGAGATGTCGGTGCCCGACGCGACCAAGCAGGCGATGAGCGAGATCATCGCGCCGATCGTCGCGATCACCCTTGTGCTGCTGTCGGTGTTCGTGCCGATCGCCTTCGTGCCCGGCATCACCGGCGAGCTGTTCCGCCAGTTCGCCGTGACCGTCTCGGCCGCGATGGTGTTCTCGGCGATCAATGCGCTGACGCTGTCGCCCGCGCTGTGCGCCATTCTGCTGAAGCGCCACGGGCATGGGCCGCGCAAGGGCATCATCGGCGCGTGGCTCCGTTTCCTCGACCGCACCGCCAACGGCTACGCGGCCGTGGTCAAGCGGCTGGTGCGCGTTTCCATCTTCTGCCTGCTGATCGTCGCCGCCTCGATGGCCGGCGTGGTGGGCCTGGGCCGCATCACGCCAACCGGCTTCGTGCCGGAGGAGGACCAGGGCGCCTATTTCGTCAACGTCGTGCTGCCGCCCGCGGCTTCGGTCGCGCGCACCAGCGCGGCCGTCGAGCGCATCGAGACGATCCTGAAGCGCGAAGCGACCACCGCCGTGGTCTCCTCGGTCATCGGCTATTCGTTCCTCGACGGCCAGGCGCAGCCGAACGCGGCGTTCATCATCGTGACGATGAAGCCGTTCCATGAACGTCACGGGGCGGAAGCGAACGTGCAGGCTGTGCTGGCGCGGCTGGCGCGCGAGCTGGTGGCGGTGCCGGAGGCGGTGGCGATCCCGCTGAACCTGCCGCCGATCATCGGCCTGGGCACCGGCGGCGGCTTCAGCTTCATGCTGCAGGACCGCCAGGGCAAAGGCGCGCTGGAGTTGGCGACGACGACGCAGGCGCTGGTGGTCGCCGCCAATTCCGACGACCGCCTGACGCGCGTGATCAGCACCTACAACGCGCGCAACCCCATGCTTTACCTCGACCTGGACCGCGACAAGGCGCAGGTTCTGGGGCTTGGCATCGGCGACATCTTCACCGCGCTGCAGGCCACGCTGGGCGGTTACTACATCAACGACTTCAACCAGTTCGGCCGCACCTGGCAGGTCAATCTTCAGGCCGAATCGGTGGACCGCGCCGGCGTGCCCGACCTGCTGCGCATCCATGTGCGCAACCGCAACGGCGACATGGTTCCCATCGCCTCGGTCGCATCGGTGCGGCTTGAACTCGGGCCGGCCAGCGTGACGCGCTACAACAACTACCGCGCGGCCGCGGTGCTGGGTGCGCCCGCCCCCGGCACCTCCTCCGGCCAGGCGCTGGATGCGATGGAGGAAGTGGCAGGCAGAACGCTGCCGCGCGAGTTCGGTTTCGAATGGACGGACATCAGTTTCCAGGAACGCCAGGCCGGCGGCGTCGCCCTGATCCTGGCCGCGGCCGTGCTGTTCGCCTATCTGTTCCTGGTCGCGCTGTACGAGAGCTGGACCATCCCGGTGCCGGTGCTGCTGTCGGTCAGCGTCGCCCTGCTGGGGGCGTTCGCGGCGATGGTGGTGCTGAACGTCACGCTCGATCTCTACGGCCAGATCGGCATCGTCGTGCTGATCGCCATGGCGGCGAAGAACGGCATCCTGATCGTCGAGTTCGCCAAGGAACAGCGCGAGAAGGGCGTTGCGCTGCTGGAGGCGGCGATCGAAGGCTCACGCCTGCGCTTCCGGCCCGTGATGATGACCAGTTTCGCCTTCATCCTGGGGCTGGTGCCGCTGGCGACCGCCACGGGCGCTTCCGAGATCGCGCGCCGCGCGGTTTCCACGCCCGTGCTGTTCGGCATGCTGGCGGCCAGCGCCATCGGCATTTTCGTGATCCCGATGCTGTACGTGTTCTTCCAGGGGCTGCGCGAGCGGCTGAAGGGCCAGCACCGCGCCGCACCGGCGCCGCCCCCGGCGCCGGCCGAATAGCCCCCCTAGCCATCGGCGCCGCTTGCGCCACATCATGGTGCGCAACGACCCCCCGGGAGCCACAGACCGATGACCAAGTTCGGCCTCAGCCAGTCCATCCGCCGTGTCGAGGACCCGCGCCTGCTGAAGGGCATGGGGCAGTACACCGACGACATCGCGCTGCCCGGCCAGGCGATCGGCTATGTGCTGAGGAGCCCGCACGCGCACGCCAGGATCAAGGCGATCGACACTGCGGCGGCGAAAAGCATGCCGGGCGTGCTGGCGGTCATCACGGGCGCCGACCTGAAGGCGGCCGGCCTTGGCGAGCTGCCGTGCGAAATCCCCATGAAGAACCGCGACGGATCGGATCGCGCCGATGCGCCCCGCCTGGCGCTGGCGACCGACACGGTGCGCCATGTCGGCGATCCGGTGGCCTTCGTGGTGGCCGACAGCTACGCCCAGGCCAAGGACGCGGCCGAGGCGATTGGCGTCGATTACGACATCCTGCCCAGCGCGACCGACCTTGCGACGGCCGAGAAGGGCCCGCCCGTGTGGCCGGCCGCGCCCAACAATGTCGTGTTCGACTGGGAGGTGGGCGACAAGGCGCTGGCCGACAAACTTTTCAAGGAAGCCGCGCATGTGTCGCGGCTGACCGTGGTGAACAACCGCGTGGTCGTCGCCAGCATGGAAGCGCGCGCCGCAGTCGCCGCGTTCGAGAACGGGCGCTTCACCCTGCACACCAACACGCAGGGATCGTGGCTGGTGCGCCGGCTGATCGCGACCAAGGTGTTCAACCTGCCCGAGGAGAATTTCCGCGTCGTCACGCCGGATGTCGGCGGCGGCTTCGGCATGAAACTCTTTCTGTATGCCGAGCACGTGCTGGTGTGCTTCGCGGCGCGTCAGATCGGCCGGCCCGTGCGCTGGGCCAGCGAGCGGGGCGAGGCGTTCCTTTCCGACACGCACGGGCGCGACAACATCACGCTGGGCGAACTGGCGCTCGACAAGGATCACAAGTTCCTGGCGCTGCGCACGCGCAACGTCGCCAACATGGGCGCCTATCTCTCCACCTTCGCGCCGTTCATTCCCACGGGCGCGGGCACAAAGGTGCTGGCCAGCGTGTACGGGTTCCAGGCGATCCACGCGCACGTGATCGGCATGTTCACCAACACCACCCCCGTCGATGCCTATCGCGGCGCGGGCCGGCCGGAGAGCAACTATCTTGTCGAGCGCCTGATCGACCAGGCGGCACGCGACCTGAAGGTCGATCGCGTAGAGCTCCGCCGCAAGAACATGGTCGGCCCGCAGCAGATGCCCTGGAAGACGGCCATGGGGGCGCTGTACGACAGCGGCGATTTCGCGACCGTGCTGGATGCGGCACTCGCCAAAATGGACTGGAAGGGGTTCGACGCGCGGCGCAAGGCAAGCGAGGCCAAGGGCAAGCGGCGCGGCATCGGTCTGGCCTACTATCTGGAAGCGACCGGCGGCGGCCCGACCGAGCGGGCGGAAATCCGCTTCGCCGACGATGGGTTCGTCGATGTGCTGGTCGGCACGCAATCGACCGGGCAGGGACACGAGACCGCCTACGTCATGCTGACCAGCGAGCGGCTGGGCATTCCGCACGACAGGATCCGCATCCTGCAGGGCGATTCCGATGCCGCGCCCAGTGGCGGCGGCACGGGCGGCGCGCGCAGCCTCTATTCCGAAGGCCAGGCGATCTTCGCCACCGCCGCCACCGTCATCGAGAAGGGCAAGCAGGCCGCGGCCGATGTGCTGGAGGCCGCCGTCGCCGACATCGAGTTCGCGCCCGGCGCCGGAAAATTCGCGGTGGCCGGCACCGATCGCAGCATCGGCATCCTCGATCTGGCGGCCGAGATGCGAAAGCGGGGCGTGGGACAGCTCGACGCGGCGGAGGTCGCCGATATCAAGGCGCACACCTTCCCCAATGGCTGCCACATGGCCGAGGTGGAAATCGACCCCGAAACCGGCATCGTCGAAATCCCACGCTACATCGTGGTGGACGATGTGGGCCACGCGCTGAACCCGCTGATCGTGCGCGGCCAGGTGCATGGCGGCGTGGCACAGGGCATCGGCCAGGCGGTGATGGAGCGCACCAGCTACGATCCTGCCTCGGGCCAGCTGATGAGCGGCAGTTTCATGGACTATGCCCTGCCGCGCGCCGCCGACCTGCCCGATATCGAGGTCGATCTGATCGAGATTCCCTGCGGCACCAACCCGCTTGGCGTGAAGGGCGCGGGCGAGGCCGGCGCGGTGGGGTCACCCCCCGCCGTCATCAACGCGATCGTCGATGCACTGGCGCCCGTGGGCGTGGCCCACGTGGACATGCCGGCGACGCCGGAAAGCGTGTGGCGCAGCATCCGGGCGGCCAAGGCGGCGTGAGGGGAAGGGGCGGGAGCACCCCCTCCCTGTCCCTCCCCCGCTGCGCGGGAGAGGGGACCGTCCACGGAGCGTGCCGTACCGGCCCCTCTCCCGCGCAAGCGGGGGAGGGACAGGGAGGGGGTGGCGCCCCCATGCGATGCGTATCGCGCTGATCGCGCACGACGACAAGAAATCCGCGTTCGTCGCATGGGCGGTGCGGCATCGCGCCGCCCTGGCGCTTTTCGAGCTGGTGGCAACCGGCACCACCGGCGCGCGCGTGATGGGGGCATGCCCCGAACTCAGCATCACGCGGCTGAAGTCCGGGCCGATGGGCGGCGATCAGCAGATCGGCGCGATGATCGCCGAAGGCACCGTCGGCGCGATGGTGTTCTTCATCGACGCCCTCAGCCCCCACCCGCACGACGTGGACGTCAAGGCGCTGCTGCGGCTGGCGGTGCTGTACGACATCCCGTTCGCCTGCAACTCGGCCACCGCCGACCTGCTGATCGCGGGGCTGGCGTAAGCGCCAGTCAGTCCAGCACGATTCCAGACTCCTTCACGACCGCGCCCCAGCGCTCGATGGCATCGGCCAGCCACGCGCGGAAACTCTCCGACCCCTCGGCCTTCGGCAGCGCGCCAAGGTCGGCGATGCGCCGGGCGATTGCCGGATCGGCCATCACCTTGCGGAACGTGTCGGAGAGCGTCGCGACGACCGGCGCCAGGGTGCCGGCCGCGCAGACGATGCCCTGCCAGGTGCCACTATCGACCGCCGGGAAGTTGAGCTCCTTGAAACTCGGCGTATCCGGCAGCGCGGCCATCCGCTGCTCGCCGCTGACCGCAAGGCCGCGCAGCCTGCCGTCCACCGCGAAGGGGGCGGTGGCGGTGACCCCGTTGAGTACCACCTGGCTTTCGTTCTGCGCCACCGCCTGCACCGCCGCGGCCCCGCCGCGATAGGCGACATAGGCCCAGTCCAGCCCGAAATGCTTCGCGATGACGATGGCGGTCAGCTGGTTGGCCGAGCCTACGCCGCTGTGCGCGACGTTGAGCTTGCCCGGGTTCGCCTTGGCGTGTGCGATCAGTTCAGGTGCGGTGCGGACCGGCAGCGAGGGATGCACGGCGAACAGGTAGGGTGCGAAGATCAGCATCGTCACCGGCGCCAGATCGCGCGTGACGTTGAACGGCAGGCTGCGGAACAGCGTGGGCGCGGTGGCCAGGCTGCCGGTGTCGGTCAGCAGCACGGTGTGGCCATCGGGCGGCGACTTTGCCACCAGGTCGGCGGCGATGTTGCCGTTCGCTCCCGTGCGGTTCTCGACGACCACGCTCTGGCCCAGGGCCTGGCCCAGGCCCGGCGCCATCAGCCTGGCCAGGATGTCGCTGGTGCCGCCGGGCGCGAAGGGCACGATCAGGCGGATGGGGCGGTTGAACTGCGCGCGCGCCGCAATCGGCACCACCAGCCCGACGGCCAACGCCGCCCTGCGCGTGAACATTTCCTGGCTCCTCCCGGTCAACCGTTTCGGGACCGACGCTAGGCCGGTCGCGGCGGCCCGGCAACTGGCTTCCAGCCCGGCACGGTTGCCGCTAGGCTATCAGCATCGACGGGCGCGATGGAAAACACGCTGCCCAAGAACCGTTCCGGGGAGACGATGATGCGACGCACCCTGCTTGCCGCCGCCGCCGTGGCCGCCATGGCCCTGGCATCGGCGGCCAACGCCATGACCTTCCGCTACGCCAACGACGGCGACGTCAACTCGATGGACCCGTACGCGCGCAACGAGACCTTCCTGCTGACCTTCACCGGCAACATGTACGAGCCGCTGGTGCGGCGCGACCGCGAACTGAAGGTCGAACCCGCGCTGGCGGTACGGTGGGAGCAGCCGAACCCCACCACCTGGCGCTTCCACCTGCGGCAGAACGTGCGCTTCCACGACGGCACGCCATTCACAGCCCAGGATGTGGCGTTCAGCGTGGTGCGTGCCAAGGCGCCGGGCAGCAACATCTCGACCAAGCTCGCGACCGTCACCGAAACGCGCGTGGTCGATGCCCACACCATCGACTTCATCACGGCCGCGCCCAACCCGATCCTCTTGGACGAGATCGCCGACTTCTTCATCATGTCGAAGACGTGGGCCGAGAAGAACAACGCCACCCAGGCCGCCGACCTGACGCAGCGGGCCGAGAACTTCGCCACGCGCAACGCCAACGGTACCGGCCCCTTCATCCTGGCCAGCCGCGAGCCGGATCGCCGCACCGTGCTGCGGCCGAACCCGAACTGGTGGGACCGGGCCGAACACAACCTGACCGAGGTGCAGTTCAACGTCATCGCCAACGATGCCACGCGGGTTGCCGCGCTGCTGTCGGGCGAGATCGACATGATCTACACCGTGCCGCCGCAGGATACCGACCGGCTGTCGCGCGCGCCCAATATCCGCGTGCACCAGAAGGCCGAGCTGCGCACCATCTTCCTGGGCTTCGACCAGCTGCGCGACCAGCTGCTGAAGTCGGACGTCACCGGCACGAACCCGTTCCGCGACGTGCGGGTGCGCAAGGCGTTCTATCAGGCGATCGACATGGAGGCGATCCGCAGCCGCGTGATGCGTGGTCAAAGCCGCAACACCGCGCTGATGTGGGGCCCCGGCATCAACGGCTTCGACGAGGAGATCGACCGCCGCCACCCGTTCGACATCGAGGCCGCGCGCAAGCTGCTGGCCGAGGCGGGCTATCCCAACGGCTTCCGCGTGACGATGGACTGCCCGAACGACCGCTACGTGAACGACGAGGCGATCTGCCAGGCGGTCGCCGCGATGCTGGCGCGCGTCGGCGTCCGCATCGACCTGAACGCCCAGACCCGCGCACGCTACTTCGCGGAGATTCTCGGCCCCCGCTACAACACGAGCTTCTACCTGCTGGGCTGGACACCGGGCACGTACGACGCGCACAATGCCCTGTTCAACCTGATGGCCAGCCGCGAGGGCGTGCGCGGGCAGTTCAATGTCGGCGGCTACCGCAGCGCGCGGATGGACGAACTCACGGCCGCGATCGCCACCGAGACCGACACGGCGAAGCGCCTTGGCATGATCCGCGAAGCGGCGCGACTGCACCACGAGGAGGTCGGCCACATCCCGCTGCACCAGCAGCAGGTGATCTGGGCCGCGCGCACCAACATCGACCTGGTGCAGCTGGCCGACAACTGGTTCCCGCTGCGTTACGTACGGGTGCGCTGAGCCTGAACGTTCCCCCTCCGCGCGCCGCGCGCGGAGGCAGGGCTATCGCATATGACCAAAATTTTCCCTCTCCCCCCGCGCTTGCTACCCTATTCACACATCTCATTGCGCTCAAGAATCCAAAAATTGGAGTCGAACTGCAAGCCGCCTCAAAGGCCGGGTTCCCAGGCCTGCGGCAACATTGACGCCCAGGTATTCACT
>Ga0224723_1001955_pt1 | contig 11823 bp, 7 predicted proteins | sample Balambano_FR2_Me_FD_161647 | JGI IMG/M metagenome (GOLD analysis project Ga0224723, IMG submission 161647) | Freshwater sediment microbial communities from Lake Towuti, South Sulawesi, Indonesia - Balambano_FR2_MetaG | ecosystem: Environmental > Aquatic > Freshwater > Lake > Sediment | place...
CGGGATGGCCGTGCTCCACGCCGCCGCCATCTTGACGCTCTGGTTTTTTTTACCGGGGGCGATTCGCGCGTGGAGACCGGCGGGCACCCCTTCGCTTTCCCATCCTCAAGAGGTCCTCTCATGAACGCACCCAATGGCAGTTCCGGTTACGCTTCGCGCATCGAACGCGTGGAAGTTCAGCGAGTTTTCGTTCCCTTCCACCATGTTGTCGAATGGAGTGCCGGCAAGCGGCCAGGCACGACACGATTAGTGGTTCAAGTGCACACGAAGGATGGGCTGACCGGCGTCGGCGAAACCATCTGTCTTCTCGAATTCGTCGAGCCCGTGCTGCGCAACACGATCATTCCCCTTGCGCTCGGGGAAGACGCCTTCAACATCGAACGCATCACCAAGAAGATCGAAGGCGCCGGTTACTACCACCACAAACGCGCGATGGTGGCCGCAATGGCGGGTTTTGAGATGGCTCTGTGGGATGCGGTGGGAAAATACGCCGGCTTGCCGCTGGCCAAGCTTTGGGGCGGCGTCTACCGTGAGCGCGTACCCGCGGTTGCGTACTTGCAGTCGAACGACCCCGCGCATCTTGTCTCGGAAGCGGCATCTTTCGTCGCGCAAGGCTTTCGCACCATCAAGCTGAAAATTGGCATGGGCCTCGACAGCGACATAGATCTCGTGCGTTGTGTTCGCGAAGCAGTCGGCGCTAAAGTCAAAATCCGCGCCGATGTTAATGGCGCTTGGACCATCGGCACCGCCAAAGCCCAACTTCGCAAACTGGAAGCCTTCGATCTTGAATACGTCGAGCAGCCGCTTCCCCTCGAGGATCTCGCAGGCCACGCCTATCTGCGCCAACTCACTAGCATCCCGATTGCCCTCGATGAGAGCGCTTACACGCTCCAGGACGTCATGGCCATTGTGAGGCAGAACGCCGCCGACGTGATTCTGCTCGACCCGCACGAAGCGGGCGGCTTGCACGCCACGCGGAAAGCGGCTGCCGTTGCCGAGTCCGCCGGCATTCCCGTGACGATACATAGCGGCGCGGAGCTCGGGGTTTCGCAAGCGGCGAACCTGCACCTCGCCATGAACATTCCTAACTTGCTGCCGGCGATCGACTCGATGTATCACAACCAGTCCGACGATATTGTGACAGAACCATTTGTCTACGACAGCGGGACACTGGCCGCTCCGCATGGGCCGGGTCTGGGCGTGCGCCTCGATCCAGAGAAGCTGAAATCGCTTGCGACTGACACGATCGCCAACCCCTATCTCAACCCGGATAAGCCCGAATGGTTCCCCACCAAGCCGCAATACTAATCGCCGCCTTGCTGCCGGTCTTGACGGCGCAGGAAACTCGCGTGCTCACGTACCGCTCCGCGGTAGACCAAACGGATCAACCCTTTGCGGTGTACCTGCCGAAGGGGTTCGACCCTGCGCGCAAATATCCATTGATTCTGAGTCTTCACGGCGCGGGAGGCGATCATCGAAGCGGTCTGCGCCAGATCGTAGGGCCCGAGGGGAAACTTCGCGACGATCTCGATGTCATTGTCGCCGCGCCTTATGGCAGGGGGTCCATGGCGTACTCGGGCGTCGCCGAGCGCGATGTTCTGGACGTCTTATCCGCGGTGCATGAACGGTTCCCGATCGACACCCGTCGCGTATACCTGAGCGGAGTGTCCATGGGCGCCAGTGGCGCGTACAGCATTCTTTTGCGTTATCCGAAGTATTTCGCCGCCGCCCAGTTGGTCTGTGGCATGCCCCCGCCGGCACTAGCCAAGAGCCCGCAATCGCTGCCCGAAATTCCGATAGCGATATTCCACGGAGAGAAGGACGAACTGGTACCCGTGGCCGCGAGCCGCGATCTGGCCGCTCAACTGAAAGGGCGCAAACATCTTCGCTATACGGAATTCCCTGGGTTGGGCCACAACATCGCGCCCCAGGCATATGCGGGCCGGGCTTGGCTCGAATGGCTCCTCGCATTTGAGCGCGAGCCTCAGCCAGTTCCGACCTTCGCGCCTATCTCCGGCATCAAGGCCATCCTGGCCGAGTCCGCGACGTATGTATATGGCGACGGCTCGGCCAATATCGCCCGCGAAGCGGCTAACTGGTCTGGTTTGCGGGGGCGACCTGCCTTCCATAACACCGTCGCCGCGCACACCGATCCGCTTCCACCTGGCGCGCTTTTCCTGTTCGGCACGCATTTGACGAATCGCGCGATCGCGTCGGTAGAACTCCCTCTTCGTCTCAGGCCGGAATTCGCTTCCACCCACGGTCTACTCATCCTTGTAAAGGTTGAAGGCCGTAGTGTCGCGGTTTCTTCCGGACTGCCCTGGTGGAATGGGAAGGACTTGGCGCTCGACCGCGGATTCCGCTATCAGTGGCTCTCGCTGCCCTATCGCCTTCTTGAATCGTTGCCGGAGCCGCAGCCGGACTGGGTGCTCTTCTCTGGCTCTCTCGACCACGTCCTTGCTCAAGGTCATCTTACGGAACGCAAGGCGCTCACTTCGCTACCCCAGATCGAGTTGCGCCCGTAAACCCATGAATAATTTTTCCTTGACCTTTCGCACCGAGTTTGTTAAAGCTTTAATCACTACCCAAGGAGATCCCATGAAGATCCTTCTCCCCGCGGCAATGCTTTGCTTCGCCAGTCTCGCCGCCGCACAAACCGCTTCCATCTCCGGCCGAGTCACAGACGCCTCGGGCGGCGCGATCACCGGCGTCAGCCTTTCGGTCACCAACACCGGCACGGGCATCGCGCGCCAGGTGTCCTCGGATTCCGAAGGCCTCTACACCGTCCCCTTGCTTCCACCCGGCGCCTATGAAATTCGCGTCGAGAAGAGCGGTTTCCGTTCTATCGTTCGGACCGGACTGCGCCTGGAAACGGATCAGAAGGCCCAATTTGATTTCACGCTCGAAGTCGGCGCCGTTACCGAAAGCATCAAGGTCAGCGGCGAAGCTCCGCTGGTTAGCCTCAACGACGCGACGGTAGGCCGCGTCATGGAAGGCACTCGCGTAGCCGCGCTTCCCCTTAACGGGCGCAACGCGCTCTCCCTCGTCGTCCTCACTCCTAACGTCCGCTTCCACGCGAGTTCCCCGAGCGGCTTTGCCGACCGGGGCTCGACCCTATCCGTGTTTAGCGTCAACGGCGGGCCCGCAGGGGCCAACAACGTTACGCTTGACGGGACCACGAATCTGAATTCGCGCCTGGGCGACATCAACGTGAACCCAGCTGTAGACGCCGTAGAAGAGTTCAAAGTCCAAAGTGGCACGATGTCGGCCGAGCATGGCTTCACCCTTGGAGGCGTCGTCAGCCTAGTCACCAAATCCGGTTCCAACGAATTTCATGGTTCTGTCTATCACTACCTCCGCAACGACAAACTCGATGCCCGCAATTTCTTCGCCGCCTCGCGTGCCCCCATTCGCTACAACCAGTACGGCGGCGCGATCGGCGGCCGCGTCATCCGCGACCGGACCTTCTTCTTCGTGAATTGGGAGGAATGGCGATATTCGCAAAGCTACACCGCGCTCGGCACGACGCCGACGGCACTGGAGCGCGCCGGGGATTTCTCCCGGCTCTTCGACGCCCGCGGCGTACTAATTCCGATCCACGATCCCAACACCACGGCTGCCGCGAGTTCCGGTTTCTCGCGTCAAGCCTTTCCGAATAATGTCATCCCGACATCGCGCCTGGACCGCGCCGCGCTCAACATCTTGAAGTACTATCCGGACCCCAACCGCACTCCCGACAACACTTTCACGAACGTCAACAACTTCGGGGGAAATCTGGGCTCAATCAAACGCGCGACCCAATGGAATAGCAAGGGCGACCACAACTTCAGTTCCGCGAATCGCCTTTCCTTCCGCTTCACGACCTGGGACCACCGCGACGACCAGGCTTCCAACGGGGCCGGAATCTTCCCTGACCGCGTCGCCCGCGTCCGCGACGATATCTACCGCAACTTCAACTACAACCTCACGGACATCCACACCTTTTCGCCCACGGTGCTCAACGAATTCCGGGTTGGCGTGTCGCACATGAAGTTTCAGTTCGCCCCCCTCTCCCTCGGGCAGGGCGCTCCGCGTTCGCTCGGCATCCCCGAACCCGTACCGGACCTCATCATTCCACGCATCAATATCACCGGCTACCAAGGTTTTCCCACGAGCTTCCTGGGCACCATCGGCGACATTGGCCTCCAAACGTACCAACTCACGGACGCCCTTACCTGGATTCGCGGTAAACACAACATCAAGTTCGGCGCGGACGTCCGGCGTTACCTCACGAATTTGAACCTGTGCCAGCAATGTAACGGCACCTTCAACTACACCAACCGCCTCACGGCGAATCCCCAGCAACTCGCCGGCACCGGCTCGGCGCTTGCCAGCTTTGTCCTTGGCCAAACCGCTAACGCTTCGATCGATGTTAACGCCGGTGCATCGTACCTGAACCATAGCTATGCCTTCTTCGTGCAGGACGACTGGAAAATTCTGCCGCGCCTGACACTGAACTTCGGACTCCGCTACGACTACCAGCAGAATCCCATCGAGCGCCACAACGGACTCTCCAACTTCAACCCGAGTGCGACCGATACCAACAACGGTCTCCCCGGCCGCCTGGAATTCGCAGGCCGTGACTTCCCCCGCACCCTTCGGGACGCCGACCGCAACGACTTCGGCCCGCGTTTCGGCTTCGCCTGGGACGTTTTCGGCAAAAACAAGACTGTACTGCGAGGAGGGTACGGCGTTTTCTATCCCCTCACAGCTATCTTCGCCAACGACTACTCCAACGCAGGCTACCGCCCGAACATCACCAACTACAATCCTCCCGGTAACAACGTTGACGCAGCCGCCTTTGTTCTCTCGCGCGGCTTCCCCGCGGCGCCCGTAGCTCCGTTAGGCAATCGCCTGGCTTCGAACTCATTCACCAGCCAAAGCGTTTCCACCTTGGAACGCAACGGCCGCAACCCGTACTCGCAACAGTTCACGCTCACGCTTCAGCACGAGACCAAGGGCTTCCTGCTGGAGACCGGTTACTCCGGCAACAAAGGAACCAAACTACGCGCGGCCAGCTACGACTTGAATCAGTTGGACCCGGCGAACCTCAGCTTGGGCACCGCGCTTTTGCAGCAGGTTCCCAACCCATTCGCAGGCCGCGTCGCCGGGGCCTATGGTGGAGCGACGATTTCACGCGCGCAATCCTTACGCCCCTTTCCGTACTACGACTCCATCAATCTCGTGCAACCTTTTTACGGCAGTTCCATCTATCACTCGTTCATGCTTAATGTTGAACGGCGCTTCCAGACCGGTCTTACGTTCTTGAGCTCATTCACCTTCGGCAAGCTGATTTCGAACGGTATTCTAGGCGCAAACTTCGGAACTGGTCTTGAAGGAGTGAGCGTTGGCGGCAATCAGGATGGAAAATTCAATCGCGCCTTGGACCGCGCCGTCGACGGCACCGATTCCGCCAAGCGCTTCGTGACGAGCGGCGTCTACGAACTCCCGCTCGGCAAAGGCAAGCGATTCCTTGGAAATGCCAACGGCTTCGGTAACGCCTTCCTGGGCGGCTGGCAAATCAACGGCATTCTCGTTCTTCAAGACGGACTTCCCCTCGTCGTTCGCGGCGCGAACAACAATGCCGCCAATCGACCCAACTCCACGGGCGTTTCCGCGAAGCTTCCCGGGGAGGAGCGCACGCGCTTGCGTTGGTTCGACACGACGCAATTCGTCAACCCGCCGGCGTGGACCTTCGGCAACGTAGGCCGCACGCTTCCCGACGTACGCGGACCTGGCATCGTCTCGATGGATTCCTCGCTTATCAAGAACACGCGTATTCGCGAGCGCTTCAACCTGCAGTTCCGCGCGGAAGCCTTTAATGTGCTCAACAAAACGAACTTCCTGAATCCCGGTACCACCTTCGGCGCTGGTGCGAATGGCCTGAATAACAACGCGAACTTCGGAGTGGTGACCGGGGCGCGCGATCCGAGAAATATCCAGCTTGCGCTGAAGCTTCTCTTTTGATGAAACCGATTACTCTGTTCTTGATATTCACTGGCCCGTCTCTCCTGGCGGCGGACCCGTTTGCAATCCTGGAGAAAAACTGCCTCTCCTGTCACGCCGCGGCTAAGCTTTCTGGTCTCGACCTGCGCACGCGCGCCGGGCTGCTTCAAGGCGGCACGCGCGGCCCTGCGTTCGATATGCGCCAACCGGAGTCTAGTCTCCTGCTCAAGGCTCTCCAAGGCGACGGCTTGCCCATCATGCCTCCCGGAAAGTATGGGCTCAGCGAACCGGATCGCGCGGCCCTAGTTGCCTGGGTCAAATCCGGCGCTCCTTACAGGGAGGTACTGCCGAGCGCTGCGCCAAGCGCGTGGTGGTCCTTCCGTCCGCTGAATTCGCAGTCGCCGCCCATTCCGGATCTCCATCCAATCGACGCGTTCCTTGAAGCAACGCTGCGTTCGCGAGGCCTGTCCGCCGCGCCACAAGCGAGCAAACTCACGCTCGTGCGCCGCGCCTACTTCGATCTCCACGGTCTTCCCCCCAGCCCAGCCGAAGTCGAGGCCTTCTTGAAAGGCGAATCGACGGATGCGTGGCCCAAGATGGTCGATCGACTGCTTGCCTCGCCGCGTTATGGGGAGCGTTGGGGCCGGCACTGGCTCGATGTCGTTCGCTACGCCGACACCGGCGGGTTTGAAAACGACCTTCACTACGCCAATGCCTGGCGCTATCGAGACTATGTGGTGAAGAGCTTTAACGACGACAAACCTTACAACATTTTTATTCAGGAGCAGGTAGCCGCCGACGAGATTTGGCCCGACAATCTCGACCTTGACGGCATCTACGAACTGTCCGCTGAAAAGCGCAAGCACTTGGAAGCTCGCATCGGCACGGGCCTTTACACGATAGGCTCGTGGATCCCCGCCGCCGGTCTTATCCCCGATTATCTGCGTAGCGAGAAGCGCGCCGACCGGGTAGACGTGACCGGCGCGGTTTTCCTGGGACTCAGTTTCGGCTGCGCGCGTTGCCACGATCATAAGTTCGACCCCATCCCGCAACGCGACTACTACCGCTTGGGCGCCATTTTCGAGGCGAGCGACGACGCGGAAATCCCGGTCGTCGACATCATGAAGGTCTTCGACTATCAGAAGCATGGCCCGCGCGTTGTGGCCATGAACGACCTCCGCGCCGCCATCAAGGATCTAGGCAAAAAAGCTTCTCCCGAACGCGACGAACTTTTGAAGAAGATCGGCGAGGCTTATCTCGATTACCCCGGTCCCACGCCCACGGCCACGGTGCTGGGCCACCGGAGCGAGGTCCCTGCCGTGCACATTGAAGTTCGTGGCGACTATAAGAACAAAGGCCCGCGCGTTGCTCCCGGGCTGCCTTCGTTCGCTGGGGAAAGCGCGGATCTGGATGTCCCCGTAACGCGCCTCCGCAAAGCCCTGGCCGAATGGCTGTCGAGTCCCAAGAATCCCCTCACGGCGCGCGTCATCGTGAATCGGGTGTGGCAAGGCCATTTCGGCGCGGGTCTTGTACGCACTCCCAACGATTTCGGGCGCCAGGGCGAAGCGCCGACGCATCCAGAACTTCTCGATTGGCTCGCGTTGCGCTTCATGGAAGACGGCTGGAGCTTGAAGAAACTCCATCGCCTCATCATGAGTTCGGACGCCTACCGCCGCTCGAACGAGCCCAACGCCAAGGCCCTGGCGACGGATCCCGAAAACCGCTGGCTCTGGCGCATGTCGCGCCGCCGCCTCGAAGCGGAGGCCATCCGCGATTCGATCCTTTCCGTCTCCGGAAATCTCAACCTCGAAATGCATGGGCCCGCCATCGCGCCGCCACTTTCTGATGAAGAGATGGAAGGGAACAAAGACGACTACAAATGGCCCGCCACCGTTCGTCCAGCCCAGGCCGCGCGCCGTAGCGTGTACCTCTATGTGAAGCGCGCGTTCCGTTTCCCGCTTTTTGAGATCTTCGACGCTCCGGATCCCGCTCAGTCCTGCCCCCGGCGCGAAGCCACGAACGTTCCGCCGCAGGCACTTGCGCTGCTCAACAACGCTTTTGTTAACGATCAAGCTCGCGTTTTTGCCACGCGACTTCGGAAGGAGAGCGAAGCTGGCGCGCAAATCGAAAGAGCGTGGCGCATGGCGCTTGGGCGCGCACCGACATCCGAGGAACTCGCGCAGGCCACGAAGATCGTGATGCGCGACGCGAAGTCGGGCCTCGAGAATCTCTGTCTGACGCTCTTTAATCTGAACGAATTTCTGTATATCGACTAGCCACCGCCATGCCGCACACCCGTACTCAACTGATTTCGCGCCATGCTTTCCTTTCGAGACTGGGGGGCGGCTTCGGCCTCACCGCGCTGGCCGGCTTAGAAGCCGCGACCAATCCACTTGCGGCGAAGCCGCCGCACCTGCCTACTAAGGTGAAGAGCGTGATCTTCCTATTCATGCATGGCGGCGCGAGCCAGATGGAGTCCTTCGATCCGAAGCCACTGCTGACAAAGCTCCACGGCCAAAAGCTTCCGCCTTCGCTGGCCAACGTGCAACTCCAGTTCACCAAGGCAAGCGACTCGCCGATCATGGCGCCCACCGTCAGGTTTCAACGGCACGGCCAATCGGGCATGGAAATCTCCGAAAACTGGCCCCATCTCGCGCGTCACGCGGACCGCCTCGCCGTTGTGCGCTCTTGTCATCACGACGGCTTTACGCACTCCCTGGCGATGAACCTGATGTTGACGGGATCCAACCGGCTGGGTTTCCCCAGTATGGGGAGTTGGGTGACCTACGGACTGGGCACGGAGAATCAGAATCTGCCCGCTTACATAGTCATGCTGCAGGGTGGCATCAAGGCCGGCCCGCCGGCTTGGGGCTCGGGCTTTCTTCCCGCCTCGTATCAAGGCACGGTAATGCGCGCGGGGATGGGCGCAAAGGGCCTGCCCTTTCTCAACTCCAGGCCTCCGGCGGGGGAAACGCTCGCAGGAAGAGAGTCCCTCGTCTCAGGCATTAACGCTCTCAATGAACTGCACCGGGCCTCTCGCTCGGACGACAGCAACTTAGCCGCCCGCATATCGAGCTACGAACTCGCTTTCCGCATGCAGATGGAAACCCCGGCACTAGGGGACCTGAGCAAGGAAAGCGCCGCTACCCGCGCGCTGTACGGGCTTGATGAAGAAATCAGCTCCGACTTCGGCCACAAATGCCTCATGGCGCGACGGCTTGTCGAGCGCGGCGTCCGCTTCGTGCAACTTTACTCTGGCACCTCCGACGGCGACGACGATTGGGACAGCCACGCGAACAATGATGTGAAGCAGCGCAAGATGTCCCGCCGGGTGGACCAGCCCATTGCCGCTTTGCTGGAGGACCTCTCCCAACGTGGCCTGCTTGACCAGACACTGGTCGTGTGGGGCGGCGACTTCGGCCGAACGCCTATCACGGACGCTGGCATGATGTCGGGCGGTGGCTTCCGCGGCGGCCGCGATCACAACCCCTATGGATTTACGATGTGGTTCGCGGGCGGGGGCGTGAAAGGCGGCCAAGTCATCGGCGCCACGGACGAACTTGGTTTCAAGGCCATCCAAGATCCGTTTCATACTCACGACATCCACGCCACGATGCTCGCTTTGATGGGCCTGGATCATAAACGACTCACCTACTTTTTCCAAGGGCGGAATTTTCGGTTGACCGACGTTCACGGGGAACTTGAATTTTCGAAGCGACTTCGGGGCTAGTTGCTCTGGAAACACGGCCCGCGAATGGTGAAAATGCATGCGAATCCATGCGACATCAGCGATGCCGCGTCTCATGGAGGAGTTGATCGAATACGGCATCTTCCGGGCAGTACGCTTCTTCGAGTTTCGCTCGTCAGATTGCGCGCCATGCCTCGTCAACCGATGCGAATTCCCACATGACAACTACCCTGAGTTGCTGCCCCGCTGGGATTTCTCCTAAAACTTCAGCCGGAGCAATGATCTCGCCGCCGTGGCTCCTAACGGTGCAGTGGAGGCAAGACCCGGCCCGCTCCAGAGAAACCGCTCCGCACTTCTTTCCGGCTGGAGGATGAGTTTTCGAACCGATCCGTTCCAGGTGTCGGGAATCGACGCATCTTTGCGGAATCCTCGTCGAGGGTCAGGAGAACTCTGTTTTCAGCGATGGCGTAGCGGTGGTGGGTGGGGCTAGGGTTTAAGAAATATGGGTAGCACCTTGGAGGACACGAAACGGGCGGCGGTTTCGGGGTCGAAGCCGGGGCGTTGGAGGACGTGGGCGGAGACTTCGACGACGATGGGGCCGGAATAGTTCAGTTTTCGCAGAGTGGAAACGTAGGCGCGGTAATCGATGTTGCCTTCGCCGCGGAGGGCGAAGCGGTGGTTGGGAGCCAGGCCGGTAGAGTCTTTGATGTGGATCATGGCGATGTGGGGCAGTTCCGCGCGGAGGGAGGCTTCCAGCGCGAGACCTTGGAGCTGAAAGTGACTGAAGTCGTAGTTCAGCTTGAGGTAGCGGCTGCCGATCTTGTCGCAGAGGAGAGCTCCGTCGGCGGGAAGGTGGAGCGCCGAGGCGATGTGGGGTTTGATGGCCACGACAACGCGGTGCTTTTCAGCTAAGCGCGCCCAGGGGACAAGGCGCTCCAAGAAGAGCGGCCGTAACTGTTCCCACTCATTGGCGCGGCCGCCGACAACGGTTTCGATCAAGGGCGGGCGCCGCGGGTCGATTTGGCGCGCGAGCCGCAGAGAGGCCTCCAGGTGTTCCAACTGGCCTGGCTGTCCGTCGCCGTTGAGGCGAAGGTCTTCCATGAGTGTGACAACCGGGAGGCGATGCTTCCTGACGAGGGCCTGGAGGGCGGGGATATCGAGCTTGCCCGCTTCGTGTTCCTGCTTGGGACCGACGAAGAGTTCAACACCGTTAAAGCCCAGTTGGGCGCAGACGGCGAAGGCCTTCTCGAGGGGCCACTTAGGGAAGCCTTTGAGACTGAAGGCGAGGCCATAGGGCTCGGTCTTGGCGGCCAAGACGCGGGCCGCCCCGGCGACGGAGAGAAGAGCGCGGCGGGTCATGCGGCGTTGGCGAGTTTGCCGTCCGCCACGTATTCGCGCAACATGCGCATCCATTCGCCGACGTAATAGGGGTTATCGTGCCATGTGCGGCCCGAAACCAGGTTGCCGTCGCGGACGCAGCTCTCGTTGACGAAGGCGCCGCCGCAGACTTCGGCATCGAAGCGGCATTTGGGAACGGTAGCGATACGGCGGCCGCGGATGACACCGGCGGTGGCGACGATCTCGACACCGTGACAGACGCAGGCAACGGGTTTGTTGGCCGTGAAGAAATGGCGGGTGATGCGCATCAAGTGCTCGTCATAGCGGAGGTATTCAGGGGCGCGGCCACCGGTGAGGAAGAGGCCAATGTACTCTTCGGGGTTGACGTCGCGGAAGGCAATCTGCGAGGCCCAATGGTAGCTGGGAGACTCTTTGGTAAGGTCCCAGCCGGGCGGAATCTCGTGCATGACGAGATGGTAGATGCGCTTCTCGGGGCCGGCGACCACGGCGTCGTAGCCTTCCTCGATGACGCGCCAGATGGGGTACACGGTGTCGAGAGCTTCCGAGGCATCGCCGATGGGGATGAGGACTTTGGGTTTCATGGGATCTCCGTTATGAAAGTTTTGGTGGCTGGGCTATTTCAGCTTGGCTTTGGTAAGGGCTTGTTCGAGGGCGGCGGCGGGGACCTGATAGGTAGTCATGCCTTTGCCGCCTTTGTAGTCGACATCGCGGTAGCCGATGGGCGTGGTGTAGAAGGCGTCGACGGTGAGGCGGCGTGCCCAATCGAAGAATTCGACGGCGGGGGCGTCGGC
>Ga0224723_1001956_pt1 | contig 11809 bp, 12 predicted proteins | sample Balambano_FR2_Me_FD_161647 | JGI IMG/M metagenome (GOLD analysis project Ga0224723, IMG submission 161647) | Freshwater sediment microbial communities from Lake Towuti, South Sulawesi, Indonesia - Balambano_FR2_MetaG | ecosystem: Environmental > Aquatic > Freshwater > Lake > Sediment | place...
GGGGTGGGGTTATCCTGGGTAAACGCCGTCGTCGGGACAATCGCCAGCGCCGTCAGCAGGACGCAGACGAGCGCGAACGAAAGCAGAACGCTAACCTTCTTCATTCAAATCCTCCAGATGTTCAGGCACGAGATGCAGTAAACAGACAGGGCTTAGCCCTTGAGCGCACCAGACGTCAGACCGCTTACCAGCTGACGCTGACCGAGCACAAGCAAAATCAGGGTGGGCAGCATGACGATGATCGTCGCCGCCATCTGGGTGTTAAAGACGGCATATTCAAAGTTGCGGAAGATGGTGATGCCGACCTGGGTAGTACGCCATTCGGTGCTGTTTGTGATAAGCAGTGGCCAGTAGAACTGGTTCCAGGTGCCGAGGAAAGTGTAGACCGCCAGCGTTGCCAGCGCAGGACGCGACAACGGTACGAGGATTGACCACAGATAGCGGAGCTTGGTACAGCCATCCACCAGTGCCGCTTCATACAGGTCTTTCGGCAGGGTCATGAAGTACTGGCGCAGCAGGAAGACGCCAAAGGCACTGGCGAGGAACGGGACGATCAAGCCCTGATAGGTGTCTTTCCATTGCAGACTCGAGATAAACAAGTAATTGGGGATAAGCGTCGCCTCAAATGGGACCATCAATGTCCCCAGCGCGACGAAGAGCAGCACCGCCTTGCCGGGAAAGTCGAGATAGGCAAGCGCGAATGCCATCAGGGATGATGTGACCAGGACGCCGACAGTCACGCTGGTGGCGACCACGAAGGAATTCAGTATCCAGCGCGAGACTTCCGGGCGCTGTTCGAAGACCGCGCGGAAGACGCCCCAATCGAGATTGTTCAGGTCGCGCGGGATGAGCGTCGGCGCGGCGGTATCGCCCTGCAACGCCAGTGATAACGCGAAGAACAGCGGGAACAGCAGGATGATCGACATGAGGATCAGCAGCACGTACATCACTGTGCGGTACGAGATTTTGGAGTAGGTTGGCGCAGTGGTCATTGGTAATGTACTCCGCGATTGACGACGCGATACTGAACAACAGTCAGTACAAACAGGATGACAAACAAAACGATGGATGCAGCCGAGGCAAAGCCATAGCGGTTGTCATACCAGAACGAGAGGAACGTCTCATAGACAAAGACGTTCGGGGAGTTCTGGGGGATAAGGACGTGGAATTGTGTGAAGGCTTGCAGGCTGCCGATGGTATTGACAATTGTGAGGAAGAGCAGCGTCGGTGAGAGCAGCGGTATGGTGATGCGCCGGAACGTTTGCCAGCGGTTTGCGCCGTCAATTGCCGCGCTTTCGTACAGGTCTTGCGGAATAGCCTGCACGCCCGCCAGCGTGATGATAAAGTTAAAGCCTAAACCTGCCCAGACGCTCATGACCGCGACGGCTGGCAGGGCGGTGCGCTCGTCATTAAGCAGGCTGATGGAGTTAAGATTGAGCAGGTCAACAAGCCAGGTGGTCGCGCCCGTCGCCGGGCTGAAGATGAGCGCCCAGATGACACCCGCGCTGGCGAGCGAAATGGCGATGCTGCTGGTGAAGATCGTGCGGAAGACCTCGATCAGTTTGACTTTCGTCGTGGCAAGCATCGCCAGCGCCAGGCTGAAGAGGATGCCGAGCGGTACGACCATCAGCGCGAACTGAAAGCTGAGACCGATGTACTCCAGCCATTCCGTGCGCCCGTCCAGCCCCAACAGCCGGATGTAATAGTCCACGCCGTTGAAGCGCGCGGGTTCGCCCGCCGGGTTGGTGACGTGCAAGCTTAGCCAGATGGCGCGGAAGAACGGGACGTATGTGAAAAGCGCAAAGATAATCATCGCAGGGGCGGAGAAAAGTAATGCCATGCCAAGCTCGCGCAGCCGTTTGCGTGAGAATTGATTGACTTTGACGCTGTCCGTAGACGCGGCTGCGGCGTTGAGTGACGACGGAATGGGGGTTGCAGACAACTTGGCTTACTCCGTAGCGTTGGATAAGATTGAAACGTCACGAATGTTCTCCAGCGCGTTTGTTAAGATAGCTGCACATGTTTAAGCTTTACGGGGTCAAATTGTAACGGGATGTTAAGCCATGAAACGACATATGTTATTGTTACACGGACCAAACTTAAACTTGCTCGGTACACGTGAGCCGCAAATTTACGGAAAAATGACACTGGAGAACATCAACACTGTCTGCGAAAAGCACGCCGGGCAGCACAACACCGAGTTGCGGGCGGAGCAATCGAACCATGAAGGCGACCTGATCGATGTGCTGCATCTGGCGCGCAATTGGGCGGATGGCGTGGTCTTCAACCCAGGCGCGTACACGCATACGTCGGTCGCGTTGCGCGATGCCATCAGTGCAATTGCGTTACCCGTTGTGGAAGTGCATCTCTCGAACGTCCATGCGCGCGAGGCGTTTCGTCATACATCGCTGCTGGCACCTGTCTGCGTTGGGCAAATCAGCGGCTTTGGCTGGCGCAGTTACCTGCTCGGCATAGATGCACTGTTGGGGCATCTGGGCGCGTTTCGTGACCCCGACCTGTAAAGGTCTACCAAAAGCAACGTGTTGCGCTTTGGTAGTCTTCGCCGCTGTTTCGGGCAAGTGCTGCCTGTAAAGTCTGTCAGGATGTGAGGTGGAGTGTGGGAAAAACCCCCATGTATAACAAAGAAGATGTGCTGCGCGCGATCGAAGACCAGCATATCAAGTTTATTGTCCTGTGGTTCACAGACATAACGGGCATCGTCAAGAATGTGACGATACCGAGCAGCCGGATCGAGCGCGTCATCGAGCATGGCGTGTCGTTCGATGGTTCGTCTATAGAGGGCTTCGCGCGTATTGCCGAAAGCGACATGATCTTGAAACCCGACCTGAACACGTTTACAGTCTTGCCCTGGGAGAGCCAGGACGCGCACACAGCACGGCTGATCTGCGCTGTCTATACGCCGCAGGGCGACCCGTTCATTGGCGACCCGCGTAATGTGTTGCAGCGGGTGCTGAAACAAGCGGCGGACATGGGATTTGGCTTCAAGACGGGTGTGGAACTGGAGTTCTTCCTGTTCCACAACGATAAAGAGAAGCCGCAATTCCCGTTAAACCCGCATGATGAGTCGAGCTATTTCGATATGTCGAATGACTTCTCGCATGGCATCCGGCGCAAGATGATCGACTCACTCACCACGATGGGGATTGGCGTAGACTCGACGCACCACGAGATCGGCTACGGTCAGCACGAGATGATCCTCGATTACAACGACGCGCTGGTATCGGCAGACCAGGTGTTGACGACGCGCGTGGCACTGCGCGCCATCGCCCAACGCGATGACCTGTACTGTACGTTTATGCCGCGCCCGTCGGCGGCGCTGCCCGGCTCCGGGATGCACACACATCAGAGCTTGCATGATGTGCGCAGCGATATGAACCTGTTCGCGGATGTCAATCATGAGTACGGCTTGTCGGCGTGCGCGCGCTACTTTCTGGCGGGGCAGCTTGCGCACGCGCGGGCGATGTGCGCCTTGCTCGCGCCACTGGTCAATTCGTATAAACGCATTGGCGTGAGCTTTGAAGCGCCGATGTATGTCGCGTGGGGGCATGTCAATCGCGGAGGGTCGGCTGTGATTCGTGTGCCACACATCAGCGCCGGGCGCGCGGAACATACTCGCCTGGAGATTCGCTGTCCTGATCCGTCTGCCAATCCCTACCTGGCGTTTGCGGTCATGCTCGCCGCCGGGCTGGATGGTATTGAGCAGCAGTTAGAACTGCCAGACGCGATCGAAGAATCGCTGCTGGTGCAGGAAAAGGCACGGCATCGCCCGCGCACGATGCTGCCGTTTTCACTTGGGGAAGCGCTGGAAGCATTGAAGCAGGATGACGTAATTCTTGGCGCGTTGGGTCCCTACATCAGCGACCGTTACGTTGCGGCGAAACAGCAGGAACTCGACGAGTACAATCGGCAGGTGACGCCCTGGGAACTGGAGCGCTACATCACGCGCTTCTAGCCGACGATGATCTCGTGGATACGCCGGAGCATGGTTTCGGCGTATTGCGGCTCTAGCACAACCGACAGGCTGGCGCGTGCGGGGTGGGTATGGGTTGAGAGGAATGGAACGCTTGTGATGGCTGCGAGCAATCTTGTGTAAAGGCTGGGGTCCTGCTCCAGCAATACGCCTGTCGCTGTGACAACGACAACGGTTTGCACCGTCCATGCCTGTGAGGATGGAAGCGTCGCCAGACGGCTGGCGAGCGCGTCTGCCAGCCGATGCACCGCGTCTTGCCCGGCGGTGGTTGGCACGATGAAACAGACGACCGACGCGCTGGTCGCCTGTGTCGCGAGCATGACATCGGCGTGGATGCTCGAATAAGCGTAAAATACTTCGTCTACCAGCGATGCAAGTGATGCCAGCGAGCCACCAGATGATCGGCTCAATCCAATGCCCGCGATGCTCGTCACGGCGATGGCGCTGGATTGCGGCGCATTCGCCGTTTGACTGATGAGTGTGCCGGGTTTTTGCGGTGCGAACAGATTGCGCAGCCGGAGCGGGATGCGGCGCTCATGCAGCAGGTTAATCATGCGCGGCTGCAACACGCGCGCCCCAAAGTACGCCAGGTCTGCCGCTTCAGTGTAGGACAGCCAGGGGATGAGCTCGGCGTTGGCAACGTCCAGCGGGTCGGCAGTCATCATGCCGTCTACGTCCGTCCACATCCACACTTCATCCGCGTCTATCGACGCCGCGAGTATTGAAGCGGAATAATCGCTGCCGCCGCGTCCGAGTGTCGTCGGTTTGCCTTTTGCCGTTGCACCAATGAAACCGGTCAGCACGGGAACAATACTGCGCCCCAACATCGGCACTAACTGGCTGTCAATGCGCTGACGTGTGAGTGCCATGTCCGGTGTCGCGTGTCCGTGAGCGTCGTCAGTGATGATGATTTCGGTAGTGTCGATGGCGACGCTGCGCAGCCCGTTCTGGCGCAGCAGCGCCGCCACAATGCGCGCCGCCAGTCGTTCGCCAAGCGTGCTGATGGCGTCGAGTACATCCGGTGTCGCCGTCAGACGGTGTTCTGCCAGCGCTTCGCATTGATTGAGCAACTCACTCAGCAGCCCGTCAATATTGGTGAGCAGGGTGGTGCGTTCGGCAGGGTTGAGCAGATGCTCGACCAGTGCCAGATGGCGTGTGCGCAGGTTGGCGACGATGCGCCGATAGCCGCGCCGCTGCTCGATTTCCGCGAGGTGCGCCGCTTCCAGCAGTTGATCGGTGACGCCATCCAACGCGGACACGACAAGCAACAACTGGTTCCAGCGTTCGCGCTCGGTCATGACGATGCTCGCCATTTGCGTCAGCGCCATCGTCGTGCCGACAGTAGTACCGCCAAACTTCATCACCAGTGTTCCCATGCGCGCTGTCTCTCCCCCAGGGGCGCGGTCGTCAAAGCGTTGCCATTATAGCGAAAAGACCTGATGGCTGTAGGTCTTGATTTATTCTCAATGTACCATAGGGGCTATGTTTTAGGTTGACCAGAACATTGTGCGTACATTGCAACGCACGTTATCATTGTGTGTGTGTGACGAGCCTGACTCATCGAGTATGTGGTGGACGAGTCCTATGATGGATATGGTAATCGAGACGCAGCAGCGCACGGTCGCGGGCGTGCGTTTTAACAAAGTGGGCAAACTATATCATTTCGATTACGGCGAGTTTCCCGACTTGCAGGTGAAAGACTTCGTGATTGTGGAAACCACGCGCGGCAGACAAATGGGGCAGGTGATGGCATTTGCGCCTGCTGACGGCGATGGACGCGACTATAAGCCGATCATGCGGCTGGCAACGCCGCGCGATCTGGCGCTGCGCCAGCACTGGGAAGGCGAGCAGCAGGACGCGATGGATGTGCTGCTGCGGCGCGTGCGTGAACACGGAGGCTATCCAGGTATTAAGTTTGTGGCGGCGCTCTATAACTACGACGGCACAGTGCTGACGTTTCTGTTCAGTACCGAAGACAAATTTAACCTGACGCGGTTGTGGAACGAATTAAGCCGTGATTTTGATGCGCAGGTGGAACTGCGGCAGATCGGTCCGCGCGATGTGGCGAAGCTGCTGGGCGGATTTGGCGCATGTGGCGAACTGCGCTGCTGCTCAACGTTCCTGACCGACTTTAGCCCTGTTTCGATCAAGATGGCGAAGATGCAGGGCATCTCGCTCAATCCGTCAGAAATCACGGGGATGTGCGGGCGGCTGCGCTGCTGTCTGGTGTATGAGTATGAGCAGTACGTGCAGGCGCGGGCGAAACTGCCGAAGAAGAACAAGCGCATTGGCACACCGCAGGGCGAAGGCAAAGTCATTGATGTACACCCGCTGACGGACTCGGTGACGGTTTATGTGGGCGATACGCGCTACACGTTCACGCGCGCGGAACTGGTGCCGCTGGAAGAGCTGGAAGCACTGGCGAAAAAGGCGAAAGAGCCATGCACCAAGCATGGTGATGGTCCGTGCGAGTGCGGCGCGAAACCGGGCAAGGCGGCTGAAGAAGACGGGAGCGGCGATGACCACTGATTACCACGCGCTGGCACAGCAACTTCATCCGAAACTGGTCGAATGGCGGCGTGATTTTCATCAACATCCAGAACTGGCGTTTGAGGAGGTGCGGACAGCGGGCATCGTCGCCAGCGAGCTGCAGGCACTCGGCATGGAAGTGCAGACGGGTGTCGGCAAGACAGGGGTGGTCGGCATTCTCGAAGGCGCGTACGACGGACCAACCGTGCTGCTGCGAGCGGATATGGACGCGCTGCCGATCCAGGAAGAGACGGGCGCGGAGTATACGTCGGTCAACGCGGGCAAAATGCACGCCTGTGGGCATGATGCGCACACAGCGATAGCGCTTGGCGTTGCCCAACTGCTGAGCGAGCAGCGCGACAAGATAGCGGGGCGGGTGAAGTTTGTCTTTCAGCCAGCGGAAGAGATCGCGGTTGGTGCGAAGGCGATGGTGGATGATGGTGTGCTGAGCGATCCGCGCCCTGATTATACCGTTGGGCTGCATGTCTGGAATAGTTTGCCGTTGGGTGTACTGGGCGTCGCGGACGGTCCGACGATGGCGGGGGCTTCGACCTTTTCGATCCATATTGTGGGCAAGGGCGGGCACGCGGCTGCGCCACACCTGTCAATTGACCCGGTGGTGTGTGCCGCACACCTTATCACGCAACTGCAATCGATCAGCAGCCGCAACGTAGATCCGTTCGAGAGTGCGGTCATTTCGGTGACGATGATGCGTGCGGGAACCGCGCACAACATCATCCCGGAAACAGTCGAATTGACTGGAACGGTACGCACTTTTCGACGCGAAGTGCGCGATCTGGTCGTGCGGCGCATGACGGAGATCACCGAACTGACGTGCCGGGCGATGGGCTGTGAGGGAACGTTCAGCATGACGCATCACACCGAACCTGTCTCCAACGATCCTATGGTAGGCGAAAAGCTGCGCCCGATTTATGCGGCGATGCCCGGCGTGACAAAGCTGGACATGAGCGTGCGGACGATGGGATCGGAAGATGTCGGCTTCTTCATGCAGGACATCCCCGGTCTGTACTTGTTTGTCGGTGCGGCGGATCCTCATGCGGATACCTACTACGGGCACCATCACCCACGGTTCACAATTGACGAAGAAGTGCTGCCGTTGGGGGTCGCACTGCTCTCCGCTTCGGTGGCAGCTTACGTGCTGCCGGATGATCATGCCTAGCGCCAGCGTTTTCCGTTGGATGGATGGAGGCGGATGGCTGGTGCTGGCGCCGGGCAGCGTCGCCAACAGCGATATTCGCGCGTTGGCACTGGCGCGCGTGGCGTCCGGGCGACTGCTGGCGTGCGCGCTCGTCAACGGTGATAGTGATGACTCAGACAAGATGTTGGAAGACCTGGAAGAGTTGGGCGCGCCGACGGGGTATCTGGTGGATCTGGTGGCGGAAGATGACGAGACGGTCGAGTCAAAATTGCGTGACGCCAGCATCGTTGTGGTTGAGAGTGCTGCCAGCCTTCGCGCTGCCAAAGCGAGCCTGACAGGGGCGGCGGAACGCGGCATCCGCGCTGCCTATGAGACAGGGGCGGTGGTGCTAATCGAAGGGTTGAGTGCTGTGTTTTTTGGTCGTCTTGCAACACAGGAAGATGGTCAGGCTGTGGTCGGGTTGGGCTGGCTGGTTGACTCGGTGATCGTGCCGACGGCGCAGGACCTTTCGACACTCGTTAAGCCCGTGCTGCAAACACATTCACATCTTTATGCCGTTGGGATTGGCGCTGGCACGGCGCTGGCGCTTGGACCGAATGGCGAAGTCGAAGTGTGGGGGGCGCGGCAGATTGCCGTGACGTTGGGACAGGTGTACTGTCCCAAGCCATAGTATTGAATATAATCGTTTCATTGCTTACAATTGTTGAGTTACGAGTGAGTAGTCATATTAGTATTTGGAACGGCTTGTGGAAGAAAACACCTATCGCTACGCCTTACATGTGCCTGTAACCGAACCGCCACACCAGGTCGTATCGCTGGTGCCGAGCATTACCGAGTCGTTGTTTGATCTAGGTGTGGGCGACCGGGTTGTTGCTGTAACCGATTATTGTGTACATCCGGTGGCGGGTGTGGCGGCGCTGCCGAAGATTGGTGGCACCAAGAACCCCGATTTAGACCGGATAATCGCGCTGCAACCTGATCTTGTATTCGCCAATCAGGAAGAGAATCGGCGTGAGGACGTGGAAGCGCTGCGAGCGGCGGGCATTCCCGTGTGGGTGACGTTTCCGCATACGGTTAACGAAGCGATGAATCTGCTCTGGGCGATCATGGATGTATTCGATCAGCCAGGAATGGTGCATCGTGTGCGCTTGATCGAGCAGACGGTTGATTTTGTCGAGCGCATCGGCATGACGCGGACGCAGCCGTGCCGCGTGTTCGTGCCGATCTGGTATGACCCGCTGATGACGTTCAACCACGAGACATTCATTCACGATCTGCTGCGCGTGTGCGGCGGTCAGAACGTGTTTGCTGAACGCGAGCGTTTGTACCCGCTGGCGGCTGATCTGGGACAATCGCCTGCGTTTGCAGCAGACGACCCGCGCGTCAGTGGGCGCGATACGCGCTACCCGCGTGTGACATGGGACGAGGTGGAAGCGGCACAGCCAGATGTCATTTTGCTGCCGAGCGAACCGTATACATTTATAGATGCCCATGTGCCGGAGTTTGCAAAGCTGGATGTCCCTGCCGCACACAACGGGCAAATTCATCTGGTAGATGGTTCTTTATTGACCTGGCATGGCACACGGATCGCGCACGCATTGACGGTGTTACCCGCCTTATTGTGTTCAACGGATGCTCAAAATGTCGGATAAACCTGCCAGCCTGTCGTTTGACAACATTCGTTATATCGCGCATGAATTGAAGAACCCGCTCGGCGCGACCAAAGGATTTATCGATCTTGCGGAAAATGCGGGCGAGTTGAACCCGATGCAGCATCAGTTCCTAGAGCGCGCTGTGCAGTCGCTGGAGCGGATGGAACGTCTGGTTGGGATGTTGTTGGAAGCAGCGGGGATTGAGGCGGGAAAGCCGCTCCGTATGGTTGATATGGATTTGGCAAGCGTTGTCAGGAATGAAGTCCACCAGTTAGAACCTTTTGCGCAGCAGCACAAGGTCACGCTGCATCTGGATATTCCTGCGCAGGTGGGCTGGGTGGCAGCAGATGTGGAAGCGATGGGGCATATCGTTGCCAATCTGCTCGTCAACGCCATCAAATATAACCAGCCCGGTGGGAATGTGTGGGTGTCGCTGCGTGGCGAAGGGGACAGCGTGCGGCTGGAAGTGCGCGATAACGGACGCGGTATCCACCCGGATGCACAGCCTCATATTTTTGAACGTTTTTTCCGCGCGACGGCGATGGGGGGCAAGATCGAAGGGACAGGATTGGGACTCTACATTGTCAAGTCGCTGGTCGATTTGCATGGCGGAACGATTACGTTTGAGAGTGCGCCGGGTGTTGGCACAACGTTTCATCTGGTGCTGGCGCGCAGCACGGAAAATGAAATTGTCATTGAAAAGCGCTAAACGATTGATTGAAATGGGTTGTGAAAGCAGGTACAATGTCGCTGTGAAATGTCAGCGATACCATCGGAGTATGGACTATGCGTCGCCTCTTGCTTATTGCAGGTTTATTTGTAATCTTGATCATCGGCGGTGGGTTGACGACGCAATTGATCGCCAACCAGACGACAGGCGCGCCGCTGCTGCCGCTTTTGACGCAGACAAATAATCCCGACGCATCGCCTAGCGTGATGATGCCCTGGAAGGCAGAACAGTTCTTCCTGCTGGTCGGCTTTCTAATCTTTAACCTGATCGGTATTGCGGCAACGATTGCGCTTTTGTTCTGGTTTGCTGATCGCGGGCTGCGTCGCAACGCCGCAAATAAACAAGCTTCATCTGATAACAAGCAAATCCAGGCGACCGAATAACGCCTGCTGCACAATCGTAGAGTAAGTGTTTACAGGAGTTGATGTCATGCAGGCTGCCCCTGCACGTCCGTCTCGTCTTTACCCCTATCTGGCACTGGCGACTGCCGCGTTCACACTCGGTCTCATAGTTTTCGGCGCGGTCGTGCGCGTCACGGACAGCGGATTAGGCTGTGGTAATGAGTGGCCGCTATGTAATGGGTCGATCATTCCGCCGTTGGACAATGTGACCGCGTGGATCGAATGGCTGCATCGCCTGTTTGCCGTGCTGATCGGCTTGATGGGCATTGCCACGCTCGTGCTTGCGATTCGTGCCTATCGCAAGCACAACCGTCTGGTCCTGAATGCCACAATTGTGGCGGCGGTGCTGTTCCTGCTCCAGAGTATGCTCGGCGCGTTTGTCGTGGTGTTCGACCTGCCGCCGACGATGGTGACGGTGCATCTCGGTACGGCGATGCTGCTGCTGGCGGCGCTGCTGGTGGCTGGCTATAGCTCGGTCTACCGCCCAACGCAGCGTTACAGCAGTGATTCGTTTACGCAGCTTGCATTCATCACCGCAGCGTTGACATTCGTCATCATCCTGACGGGCGCGCTCGTGCGCGGTGCGGGGGCGTCCCTTTCCTGCACCGATTGGCCGCTGTGTAACGGCGCGGTCATCCCGACGGGGCAGGGGCAAGGCGCGCTGATTCACTGGGTACACCGCGCGGCGGTATTAGGATTAGGCGTCACACTCGCGCTGATGGTGTGGCAGGCGTGGCGCAACCGTCCCGCAGGCGTCGTTCGCGCCCTGAGCGTTGTCGCGGCTGGCGCGTACCTGATGCAGGTTGGGATTGGCGCGTTGTATGTGTTCAGCGCGGCGGCTCCGCTGTGGGGAGCTGCGCATGTGGGCTTTGCTGCCGTGACGTTTGGCGCGTTGGTGCTGCTGAGTCTGGTCGAGATGATGAATACGAGTGAGAAGCGCACTGAGGCGTCGTGGAAACTTCAATCAGAAACACCGGGTTAGAGGAAATGACGCCGATGTCGGCGGGCGATGTGCTGCGCAGCTATCTGGAACTGACCAAAGTTCGGATTGTACTGCTGCTGCTCTTTACCACCGTTACGGCGATGATCGTTGCTGCCAACGGCATTCCGCCGTTTGGAGTTGTGCTGCCGACCGTGATCGGCGGCGCGCTTTCGGCGGCGGGCGCGAGCGTCATCAACCAGTTCATCGACCGCGATATGGATGGCAAGATGTCGCGCACGTCGCGCCGTCCAATTCCGTCGGGGCGGATTGCGCCAATCAACGCGCTGCTGTTCGGGCTGACGCTGCTGGTGTGGGCAACGCTGATCCTGGGTTACTTCGTCAACTGGATGAGCGCGGTACTGGCG
>Ga0224723_1001957_pt1 | contig 11806 bp, 10 predicted proteins | sample Balambano_FR2_Me_FD_161647 | JGI IMG/M metagenome (GOLD analysis project Ga0224723, IMG submission 161647) | Freshwater sediment microbial communities from Lake Towuti, South Sulawesi, Indonesia - Balambano_FR2_MetaG | ecosystem: Environmental > Aquatic > Freshwater > Lake > Sediment | place...
GTTCTGCTCCCTCCCCCCTTGCGGGGGAGGGCCGGGGTGGGGGGGCCTCTCCGCCAGCGAGCGCCCCTCAGTTCCGCCCGAACGCCCGCTTCAGCTCGGGAACCAGGTCGGTGCGTTCCCAGGTGAAGGTGCCCTTTGCGTCATCCGGGTCGCGGCCGAAATGGCCATAGGCGCTGGTCGGCACATAGATCGGGCGGTTCATCTTCAGGTGCTCGCGGATGCCGCGGGGGCGCAGATCGACCAGCTCGCGCAGCACCCTTTCCAGCTTCGCCTCGTCCACGTCATGGCCCGTGCCCTGCAGATCGACATACAGCGACAGCGGATGGGCCACGCCGATCGCGTAGGACAGCTGCAGCGTGCAGCGCTCGGCCAGTTCGGCCGCGACCACGTTCTTGGCCAGGTAGCGGCACACATACGCGGCGGACCGATCGACCTTGGTGGGATCCTTGCCGCTGAACGCGCCACCGCCATGCGGGCAGGCGCCGCCATAGGTATCGACGATGATTTTCCGCCCCGTCAGCCCGCAGTCGCCATCCGGCCCGCCGATCTCGAACTTGCCGGTCGGGTTCACGTAGAGCTCCTTGTCGGGGCACATCCAGCCATTGGGCAGCGTGGCCTCGACGATCCGGTGCACGTTGGCGCGGATCACGTCCTGGCTCATGCCCTCGCGGTGCTGGGTGCTGACGACCACGCTGGTCGCGCCCACGGGCACGCCATCGACATAGCGGAGCGTGACCTGGCTTTTCGCATCCGGCAGGAGGCCCTCGGCCAGCCGATCGCCGGCGCGGCGCATCTCCGAGATACGGCGCAGGATCAGGTGCGCGTAATGGATGGGGGCCGGCATCAGGCTGGGCGTTTCGGTGCAGGCATACCCGAACATGATGCCCTGGTCGCCCGCACCTTCGTCCTTGTTGCCGGCGGCGTCCACGCCCTGCGCGATGTCGGCCGACTGCGCGTGCAGGTAGCTGGTGATCTCGGCCGACCGCCACGAAAAGCCCTTCTGGTCGTAGCCGATGTCGCGGATCGCCATGCGCGCCAGGTGGCAGACCTGCTCCTGCGTCATGTGCTCGCTGCCGCGCACTTCGCCGGCGATCACCACGCGGTTGGTGGTGACCAGCGTCTCGCAGGCGACGCGGGCGAACGGGTCGTCGGCCAGGAACGCGTCCAGGATGGTATCGGAAATGCGGTCGGCCACCTTGTCGGGATGGCCCTCGCTGACGGATTCGGAAGTGAACAGGTATTCGCCGGTCCGGCGCATGGAAACTGCCCCCAATGTGGGATTGAACGCGGCGCTCGATATCGGCCGCAATGGAAAGACCAAGGCGGGGGCGGGATAATGGCCCCGTGCGGCAGGGTCAAGGCAGAGGCGGGCGTGCGCCCTATGCCGCCTGCCGCAGCTCCGCCCGCCCTTCCGCTGCCGCGCGTTCCAGGATGCGTTCCATCTTGCGCCGGCGCCGCTGCATCAGCGCATAGCCGCCGCGCGCTGCCAGGTCGGAAAACCGCCCGCGTGGCGGCAGGCCCACGGCCTTCAGGATCATGCCCGTACCCCGCTGCACGTGGTGCGGCTGGTAGTAGGCGATGGCCCGGGCGAGGTATCCCGCCATCGACTCCTCGTGCCGGTAATCCGCGCCGGCCGGGCTGTTGGCGCAGTGGAAGGCGAAGGCCAGCTCGTCGTCCTCGGTTTCCGTGATGCGCCCCAGGGCGATCCGCGCACGGTCGATCACGCCAAGCTTCTCGCGCGCGAGGTACCGCTTCATGTGGTCGTAGAACAGTTTGAAGTGGCGGTACTCGTCGGCCGCGATCAGCCGGCAGACCTGTTCCAGCACCGGTTCCCTCGTGGCATCGGCCAGCGCGGAGTAGTAGCTGCTGGTGCCTGTTTCCACCATGCAGCGGGCGATCAATTCACCCGTCCGTGTGCCGCGCACGCTGGTGTCGGCCGACAGGGGCAGTTTGAAGCCCTCGCGGAAGCGGGCGAACGCCTCGTCGAAATCGAACGCCTCGTCGGCCATCTTGCCCCATTTGCCCAGGGCCTGGCCGTGCTGCACTTCCTCCACGGCCCAGTTGCGCGCGGCCTGCTGGAAGTCGGGGTCGTCGTGGAACACGCTGCACAGGTAGGTGGCGTAGTCGTTGCCGTTGTGCTCGACCAGGGCCGCGGCCTTCACCAATGGCACCAGTTCCGGTTCGGCAAGGGCAGGGTCGAACCTGTCCCAGGCCACCTGGTCGAGGGTCCAGTGCTTCATGGCCGCCGCTGCTCAGTCCTTCCCGGTCGGAATTCCGGCACGCGTTGGGGGAGCGACTCGCCGGCGCCGGATTCCTTATATGTATGTGTAGGTTACCGGGCCGGGCTTTCCAAGGGCAGCGGCCCGGGGGCCAGCGGTCAGGCGCCGGCGGCCTCGACCATGGCGCGGGCGGAAAGCACTTTGCGCAACGCCAGTTCGCGGGCGGCAGCATCGCCTTCCGGGGCGGCTTCGTAGGCGGCTTCGGCTTCCGCCAGGCGAGCCCGGGCGGTGTCGGCCGAGAGTTCCTCAAGCGGCACCGCCTCGTCCGCCAGCACGGCCGTGCGGTCGGGCGTGACCTCGGCGAACCCGCCGCCGATGAAGAACTGCTTCGTGCCGCCATCGCCGCCGCTGATGCGGATCACCCCGCCCCGCAGCTGCACGATCATCGGCGCATGGCCTTCCAGGATGCCCATGTCGCCTTCCTCGCCGGGGATTTCGGCGAGCTCAACCTGCGCCGACAGCAGCAGCCGTTCGGGGCTGACCACCTCGAAGGTGAAGCTCATCAGGCCGCCTCGGCCGCCATCTTCTGCGCCTTCTCCACCGCTTCCTCGATGGTGCCGACCATGTAGAAGGCGGCTTCCGGCAGGTGATCGTACTCGCCCGAGCAGATCGCCTTGAAACTGCGGATGGTATCGGCGATCGGCACGAACTTGCCGGGGAAGCCGGTGAACACCTCGGCCACGTGGAACGGCTGCGACAGGAAGCGCTGAATCTTGCGCGCGCGCGCGACGGTCAGTTTGTCGTCCTCGGAAAGTTCGTCCATGCCAAGGATGGCGATGATGTCCTGCAGGCTCTTGTAGCTCTGCAGAATGCGCTGCACCTCGCGCGCGGTCTGGTAGTGGTCATCACCCACCACGCGCGGGTCGAGCACGCGGCTGGTGGAATCGAGCGGATCGACCGCCGGATAGATGCCGAGCTCGGCGATCTGGCGCGACAGCACGGTGGTCGCATCCAGGTGCGAGAAGCTGGTCGCCGGCGCCGGGTCGGTCAGGTCGTCGGCCGGCACGTAGATCGCCTGCACCGAGGTGATCGAGCCCTTCTTGGTGGACGTGATGCGTTCCTGCAGCGCGCCCATGTCGGTGGCCAGCGTCGGCTGGTAGCCCACGGCGGAAGGAATGCGGCCCAAGAGCGCCGAGACTTCCGAACCGGCCTGGGTGAAGCGGAAGATGTTGTCCACGAAGAACAGCACGTCCTGGCCCTGCTCGTCGCGGAAATACTCCGCCAGCGTCAGGCCGGAAAGGCCCACCCGCGCGCGTGCGCCCGGCGGCTCGTTCATCTGGCCATAGACCAGCGCCACCTTGCTGCCCTCGGTGGTGCCCTCGCCGAGCTTGATCACGCCGGCATCGACCATCTCGTGATACAGGTCGTTGCCCTCGCGCGTGCGCTCGCCCACGCCGGCGAACACCGACACGCCACCGTGCGCCTTGGCGATGTTGTTGATCAGCTCCTGGATCAGCACGGTCTTGCCCACGCCGGCGCCGCCGAACAGGCCGATCTTGCCGCCGCGGGCATAAGGGGCGAGCAGATCGACCACCTTGATCCCGGTGACCAGGATCTGCGCTTCGGTCGCCTGGTCCTTGAATTCGGGGGCGGGCGCGTGGATGGGGCTGAACATCTTGGCGTTCACCGGGCCGCGTTCGTCGATCGGCTCGCCGACCACGTTCAGGATGCGGCCCAGCGTTTCCGGCCCCACCGGCACCTTGATGGGCTGGCCGGTGTCGGTCACGGTCTGGCCGCGCACCAGGCCCTCGGTGCTGTCCATGGCGATCGTGCGCACGGTGTTCTCGCCGAGCTGCTGGGCCACTTCCAGCACCAGCGTGCTGCCGGCGTTGGTCGCGTGCAGCGCATTCAGGATGGCGGGCAGTTCGCCGTCGAACTGCACGTCCACCACGGCGCCCATGACCTGCGTGATCCGGCCGACATTGTTCTGCATCGATGCGTGCTCCGTTGCCCTGACCTCAGACCGCCTCGGCGCCCGAGATGATCTCGATCAGTTCCTTGGTGATGTTGGCCTGGCGCTGGCGGTTGTAGTTCAGCGTCAGGCGATTGATCATGTCGCCGGCATTGCGCGTGGCATTGTCCATCGCGGTCATGCGGGCGCCCTGCTCGCCGGCCGCGCTGTCCAGCAGCGCGCGATAGATCTGCACCGAAAGATTGCGCGGCAGCAGGGTGGCGAGGATTTCTTCCTCGCCCGGCTCGTATTCGACCACGGCGCCCGACTGTTCACCCTCGGCCTCCGGCAGCGGCACGGGGATCAGCTGCTGCGCCGTGGCGACCTGCGAAATCACCGACTTGAAGTGGTTGTAGATCAGGGTGCAGCGGTCGAACTCGCCCGCCGCCAGCATGGCCGTGATCCTCAGCGCGATCTCCTCGGCATCGGCGAAGCCGATGCGGCGCTTGCCGGCGAAATCGATCCCCGGCACCAGCAGGGGCGCATAGTCGCGCCGCAGGTTATCGCGGCCCTTGCGGCCGACCGGCATGATCTTCACGGTCTTGCCGGCGGCGCTCAGTTCGCGGATGCGGTTGCGGGCGAAACGGGCGACGGACGAGTTGAAGGCGCCGCACAGGCCGCGATCGGCGGTGACCACCACCAGCAGGTGCGTCGCGTCGTGGCCCGTGCCACGCAGCAGCGCCGGCGCGTTCGGGTTCTCGATGGCCGAGGCGCCAAGGGTGGCCAGCATGCGCTCCATGCGCTCGGCATAGGGCCGGGCGGCTTCGGCCTGGCTTTGCGCGCGGCGCAGTTTGCTGGCGGCCACCATCTTCATGGCCTGCGTGATCTTGCGCGTGGACTTCACGCTGTTGATCCGCACGCGGAGCGACTTCAGGCTTGGCATCGGACGACAGCCTTCAGGCGAAGGTCTTCGTGAAATCGTCCAGGAACGCCTTCAGCTTCTCCTCGGTCGCCGGCTTGATCTCGCGGTCGCTGCGCACCGCCTCGACGATGTCCGGCGCCTTCGCCTTCAGCTCCGACAGCATCGTCCTTTCGTACCGGCCGATGTCGGCGACCTTCACGGTGTCCAGATAGCCGCGCACGCCGGCGAAGATCGCCAGCACCTGGTCCTCGACGGGGATCGGCGCGAACTGCGGCTGCTTCAGCAGTTCGGTCAGGCGCGAGCCGCGCGCCAGCAGCCGCTGCGTGCTGGCATCCAGGTCGGACGCGAACTGCGCGAAGGCCGCCATCTCGCGATACTGCGCGAGCTCGAGCTTGATGCGCCCTGCCACCTGCTTCATCGCCTTGACCTGCGCGGCCGAACCGACGCGAGAGACCGAGATGCCCACGTTCACCGCCGGGCGGATGCCTTTGTAGAACAGCTCGGTTTCCAGGAAGATCTGGCCATCGGTGATGGAGATCACGTTGGTCGGGATGTAGGCGGAGACGTCGCCCGCCTGGGTCTCGATCACCGGCAGTGCGGTCAGGCTGCCCGCGCCCATGGAGTCGTTCATCTTCGCCGCGCGCTCCAGCAGGCGCGAATGCAGATAGAACACGTCGCCCGGATAGGCCTCGCGGCCCGGCGGGCGGCGCAGCAGCAGCGACATCTGGCGATAGGCGACCGCCTGCTTGGACAGGTCATCATAGAAGATCACCGCGTGCATGCCGTTGTCGCGGAACCATTCGCCCATGGTGCAGCCGGAATAGGGCGCCAGGTACTGCATCGGCGCCGGCTCGGACGCTGTCGAGGCGACGACGATCGAGTAGTCCAGCGCGCCGTATTCCTCCAGCGTCTTGACCAGCTGCGCGACGGTGGAGCGCTTCTGCCCGACCGCGACATAGATGCAGTAGAGTTTCTTGCTCTCGTCGGAACCCTTGTTGATCTCGCGCTGGTTGATGATGGTGTCGATGATCACCGCGGTCTTGCCGGTCTGGCGGTCGCCGATGATCAGCTCGCGCTGGCCGCGGCCGATCGGGATCAGCGCATCGATCGCCTTGATGCCGGTCTGCATCGGCTCGTGCACGCTCTTTCGCGGGATGATGCCTGGCGCCTTCACATCCACGCGGCGGCGTTCCGCAGCCTGGATCGGCCCCTTGCCGTCGATCGGGTTGCCCAGCGCATCGACCACACGGCCCAGCAGCCCACGGCCCACCGGCACATCGACGATCGCCTGCGTACGCTCGACCGTATCGCCCTCGGCGATGGTCTTGTCCTCGCCGAAGATCACGACGCCGACATTGTCGTTCTCCAGGTTCAGCGCCATGCCCATGATGCCGGCCTTGGGAAAGCGCACCATCTCGCCGGCCATCACGTTGGCCAGGCCATAAACGCGCGCGATGCCGTCGCCCACGCTCAGCACCTGCCCGACTTCCGAGACGTTGGCCTCGGCATCGAAATTGGCGATCTGCGACTTCAGGATGTCGGTGATCTCGGCGGGACGGATGTCCATGGCTCAGGCGGCTCCCTTCATCGCATAGGTCAGGCGCTGCAGCTTGGCGCGCACCGAATTGTCGTAGAGACGGCTACCGATCTTCACGACCAGCCCGCCCAGCAGGCCGGCATCCACCTTTTCCACCAGCCGCACGTTGGAATGGCCGGCCTGGATCAGGCTGGCGGTAAGCGCCGCGCGCTGCGCATCGGACAGTGGCGTTGCGGTGATGACCTCGGCGGCTACTTGGCCGCGCTTGGCGGCGAGCATTTCCTCGAACGCGGCAATGATGCCGGGCAGCGCCGAAAGCCGCCGGTTGGCTGAGATGACCCGCAGCATGTTGACGGTAAGCGGATCGAGGCTCAGGCGGGCGGCGAGATCTTCCAGCACCTTGCGCTGGGTGGCCGCGCGCGGGCGGGGGTCGGCCACGAAGCGTCGGAAGTTTTCGTCGCCGCGCAGCTGTGCACCGAGTTTCGCGATGTCGCCGGCCAGCCGATCAAGGATGCCGGGGTTGTTGGCGATGCGGTCGTCGGCCAGCCCGATCAGGGCGCCGGCGTAGCGTCCCCCGATGCCGCTTCCCATGGTTTCAGCGTTCGAAGGCAAGGTTCTTCGATCCCCGGCGTGCGCGTTGGGTGGATTTTCCGTCCCCGGCCGGACCCAGCTGCCCAACCGACCGTGGGGCGGGTAGCACGGGGTTTTTCGCAGTGCAACGGGAGGGGTGGCCTAGTTACGAACCGTCGCTTCGAAACAGTTGCGCCCGGATTCGCAGCGCGTATATACAGATTTCGGATGCGCTACGACTGGGACCCACAAAAGCGTCGCGCAAACCTCGTCAAGCACAAAGTCGATTTCGCCGCGGTGGAGGCGTTCGATTGGTCAGCGGCGCGGATCGAAGCGGATATCCGCCACGACGAGGTGCGGCTGAAGGCAACGGGTGCGATCGCCGGGCGGGTGCATGTGCTGATCTACACCGTCGAGCGACGGGTGGTGCGGGTGATCAGTCTGCGCAAGGCGAGTGCACGGGAGGTGCGGCGGCATGCCGAAGCGAGCCAGAACTAGGAGCGGGTTGATCATCCCTACGCCGCAGGAAGACGCGGAGATTCAGCGCGGGATCGATGCGGACCCCGAGACGCCGGAGCTGGACGCGGCCTGGTTCGCCCGTGCCCGCCCGGCGCGCGTGGTGATGGGTGACGCCTTCGTGGATGCGATGGAGGCACGCCGCAGGCGGGTCGAGCGTGCGAAGGCGAAGCCGGCGGGCCCGAAGCGCCGCGCGACCAAGACCACGATCTCGGTGCGGCTGGATGATGACTTGGTTGCCACTCTCCGGGCTTCCGGGCCGCGCTGGCAGAGCCGGGTGAACGCGATCCTGCGGAAGTCGGTGCTGGCGGATTAGGGCTGGATGCCAGCGCCGCCGTGTGGACGGCGCGGCCGTCCTTTACCGCGCTCGCGCCGAGCCAAGCCAAGCGCGGCCAGACCGACGCCGAGCAGGGCGAGCGTAGTGGGCTCGGGCACGGGCGTGCCGGGCTGCACGAAGGCCGGATTGCTGAGGAACAGCGGGTTTGCGTAGGAGAGCGTGACGCCCGGTGACGCTTCGAGGAAGAGGGTGGCCGTGTTGCCGAAATCTATGGAGCCGATGCCTGCACTGATTTGCGTCAAGAGCTGGGCGTCAAATGATAAATTTGATACGCCTGCATTCACTTGGGTTGCATTCGATAGTATGAGGTTCACCGTACCAACTCCTGGATCGTTGTTTGCGTTTATCTGAAAGCGAGAGTCTGAGATACCATCACCAGTAAAATCAATGTAAGCTTGCACCTGGAAAAGAGGCACTCCCGATCCGAGACGCGAGACATTCCAGCTACCGACCACATTCAAATATGCAGTAACTGTACCTGATTGTGTAGCAGAAACATTGATAGTCTCACGGATACGCGCAACAGCATTGGAAGGCACTTGGTTCTGCTGCGCAACGGTAGAAGCATTGCTCTCGGCCTGAGCTCTCAACTGCCCGGTCGCGGCATTGGCAGACGATTGTGCGAAAGCGCTGCCGCCACCCGGAGCGGTCGCCGGTCCAGACGTGCAGGCCTCACTTATGCTGCTGGAACCGAGTGTGCTGCAAAGTTGCGCCTGTACAATTGGTATGCCTTGGTCGTTGACGAAATTTGTTAGCGCTTGGCTCCGCACATCGATTATCGACGCGCTAGCCCCCCCCCCCCGCACAGCAGGATGGCGGCAAACAGCGACAGGCCAATACGGCTCATGGACATCATCTCCCACTTTTCGGTGTGGATAAATTTGATCACACGACGACTTTTCGACACCCAACGATCACCATCGTTAATGAAGCAAAATGCTTGCCATCCGAATGATTCTAAGTGAATCAACGTTCTTCATCGTGCGCCCGGTGTCAGGAAGGCGCTGATGTAAAATTCTCCGACAGATCAAGTGTAAGATTTTCCGACACATCGGGCTTCCCACAGATCGGGCTTCCCACAGATCGGGCTGACGACGGACGCATGGCGGGCGATTGGCGTGGCCGCTTCTTTCGTCGATCTCGTTGTGCACGCTTCGGCTCGAAGCGTGACCTCGGACGGTCGCGGCGAGCCCAGGGCAAGGCTATCGCATACGGCCGCCCGCGCCGCACCCCCCTCTCCCGCCAGCGCTACCCTATTCACACATCTCATTGCGCTCAAGAATCCAAAAATTGGAGTCGAACTGCAAGCCGCCTCAAAGGCCGGGTTCCCAGGCCTGCGGCAACATTGACGCCCAGGTATTCACTCCCCAATCGAAACGAAAAGAACAAGATAACATGTTGATTCTAATTGGGTTTTCGCGATGCGTGAATCAGGTAGCCCGCCAGCGGGGGAGGGAGCGCGCGCGGCACATTCGATACCCCGTCGAGCCCGGGCGACGACGCTTGCGTCAGCCACCTCACCCAGGCAATCCAGGAATTTGTTCTTTGAAGGCGCGGCCGGTGGCCGGCCAATGAATCAGCCGCATCAGCCTTCGCTCCCCCCACGCGTGCGGAAATTGTCCGAACTGCGCAGTCCGCCGCGGGCGGGACCAGGAGCCCTCACCTTGGCCCTATCCCGGACGGAGAAGGAACCCAAGGCGGATCGTGCCGTCCCTTTCCCGCCCCAATCAAGCGCGGGAGTGGGGTTTGGGTGCAGCGCCATCGCATGCGGGGAATTTGTCCCAAACCGCCTTCCAAGTGCACAACGCACTGTCCGAAAACGGTTTTCCTGCCACCCCCTACAGGAACGACTGCGGATCAACATCCACAACCACCCGCGCACTTCTGGGCAGCTCGGCCGTGGCAAGCCAGCCCCGCACCAGCTCCTGCGCCGGCACGCCGCGCGCGACCTTCATCAGCAACCGACGCCGATGCTGGCCGCGCAGCACGGCCAGCGGCGCCTCGGCCGGGCCATAGACCAGCGCCCCTTCCACGCGCGGGGCGGCGCGCGAGAGGGCCCAGGCAGCGGCATCAGCCGTCGCGGCATCGGCGGCCGAGACGATCAGCGCCACCAGCCGCCCGTACGGCGGCCAGCCGCCCATCTCGCGCAGGCCCATCTCCGCCGCCCGGAACGCCTCCGTGTCGCCGGAGACCAGCGCGGCAATCACCGCATCGTTGGGGGCATAGGTCTGCAGGAACACGCGCCCCGGCTTCTCGGCCCGCCCGGCTCGGCCGGAAACCTGGTGCAGCAGCGCGTGCGTGCGCTCGGCCGCGCGCAGGTCGCCGCCCGAAAGCCCGGCATCGGCATCGATCACCCCCACCACCGTCAGGTCGGGAAAGTGCCAGCCCTTGGCCGCCACCTGCGTGCCGATCACCAGGTTCCGCTCGCCGGCGGCGACCGAGGCGACCAGCGCGGCCGCGGCCTGCGGGTTGGCCATGGTGTCGGAACTCATCACCGCCACGCGGGCATCGGGAAACAGGCCGGCCGCCTCCTCGGTCAGCCGCTCGACGCCGGGGCCAAGCGGGGTCAGCGAGCCTTCGGCCTGGCAGACCGGGCAATGCTCGGGCGGGCGCTCCACATGGCCGCAATGGTGGCAGATCAGCGCGCGCCGCAGCCGGTGCTCCACCAACCACGCCGTGCAGTTGGGGCACTTCATCCGATGCCCGCAGGCACGGCACAGCGTCAGCGGTGCGTAGCCGCGGCGGTTGACGAACAGCAGCGCCTGCTCGCCGGCAAGCAGCGCCTGGGCCACCGCCGAGGCCAGCAGCGGCGCGATGAACTTGCCGCGCGGCGGCGGCGCGGCGCGCAGGTCGAGCGCTGCGACATCGGGCAGCCGCGCCGAGCCGATCCGCGCCGGCAGCGTCAGATGGCCGTAGCGGCCCTGCTGCACATTGAACAGCGTCTCGAACCCCGGCGTGGCGGAGACCAGCACGCAGGCGGCGCCTGAGATGCGCGCGCGCACCACCGCCATGTCGCGGGCGTGGTACAGCACGCCGTCCTCCTGCTTGAACGAGGCATCGTGTTCCTCGTCCACCACGATCAGGCCAAGCGACTGCAAAGGCAGGAACAGCGCGCTGCGGGCGCCGATGAACACTTTTGGCGCCTCCGAAAGCGCCGCGTGCCAGGCTTGGCGCCGGGCGCGGCCGGGCAGCGCGCTGTGCCAGGCCAGGGCGGCGCTCCCGAACCGCGCGCGGAAGCGGGCCAGCATGCCGGCGGAAAGCGCGATCTCCGGTAGGAGCACCAGCGCCTGCCGCCCGGCCGCCAGCATTTCGGCGACGGCTTCCATATAGACTTCGGTCTTGCCGGCACCCGTGACGCCTTCCAGCAGCGTCACGCCGGGTGGGCTCGCGGCAAGTGCTGCCCGCAATTGCGCCGCCGCGTCGCGCTGGCGGTCGGTCAGGGCCGGCGGCGCGGCTTGGGCCGGCGCGGGCAGCTCAATCCCGACCAGCTGGCCATCGCGCGCCATCGCCTTGACTAGCGCCGGCGAAACCCCGGCGGCCTCGGCCAGAGCCGCCGCGCCCAGCGCGCCGGGTGCTTCAAGGGCGGCCAGCACCTTGCGCCGCGACGCTGACAGACGCCCCGTCACGCCGCCGGCCGCCCAGGCGTCCGGCGCGGTCCCGGGCGGGGGCTGGAAGGCGGCGGCGGGCAGCGCCATGCGCAGCACCATGCCGGGCGGCGACAGGGTGTAGCCCGCCACCCAGTCGATGAATTTCT
>Ga0224723_1001958_pt1 | contig 11798 bp, 12 predicted proteins | sample Balambano_FR2_Me_FD_161647 | JGI IMG/M metagenome (GOLD analysis project Ga0224723, IMG submission 161647) | Freshwater sediment microbial communities from Lake Towuti, South Sulawesi, Indonesia - Balambano_FR2_MetaG | ecosystem: Environmental > Aquatic > Freshwater > Lake > Sediment | place...
AAGCTGAACGGGATCAACACCGCCGCCGCGATGCTGATCGCTCCAAATGCCAGCGTGACCTGGTTTTGCGCCAATGCCCAGTTGACCACCTGCGGCCCGAGAATGCCGCCGACGCCGTAAAACAGATTGAGCAGATTGAGCGGCGATGTCGCGTTCGATGTAAACAGGCGCGCGACGGAGATATTGCCGCACACGATGACCGCGCCGAAACCGATGCCGAACAAGAGAAATGACGCAAACGCGATCACACTGCTTGACGCGATCTCACTGCTGGGCGCGAGATACACGCCCAGCAGCCCGAATGCGACCAGCGTGAGCGGTATCCACAGGATGACGCGCGTATTGTAACGATCCAGCAGGCGACCGAAAATAAATAACCCGATGATCGCGCCGCCCGTTTGCATCGAGACGAACAACCCGCTCTGGTCAGGCGGGACTTCGAGCAAAGTCGTCAATGTGGGCAGCGCTGTACCCAACAGCCCACCCGAAAAACCGAGCATGAGAAACATGGCATAGAAAAAGACGATCACCCGTTGAACCCCCGTCTGCGCGCGATGATATGAAAGACATGCCATTGTTTCATGTCGCCTAACGCCGTCGGGCGTTCGCCTTCAAATTCCTGATACGATTCAAAAACGAAAGGTTCGAACAGCGCGGCAACCTGTTCAGCGCTGTGAAACGTCATCGTCCGGCTTCCCGCCCATTCATCGCGCACGCCGAATAACTGACCGACGAAACGCCCGTCTTGATTCAACGCGCCGACGATCAAACGCCACAGCGTGGGAAAGTATTCCGGCGCGCAAAACGGGATGCTGTATGCGGCGTGGATCAGGTCAGCATACGGCAGGATGTTGATCTGCTCGAATGCAAGCTGACGAGCCTCCAGTTTTTCGGCAGCATCCGGCGGAGCTTTCGCCGTCAATCGTGCAATCGCTTCGGCTTCGCGGTCGATTGCCAGTACGCGCCAGCCCATTTGTAATAGTGCCAGGGTTTCCATCCCATCGCCGCAGCCCAAATCGACCGCTTGCCCGGTGAATGCGCCGTTCAACGACGCCCATTCGGTATAAAGCGGACGCAGCGCCCGCCCTTCCCCCGCTTTATAAAACTGAGACCAATTCGCAGAATTATTGGCTGACATGAACCCCCCGGAAGCAACACACCCCTGTTTGAATTGAATCACAGAACAGGGACGGCTTCCAGTGCCAAATCATGCAGCGCGATCACCGCCTGCTTCAGATCGTTTTCGCTGACGACAAAGCTGATGCTGCATTCGCTCGCGCCCTGTGCGATGGCGACCACGTTGATGCCGTGATCACCCATCATCGTGAACACGCGCCCACTGACGCCCGGCGTGCCGCGCATGCCCGCGCCGACGACGGTCACAATCGCCACCGAATCCATGACATCGACATGATCGACATCCTGACGGGCGATTTCTTCTGCAAGTTCACTTTCGATGGCGTCTTTGGCATGGACAGCGCGGTCGAGCGTGACCAGAAAACAAAAGCTCTGTTCGCTGGAAGCCTGTGAGATCATGAGGATGTTGGCGCCTGATCTGGCAGTCGCCAGGAACGTCCGCCCGGCAATGCCAGGGACACCGATCATGCCTTTTCCGCTCACCGTGAGCAGGCTGATACTACGAATGCTGGTCACAGCTTTGATCACTGTCTGGCTGGGCTGGCTGTCGGGGCCGATCAGCGTGCCGGGATGAGCGGCGTTGAAGGTATTCCGCACGCGCATCGGGATCCCCTTGTTGAGGATCGGCTGCACGGTTTTGGGATGCAGCACTTTCGCGCCGTAAAATGCCAGTTCGCCCACTTCCTGATAACTGACATAAGGCAGCACGCGCGCCCGTTTATCGACGCGCGGGTCGGTGGTCATCACGCCGTCTACATCCGTCCAGATGACGAGTTCGTGGCTGTCGGTGGCGGCGGCGAAAATCGCGCCCGAATAATCGCTGCCGCCGCGCCCCAATGTGGTAAAGTGTCCATCGTGGGTCGCGCCGATGAAACCGGTAATCACGGGGACGACCCCATTTTCGACCTGTGGCAGCAGTTTCTGGCGGATATTGGCGTCGGTGATCTCCCAGATCGGCGCAGCATTGGTATAACGGTCATCGGTGATGACGAACTGCCCGGCGTCATATGCCGCCGCATCGATGCCATGCTGACGCAGCGCGGCGGCGACTACACGCGCCGACATCCGTTCCCCGAACGATACCACCGCATCGCTGATGCGCGGCGTGGCTTCGCCTAAAACGTTGACCGCCTGACACAATTCGACGTGCTGTTTGAGAAGCTGATCGATGTCTTGAATGACGGCATCGCGCGCTCTGCCGGGCGCTGTCAACAGATTGATCGCTTCGATATGACGGTCACGCAGCTTGTTGTTACACGACAGATAGCCCCATTTACTGCCCGACGCGGCATCTTTGACCGATGTAATCAGCGCATCGGTGACGCCGCTCATCGCGCTGACCACGACGATCACACGGTCGCCGCCCTGAACCGCTTCGGAGACGATACTGACGACGTTGGTGATGGCTTCAGGACTGCCGACGGACGTACCGCCAAATTTCATCGTGATCAATGGCGACATGCTGGTTTCCGCTCCCTTTCGCAATAAAAAAGGCGTGTGGGGTTTCCACACGCCTTCGTGACCGTTGAGAACTGCCGACTTCACGACGCACGCACAGAAACCACCCTCTTTATGTGGCGGGTAGTGGTCATGCACATCATCATCGTTGTCAGGCGATAATCACACATGTTCATCAGAATATCCCGCTCTTGTGAACATGTCAAGCGACCGCACTGCGAGCAGAGCCGTTCACAATACCGTGCAAAAATCATGTTTTCAGACCATGCTCACCGGAAACTCATCGATTGCAATTATCTTTGATGGCATATTTGGCATAAAGGCAGTTTGATGACCCCAGTAATCGACCCCAATTTTTCTGTTTTCGGTCTCGTTCAGCGCGTTCAATCGAGCGGGATGCTGCTCAACCACCGCCGCACCATGTCGATGGTCAGCTATGAAATCGAAAACGCGACACGCATCGATGGCGCGCGCACCCGCCTGTTCAGTGGGTTTCAGTACATGAGCAAGTTCATCCCGCAAATCAGCCGATATACCGAAATTGCGCTCAAGGCGGAGTCGGTGTATGTGTTCGGCGTGCAGGATGTTTCGCTGCCTGTACTCCCGAACATTCATTACGTGCCACTTCAACCGAGCGATCAGTTAGCGAAAGAGTGGTTTTTGGTCAGTTATGGGCGCGAATACTTCAGCGCATTGGCGACGGAAGAACTGTCGCGCTTTCATGACCCGGACGAACAGCGCATCTTCAAAGGGGTATGGACATTCGAGCATGGTATGGTGCAGATTCTGCATGAATGGTTATCCAGCGCAGTCGATGTACAGGCGATGAGCATCACGGATACCGACTTGAATCTGGCACGTCAGATGAAGCTCATCAGCGCCACACTCGAACGCTTCAGCGAGCGGCTGCTGAAACGGTATCAAAAGTCAGTGATCGCCAGTGAAGGGCAAACCGTGATTCAGACAGCGCTGCAACCCGCGCTGGCGGGTACAGAGAAGTCGTAATCGAAATGCCGTGCCTGATCGCACGATTGACCGCCGATGGATTACAACCCGCAGCGTATACCGCCGATTCGCTGGCGGAAGCGGCGCGCTTCGAACCGCGCGATGGCGTTTACACCGTCACCAATACGTATCACACGTTCAAGGTGTTGAAGCTGGATGCACACCTGGATCGGCTGGAAAACTCGGCGCGGCTGGCGAACATTCCCCTTACACTGGATCGGGCGCGGCTGCGGGCGTCACTGCGCGCGATGATCGAGCGGGCGGGGTTCGGTGATGTGCGTTTTCGGGTGACAGTCCCTGCCAATGCGCCCGACGAACTGATCGTCTCCGTCGAACCGTTCAAGCCGCTTTCCCCTTCACTGGTCGAGTCGGGGGTGCGCGTGATCACGGTGGCGAACGCGGCGCGGCACAATGCGAGTGCCAAAACCACCGACTGGATGCACGACCGCGACGCGATTCAGAAGACGCTGCCTCACGGCGTCTATGACGCCGTGCTGCTCGATGGGGACGGGTATCTGCTTGAAAACCTGGCGGCGAATTTTTACGCGATTCTGGATGGCGAGCTGCGTACTGCCGGCGGCGGCGTGCTGCCGGGAATCGCGCAGCAGATCGTGTTCGAAATTGCGCCGGAATTCCTCCCCATCAAGCGGACGGCGGTACACATCAGCGAGATTGCGCGCATCAGCGAAGCATTTCTGACGAGCGCCAGCCGGGGGATTGTGCCAATCATCCAGATTGACGTGCATATGCTGGGCGATGGCAAACCAGGCGAACGGACGCACGCCATACGCGGAGCGTATCAGCGCTGGGTGGAGACACATATCGAAGCGCTGTGACGGTTTAATCGAGCGGCGCTTTGAAATCGTAAATGCCGTCGCGGATCGCCCAGCGCTGACCATCATTGGCACACCGCATGACATCGCCTTGATGGATCAGATCGCCGCCGCAATCCGGACACGCGAACAAGTCCTGGAGCCGCACGTTTTCCGGCGTTGACCCGTCAGCGATGCTTCGCACGAAAACGCTTGGCGCATACAACCCCCCTGTCAGCTGAAGCAAGCCATCCATGCCCGCCAGAACAGCGGTTGGCACAAGCCGTTTCAGTACAGCGTTGCGCAGATACGAAACCGGGACGCGGCGTTCGACGTGAAAATGCGCATTTTCCAGTTCGTGCCGGATGTATTCGGGGTGAAAGTCGAAATTGAGTTCGACGAATTCGACAGGCTTGTAGTCGAATGGATTCCACGTCTGGCGTTTCAAAAACCAGCGCAGGATCGATTTAAGATGCCGCTTGCTGGCGTGTTCCAGGATGAATACGCCGCGCGGCGTCAGCACGCGGCGTACTTCGCGCAGCCCAAGCGGGACATCGGCAATATGATGCAGCACGCGAACCACCGAAACGCCATCGAAGACGCCCGCTTTGAACGGCATTCGGTACAAATCGGCGGCGACAAACGTATAACGCGACGATTTACCGAGCCGCTCCTGCGCATCCTGCATCTGCGAAAGCGAGTAATCGAGCAGCACGACGTGCTGAAAGCGCACGTATTCGTCGGTCAGCCGCCCAAAACCCGCGCCGATTTCCAGAAAGCGCGTGCCGCCGTTCGGGGGGAGCAGGCGGCGCAGCGCGATCCGTTCCACCGCGTCTTCATAATCACGCCCTTTATTTTCCCAGAAGCGCGTCCGGTAATCGGTACCTTCGTAATCGCAAATCGGCGGGCGTTCCGGCGGGCGCAGGTTAGGATCGGTCATGGTGCGCCTCCCTGAGCGGCACGTTCGGCGCGTTCGGCTTCCAGCCACTCGGAATACGAGCCGTCATAGACGTGTGCCGGGATGGATTGCGCATCCAGCACGGCGGCTGCTTGTGCGTTGACGAGATTGGGGTCAGGAATATCGGGGCGCACCTGTTCATCGAGCGCGGGAATGCCGCCGGGCGGCACGATGTTGGTTTGCACGGGGATGTTCAGCACAGGGACGGGTTCAAAGGCAAGATCGTAGTGCAGACCGGCGGTACGCGAAAAGCCCAACCATGGGTCGGGGATGCGTTCGGTCGGGTCGAGCAGATTGATCGTGCTGCCGGATACGGCGCGGCTGATGTAGCCGCCCGCTTCCACCACGTTATCGGGCAGGTTGTACAGCGCGCGGTTGAGCGGGTCGAACACCAGGCGTAAATTCTGAATCGGGTCATCCAACTGCGTTTGTGCCAACGGAATGACTGCGCGCACATCGAGCGCGACATCCAAATCCTGATTGACTGGCACATCGAGATCGAGCGCGACGGGGAGCTGCAAACCTTCGGGCAAAGTCAGGTTGACGGTTGCGCTGAGGTTATTGCCCGCGCCCAGACTGATATTCGCGCCGACGATGAGCGGCACAGGCTGTGTCAGCGTGACGATGGTGTCGGTCTCCAACGGGATGTTCAGCACGACCGGAATCTGGTCACGCACGGGGATCGTCCAATCGATGGTGGCTTCGTTCAGCCCGACGAAACTGCTGTGCAGCCCGGAAACCAACGGCGTCACGATGTTGTTCTTGATGTCGAAGATGAACAGGATTAACCCGACCACCACGACGATCAGCACCAGATTGACGATGAACGAAAACAAGATCATGAAATTTTTGATGCCGCTTCCAATTGCTTTCACGGTGTTCATGCGTCCGCCCGTTGGTTTGAAATAGATTGCTGTAAGCGTAACATGAAAGTGCGGTGCGTGTCGAAAGCGTTAAGGTCATGGGTGAACGGGGGCAAGCGAAGCACAGCAAGGGGCGGCGCGTGCCACCCCTTTCCGGCAGGGTGTGAATCAAATGCCCGCCGCAGCGCGGAGTGCCTGCGCTTTGTCGGTCTTTTCCCATGGCACATCGATGTCGTGACGCCCGAAATGACCATAAGCTGCCACCTGCCTGTAGATAGGACGACGCAGATTGAGGTCACGGATGATCGCCGCCGGGCGCATATCGAAATGTGTGCGGATGAGCTGTTCGATGTGGTCATCGGCAATGACGCCCGTGCCGAACGTTTCGACTGCCAGCGATGTCGGCTGGGCGACGCCAATCGCATAACTGACCTGAAGTTCGAAGCGCGTCGCCAAGCCCGCCGCGACGATGTTTTTGGCGATGTAACGCGCCATATAGGCGGCACTGCGGTCTACTTTGGTCGGGTCTTTGCCGCTAAATGCGCCGCCGCCATGCCGGGCGACTCCACCGTAGCTATCGACGATGATTTTACGCCCGGTCAGCCCGGCATCACCCATCGGACCCCCCGTGACGAATTTACCTGTCGGGTTGACGAAATAACGGGTGTTGTCATCGAGCAGATGAACGGGGATGGTCGGCTTGATGATCCTGTCGATGATCGTGCGGTAAATTTCGGAATGTTCGACCGTATCGGCGTGCTGCGTGCTGACGACGACGGTATCGACGCGCTTCGGCTTGCCATAGGCGTATTCGACCGTGACCTGACTTTTGGCATCCGGGCGCAGCCAGACAATTTCTCCGGATCGGCGGGCTTCGGCAAGGCGGCGGGTGAGCTTGTGGCTGAGTGCGATGGTGAGCGGCATCAGTTCTTCGGTTTCATCGCACGCAAAACCGATCATCATCCCCTGATCGCCCGCGCCTGTTTCCAGTTTTTTCTGTTCGTCATCGATGGCAGCGCCGCGCACTTCGAGCGCGACATCGACACCCTGCGCGATGTCCGGCGATTGACCGTGAATGGCGACGATCACGCCACAGGTATCGGCATCGAAGCCGTAACTGCTGTGCGTGTAGCCGATATCACGGATGGTTTGGCGCACGATCTGTTCGACATCGACATACGTGTTCGTCGTGATTTCACCGAACACCAGCACCAGCCCGGTCGTGACGGAGGTTTCGCACGCGACACGGGCGTTCGGGTCTTTGGCGAAAATGGCATCCAATACCGCATCGCTGATCTGATCGCAGATTTTGTCCGGGTGTCCTTCACTGACCGATTCGGACGTGTAAAAGTAACGCGGCGATGACATGAAAGTGCTGGCAGACAACTGCTGCGCGGTTTGAACCATGATGGCGACTCCTGAAAAGATTGGACATGATGGCGAACGAAAAGGGTCAGCCTTCGACAACCGTCGTTCACCCGAAAAACAAAAACGCCTCTAGCAACGATGCAGAGAGGCGGGTTGAACGGTTCAACGCGGAGTCCTCATCTGCCAGAGCGCAGCTCTGTCGAACGTGGCACCGTCCCGGCGCTCCGGGGGTTGCCGCAGCGTCAACGGGTCGAATCCCTCGGCTGCTCGTGATGAGTGGCGTGATGCACAGCGCATCACACCGACTGGATTAGCGCAAAACTATAGCACGTTTCAAAGCACTGTATAGGGTTTATGTCCGTGCCACGAACGCGCGCACGTAGGCGGTCAGCACAGTGGTCAGTTCTAGCGCAAGCAGCTCATACGGGAGCGCGTTGAGTTCGGTGATGCCTTTCACGATCCCGAACCCGACCAGCGCGCAGCGATTGCGCGCCTCCTGGTTCAGCGATGGAAAATACAGCTCGAGCATGGACGCGACATAATGCACGATGCTTTCTTGCAGCACAGAAAGCATCGGGGTATCACCGGGCATGGGTGAATACCCGATCAAGTGCGCGAATGCCGGATGCGCCTGGTTGAACGCGATCAGTTCGCGGATGAGCATGGCGACCATCTGTTCAAACGACATGGACGCATCGAACGCCGGAAAGGACGCGATCAGGCTGCGGCTGTACTGGTCGATGAGCGCTGCCAGCAGCGCTTCTTTGCTGGGAAAAAACTGATAGAGCGAACCAATCGGAATCGCGGCGTGGTCTGCAATGTGATTGGTGCTGATCGCGTCGATGCCGTGCTGCACGATCAGTTCAGCAGCGCTCGATAACAAACGCTCAAACCGTATCTGACTGCGTGCCTGTTTGGGCGTGTTCCATTGCGTCATAGATGAATACTCGATGAGCGCGCTTTAATATGAGCAAAAACTCGTGTTATGGTCTTGACATGAGCATTTGCTCGAAATTTATCGGCGATTGGCTCGTTAGCAGCGACACGCAGAAAGTCACGCACACGCATGTACACCACAAAGGAAATGGTAACACAAACACCAGCAGCGCACACGACGACATCCGGCATCCGAATCCACAACATCCAAACCGGATGGGTCGCGGTCAAAACGGCGCATCGGCAGTACTCCGGAATCGACGGGGTGCGCTTTCCTGCCCTGCTGCTCGATCCGTACTGGACGGAGTGGATGCCGATCCACACGTGGGTGATCGAACACCCGGAAGGCGTGATCATCGTGGATACAGGAGAGACGGCGCAGGTGAACGACCCGGCGTACACCAACTGTGACCCGGCAACGCACTTCATTTATCGCACGCAGCTCCGTTTTCAAGTCCAGGAACAGGACGAACTGGTCGCACAGCTCACCCGATTGGGGATCACACACAAGGACGTGCGCTGGGTCATCCAGACTCATCTGCATTCGGATCATATGGGCAACCTGAAGCATTTCATCACGTCCGAGATCGTGCTTTCGCCGCTCGATTACCCAAACGCGCTGGGTACGCTGCCGTGCCAGTATTCCCCGGATATGTCGCCAACGCTGGTAGCGTTCACGCCGCACGAGATCACCGGGTTTGAACGCGCGTATCCCGTGACGAAAGCGGGCGATGTGCTGATCATCCCGACGCCGGGACATTCTGCCGGGCATCAATCGGTCATGCTGATAGACGGCGAAGTGACATATTGTTTCGCAGGCGACGCGACGTTCAGCGAAGCGCAGCTTCGCAACGGCAATATTGGCGCCATCGTCAAAAACCCAACGCAAAGCCGCCACAGCATCGCGCAGCTTCAAGCATACTGCCGTCAGCACGCCACGGTCTATCTGCCATCGCACGACGCGGAATCGCGGACGCGCCTGCTGAACACATCGACCGTGCAGTTTTAGGGCGGTACAAATCGCCTGTCTTTCAGGAGAGAAAAAAATATGCGTCACTTTTCAAGCGAACAAACGACGGCTGCCAGCCGTGACGCTGTATGGAACGTGTGGAAAGCGGTTTCAGCCTGGCACGAATGGGATAGTGAACTGGTCAATGCAGCGCTCGATACAGCCTTCGTACAAGGTGGGCATGGCACGTTGACCCCAAAAGGTGCGCGTCCTTCGCGCTTCATCATCACCGAACTGACGGACGGCACGAGCTTCACATTCGTCGTGCCACTGCCGATGGCACGGCTGCAAGTGGCGCACTATTTCCGCGCCGGCGCTGTGACGACTTTCATCCATGAAGTGACGTTCACCGGGCTGTTGGGCGGCATGTTTGGACAACTGCTCGGAAGGCGCTATCGCGCGGCGCTGCCGGCTGTGCTGATGCGTATCGCGGCGCTTGCAGAACGAAAATCGCTGACATAAAATCTGATGCGAGCAGGTTTCAGCGCCGAGCGAAAGTGACATCACCGCCATGACGCCAGAATTGTCGGTCATCCTGATTTTGCATCGTGACTTCGACGAAATTCGTGCCAGCATCCGGCATTTGCAAGCGCAAACGATAGTCGAACAGATTGAACTGCTGATCGTGACCACACCTGATCTGGTGGATCAGATCGACAGCGCGATGCTCGACATGTTCGGCGGGTCAACGGTGATCACTGTGGCACAAATGAACTATGTCGGGCAGGGGTTCGCGGCGGCGTTCGAGGCAGCACATGCGCCTTTCGTGGCAATGGCAGAAGATCATTGTCTGGTCGCGCCGGAATGGGCGGAGGCGTTGGTAAACGCACACAAAAGCGGACAGTACGCGGTGGTCGCGCCGTCGATGGAAATCGGCAACCCGGAGACGACGATCAGTTGTGCGAATTTTCTGCTGTGTTTTCTGGAATGGTTCGCGCCCGATCAAGGACATACGATCCATGCAGGACCGGGTCACAATTCATGCTATAACAAAGCAGTTGTGACCGAACACTTCACCGACCTGGACGCGGTATTCACGATGGAATACGCCTATCAGCGCGCGTTGGCAGCGAAGGGCGAGCAGATTTATATTGAACCGCGCGCCAGAATCCTTCACTGGACGAATTCGACTCTCGGCGCGTACACCCGTCATTCCTTTCATGGTGGACGGGTGTATGGCGCGTCGCGTGTGATTGCGGAACGGTGGGGATGGGGAAAGCGGCTCGCCTTCAGCGTCGCGTCGCCGTTGATCCCATGCGTGCGACTTCAGCGTATCCTGGCGCATGTGAATACGCCGGAAAAACGGCGCGCGGTCAAACTGGCGCGTTCGATGCCGTATGTCGTGTGGGGATTGTTCTTTCATACCGCCGGCGAAGTCATCGGCTATCTGGCAGGTGCTGGCACGTCGGTGGCAGAATCGGCACAATTCGAACTGCGCCGTCGTGATTTCGTGCGCCCTTCGGAACGGGCGCTGTTACAGCCGTAAACGGTGGTACAATCACGCGCTGTATGGTTGGCACATGCAACCGCGCCATGACACGATGTGTCTCAACTACAGGCGAACACCTACTCTGCTGGAGACTTCATGAGTTTACTCGATTACGCGCGCATTCTGGTGCGGCGCGGCTGGATCATCGTGCTGCTGGCGGTGATCGCGGCGAGCAGCGCGTATCTGCTCAGCCGGGGACAAACACCGGTATACCGCGCCACACAACTCGTCCTCATCCAACCCAACCGCAATGATCTGGGCTTGACCGACGCGACTCAGCGCTTGTTGAACAGTTATGTGGTGTATCTGAACAGCGCGGTGCGGGCGCAGGAGATCATCGATGCGCTGCAACTGGATGTGCTGGCGGGCGAACTGGAAGGGGCGGTGACGATCCAATCGACACGCGACAGCCTGACGGTACAGATCGATTTCGACTGGGCAGATCAGCGCATCGCGGGTCAGGTCGCCAGCGAATGGGGGACGCTGCTGGTGCGCTATCAGGAAAATGAAAATCAGACGCGGCGTCAGGAAGACCGCGTGCGCGCGATCCTGGTCGATGCGCCCGATGTGAGTCTGCTGCGACCACGCCCGACGCTGAATGCCGCGATTGGCGCAGCACTTGGCTTGCTGATCGGTGCGATCATCGTCTTCGTGCTGGAATTCATGGAAAGCGCCATCGTGCGCCGCCGAGACGATCTTGAACGCGCGCTCGAACTGCCCGTTCTGGCAGCGATCCCCGACGGAAACAGATAAAGGACAGCGC
>Ga0224723_1001959_pt1 | contig 11795 bp, 5 predicted proteins | sample Balambano_FR2_Me_FD_161647 | JGI IMG/M metagenome (GOLD analysis project Ga0224723, IMG submission 161647) | Freshwater sediment microbial communities from Lake Towuti, South Sulawesi, Indonesia - Balambano_FR2_MetaG | ecosystem: Environmental > Aquatic > Freshwater > Lake > Sediment | place...
CAACGCCGGCCTTTACATCCTGCGCGAATCCGGATGCACCCACTACGAAAAGCCTTTCCTTTACGTCGTCTTCGGCGACGATAAAGTCGCGCTCATCGATACCGGCGCGGGTAAAGTGGATCTGGCTCCCGTCTACGACCGCGTGGTGAACCAGTGGCTCGCGCGGAAGGGAAAGTCATCGATCGCTCGCATGGTGATTCATACCCACGGCCACTCGGACCACATTGCCGGCGATCCACAGTTCCAGAACAAACCCGGCATCGAGTTCGTCCCTTTCACGATTCCTGAAGTCCAGAAAGCCTTCGGCATCGCCCAGTGGCCCGAGAGCATCGGCAAGCTCGACCTCGGCGGCAGAGTGCTCGATGTCGTTCCGATCCCCGGTCACCACGCCACCGATGTTGCCTTCTACGACAAACGCACTGGCTTGCTGTTAATCGGTGACACTCTTTATCCGGGGCGCCTTTACGTCACTTACTGGGATCAGTTTGAAAAGTCCATCGAACGGATTGTGCGCTTCACCGAGGGCCGCGTGGTGACGCACATTCTTGGTTGCCATATCGAACAGACCGACACGCCTTATCTCGAGTTCCCGATCGGTAGTATCTATCAACCCGGCGAGCACGCGCTTGAGCTTTCGCGAGGCCATCTGCTCGAACTGCATCAGGCGTTGATCGGCTTGCACGGCCAACCGAAACGCGTTGCTTTCCGGGACTTTACCATTTGGCCGCTGAATCCGGAAGTTCTTCAGGAGATGCGGCGCGTCCGTCAGGAGACCGAAGAGCGCCTTCGTAAGAAGCAATTCGATCAGAACGCTAAACCATAGGGACCCGCCCTCCGTGAAGTGATACAACGGAGCGGTACATGGTTTCGGCAAACTCTCTCACGGACGCACAGCGTAAACAACTTTTCGCCGGCAGTTGCATTTCTCTCATTGCCACGGCGCTTTGTTTTGCGATACGCGCCGACGTGTTTGACGCGCAGGCGGCCGAGTTTGCGCTCTCCAAACAGGAAATCGGTTGGACGGCGTCCACGGCCTTCTGGGGATTCACGCTCGCCATGATCTTCGGAGGCCCGCTCTGCGACCGCATCGGCATGAAACCGCTGCTCGCTGCGGCTTGCGCGATGCACGTCACGGGTGTCCTGGGAACTATCGCGGCGCAAGGATTCTGGAGCCTGTATCTAGCGACGTTGGCAATCGGCGTCGCCAATGGCCTGGTCGAAGCCGCGATCAATCCCCTGGCCGCCACGCTTTACCCAGAAAAGAAAGTCGAGAAACTCAACCTCTTACACCTATGGTTTCCTGGCGGAATCGTCATCGGCGGATTGATCGCTTGGCTCATGACCGGGATGGACGCGGGCTGGCGCCTGAAGACCGGCGTCATTCTGGCGCCGACGGTCATTTACGCGCTCATGCTCTTCCGCCTTCCCTTCCCGCGTACAGAGGCGGTGGAGCAAGGTTTGCGGCCCGGAGAGATTTATCAAGAGGCCTTGCGGCCGATGTTCCTGGTTTTCTTCGGATGCATGATTCTCACGGCGGCCACCGAGCTTGCCCCGAACCAGTGGATTCCCTCGATCCTGTCGAAGACCACGGGACTGCCCGGCATCGCGCTGCTCGTTTGGGTCAGCGGAATCATGGCTGTCGGCCGGGCGGCCAGCGAATGGGTTTTCGCGCGCATCGACAGCGTTTCTCTCATGATGGGCTCGACGGCACTGGCTGCCGTGGGTCTCTACGCGTTAAGCGCCACCGCGGGCGCGGCCGCAACTCTCGCCGCATCAGCGGTCTTCGCCGCCGGCGTGACATATCTCTGGCCGACCATGCTAGGCATCACGGCCGAGCGATTCCCGCGTGGAGGCGGCTTTTTGCTCGCGCTCATGGGCGGCGTTGGCATGCTTAGCGATTCCTTCGCCGTACCGCTCGTGGGCAAAGTCTACGATCAAGCTGGACCGGCCGCGGCGCTGCGAACCGTCAGTATTCTTCCCGTGCTCGTCTGTATCGTTTTCGCAATGATCTGGATGCGCGAAAGGAAAGCGGCGTGACCCGCCGTCAACTGTTCGGAGCGCTTGGCGGCGCGGCTCTCGCGCAGAATCGGAAGCCAAACGTTCTCTTTATTGTTTCCGACGATCTCAACACCACCCTCGGCTGCTACGGCCATCCGCTCGTCAAAACGCCCAATATCGATGCGCTCGCCGGACGCGGTGTTCGTTTTGATCGCGCTTACTGCCAAGTGCCTCTCTGCGGCCCGAGCCGGGCGAGCCTTTTGACCGGGATGCGGCCGGAATGGACCCAAGTCCACGACAACAACATTGACTTCCGCGCCTTCCATGCTGACGCCGTCACGCTGCCCGAGTACTTCAAAAACCACGGCTGGTATTCGGCCCGCGAAGGGAAGATGTTCCACATGAACGTCCCCATGGAAGTTGGTCTGCCGCGCTTTCAAGACGAGCGCAGTTGGAATCACAACGGGAGCCCCCAGGGCCTGGAGGACAAAAGTAACGGCATTCTGCATCAACTCACCCCCAAGACCGCGCGCGGCGCCGCCATCGATTGGATGATGGTGAGCGAAGCCAGGGGCCAAGCTGATGAAGACGCCGCGAGCCGCGCCATCGCGATCCTCGAGCAGAAGAAGAATGAGCCGTTCTTTCTCGGTCTTGGCTTTGTTCGCCCGCACGTACCCCTGGTCGCGCCGGGCCGCTTCTTCGACCTCTATCCGCTGGACCGCTGCACTCCCGTGAAGAACCCGCCGGGTGATGAAGCAGATCTCTCGCCTCTCTTTCGAGCAATTCGGCCCGATCTCTGGAACAACATGGGCATGAACGAAGCGCAGCAGCGCGAAGCGCTTCGCGGCTATTACGCTTCGACCTCGTTCATGGATGAGCAACTCGGCAGGGTTGTCGATTCCGTGGACCGCCTAGGCCTCCGGGACAATACAATCATCGTATTCACCAGCGATCATGGCTGGCACCTGGGCGAACACAATCGCTGGCAGAAGCGCAGCCTGCTCGAAGAATCCGCCCGCGTGCCGTTAATCGTCGCCGACCCTCGGAACCGCCAACGCGGAAAATCCGCTCGCGGACTGGTGGAGAGCCTCGACTTGTATCCAACTCTCGCCGAACTGGCAGGATTGCGCGTGCCCGAGCAACTCGAGGGTCAAAGCTTTGCTCCGCTCTTGACCAAGCCCTCGCGGTCCTGGAAGAAAGGCGCGTTCACGGAGTTCCGCGACCCCGCGGGTACGACCGGTCGCAGTTTACGCACCGAACGCTGGCGATACATCGAATGGCGTTCTAAAGATGGGCGCCTTGAACAGGAGTTGTACGACGAGCGCAAAGACCCGCGCGAGTTCACCAACTTGGCGGCGAACCCTAAGGCAACAGTTCCGCTCGAAGCCTTGCGCGCCACGCTCGCTGCCGGATGGCAGGCCGCTCGGGCATAAAGCTCCCGCGGATGCGCCCGGCTGCCGGACCTCCGCCCAGTGATTCCGTCGTAGAATGCAGCGCATGGAGCGCAGAGAGTTTTTCTTCGTGGGAGCGGCGGGCGCGCTTACCGCGCAAGACTTATCGAGGTCTGGTTTCGCGGAAGCCGACATTACCCCGGCCATCGGAAGCGAGATCCCCGGCAATTATTTCAAGCAGTTTCACAAGACGCTTCATGATCCGTGCAAGGTCCGCGCGGCCTACTTTGAACACGCCGGGCAGGCAGTCTGGCTGATCGGAATCGATTCGTTGATTGTGCCGCGCCATGTTGTCGAGAAAGTCCGCACGCGCTTGGCCTCGACCTCGATCTTGATTGGCGCTTCGCATTCGCATTCCTCAGGCCCGGTCGGCATGGTGCAGCCAGGCGAGTATGATCACGCGAGTCCCGAGGTGCGAGAGATGGCCTACGGGATGAGTTCGGCAGCCGATCCTGCCTATCTCGACTTGCTCGAAAACCAGATCGTCGAGGCTGCGCGGCAGGCTAGTAGGAATGCGCGGGCAAGCCTGTGGGGTTATGGCGAAGGCAAGGAAAGCGCGGCGATTTTCAACCGCCGCATCCGCATGAAGAACGGGCTTACCTTTACTCATCCCCGCCCCGGCAATCCGGACATGATCGAGGCCGCGGGCCCAGTGGATCCAGCCGTCACGGTGCTCGGAGTTTTCGATGAGACGGTGCAGCTCATCGGCTGCGTGGTTAATTATGCTTGCCACGCCACGACGAATCCCGGGGGCATCTCGGCGAACTGGATTCATTATCTGGAGCGCGCCATCCGCCGGCAGTTTGGAACCGGCGTCGTAGTGGTATATCTCGGCGGATTTGCCGGCGACGTTACGCAAGTCGATAACTTTGATGAGACTGCGGCGCCGCGCGGCGACGATTACGCGAGGCTGATTGGAGGCCGCGTCGGTGCGGAGGCCAACAAAGTATTGCTGTCGATGAAACCGTCCGCTCCAGCGCCGATCCAGGTGGCCTTCTCGAAGTACGTCGAGGGACGGCGTATCCCTAGCGCAGAACGGCTCGCCAAGTCCAAGGCGATCGTTGCGCAGCCTCGCGGCGAGCGCCCGAGCGAGGAATGGACTTTCGCGAAAGAGATCGTACTGCTCGACGCGCTGCTGGCCAAACAGAAAAGCGTCGAGATCGAACTCCAAGCCATCGCCATCGGCCCCATGCTTTATCTCGCCGCGCCAGGAGAGATCTTCGCGCAGCTCGGCCTCGACATTCGGAAGGCGAGCCGGTTTGCTTACAACAACCCGGTTTCGCTGGCCAATGGCTGCGTCGGATACATTCCCACGCGCGAAGCATTCGACGCCTCCGGCGGCGGCTACGAACAAAGGCTCACGAGCTACACGAACTTGGTTCCGGAGGCGGGGCCGCGCTTGGTGCGCAAAGCAACCGCGCTGATGAGCCAACTCCGCTGGACGGAGATGCCGAAAGTCCCGAAGGTAGCGAGATTTAATGGTCCTTGGGATTACGGCAACAAAGCGCCGGATGTCGAGGCGCTGAGTCCGAAGCAGCCCATGAAATTGTTCAACGGGCTGAACACCGAGGGCTGGTCCATTTGGTTGCGCGGGGCGCAGTCCACCACCGATACAAGAAACGTTTTTCGCGTCGAAAGCGGCGTACTGCGGATCAGCGGCGAGGATTGGGGCGGCTTGACTACGCTCGGCAATTACCGCGACTATCGCCTCGTCACCCAGTGGCGGTGGGGTACGACAACTTGGGGCGACCGCGAGAAACGGGCGCGCGACAGCGGCATTCTCATCCACGCGATCGGCCCGGACAATGGGTACAACAACACTTGGCCCGAGAGTTACGAGTCGCAGATCATCGAAGGAGGGGCGGGCGACATTCTCGTGGTTAGCGCCCAGACGGCGATGACGGCATCCTGCTTCTGCCGGCTCGATGGCAAAGAAATGTACTTCGATCCCACGGGGCCGGTGATGACGCGTGAAAAGGGACGTATCAATTGGTATGGCCGCGCCAAGGATTGGAAAGACCAAATCGACGTTCGGGGCCCGAGGGACATGGAAAAGAGGCGCGGCGAATGGAATCGTCAGGAAGTAATCGCCCACGAGGATATGATGGTCAACCTCGTGAACAACAAGGTCGTCAGCGCTGCATTCGAACTCTCGCAGACTCAGGGCCGCATCACCGTACAGAGCGAAGGAGCCGAGATATTCTTCCGCCGCATCGAATTGCTACCATTGACGGATTCCGACCGCCGCCTGGCGCGGCAACTGACAAAGAGGTGATCTTGGATGACGCGGAGAGACTTTTCACTGATCTTAGGCGCGGCATTGCAGGCGCAGGATAAGGCAGACGACCTGGCAAGCCTTAGTCTGAGCGAGGCGTCGCGGCGACTATCCGCCAAGCAAGTCTCGAGCGTGGAATTAACGCAGGCGTGCCTGGAGCGCATCGAAACCTACAACCCCAAGGTCAACGCCTTCATCACGGTCTTGAAGACCCAGGCGCTCGAACGCGCCAAGGCAATGGACGCGGAGATCAAGAGCGGCAAGCGGCGCGGACCGCTGCATGGTATCCCCCTGGCGCTTAAGGACAACATTGATACCGCCGGCGTTCGCACGACAGCGGGAAGCGCGGTCTTCGATGATCGCATCCCCACGGAAGACGCGACCGTCGTCAAGAAGTTGAACGATGCGGGGGCCGTCTGTGTCGGCAAGCTGAACCTTCATGAATTCGCTTTCGGCGGCACGAGCGTCACGAGCTATTTCGGACCGGTCCGAAACCCTTGGGATCTTTCCCGGCATCCCGGCGGGTCTTCCGGCGGCAGCGCGGCGGCCGTTGCCGCCGGGCTGTGTTTTGGCGCTCTAGGCACCGATACGGGCGGCAGCATTCGCACGCCAGCAAGTTATTGCTCGATCGTGGGCTTGAAGCCAACTTACGGATTGGTCTCGATTCGCGGCATCGTGCCGCTAGTCCTGTCGCGGGACCATTGCGGCCCGATGACGCGCACGGTCGCCGACGCCGCGCTGATGCTCAATGCCATGGCGGGTTACGACAACCTGGATATCGCGAGCGTCGAGCATGCGCGGGAAGATTATGCCGCGCTGTTGAAACAAAACACGAAGACGCTACGGATCGGTGTTCCGCGCGCCCCCTATTTCGATCATTTGGACGCCGATGTCGCCAAGGCCGTCGAGGAGGCGATCGCTTGGCTGGCCAAGAATACGGCGAGCGTCAAGGAGGTCCATTTGCCGGGAACGCGCGGGATGGGCGGCGGCGGAGAGGTTAACGCTTATCACGAAGAGTTCTTCAACAAGGCAAGCGGGCTCTATCAGATTCCAACACGCCGATCGCTCGAGGGCGGCAAAGACGCCAAGGCCGCTGCCTACATTCAAGGCATGTGGAAAATGCAACTGCTGCGGCGAACGATCGACGAATCCTTCCGCGAGCAAGGCGTCGACCTCGTCGTTCTTCCGACGCGCCGGCGCACGCCGCGCGCCGTTGATGTGGAGATTAAGCGCAGCGAGGAAACCAAGCCGCGGAACCCGAGCCTGGAGAACACCAGCGACTTCAACACGTACGGAATCCCCGCTGTATCGATTCCCTGCGGCTTCACCGAAGGCGGCCTGCCGGTCGGGCTCATGATCGCCGGGCCTCGCTTTCAGGAAGGCCGCGTTCTCGCTATGGGGCAAGCTTACGAGTCGGCTCACGAGTGGGGCAAGCGCAGGCCGCCGTTACGTCCGGATACGCCGGTCCCCGCGCTGAAGAATCTCGAAGAAAGCGCGCAATAGAGAAGAAGCGCGCCGAAAATCAGATAGATCCCCGACGTCGCGCTGAGACAGGTACTCATCCCAAATCGCTCGGAGGCGGCGGCGATCGCCACGGGCGCGACGCCGCCGCCGAGCCAACCGATGGCATTCATGAAGCCAACGGCGGAAGCTCTGCGCGCCGCTGGTACTACATCGTGCAAGGATGCCCAAATGTTGGCGTCGTACATCCCCTTGAAGAAACCAAAGCCGCACATGGCGAGAATGAGCAGCGGAACCGAGAAGGTCCATCCGGTAAGGAAGATGAATGGCACGCCGAGCAGCAGCCCAAGCGCTTGCGTGATCATTCGCCCGGCGCGATGCCGGCGCGCCCACTGGTCTGCGAGATAACCTCCCGCCAGCACCCCGATTACCGAAGCCACTTGCAGGTACGCCGTCCCGCTGAAGCCCGCCATGGATAAACTCATCGAAAACTTGCGGTAGAGGAAGGACGGCATCCAGGTTAGAAAAATCATCGCGACGAAGTTGGCCCCGAGGAAAACCGCGGTTAGGATTGCGGCCAGGGGAAGCGAGTAAACGTCCAGTGCGGCGCGCCAAAGCGCCACCCGCCGTTCGGTTTCGCCGCGCGGAGGCTCGCGCAGCAGAAGTACCAACACGAGACCGAGGAGACAGCCCAAGATCCCGAACAGATAGAAACTCGTGCGCCAACCATAATGTTGGCCGAGAAATCCGCTCGCGACACCACCGGCGATTGTGCCGGCATAGACACTCGATTGGTGCAGGGACATCGCCCGGGAGCGCGTGTCTGGCCCGTGATAGTCGCTCACCAAGGACATTGAGGCCGGAAAGTAAAACGCCTCGCCGAATCCCTCCAGACCCCGAAACAACACGAGGTGCCAATACTTCGTGGAGAGGGCCGTCGCTATCGTTACGAGCGACCAAAAGATAAGCCCGCCGAGGATTAGGGTTTTTCGCGGTAGGCGATCGCCAATCCAACCTGCCAACGGAGCGCTGGCCGCGTAGACCCACATAAAGGCCGCGCCTACGATGCCAAGTTCAATATCGCTCAGACCCATTTCCTGCTTCAAAAGCGGGAACACCGAAAAGATGGCTTGCCGGTCGGCGTAGTTGAAAAAACATACGAACCACAGCATCGCCACCACGGCCCACTTGTACTGCGTTTGAGATGGATGAAAAACCATGGGAGTTGTCAGCTTATACCGAAAAGTCCTGGTCTAAGCACGACATGGACGCGATTAGGAATCGTATACGAAAGTTGACAAAGCCGTCTAAGCTTGATAGAAATCCAGCTACCATGCGCTTCACCCTTTCTCTTCTTGCAGCCGTGTCGCTGTGCCTCGCGCAATCGGGCACGGGCGACATCACGGGAACCGTGACCGACGCCAGCGGCGCGGCCGTCGCCGCCGCCACCGTGACGATCACGAACCCCGCCACCGGCTTCTCTCGTGTTATCCAGACGAACGAAGGCGGCATCTACTCGGCGCCGGCCTTGAATCCCGGGCTCTACACCATCAAGATCGAAAAGCAAGGCTTCCAATCGCAATCGCGCGCTAATGTGGAGTTGCAGGTAGGCCAAACGCCTTCGATTAATTTTGCGCTGGCCGTGGGCAACGTAACGGAGGTCATCGAAGTGACCGGCGGCGCGCCGGTGCTTGAGACGGAATCGACCTCGGTGGGTACCGTTATCGAGAACAAGCGAATTGTGGAGTTGCCCCTGAACGGGCGGAACTATTTGCAGTTGGCTTCGCTAATTCCGGGCGCAACGACGAACGGGCCCGCGTCCAGCCAGGGCCAGCAGCGCATGGGCGGCGCGCGGAACCAGTTCGCCTTGAACGTAGCGGGACAGCGCGTGCACTTTAACCACTATTCCCTGGACGGTATGGAGAACACCGACCCGAACTTCAACACCTACCTTTTCCTGCCATCCATCGACGCACTCCAAGAGTTCAAAGTGGAGTCCGGGCTCTTCCAGGCGGAGTACGGCCGGGCGATCGCGCAGGTAAACGTGTCAACCAAATCCGGCCAGAACGATTTCCACGGCGTTGCCTTCTCCTACGTACGGAATTCGTTCTTCGACGCGCGCAACTTCTTCGCGCCCGTCAACCCGCCGTTCAAACGCAATCAGTTTGGCGGTACTTTCTCTGGGCCCGTGCGGATTCCGAAGCTCTTCGACGGGCGCAACAAGATGTTCTTCATGTTCAACTATGAGGGCCTGCGCGAGCGACGCGCCTTGACGCAAACGAGTACGCTTCCGGATGCGCGGTATCGGAGCGGCAACTTTGGCTTCTTGAACAAGATCATTCGGGACCCGCTGAACGGAAACGTGGCGTTTCCGAATGCGACGATTCCGGAAGCCCGGATCAGCCCGATTTCGCGGAGAGTTCTGAACGATTTCTTCCCCTTACCAAACCAAACCGGAATTGGCGCCCTTGGAATTACGAACAACTACCTCAATGCGGAATCCCGCCGCACGGATGGGGATCAGTTCACAATCCGCAACGACTGGAACATTTCGTCCAGCCAGAATTTCTTCTTCCGCTTTTCCCAATCCGAAGAGCCGCAGTACATCCCTTTTGCGATCGAGAATCAAGGCAACGTCGTCGGGATTCGCGCCCAGCAGGGCGTGCTTGGCCACACGAAGGTAATTGGCGCAAACAAGGTGAATGATTTCAAGTTCGGCATGAACTACTTCAACTCGTCGAACATTCAACAGCGAGCCTTCCAGCGCAACGTCGTCGGCGAGTTAGGCCTCCAAGGAATTTCGCAAGACCCGCTGTTTTGGGGCATCCCGGTTTTCCAGATCTCGGGCTTTGCCAATGTAGGTGAATGCAATGACTGTCCCTTCGTCAATTGGAATACGACGTTTCAATTTACCGACAACTTTTCCTGGACGGTAGGCAAGCACAGCTTTAAGTTTGGAGGTGAGTATCGCAGACTTCGCTACAACCAGATTGGGGCAGTGGTGCCCCGGGGCAGATTCACGTGGAATGGACAGTACGCCAACGAGCCGATGGCCGACATGTTGCTAGGGTTGATGTCCGCGACGGAAGGCCAAGTGGGCGCTCCGATCGCGAGTTTTCGTCAGAACTATATCGGTCTCTACCTCCAAGACACCTGGAAGATGACGCCCAAGCTCACGATGAATTGGGGCCTGCGGTGGGAGTACGAATCGCCATTCATGGATAAGCACGACGCTATCGTCAACGTCGATTTCGCCTGGGACAATTCCCGCGAACCCGTGTTCGTTCGCGCCGGCACCGGCAACATCAACGAAGGCAACCCGCAGTTTCCAGCGCCTCCCGGCTGGCAGCTCGTGCGCGACGGCCGCTTTGGCCGTGGAGCCGGTGTGCCGGATCGCAACGACTTCGGTCCTCGCGTTGGCATCGCTTACCAACTGAATTCGAAGACAGTTTTGCGCACGGGCGGTGGCGTCTACTTTGTGCGCGATATCGGCAACGCCGTTTTCGACATTGTGCGCAACATCCCGTTCACGATCCGGCAAGCGGAGACCGCTAACACGGTCACCCCGAATCTGACTTGGAACCGGCTGTTTACCGCTACAGGCGCGCCGAGCTTCCTCCTGATCAATCAGTACGGCGAGCGCACATCCTACGTTACGCAATGGCAGACTTCGATCCAAAGAGAGCTCACCAAGAATATGTCACTCGAAGTGACCTACATGGGCTCGGCGGGTATCAAGCTCCGCCGCTTAACTTCCTACAACAACCCCTTCCCCGGTCCTGGCAACCCCAATGCCAACCGGCCCTTCCCAAAATTCAATGGCAGCTTCCAGAACATGAATGCGCCTAGCCACTCCAGTTACCACTCCTTGCAGGCGCGCTTACAGCATCGCTTCGCGAATGGCTTTACGCTGCTCGGTTCCTATGCTTATGGCAAATCCATCGACAACGGCTCTGGAGTTCGCACCACGGATGGCGATCAACTTACGCCGTCGGATAACTACAACCTCGCCGCCGAGCGTGGCCTTTCGGCTTTTGATATGCGCCAACGCTTCACGGCGTCGTTCCTTTACGAGCTTCCCTTCGGCAAGGGCAAAATGGTGGGGATCGCCAATCCAGTGGTGAATACGCTGCTCGGCGGCTGGCAACTCGGCGGCATCGTAACCTTCCAGGATGGTTTTCCGAACACCGTCGTTTGCGGGCCAGGAAACGTTCAGAATGGCGGCGGCTACTGCAAACCGGACGCCGTCTCTGGCGCCAATCCCAATCTGAGCGACGGTCAACAAACGGTCAACCGCTTCTTCAATACAGACGCCTACGTGGACCGCATAGGAATCCCGCTCTTCGACGCCCGCGGCTATCGTTACGGCACCGCCGGGCGCAATACGGTGATTGGACCGGGCATCATGAGCCTCGACGCGAGCGTGAACAAGTTCTTCCGATTCATGGAAGGCAAACACACGGTTGAACTCCGCGGGGAGGCCTTCAATCTGCCGAACCGCGCGAACTTCGGTCAGCCGGGCATGTCGCTGCGCACTCCAACCTACGGCGTGCTCACCAATACGCGGATCGATTCGCGGCAACTTCAGATCGCGCTTCGCTATAGTTTCT
>Ga0224723_1001960_pt1 | contig 11792 bp, 9 predicted proteins | sample Balambano_FR2_Me_FD_161647 | JGI IMG/M metagenome (GOLD analysis project Ga0224723, IMG submission 161647) | Freshwater sediment microbial communities from Lake Towuti, South Sulawesi, Indonesia - Balambano_FR2_MetaG | ecosystem: Environmental > Aquatic > Freshwater > Lake > Sediment | place...
CGGACGGCTTGCCCGACCTGACCACGCGCGGCGGCGAAATCGCGGCGCGGCTGCCCGGTGCGCTCGCCAGCCTGCTGCTCATCCCGCTGGTCTATGTACTGGCACGGCGGTTGTACGCCGATAAGTTCACTGCGCTCGTCCCTGCTGCGCTGATCGCCGTGTCACCGTTCGCCGTTGCCTACAGCGCCACCGCGTTTACTGACGGCTTGCTGCTGCTGTGGCTGACGGCTGCGTTGTACGCGGCAGTGTCGCAGCGCTGGGGCTGGACAGGCGTGGGCATGGCGCTTGCGTTCGCCAGCAAACAGCAGGCACTGTTCTACCTGCCGCTGGTGCTGGCGTTCGGATTCTTAACGCAGGGACGCAGAGACGCAGAGAACGCTGGGGAGGGGCGACCCGACGGGTCGCCCCTCCAAAAGTTCTTTGCGTCCTTTGCGCCTTTGCGGTTCAACCCCTCTGCGCCTCTGCCCCTCCGCGCCTCTGCGTTAAAATTCTTCATTGCGTTCGGCATCGGTGTTGTCACGCTGTTTCTGTGGGATGCGGCACGCGGGCAACCGACCGGTTTCTTCGCGCTCGGCATCGCCAACAACGACCCTGCGCGTCTGATTCGCAGCGACGAACTCGTGCCGCGCCTGACTGCATGGGCAACACACATGACGACCCTGCTCGCTCCCGCCACTATCCCGTTTGCGCTGGCGGCGCTGCTTGCCACGCCTATCCGCATCGTTCGCCTGCCGCGCAACCGCGAAACACTGATCGATATCGTACTGATAACGTTCGCGCTGGCATATCTGCTGCTGCACTGGCTGGTCGCGTTCAGCATCTACGACCGCTACCTGCTGCTGATCGTTATCCCGTTCATGCTGTTGGCGGGGCGCGGCAGTCTGGCGCTGCTGCGCTGGCTGGCACGGCGCTTGACAGCACAGGAACTGCAATTCGGCGCGCTACTCTTCGTCGGCATCATCGCGCTAACCGCCCGCGACACTGCCATCACGCGCAGCACCATTGGCAGTTATGCGCCGCAAAACGCGGGGATTGATGAGGCGGCACGTTACCTGAATGCGCAGGCATTGGGTGCGATCATCTACGATCACTGGGTTGGGTGGGAGTTGGACTACTATCTGGGGCAGTGGACGGACAAGCGCCGCGTCTACTATCCGACAGCGCGCACATTGGCAGACGATGCGCTGCGACAGCCCGATCCTGCGCCGCGCTACTTCATCGCCCCACGCCGCGAGGCAATCCGCCCCTGGCTGGACGCCCTGACGATGGCAGGCTTCGCCCCAACGCTCGAATGGGAGAGCAGCAACTTCGTCGTGTACAGACTTGCGCCGCCTTAACAATGACCTTTTCCCTTGCGAACAAGGGGTTTCAACCCCTTGCGGCAAGGGGTTGAAGCCTCTTGCCGCAAGGGGCTGAAGCCTCTTGCCGCAAGGGGCTGAAGCCCCTTGTTCAAACGGGTGATTTCTTAGCTCGATGCCTGGCGACGCCCGCTGCGCAGCACATCCGTCACATAGGACACCAGATTGTTGGCGATATACGGCTTGGTCAGATAGCGGTCTGCCCCGGCATCCAGCGCTTCCTTGATCTGCTTGGGGTCTACCAGCGCGGACAGCACAATGATCGGCATGGCGTCAAACGCCGTGCGCGCTCGCACCTGTTTGAGGAAATCGATCCCGCTTTCGTCCGGCAGCATCAGGTCCAGCAGTACAATGTCTGGCAGCGGCGGGGTCGCCAGCGCGCGCACACCACCGGCGACCGTATCAGCAGTCATCACTTCCATGTTCTGGCGGCTGAGAAGAATTCGCACCAGTTGTTGCAACTCAAGATCATCATCAATGACCAGAACACGTTTCTTGTTCGCGCTCACAGGCGAACACCTTTCAATAGGTTACAAGACTTGTTTGAATAGGCTAATGATACCCCACGAACAGACGCAGGAAAATAAAAACCTGTCATCCCCCTGCATTTTGGTGTATCCTCCCATGAGCAATCGTTTCATAACGGTCAAAAGGATGTAATATGCGGGGGCGTTTTGTGTGGTTACTGGTTCTGATAATGCTGGCGTTAGCCGGGTGCTATCGTCCGGCAGGCGATGCGATTGAACCCACGGTTGTGCCGCCCGTAGACCCGGCGGCGGGGAACAGCTCGCCGCTGCCCACCACGCCGCCGCTGATGCTGGAAACGCCAACGCTGCCGCCCGTCACCATCATCTCACCGACGCAGCGTGCCACGCTGGTCATCGGGCAGCCGCTCGACGCACTGACGCCAACGCAAACGCCGCCACCAGCCCCAACGCTGGCATCCAATGCGACGCAAACGGGCTTTGTGACGCCGGGGCTGCCCATTGGGCAGGTGACACTTGTGCTGCCGACCTCGACGCCCGTGCTGCCGCCCACCAACACGCCCTCCGGCTTGATTACACCAACCGCACTCGGCGGCGTCACCGATGAATGTACGTATATCGTCCAGGTGGGCGACAACCTGTTCCGCATCGCAGTCAATAATGATGTTTCGCTCGAAGACATGCGCGCCGCCAACCCCGACCTGGTTGGTGAAGCGCCCGTCTTGCAACCAGGGCAAGTGCTGCGCCTGCCCAACTGCGTCAGCGCAAGCGGTACGCCCGCTGTTGCTGGCACGGGTACGCCTGGAATTGTCATCGCCACCACTGCGCCTATCAGCGGCGCTACCCCTGCGCCGCTTGGCACGCCCGCCCCCGCAGGCGGCACGACTTACACCGTGCAGTCAGGCGATACGCTGTTCTCGATTGCGCAGCGCTTCAACACGACGATTGACGCGATTATCGAAGCGAACAACCTTGCGAACCCGAACTCTCTGAGCGTCGGGCAGCAGTTGATTATTCCGGCAGCCAGGGCGTAGGGATGCCACACAGCGTCCGACCAATGTTAAGAATAGTGTTGACTGTGTGAAGAGCCAGCCAGTTGCATTCGATATGACTCAGGCGCATGATTATGGTGCGTGACAATGCCCCAAGGATGCAACTGTGACTCTCGCGCAAATCTCCGGTGTGGTCATGGATATGGACGGCGTGCTGTGGCGCGGTGATGAACTGCTGCATGGTGTCGGTCGTTGGTTCGCGCTCTTGCAGCAGCATCAGACTCCGTTTGTGCTGGCGACCAACAACAGCGCCAAAACGCCTGCCGATTATGTCCATAAGCTGGAGCGGCTCGGCATCAGCGGCGTTGCCGAACGCCAGATCATCACCTCCGGCACGACGACCGTCGATTATCTCCAACGGCATTATACACGCGGCACAGCCATTCATGTGCTGGGCGGTGATGGGCTGCGGGCGCTGGTGGCTGGCGCGGGCTTCACCCTGGCAGACACTGCGCAGTTGGTCGTCGTCGGTATTGATCCACAGTTGACGTATGACAAACTCAAGCGGGCAGCGCTGCTGCTACGCGCGGGCGCGGATTTCATCGGCACGAACGACGACCGCTCCATCCCGACGCCGGAAGGACTCGCGCCGGGTGCGGGCAGCATATTGGCGGCGTTGCGAGCCGCGACTGACCGCGAACCGCTGGTGATGGGCAAGCCGCACGCGCCAATGTTTGCGACCGCGCTGGCGCTGCTCGGCAGCACGCCGGAACGCACGTTGATGATCGGCGACCGCCTCGATACGGACATCGCAGGCGCACACGCAGCGGGATTGCGGACCGCGCTGGTGCTGACGGGCGTGGCGACGCGCGCAGATGTGGCAGCGAGCAGTATTCAACCCGACCAGGTTTATGTGGATATTGCAGCGATAGGGACTGCATTTACTGGCACTTGATCGAAACGGTGAGGGATCATGGCTCAAATTGGCGACAACACCTACGGCGATACGTTTGCAGATATTTACGACCAAATCTTCGAGGGGCGTGATGATCTGAACGTCATCGGCGACCAACTGGCGCGGCTGGCAGGCACGGGTGCGGTGCTGGAGTTCGGTATCGGCACGGGACGACTGGCGCTGCCACTGGTCGAACGGGGGCTGAAGGTTTACGGCATCGATAACTCCACCGCCATGCTGGAACTGCTCAAGAATAAACCAGGCGCAGAAAATATCGTCCCGATTCTGGGCGATTGCGCAGAGACGAAAGTGGATGCAACATTCACGCTGGTCTTCATCGGCTTCAGCACGCTCTTCATGCTCGGCACGCAGGAAACACAGATACACTGCTTCCAGAATGCCGCGCGTCATCTGCCCATCGGTGGCAAGTTCATCGTCGAAGGCTTTATTCATGACCGTTCACTGTGGCAGAACGGGCAGGAAGTCGTGACCACCCACGTCGGCGAAGGGCGCGTAGGGCTGCGCGTCGGCGTGCTGGATAGTCTGCAACAGATCATCAAAATCCAGCATGTCGATATATCACCTGATGGCATCAAGCTGCGCCCGATCCGACTGCGTTTCGCATATCCTTCAGAGATCGACCTGATGGGGCGGCTGACGGGTTTCCGGCTGCTGCACCGCTGGAGCGATTGGAGTGGCGCGCCGCTGACATCTGCCAGCACATGGCAGGTATCGACTTATGAGAAAGTGTCCGAAACGGCGATCTAGCTGGTCTGCCTGTGTTCGCGCAGGTAGCGCACCGCCTCAATCGTATCTTTGACCATGCGAATACCGCCGTACTGCGCAAACCAGCGCACCAGTTCCAGATAACATTTGCCCCGTTCCGCCGTCGAAAGCGGGACGCGGTTCACAACGTCCCATAAGCCGCGCAGCATTAACACGCGCGGCAGAAATAACTGCCCGCGCCGCTCCGGAGTCATCGAGAGTGACAACTCGTAATCAGAACGATAGGCACGTTCGGACATTGTGGCGTGCATCCGGCGCATAAAATACGTGCCGGGAACTTCAACGACTTTGCCATACAGCGTCATTTCGCCAATCAACGCGCGGTCTGTCCCCATAAAGCGCCCGAACAGGGGGGTGCGCTTGAGAACATCAGTACGAAACAAGCCGAAGACCGGATGTACCTGGCGCGTGTTCCAGCGCTGCAACCAGTCAATCGTGATATAGTGATGAAAACGTGCGGAGGGTGATGCCTGAGTTGCGTTCAGCTTTTGCACGGATTCCATATCGACAAAATCGCCATGTTCGTCAATAAAGCGGTCCTCTGGATACGCCAGCACGATCTGCGGGTCGGCTTCCAGCGCCGCCACACACTTTTCGATGCTGTCTTCGGAACAGAGGTCATCATGCGCCGCCCAGCGGAAGTACTTGCCATTGGCAAGCGTGACCCCGCGATTGAAGTTGCTAATCGAGCCAATGTTCTGCTCGTTGCGGTAATACTGCACGCGCGAGTCCGCCGCTACGTACTCCCGACTGATCGCTTCTGTATTGTCCGTCGATGCGTTATCGACAATGATCACTTCCAGGTTGTCGTAGGTCTGCGACAGGATGGAGTCCAGTCCATTGCGCAGATAATTCGAGCCGTTGTAAACCGGAATAGCGACAGTGACCAGCGGTTGTGTTTGCATGAAAGCAACTCTCTGAGTTACATAGACATCAACAAGATATATCGATTTTATTGGCGGCGCAAGCGCTATATGTTAATGCAGTCCTGTCTGATCAAGAATTAGAAGCGCCAAATTGCCCGGCAGCATTGTGTGCAGCGCGGATCGGTTCCGGCAACCGATACTTCGTCGTGCAGCCCAACACCAGCGTGACAGCGCTTGAGAGTTCCGCCAGATGTCCGACCGAGATATAGACAGGCTTGACGTTATCTTTGGTACGCACCACTGAGCCGATCAGTTCGCCCCTGTCCGTCAGGTCGCTGGTGCTGCCCTTCATGGCTGCCGGTTCCTGAAACCTGCCAATCAGGTGTGTCTTGCCACAGCCAATCGTCGGCTTGTTTAGCCACAAGCCCATATGCGCGGCAATTCCCATGCGGCGCGGGTGCGCCCGCCCCATGCCGTCGAAGATGAGGACATCGGGCGTCAGTTGTAGTTTGTTAAACGCTTCCACCAGCACCGGACCTTCGCGGAACGTCAGCAAACCGGGGATGTAGGGGAAGGGTGTGGGTTGGTGCGCAGTGACGGTTTCGAGGATGCGCAGGTCCGGAAACGACAGCACGACAATCGCCGCGTTCGAGACCTCGTTTTTCACGCTGACATCCACGCCCGCGACAGTCCGAATCGCTGTCAAATCGAGCGGACGATCATAGATAAGCTGCGCCGTCAGTTGCTTTTGAAGATGGATAGCATCGTTGGGGGAAACATTCCAGGGGTGCAAGTGATTGAGATTCATACTTACACCTCACCCCTGACCCCTCTCCACTGGAGAGGGGCGTAGAACCTTCGTCGAGTCGAAACGGTGTGGGGCGAGGTGCATGAGAATTACATCTCGTCGCTGCCGTCCAGCCCGCTCATACCCAGAATGTTCGGCGCGCCAGCGGGCTGCTGGGCGCGGCGCTGTTCGCGCTTTTCCTCATCCTTGCCGAACTTGATGACCTCGCCGCTTTCAGTGATCGCCTCGACCGCCAGACCGAGCGACTGCAATTCCTTGACCAGCACGCGGAAGCTGGTAGGAATGCCCGGCTCTTCGATCTGTTCGCCCTTAATGATCGCTTCGTAGGTCTTGACGCGACCCTGCACATCGTCGGACTTGACGGTGAGCATTTCCTGGAGCGTGTACGCCGCGCCATACGCTTCCAGCGCCCACACTTCCATTTCGCCGAAGCGCTGACCGCCGAACTGCGCCTTACCGCCCAGCGGCTGCTGGGTGACGAGGCTGTACGGACCGGTCGAACGGGCGTGTACCTTGTCTTCGACGAGATGCGCCAGCTTGAGCATGTGAATGATGCCGACCGTCACGGACTGGTCGTAAGCTTCGCCCGTGCGCCCGTCAAACAGCTTGTGCTTGCCGTAGACAGGGACAGGATGCCCGCTGTTGAACATCACGCGGTCTGCCAGCTTGAGCAGTTCCTTGCCGCCCGCCGCCTCCGGAATCTTGATCTCCGGTTCTACCCACTTCATCCATTCGCGCAGCGAGACATCAACCGCGAGAACGTCACGACGCTGGCGTTCGGAATACACCAGATCGGTGGTGTCGAATAACAGCACGTCCTCCGGGTTGTAGCCCTTTTCGCGCAGCCATTCCGCCAGCACCGCACGACGCATGTACACCTCGTCCAGCAGCAGTTGGTCGGCATCGTAAGTGCCGCTTTCCGCAAGCCATGCGTGGACATACAGACGGCGCACTTCGGCATCATCTTCCAGGTCTTCGGCGTTGTAATAGTCCTTGACCCAGACGAATGCGCGATCCGTAATTTCCGACCAGGCACGTTCGATCATCCACGCGCGACCGAGTTCCGCCTGAATTTCGACCTCCTTCGCACCGTCGAACACGGGCGTAATAGCGCGGAAACCGAGGCGGTCTGCCGCGTAACCGAGGTGAATCTCCAGCACTTGCCCGATGTTCATACGACCGGGGACACCAAGCGGGTTGAGGATGATTTCGACCGAGCGCCCGTCTTCCAGGTATGGCATATCTTCAATGGGGACGATCTTCGAGATAACACCCTTGTTGCCGTGCCGCCCTGCCATCTTGTCGCCCACCGTCAGCTTGCGCTTCTGGGCAACGCTGACGCGCACCATCTTCTCGACGCCTGCGGGCAGATCGGGGTGTTCTTCGCGTGTGAACGTCTTCACGTCAACGACCTTGCCCTTTTCGCCATGTGGCAGGCGGAGCGACGAGTCCTTGACCTCACGCGCCTTCTCACCGAAGATCGCGCGCAGCAGCTTCTCTTCCGGGCTGAGTTCTTTTTCGCCCTTCGGCGTGATCTTGCCGACAAGAATATCGTTCGGTCCGACTTCCGCGCCGATGCGGACAATGCCGAGTTCGTCAAGGTCCTTCAGGGCGTCTTCACCGACGTTGGGAATGTCATAGGTGATTTCTTCCGGTCCCAGCTTGGTATCGCGCGCATCGACTTCATGCTTTTCGATGTGGATGCTGGTGAACTTGTCCTGGCGCAGCAATTCTTCGCTAATCAATAGCGCGTCTTCATAGTTGCCGCCATCCCACGACAGGAACGCCCCCAGCACATCATGACCTAGCGCGAGATTGCCCAGGTCGGTCGATGAGCTATCGGCAATCACTTCACCCTTATGAATGATCTGCCCCTTCGTCACGATTGGACGCTGATCCACGCAGGTCGATTGGTTCGAGCGGTTGTACTTGCGCAGGCGGTAAATGCGTTCGTCACCCGTTGTCGTGCGCACGACGATCCGGTCGCCCTGCACGCTGGTGACTTCGCCATCTACGTCTGCAAGCTGCACCTGACCGCTGTCATACGCCGCCTGCCCTTCCATGCCCGTGCTGACAATCGGCACGTCAGGCTTGAGCAGTGGCACTGCCTGGCGCTGCATGTTGCTGCCCATCAGTGCGCGGTTGGCGTCATCATGCTCGAGGAACGGAATGAGCGCGGCGCTGATACCGACGATCTGGCGCGGCGCGACATCCATGTAATCGATGCGGCGGGGCGACGTGACCAGGAACTTCTGGTTGTGGCGCGCGGCAACACGTTCGGATGCAAACTGGCGATTGGCATCCAGCGGCGCGTTTGCCTGGGCGATGACGAAGTTGTCTTCCTTGTCCGCTGACAGGTAGCGCGTCTCTTCGGTCACGAACGGCATGATCGGCACAGTTTCCAGCTTCGCCTTGACGAACTTTTGCACCAGTTCCGGTGTGATTTCGTCACCATCGCTGGTGATGACGTTGCCCTTGGCATCTTCGATGTCATCGCGCACGATGCGCCCGATGATGTTCGGGTCGTTTGGCGGCAGGAACTTGACTACAACGCGGTATGGCGTTTCGACAAAGCCATATTCGTTGACGCGCGCGTAGCTGGCGAGACGACCGATCAGACCGATATTCGGACCTTCCGGCGTCTCAATCGGGCAGATGCGCCCGTAGTGGCTGTGATGCACGTCGCGGACATCGAAGCCAGCGCGCTCACGACGCAGACCGCCCGGACCGAGCGCGGACAGCGTGCGCTTGTGCGTCAATTCTGCCAGCGGGTTCGTCTGTTCCATGAACTGCGATAGCTGCGACGAGCCAAAGAACTCACGGATGGCGGCAACGACCGGACGAATATTGACCAGCGCCACCGGCGTAACCGTGTTGGTTTCGCGTGTGGACATGCGTTCCTTGACGACGCGCTCGGTACGGCGCAGCCCGACGCGCAGCTTGTTCTGGATCAATTCGCCAACCGTCTTGACGCGACGGTTGCCGAGATGGTCAATGTCGTCCTTGCCGATCTTGCCGTTGTTGATCAGGATCATGCGCTCGATCAGCTTGACGATATCGCCCTTCGTCACTGTGCGGAACTGGCGCGGAATCGGGTTATCGGGGTGCAAGCGCTGGTTGAGCTTGTAACGCCCGACGCGCTCCAGATCATAACGGCGCTGGTCGAACAACTGGCTGTACAGATATTCACGGGCGTTGTCAAGCGTCGCCGGGTCACCGGGGCGCATACGCTTGAAGAACTCGATCAGCGCCGCCTGGGCAACGGTTTGGTCGCGCTTAAGTTCCCACTGTGGTTCATTCTTGAGCGTCTGCACCATATAAGGACGGTTGGGATTGTCATCGACATGGGCAAACAGCGACATCAGCTCTTCATCGCTGCCCATCTTGATCGGAGACATCTCTTCTGGCAGACCATCGCTGACCGCAGCCATTGCGCGCAGCAGGATGCTGATTGGCACAGTGCGCTTGCGGTTGAACTTGAGCGTCAGGTAGTCTGCCTTGCGCGTTTCAAATTCCATCCACGCGCCACGATCCGGAATCAACTTGGCGTTCGCCAGCGCGCGCCCGGTTGTGCGGTCTTCTTCAGCATCGAAGTAGACGCCGGGTGAACGGATGAGCTGGCTGACGACGACGCGCTCGGTGCCGTTGATGATGAACGTGCCTTTTTCCGTCATCAGCGGGAAATCGCCGAGGAAAATATCGGAGAGCAGCACTTCATCGCCCGCTTCCTTGTTGACGAGCCCAACGCGGATATACAGCGGTGCGGCATACGAAAGGTCACGCTCCAGGCAGACTTCTTCGCTGTACTTCGGCTCTTCAAACCAGTAGCGCAAACCGAGTTCCTGCGCTTCCGGGCGTTTACCGGGGAAATACAGCTTCAGATCGCCGTGAAAACTTTCGATGGGGCTGATTTCGTCGAAGAGTTCGGCAAGACCGTCTTCGATGAACCAGCGGAACGACTCCAACTGAACTTCGATCAGGGACGGGAGTTCCTGAACGTCAGGGAACCGAGCATAGTTCTTCGTGCGTGTGAACCGTTGCAAGGCACCGCTCCTCTTTAGTCACCAATAACACTGAGAATGGACGTTTGCGCGGATATGATCCAGAACTTTCGTTCCTGAAACAACGGATGAAGGGCAACTTTTTGGACCAGCACACCAAACGATGGACATGTGAACCGACAATTTCGGAACAAGTATTATTGGGAAAAAATACGCAAAATGTCAAGTGGGAACATTGTTACAGCAGATGACAAGCAGGTTAAATGCATTCTCCACGATTCGTTACGTTTCACAGCCGCAATCCCACATAGAATAAAAGATGTGATCATAGACTTTGAGGATCGCATCATGATAAATCTACAAACTTCAAGACATTTTTTTTGTATACATCTTGCAAAAACCTGCGACTCCTGGGCAGAAACTCACTTACAGCACGACGAACCGGAAAAAGCGCTGCGCAGTTGCAGCCGCGCTATCCGCCTCAATCCTCTACTAGCAGAGGCATATGTCAATCGCGGGCGCGCCTGCTATCGCCTGGAGCGCTATGAGCAGGCAATCGCCGATTACGACCGTGCGCTCGATCTGCGCCCGCGCTGGGCAGAGGTGTATATCAATCGTGGGCTGGCACACTACGCGCTGGGGAATAATGCAGAGGCGTTCGGAGACTTCAACTGGGCGATCTATCTTGACCCACGTCAGGCACTCGCCTATCACCATCGCGGCATGGCGGATGAGGCAGCCGGCAACCTGAACGGCGCAATTGCGGATTATACGAAGGCACTACAACTCAACCCGCGCTGCGTCAACAGCTATGCCAGCCGCGCCCGCGCACGTTTGAGCAAGGGCGATTTCGGCGGTGCGCTGGCGGACTTGCAGCGCTATATGGCGATGGGCGGCGCACAGGTCAACGGCGACGCGCAGGAAACGCAGACATTGATTCAATATATCAGAGCAATTCTCTATTAAGAGCGATAGAAAAGCTTATTCAAGAGGCTGGAAAGGGAGAGGCTAGAGAGTTTTGGTTTCCTCTGCTTGGCGTCCTTTGCGTTTTGGCGGTTTAAATTTGAATTGAACCGCCAAGACGCAAAGAACGCCAGGAATCTAAGTTGCGGGTTCGATTTCGCGGACACCTTCCGCGCGTGCGTCTGCCAGGAGGCGGCGCCGTGCCAGCAGCAGGAAGCCCGCCACCAGCGCCACACCAGCCGCGATCTGCACACGCGGCGGCAGGTAGCGAATGCGCGTGAGGACGCCCATACGCGGCGCGCCCATCAGGTCCTGCTTCAGGCGCTGCGCAAAACGGCTTGACGGTTTGACGCCGACAATCGTCCGGTGCAGCAGCGTAATGAGCGTGAGGAACGTGGCGACTTCCTGCCTGGGCAGGTTGTACTGCTTCAGCACGCGGTCAACGCTGCCCCCCGTGAGCGTGGCGTCCGTCACGGCTGCCAGCATGTCTTGCATCTGCGGATGGTATGGGGTCGTCTGCATATCGGTCACTCAGCCCTCACTCGCCTCGTCATGCACATAATCGCTGGCATCATCGG
>Ga0224723_1001961_pt1 | contig 11790 bp, 10 predicted proteins | sample Balambano_FR2_Me_FD_161647 | JGI IMG/M metagenome (GOLD analysis project Ga0224723, IMG submission 161647) | Freshwater sediment microbial communities from Lake Towuti, South Sulawesi, Indonesia - Balambano_FR2_MetaG | ecosystem: Environmental > Aquatic > Freshwater > Lake > Sediment | place...
GGGTGGGGCTTGGCTGGCACACCGACGGCGAGGACAAGGCGATTCCGAATGCCGGATCGTTCCTGTACGCGCGCGTGGTGCCGGCCGAGGGCGGCGACACGATGTGGTCCGACATGTACACGGCCTGGGAAACGCTGCCGGCGGAAGTGAAGGCGAGGATTGCCGGCCGCTGCGCGCGTTTCAGCCGCGCGGCGCTCCATCAGGTGCACTATCCGGGCGAGCCGCCGCTGACCGAGGAGCAGAAGCGCGCGCGCCCCGATGTGTGGCATCCGCTCGGGCGCCGGCATCCGCGATCCGGGCGCACCGCGCTGTATATCGGCCGCTGGGCGATCGACATCGAGGGGTTGCCGGAGATCGAGGGGCGGGAGCTTGTCGCGTTCCTCCAGCAATGGGCGGAAAGGCCGGAGTTCATCTATCGCCACCGCTGGCAGGTCGGCGATGCGATCCTGTGGGACAATCGCTGCACGCTGCATTGCGCCACCGGCTTCGACGAAAGCCGCTTCACGCGCACCATGTATCGGACGACGCTGGAGGGCGAAACGCCGCTGATGGCGGCGTAGCGCCGGCTATACCGGCCGCTCTCCCTCGACAGCTGTGCGATGCATCAATCGCACCGTGGCGGGATCGAACGGATCGCGCCGGTGCATCACGCACCGGTTGTCCCACATCACCATGTCGCCCGGTTCCCAGCGCGTTCCCCAGGTGAAGCGATCCTGCAGGCAGTGGGCCCACAGCTCATCGAGCAGCGCCTCGCTTTCGTCCAGCGGCAGCCCGACGATCCAAGCGTGTCGCCGCCCGCCAAGGAAGAAGCACTTGCGGCCGCTTTCGCCGTGCGTGCGCACCACCGGATGGGCCACGCCCGGCCAAGTGCGGATGTCGTCACTTGCCGGCTTGGTCATGCCAAGGCGAATGTCGCCGCGGCCGTCATAGACTGTCTGGTGATGGATGCTCTTCCCCTCCAGCGCGCGCTTCAGTGCCGCCGGAGCAGTGTCGTACGCCAAATACATGTTCAGGAAGTGCGTATCGCCGCCCCACGCCGGCAGCTTCACCGCGCGCAGGATGCTGGCGGACGGCGGACGTTCCTTGAACCAGGTGTCGGTATGCCAGTGCACCTCGCCATCGCCCAGGTCGCCGGCGGGCGAGCCATCCGCCTTCTTCGCGTTGCTGATGACGAGGATCTCGCGGTGGCCCTGGTGCTGGCCTTCCTGCATCTGGCGCGGGTGGATCACGAACGGGCCAAGCCGGGCCGAGAACCTGATCTGCGCTGCGTCGTCGATGTCGAGGCCGCGGAACCGCAGCACGCAGGCATCGAGCCAGGCCGCGCGCACAGCCTGGAACTCGGCATCGGTGAAGTCGGCGAAGGGAAAGCCGAACACGTCGGCGCCCAACGGCGCATCCATCTTCTGGATACGGAAGCGCGAGGCGGAACGTGCGGGGGCATCGGCAGTGGCCATGGGCTTGTTCTCCTTACCTTTGGGCCGGCTGCTGGTACAGGAAGTTCCCCAGCCCGATGAAGTGGCCCAGCACCGCGACCAGCACCAGCGGGATGACCAGCGAGATGATGGAGAGTGCTGCTAGCGTCGGCGCGAAGCCGAAATCGAGAAACGACAGGATCGCGACCGTCAATGGTCTCTGTCCCGGGCGGGCGATGAACAGCGACAGGTTGATGTCGGTGAAGGAGTGGATGAAGGCGAATGCGGCACCCGCGAACAGGCCGGGCATGATCAGCGGCAGGGTCACGCGCCGCATGACCGACGCCGGCGAGGCGCCGAGCGATGCGGCGGCCGTCTCCACCGCCGGCGGCATGGCCGCCAGGCTGATCGCAATGGTGCGCACGCTGAACGGCAGGCAGATCACGATGTGGCCGATCAGCAGTGCGCGGAACCCCATCCACTCGTTGAATCCGGCCAGCGTCAGGAATTGCAGCAGCGCGATGCCGGTGACCAGCGTGGGCAGGATCAGCGGCCCGACGGTGATCATGCGGATGAGCTCGCGCCCCGGAAAGCGGTGGCGGTGCAGGGCGAACGCCAGCGGCACGCCGACCGCCGTCGCAATCAGCGCGGTGATCGCCGCGAGCTGCAGCGAAAAGACAAGCGGCTGCACCCACTCCGGCGCAAACGCACCCGCCCACCAGCGCAAGGAGAAGCCGCGCGGCGGGAAGAACGAGCGGTTGCTGGCGTTGAAACTTACCGCCGCCGTGATCACGATCGGGCCCAGGATGAACGCGTAGATCGCGACTACCGCAGCGGAAAGCCCGGTCCATGGCGTGATGCGCGCCCTCATCCCGCTGTGGCCGGCTGTTCGCCGCGCCGTCCCATCAGTGAGGTGATCACCAGCAGCACGATGGCACTGGCCAGCAGCACGGCCGCCATGGCCGAGCCCAGCGCCCAATCGAGCTGCACCAGCATGAAACTGCGGATCAGGGTCGCCATCACCTCGGTCGCCGGGCCACCCAGGATGGCCGGCGTGGCATAGGCGCTGATCGCGATCGCGAATGACAGCAGGAAGCCGCCTGCGATCCCGGGTGCCGTCAGCGGCAGGGTGACGGACAGGAAGGTGCGCGTGCGGCTGGCGCCAAGGCTCATCGCCGCTTTCTCCAGGCTGGGGTTCAGCCCGTTCAGCGAGGCAATGATGGTCAGCACGCCGTACGGCAGCAGCGCGTGCGCAAGCCCGACGATGATCGCACCGACCGATGGCAGCAGTGCCAGCGGCTGGTCGATCAGGCCAAGCGTCAGCAGTGTGTTGTTCGCCACCCCTTCGCGGTTCAGCACCACCCACCAGCCATAGGTGCGCACGATCACGCTCGCCAGCAGCGGGCTGAGCGACAGCGCGATCAGCCAGTTGCGCCAGCGGTTCTGCGTGCGGACCAGGTAGTAGGCAAGGGGATAGGAAAGCAGCACCACCAGCCCGCCCACCGCGGCACCGACCACGAAGGTGCGTATGATCGCGCTGCGATACAGGCGGCTGGCCAGCAGCGTTTCGAAATTCTCCAGTGTGAAGCCGCCGGTGGGCACCATGCCGTCGGACTCGATGAAGCTCGCCGACAGCAGGAACGCGGTGGGGATCACGAAGAAGAGCAGCAGGAAGCCTGCCGGCAGTGCTGCCAGCATGAAGGGCAGGCGCACCTACTCCCTCCCCCGCGAGGGGAGAGGGAGCAGCACGGCCCCTCACTCCCTACGCCATCACCTCCTGCCAGCGGCGGGTCCAGTCGCGGCGGCGCTGGCCGATCACCTCGCTGTCGGGGAATTCGATCGCGTTCATCTGCGCCTCGGTGGTGATCTGCGCGACCTTGAAACTCTCTGGCCAGTCCGTGATGTCTCGGCGGCCCGGGCTGGAGAAATACGCCAGGTTGAAGGCGCGCTGCACGTCGGCGTCTAGCCGGAAGTTCAGGAACTCGAACGCCAGTTTCTTGTTGCGCGCGCCGATGGGCACGGCGCCGCAGTTCGCCAGCCCGATCGTGCCCTCCTTCGGGATGGTCAGGCCGAACGGATAGTCGCGCGATTCGTAATACGCGGCCCGCGCGCTCCAGAACGGCGAGAGCCAGACCTGCTCGTTCTCGAAATACGGCACCGACGCGGCCGAGGTCTGCACTGTCGCGCCGATGAAGGGTTTCAGTTCGCGCAGCATGGCGAAGGCGGGCTCCAGGTTGTCCACGCCGCCGCCCTTCAGTTTCGCAGCCATGATCAGCGCATAGATCGCCAGCAGGTTGTTGGGGTGATGGTTCAGCACCCGCCCGCGCACCTTGTCGCCGTACTTGGCCGAAGGGTTCCAGTAATCGGCCCAGCTGTCCGGCTTCTCCAGGGTCTTCTTGTTCCAGATCAGCGCGGTGTACTGATACGTGTGCACCAGACCGGTGTTGGGGATGATGCTGCGGCTTTTTGCCCACACATGGCGCAGGTTCGGCACCTCGCGCTCGGTCAGCGGCTCCAGCAGCCGTTCGCGCGCGCCCAGGAAGATTTCCGGTGGCGTCAGCTCGGCGGCGACGTCGAAGCCCGGCGCGCCGCGGCTGGCCCTGATCTTGGCATAGTCCTCGGCGGCCGAGCCGGCATCGTCGTAGATCACCTTCACGCCGAACTTCTTCTCGAACGGCTCGATGGTGGTCTTGACGAACACTTCCTGGAACTCGCCGCCATAAGCGTTGACCACCAGCTGCTCGCCCGACTGCGCCAGCACGATGCCGGGCGTGGCGAGTACCGCCGCCGCGCCGCCGATGACTTGCCTGCGACCTGGTCGAAGAACTGCACGTGGCATTGCCGAAACCCTTCCCCACAGCAATGAAATCCAGCGGAGCGTTCGGCAGGCTTGTCGGCGAGTCAAGGCGGCCACGCCATCCTTTCGCTGCAAGAACAGAAATGCTTGCAGGCGGCGCACCATAGGCGCACGCTGCATTGAACGGATGGTGGACCGGGAGCACGCGCGTGAGCCGGCTTGATCGTTTCCTGTCGCGGCTGGCCAAGACGCTGTGGCCGCGCAAACCCTGGTTCCGTTGGCCCTTCGCGATCGGCGTGGCCATGATCCTGGGCCATCGCGTCAACATGCGGCGCGACAACCTGTCCGATACCGAGAACAGCCCGCCCACCATCCCGCCGCCCGAAGGTTTCGATATCCGCGGCGCCCGCACCGCCGATGGCAGTTTCAACGACCTGGGCAAGCCCTGGATGGGGATGGCCGGCGCGCGCTTCGGCCGCAACATGCCCATCGAGGTGACGTTCGGCGAAACCCCGCCGCGCCTGTACGAGCCCAGCCCGCGCCTGATCAGCAACCGCCTGCTGGCGCGCCGCGAATTCGTGCCCGTGCCGCACCTGAACGTGCTGGCTGCCGCCTGGATCCAGTTCATGGTGCACGACTGGCTGAGCCACGGCAGCAACGACAAGGATGCGGAGCCGCGCGTCATCCCGCTGCCCGAAGGCGACGCGTGGATCGACGGGCGCATGACCGTGCTGCCGACCGATCCCGATACCCCGCGCAAGGGCGACGAGGGGCGCCCCGCTGTCTACACCAATGTCGAGACCAGCTGGTGGGACGGCTCGCAGATCTACGGCTCCTCGCTGGAACGGCAGATGCTGGTCCGCACCGACCCGGCGACCGGCAAGGTGCGCGAAGACGGCAAGCTCGGCCTGCAGCCTGATGGCTCGCTGCCCATCGAGGACCGCACCATCCGCGGCAAGCCCAGCCCGGGCCTCGAGCTCTCCGGCGTCAACGGCAACTGGTGGATCGGGCTTTCCGTGCTGCACCGGCTGTTCACGTGGGAACACAATGCCATCGTCGATCGGCTGCGGATCGACCACCCCGAGGCTGACGGCGAGTGGCTGTTCCAGAAGGCGCGCCTGGTGAACGCCGCGCTGATGGCAAAAATCCACACCGTGGACTGGACCACGGCGCTGATGGACTCGCCCGAAGGCCGCACCGCGATGCGCGGCAACTACTGGGGGATCGCCGGCGAGAGGTTCACCCACGCGTTCGGCCGCATCGGTGACGGCGAGGTTGTCTCCGGCATCCCCGGCTCGCCGGTGAACCATCACAGCGCGCCCTACGCGATGACCGAGGAGTTCGCTGCGGTCTATCGCCTGCACTCGCTGCTGCCGGACAGCTACTCCTTCCGCCGTCACACCGACGATACGGAAGTGCTGCGCGCCGATCTGCCGAAGGTTTCCGGTGGCGATGCACGAAGAATCCACGACCAGGTGGCGTTCGACGACGTCACCTACTCGCTGGGCACCGAGAATCCGGGTGCCCTGGTGCTGCACAATTATCCGAACGCGCTGCGCCAGCTCGATCGCCTGGACTCGCAAGGGATCCACCTGGACATCGCCGCGGTCGATATCCTGCGCGACCGCGAGCGCGGCGTGCCGCGCTACTGCACCTTCCGTCGGCTGATCGACGCGCACGCACCGGCCGATTTCTCGGAACTCACCGACGATTCCGAATGGCAGCGCGAACTTGCCGAGGTTTACAACGGCAAGATCGAGGATGTCGATCTGCTGGTCGGCACGCTGTGCGAGCCGAAGAACAGCCGCTACGGCACGCCGCCGGGCTTCGGCTTCTCCGACACGGCGTTCCGAATCTTCATCCTGATGGCCTCGCGGCGCCTCAAGAGCGACCGTTTCTTCACCGACGATTTCCGCCCCGAGATCTATACGCGCGCCGGCTTCGCCTGGGTACAGCAGAACTCGCTGCGCACGGTGATCGAGCGGCACTGCCCCGGTCTGCGCATGGCGATTGCCGATGCGCGCAACCCGTTCTTCCCGTGGAAGCGGGCGGGCGGCTGAGCCATGCGCGTGCCCGGCCTGATCGATGTGGTCAATGTGGACACGCCCGAAGCCGTGCGCGCATTGGCGCAGGATGCGCGCCTTGATCGCGTCTATGGCAAGGCTGGCCCCCTGCTGAACCGCCTGTTCGCCGGCCATGTGCGCGAGACGCTGGCGCACAACGGTGTTCCGCTGCCACCCGTGGCGGCGCGCGATACGGCGGGGCGGCTGGCAGCCTGCGATGCCCTGGAGGGGCGGCTTCGCGACACCGAACTCGCGGCTGCGCCCGTTGATGCGCTGGCGCGTTGCGTGCGCGGGGCAACGGCAGAGCTGGGCATCGCCGCGCAGTCGGCCATCGGTTCGCTGTTCGTGCCGGGCTATGCCGCGACGGAGGAGACGTGGAAGGCAGCGCTGTGCCTCGATGGCGCGCTTCGCAGCCGCAATCCCCTGAACTTCGCGCGGTGGTGGCTGAATGGGCGGGTTGCGCTGGCACGGTCGCGCCTGGCCGACGCCTGTGGCGGCGACCTTGCAGCCCTGCACGCAACCGGGATCGCCGTGCACAACCTGGTGACCGCCATCGAGCGCATGCGCGCGCTGGCCGAACCGCCCGGAGCGCTGGCGCACATCGCGCCCGAGCAGGCCGCAAGCATCGTGCTCAAGGCGCCTGCCGACGTGCTGCGCGAGGCGACCGCGCACGGCACCACGCCGTACGGCACATTCCGCCGCGGTACCTTGGTGCGGCTGCGCCTGGAAGCCGCCCGAGCACGTTCGCTGAACGCCGAGATCGCGTTCCTGTCCGCGAGCTGGAGCCGTTGTCCTGCGCACGCGCTGGTGCCCAGGCTGCTCGCCCAGGTCTGGCGGCGGGCGCAGGAGCTGGCGGCATGACCACGCCCGACGCGATCTTCACGCCGCTCCGTTTCCGGCGCCTGACGGTGAAGAACCGGATCTTCCGCTCCTCGATTTCCGGCCGGTTCGACAACGAGGACGGCTCGCTGACACAGACCCGCATCAACTGGGAATCGCGCTTCGCCAAGGGCGGGGCCGGCGCGATCATTTCCTCCTACGTGCCAGTGCGCATGGATGGTCGCATCATCGCCGGCTACGCGACCATCCACCGCGACGATTTCATCCCGCTGTGGGCGATGGTCGGCAGGGCGGCGCACAGTTTCGATTGCCGGTTCATCATGCAGCTCAGCCATTCCGGGCGGCAGATGGATTTGCCGGGTGTGCACAACCAGCATCGGGTGCCGCCCGCGCCCACCAGCCGGGCCGAGCCGCTGCACGGCTTTCTGTGCCGCGCCATGGGCAAGGGTGAGATCGCCCATCTGGTGCAGGATTTTGCCAAGGCTGCCTGGCGCGCGCGCGAAGCGGGCCTCGATGGCGTCGAGCTGCACTCGGCCAACGGCTACCTGTTCACTCAGTTTTTGAGCTCCGCGATCAACGACCGCACCGACTGCTATGGCGGCAGCCTGTTCAATCGCGCCCGCTTCCTGCTGGAGGTGATCGAAGCAATCCGCGCGAAAGTCGGCCGCGATTTCCATCTGCAGGTGAAGCTCGGCGGCGTTGATCTCAACGACTACCTGATCCCTTGGGAAGGGCGCGGCAACAGTCTTGCCGATGCCATCGAGATCGCGCGCTGGTGCGAGGCAATGGGCGCCGATGCCATCCACGTCTCGACCGGCTCGTCGTTTCCGCATCCGCTCAATCCCCCGGGCGACCTGCCGGTCGACGTGCTTGCCACCACCTACGACGCGATGGTCTCGGCCGGGCTGCACGGGTTCCGCAACTTGGCGGTCTTCCGTAGCCCGATCATGCGGCCGGTGTTCCGTTGGTTGTGGAAGCGGGTCGCGCGGGATCGGCCGGTCGAGGGCGTGGGGCTGGACGAAGCGCGGGCGATCAAGGCGGCCGTCGGCATCCCGGTGATCAGCACCGGTGGCTACCAGACGGCATCGTTCGTGCGCGAGGCGATCACCTCCGGCGGCTGCGATGGCGTGGCGATTGCCAGGGCGCTGATCGCCAACCCCGATCTGCCCAATATCTGGCAGGCGGGCCGTGATCTGCCCGAACGCCCGTGTACCCACTGCAACAAGTGCCTGGTCAGCGCGCCAAAAAATCCGCTGGGCTGTTACGAGGAAGCGCGCTTCCCCTCGCGCGAGGCGATGCTGGAGGCGATCACCGCCATCTACCGCGCGCGGCCGACCTTGCGCGTGCCCGACGCGGCGGAAGTTTGAGCATGCCAGCGCCCGTGACCGCCGTTGAAGCCGCGCGTGCTTCCCGACGCTGGCTGTCCGTGCCGCTGACTCTGTTTCTGGCGCTGGCGCTGGTGCTCGGCGTGTTTGTAATCGTGGTCGGCGCGGTTCTGGCGTGGCGCTACAGTGGCGAATCGACACCGCACTACGCCGACGACAGGCGCCATTTCCGCTACGGCTCGATCGGGGCGGAGCGGAAAAGCGGCATCCCCTATGCGCTGTGGCGGGAGCTGCCTGCGCTGTTCCCGGAAGTGTTTGCACCGGCGCTGGCGCGCGGCGACGGGGCCTATGCCGCCTTCGGCTTCGTCTATGAACGCGATGCGCGGGGCCAGCCGTTCGATCTGCCGATCGGCATCTCGCGGCGCAACGTGCAGGGTGTCGAGCTTGTTTGGTTCAACTGCGCGGTGTGCCACGCGGGCACCTGGCGCACCGAGGCGGACGGGCCGCGCCACATCGTCGATGGCATGCCATCGAACAATCTTGACCTGCACGGCTTCGTCGCCTTCCTGCTCGGCAATGCGGCCGACGAACGCATGCGCCCCGAGACTCTGCTGCGGCGTATCGAGGAGAGCCAGGGCCGCTTCGGCTTCTTCGAACGGCTGATCTGGCGCTTCTACGTGCTGCCCACCGTGCGCAACGAACTGCTGGTGCGCAGTGTGCGCATGCAGCCCCTGCTGGCCGCGCAGCCGGCCTGGGGGCCGGGGCGGGTGGATACGTTCAACCCCTACAAGGTCATCCAGTTCGCGATCCCGTTCGCCACGCTGACCGGCGACGAGCGCATCGGCACCTCCGACTTCCCGTCGATCTTCAACCAGCGTCCGCGCGAGGGGATGCAGCTGCACTGGGACGGCAACAACACCAGCCTGCAGGAGCGCAACCTTTCCGCCGCTGTCGGTGCGGGGCTGGAGCTCACCAGCGCGACGCCCGCCGACCGCGCCGCCATCAGGCGCGTGGCCGACTGGCTGCTTGATCTGCGCCCGCCGCCAAGTCCGCTCGCGCCCTTGCAGAATGCTGCCGCCGTCGCGCGGGGCCGTGATCTCTACGTGCGCGACTGCGCCGCGTGCCACGGCCATCCATCCGGCGACGGCTATGTGTTCGAGGGGCGCTACCTGGGTCGGGTGCTGGCGATCGGCGAGATCGGCACCGACCGCGCGCGTCTCGATTCCTACACCGAGTCGTTCCGCCAGCGGCAACGGGAGGTGCTCGGCTTCACCGAGTTCCGCAAGACTGATGGCTACGCCAACCAGCCGCTGGATGCGTTGTGGCTGCGCGGTCCGTATCTGCACAACGGCGCGGTGCCGACGCTCGCTGACCTGCTGGAGCCACCCGCGGCGCGACCCCAGAAATTCCTGCGCGGGCTGGACGTGCTGGACGAGGCGCGCGGCGGCTTCCGCTCGCCGCCATGCGAGCCGGGTGCGCCGGCCGTGCATGGCACGATCTGCTTCGACACGCGCCTGCCCGGCAACGGCAACGGTGGCCATCTGTATGGCACCGCGCTGAGTACGCCAGACAAGGCCGATCTACTCGCTTTCCTGAAGACCTTCTGAGCGCGCGAGGACAACGCGATGAACCAGACGCTCAGTCTTGGCTGGACCGAGGCACAGGCGCAGGCGCGCCTGTTCGCCTATCGGCGGCTGCTGAAGGCGAACCTGCTGCTGCAGGCGGCATTCGGTGCGCTTTGCGTGCTGTTCCCGGCCTGGACGATCGCCTGGCTGGGCCTTGCCGCCGAACCGAGTGCGTGGGTGCGCGCCTGGGGCGCCATGGTGCTGCTGGTCAGCCTGCTCTATGTGCCGGCCTGGTACGCGCCGGTGCGGGCGCGCTTCGCGGGGCCCGTCGGGCTGCTGGGTCGCTTCCTGACCGGGACGCTCTATCTGCTGCTTGCGCTGTCGGGGCCGGAGCTGCGCGGCTTTCTCTGGATGGCGCTGTTCGACCTGGGCTTTGCGGTCGCTCTGTCGTTCAGCTATTTCGCGCTGTTCCGCGCCGAACTGATGAGCCGGCCCTGAACCGCGGCGCCAGCGCCGGCAGGAATCTTCCACCCTCCTTGAGAAAGTGCTGCCACAGGGCCTGGGCGGCCGGCAGCACGCGCGCATCCTGCCGCCGCACGACGAACCACTGCCGCACGATCGGCAGCCCTTCCACGTCCAGCACGGCGATCCGCCCGTCGTTCACCTCGGCGGCCACGGTGTGCGCCGACAGCAGCGCGATGCCCATGCCGGCCATCACCGCCTGCTTGATCGTCTCGTTGCTGCCCAGTTCCACCGCGCTGCGTCCAGGCGGCATGGCGGCGCCGAACAGCCGGCGCATCAGGTCGCGCGTGCCCGAGCCCGGCTCGCGCAGCAGGAAGGTCTCGCCGCCCAGCCCGTCCAACGGGATGCGCCGGCGGCGCACCAGCCGGTGGTCGGGTGCGGCGATGATCACGTGCGGATGTTCACCGATCACGGCACGCTCGAGCTTCAGCCGCTCGGGCGGATAGCCGGTGATGGCGATATCGAGCTCGAACGCCTCCAGCAGCGCCACGATCTGCTGGCGGTTGCCGACCCGCACGCTGAGCTCGATGCCAGGGTGCGCCCGCTGGAACGCCGCGAGCGCGAAGGGCGCGAAATACTTCGCCGTGCTGACGGCGCCGATCGCGACCTCGCCGCGTCCCAGCCCACGCAGCGTGTCGATGCCGGCGGCACAGTCGGCCAGCGCGGCTTCGATGCGGGAAAGTGCCGCCAGCACCTCACGCCCGGCGGAAGTTGGCCGCAAGCCTTCGGCGCCTCGTGCCAGCAGCGGCACATCGCCGAGCGTGCCCTCAAGCAGTCGCAGCTGCTGCGACACCGCGGGCGGCGTCAGCCCCAGGGCGGCGGCGGCGGCGCTGATGCTGCCGGCCTCGGCCGTCGCCGCCAGCGCGCGCAACTGCCGAAGCGATGTGGCCCGGGCGAACGCGGAAAGTTTTTCTTTCATGCCCTACAAAATTAAAAGTCTGGCTTTGCGCTGACCAGCCCCCGTAAGGTCCAATCCTGCCGGGGTGCGATCCGGCGCGGACCCGTGCCGGGAAAGACGGGCTGGAAAGGGAGGCTGAAGGCGGCATGACGACGCTGGCCGAGCACCTGGAACGCTGGGCGGCTGCCGATGGCGATCGCGGTGCGGTTGCGGTCACGATGCTCGCGCTGGCCGCGGCGTCGGCGGAGCTCGCCGAATTCGTGGGCCAGGGCGCGCTGGCGGGTGCGATGGGGGCTGTGGTTGCCGCCAGCGACGATGGCGACGGTCAGAAGGCGCTGGATGTGCACGCGAACAGACTCGTCCTCGAC
>Ga0224723_1001963_pt1 | contig 11777 bp, 6 predicted proteins | sample Balambano_FR2_Me_FD_161647 | JGI IMG/M metagenome (GOLD analysis project Ga0224723, IMG submission 161647) | Freshwater sediment microbial communities from Lake Towuti, South Sulawesi, Indonesia - Balambano_FR2_MetaG | ecosystem: Environmental > Aquatic > Freshwater > Lake > Sediment | place...
GCTTTGACGGACGACTCCAAATCGCAGCTTGATATGAATCAAAAAATCAACCCAAATTTAACTTAATAACCTAACCTTGTGGTCTAAAAATGGGGAGTGTTACATAATCGGTACTTTTGGGTTAGTTGATGTTGGATCAAAAATTGGCAATAAGCTGAAATGACAGGATATAGGTTCGACTCTATTATCAACCTTCAAAGGACCTAATGAGTAGATATAGTATGTCACATCTAAGTATTGGAACTTCGCACCCTTGGATAAGAAAGCATCTAACTTGATTTGAAATTCATTCGTAGCTTCCCACCGCTGCTTTCTTAAATCCACATCATCATAAAGCCCGTTGATGAGGTCACACACGGTATCAATCCAATGGATGCTTGCTATACCTCCGAAATTATGTCCTTTTAAATGACTTAATGCATTCCTTGACTCTCTTACATGAGTTAAAAAGCGCTCATCATTAATTTCAAAATAGTGTCTTTCTCTAAACCACCCGATTAATTGTTTTAGTGGCTTCGTTTTTAAATCCCATTCTTTTCCATCACTTAACTCCTTATACCGCAACACAAGTGACATTTCAAAAATCTGCAGCGCTCTGGTTACTGCTATATCAAGGAATAGGTATTCAAAATAGGAATGAGTTAGAAGTTTATGGACGATCTCGAATGCGTTTTTTATCTGTATGTTAACAGCATCTTTGAAAATAGCCTTCGGCATTTTTTCGTTTGCAAATTCCTCCAATGAAATATCTGGATAAAAAATATCCCATCTTGAATCGCGCTTTAGCATACCTTTAGAAAATATAACTATTATTAGATATCGAACAACGATTTTTGATACGTGCCCCCTTTGATCTTATTTATCAGTTCCCGAATAAATTCATAATGTTTGACATATTGATTAGGGATTAAAATCAATTTGAGATTTTTACTAATCAATAATTGACCTTTAAGTTTATCGGACTCCATTCGTTTTCTATTGTGGTAATGATCGGCACCATTCACCTCAAATACAATCTGAGGTATTTTGCCCACATAGATAACCCCATCAAACTCTCGTTTATTTAATGCTGGATTTTTGATCTCTTCCGGAAACAGATCGGTTAGCTTTACATTCCTTTCAAATCTCGCACCCTGAATTGTACAATAGTGACTCATCGTTTTATAGAATTCATCTTCGAAGACTGAATTATTTGAGAACCCAATGGTGAACTTGTTTACTGTACTTTGAGCAACCTGCGTTGTTCCATTTTGTTGAACATATTCAATAAGTGCATATAAATCATCATCTCTTCTGGATAAGCTATCAATAGCCTTTTTGTCGGTAAACACAATAAGTTTTTCTTGTGCCCGGGTAACCCCTACATTAATCAACTGACTGTTGTTCTTAACCCAATCATAGGTGCGAGGTGTTGTATCTCTTGAAATGGATGTTGATATAATAATGGTCTTATTTTCCTGTCCCTGAACTTTATGAATTGTCCCGCAGCTTACCGAAGGATCAATCTCTCCATTTTCTTTTGCTGCCTGCAGTAAGTGGTTTAGAACATCTTCCTGATTTCGGAAGGGAGTAATGATAAAAGCATCGGATAGTTTATTCTCCTTAATGTAATTCACTATACCGTGTGCCTCTTCCAGTGTGGAGTTCTTTAGTTTATGATTTACATTGTGCACATCAACCAGTCGCACCTCTCCAATATTACTAAGCATGGAAAGATTCAACTCGTTCTCATAAAATCGCATGTTAGAATAGTTGATAATCTTTTTCCCACAGCGATAATGATAGCTCAATAAAATATCTCTGGATATGTTGTCGATTCGTTTATAGGTAGAAAGAATTGAATTATGGAAGTAGTCATATGGTTCACTCACAGTGAACTGTTTCATCAACTCTTCATTTCTGGTTTCCTCAAAAAGAACAATCGGTTTTAGTTGATTGGTGTCACCTATTAAAACGATATTTTTGCACTTTGAAATCGGGATAAGACTGGTGGCTACATCGCACTGGCCGGCTTCGTCAATAGCGAGTAAATCAAACTTATACTTTTTACCCAGTTTGCGGCTTGATAAATTGGTAGTGAGAATAACAGGAAAAACCTTTGTGAACTTCTCCATATTATCATCATCAGCGATCCATTTATTAAATTCCTTTATTTGGGCTTGCTCATCTTCATTATTCAGGATTTCAATAAGTGGATTGTAATCTTTAGTATTTAGCCGCTTAATACAACGCAATGATTCGAAGTAAAAGAATTGCAGCAATTGATGATTGCCATTGATTACTTCATATATGTTTTTTAAATCTTCGTTTGTAATATCTGGTATCTGAGCAAGTTTTTCCTCCAGTTTATTCTTTTCCTTTTCCAACAGGTGGTTTTGCTCTTTTGATAATAATCCGTTTACAAATTCGAGATTTTGTTTTAAATCAAGCCGATCCTCATACTGTTTTAATTTGCTTAGCAATAACTTATTATTCTCTTTCGACTTCTCTTTCAAATTAATTAACAACTCTTCCTTAGGTACGTCTTTTGTTTCAAATGCAAACAGGGCTTTAATGTTTCTTAATGCCTTTAACACATATTCGTTATTCCCCAGCCTGATTACAGGAAGTAATATTTTTTTTCCGCGATATTCTCCTAAATACAATTTGTCTTTTATGCCATCTATGGGAACATTGTTATTAGACGAAATCAGCAACGTTTTGCCATTGGCCAGGCAATTCACAATAATGTTTAACAATGTTTTGGTTTTACCCGTTCCGGGTGGCCCTTGCACGTAGGTGATTGGATATTTTAAGGCATTGTAAACCGTGCGGAGCTGATCAATGTTTACCTGATGATCATACAAAACAATGTGAGGCTCTTTTCTATTCTTCCTGTCCAGCAACGACAGGTTTTGAAAAAATGCTCTTATAGGAATCTGGACATTATTGTTCTGGTAATCTGAATTTATGTTGTCATAAATTGCAGCAATGTCAACCTGGGTATATCCTAAAACAACTACTTCTGGTCTTGTATTAGGCAGTTCACCTGTCTTAAAATTACCTTTCAATAGCTCAATGGCTTCAGCTTTATTGTTGGCATACAATGCTTCAAAATCAGCCGGACTTAAATCTGTATAGTATGACAGTGTATGCTTAATTCCTTGTATGTAGAAATTAGGATTGAATTGTGTTTTGCCACCAAGATGTAACGTTTTTTCAACGGGGTCAAACGTTTGCTTTCTGAATGCCACAACAAATTTGCCTCTCGAGAGCAAGTCAATGGAAAACTCGCATAAAGCCAACTCATAGTCATTGAATGAATTGAAGTCATTATTATATATCTCCTTGACTATTTGCTTTAGTTGTGTGTCCGTTAATAAATAGGGAGTTTTCTTTTGCAGCTCGGGAAGATCTAAGCCTTGAATAAGATACGTTTTATGTAGAAAGGGGTCTCTGTTTGCTTTGTAGCATTCGAGGTAGTAGTTCAAAATATTATTGTCGTACCTATGAAAATCATAGATCTGTAAACTTTTATCCTCATCCAGTTTTTTGATTAATTCTTCCGGTACTTCATAGTGTGAGAATTTGAGAATTTCAGCTGACTGAATTCCTGAGATAAATATTTTTTTATTTAAAAGCGGCTCGTCCTTTGTGACATTAAACATGTGAACATACAGCTCATCCTTTGCATTAATGTCCTGTATGCTAATCCAGAATGGTGTAACCTCACCACTCTTATTTTTATAAGTAATGCTTAGGTATTTACCTTCCCGTATAGCTTTTCCAATAAGAATGGTGATTTTCTTTTCAATCATCTATCTTAAGTTAAGTAAAAGCTCACTTAGCCAACCAACTGTTAAATTGTCAATTTATTCAACAATTGCCCGATATAGGTTTCTCTTTGGTCTGGCTGGAAGAAGACATGATTAGTATTAAAGTCTGGAATTCCCTCTTGACCCTTCCAATGAGATAGTTGATTAAATGGTGTTACTGAAATAATAAATGAATTCAACTCAACATTTGGATCACCCAGCTTAGCCTGAATGGCCGACTTAATCTTAATGTGCAATTGAATTTTATCGTCAGTGAAGCCTTGAATTTGGCGTAAACCTTTTGGATCGATAAAAGAGACATACTGTTTTACACCCTTAACTATCCATAGAATAAAGTCTGGGTAGAAATTATTTGCTTCGAAAAAGCCTATTCCCTTCCGGCTAAGGTTTCGTAATAGGTATAGTTCTTTATCTTGAAAGTACCCAGCGTTTTTAGCGTAAAAGGACTTCAGGTCTTCTATAAAATTCTTTTCTCCTGTGTTTAATGCCACTGGCTGAATTCGCACCGTGTCTTTGTACCGGCCCTTGTCAATATGAAGCAATGGATAATAGAGGTGTTGTTGGAAAAACAATGATTCGAAGTCTGTTCCAATTTGAAAATCTTTAAACGTCTTGGATGTGATAATCTCTTTCAGCTCGTGAATCTTATCAATAATCCTTGTCTCGTTTTTCTTTACCAGAATATTGTATTCTTGAATAAAGTTGGGGTGGGTGGTATCCAGATAAGCCGTTTCCTGATTTTCACTAAAATATTTTCCTTTCTGTGTGTTGTATAATTTCTCACAGTACATCTTGAGCAATGAAATAGCGATTTCCTGCCAGCTACCAACCTGGTCATAGTTCTTATGTTTCAGTTCATCCGCTGGAATGTATAACGTGTACCAAGAGTCATCAGCCAGTATTGTTTTGAGCTGATCTTTTGTAAGGTTCATGTTATACCAGCTTCGCTCATTCTTGAATTTTTGAAGTTCGAAGAAAATCTCATTCCAATTGAAGAAGGCTGTGTGTTGAGGCGATAGCTTGCCGTCTTCCATGTCCACAATTGTGGTTAAATCTGTGGTTTTGGCGCTCTTCAAAATTTGAACTTTCGGGTACCAGTCCAACGTAACTAAGGGTCGCTTTTCTTTTAACTCAATTGAAACTGTTTCGCTTTTCTTAAAATTCGCACCAGGTTTTTCGCGCAGGTATTTGAGTTTCTTTTCAGATAGATTCTGAATGGTGGGCAGTATATCAATGGTCAGTTTCTCGTAGTCATTATCGGCTGGCATACCTTCTTCTTCCAGGTACTCCCGGAATTGCTGCATATAATCTGCGCGAATACCGAAAATGTTGAGTGTTTCAAGAATCGGAAGTATGGAAGGAATAAATTCGGGCCGTAGGCTAAGGTCAAGTGAAGTACTTCGCTTCAACGACATTTTATAGCCTTTTAGGCGAACACCTCTACCGAAGAGCTGGATGATTTCAGAACCTTCGCCACGACCAATATTTAACAGCCCCATGGTGCTTACGCGCCAGCTGCTCCAACCTTCTGTAAATTTCTTGGAACCAATCAGAATATTAACCGTGCTGTTTTTTGAATTGATAAGATGAAATAAAGAATCCGAAAAATCTTTATCGGCTGTGGATAATCCGTTCTCTTCGCAAAGCTTCAGCAATTTTGCATCATCGCCTACATTGATGACTCCGAAATAATCACCATCACCAATTCTCAAGGCAATTTCACCATCTTGACCTTTTAAGTTATCGAGGTGCAGGTGAGCACCTGCTATGTTGGAATTAAAAACTTCTTTAAGCACATCATTAAAGACATTGGCAGACGTTAATTTTTTCTTGCGCAACTCTTTAAATGAATTTCTGAATATGGGGTGGCCTTGATTGTCATTCAATCCATCTCTACCCGAAAGGATACGGTCTATTTTATCGATGCTTTCCGTAGGGTTTTTAACAAAGGCTTCAAAAAACTTGAGCACCTCTACTACATCTGAAGCAATTTCCTTGCTTACACTTTTGGTTACTTTACCTCCTACAAAAATGGCTAATGGCTTCTCAATTAAGAATGGCTCGATTGTTTTGCCATTATCGCGGTAAACCATTTGTTGTTCATAAAACGAAAGAAGACAGGCTGTAAGATAGAGATTGACATACCCTTCATTCCAGTTCTCACTTAAGTTCAGAATCTGATAGTCTTTTCCATAACCATCGTTATAAAAATAGCGGTAGGAGTAATCAAATAAAGTGGCCTTACCGTATTCATCGATAAGGGCTTTTTGTTGTTTTGCATTACCAATGGCAGCAACAGCCTGGCCGAATGTAGCCGAGTATTCAAATGAAAAACCGGTTTCACATAATCTATCCCGCTTTGCCTTCCACTTTTCACCACCAGACCCACGGTGACCTTCATCCACCAATATGAGGTTATTGCCTTCAAATGATTCTACGGCTACCGTTTTATCACCACTTTGTTCTTCGAGCTTGTGGATGTCAATGATTTCAATCTTAGAACCTTGAAAAAGCGAACCGGCATTTTTATCAAACAACTCAGCAGCCATACCCGATTCTGCAAATTCTTTTAAGTGCTGTTTTGATAAACCTTCATTGGGCGTAAGCACGATGATTCGGTTTAGTTCTTTGAGTTTGCCTTTTGATTTGAGGTAATGCTGATACTGTAAAATGTTTACATGCATCAGCAGCGTTTTTCCAGAACCCGTGGCATTCCAATAAGCCAGTTTATTAAGATCATTCTCTGTTGCATCCAGCTTGTAAGGAGTAAGACCGGGATATGCAGTCTTTTCAGCAAGAAACTTGCCTTGCAGAAATTTATTCAGCTCTTGTTGCAATGCATCACGGTTTTCAAAATACTGATCTAAGTAAATCTCCGTGAACAGTAAAGCGAGATACTGAAAGTACTTCCAACGAATAGGCTCGCCTCGTTTTTCACTGATCGCCTTTGTGTGCGAGAAGATATTCTGATCGTATTGAAAAAGTAATTCTCTTGAAAGGTTAGGATTAGCGTAGAGTCTGCTTACCAATGCATGATGAAAATTGGAGACGTTATTCTCATCATAGCCTTCAAAAGCGGAGTCTTTCAAATCTTGAGAAAGCGCTTCTAAATCCTTAACACCAAAAAGGTTTAGGACATATTTATTAAGAATTAATGCAGAGGAGAGTTTTGTCATTTTAAAGCTCTAAATCTTTTGGTAAAAGAAACCCTAAGTTTAACAACTGCTTTCTCGCTTCAACAGGAATATCGCCACCACCATGCTTCCAAGTACCATCAATGTATAAAGCGGCTCCATTCGAAAAATGGATTTGTATTTTTTCACGATGTAATACTCCATTTATTCTTATTGTTGGTTGATCAATCCTGTCAAAAAATGGGTGCATTTGGTCGGCTCGAATCGCAATATTTATCTGATTTATCGACCTGTTGAGTACAGGTTCATAAAACCTCTTGAAGTACCTGTAATCACTATATCTTACTTCAATATTAGTAGTGACATAAACTTTGTGCCATTTTTCCCAAGTCTGAGAATTGTAAACGTAGGTCATCGGTGGATTGGGAAGATAAAGTCCAATGAGGCCGTTATTCTCATCGCTAAACTCATCATTAAGACTTTGCAAGGATGTTGAATGCCCTGGTGTCTGTGATTGAAAAAGAGATGTAAGTGTTAATAATGTCGTATGCTGCAATTGTGTTAGCCACGGAAATCTATTTTTTCGTAGTTCTTCATCATAGGAAGTTTCCCAAAGGAAATTAAAAAGATTACCCCATGATAAATCAATTTGAAAAAAATCAGGAACACCATAAATTTTATCTCCAAATTCTCTAGCAGAGTCAATAGCTTCATTCAATGCCATTATGAACTGACCCCTATCAACCAGTGAGTCTTCCCATTCAAAGGATTGTTTATACGATAGTAAATTACCCATTCTTATCTTTCATTAATCGGAATATTTCAGCCATGTCTTGTTGTACCTGATCAAAGAAATCACGTGGGAATGGATTTAAGTTGCTTTGCTTATCAAGTTTTATTTCAATCACTTTGTCCTTTTCTTTGTCATAACCATTAAAAAAATAAATTATTATATCATCAACAGATAGTCGAGTTTTGGAGTGCGTTGCCCTTCGAATGCCATTGATAACATGCTCACTGTGAGTTTCGATTATAACTTTTAATCCTGATGAAGCAAGTACTCCTAGGAAGTAGCCAATATTGGATTGGCCTTTCGGGTGCAGGTGTGCTTCTGGGTTTTCGACTATGAAAACACATTCCTTCTTTGCAATTAATCCATTAACAATTATTGGTAATGCATAGCTAATGCCAAAACCAATATTGGTTGCTGAAAGGTAGCTTTTGGTTGTTCTATTTCTTAGTCTGATTTGAGCATTCATCGAGCCCAAAGGCTCAGCGACAACTGAAGTGCCTGGGCAAATAAAGTCAAGCCAAACATCGACTTGCTGCTTTAAATTGGAACTTTTTGAATTTGGGAATCTCCTTTTTTCGGGAACCTTTAAAAACTCTTCATTTAAAAGAACTTGTGCTGTAAACTCACCCTTAAAGCCACAATGCAGGAAGTCCGTAAAATTGTTTGATAATCCGTGTCTAGGACCGAGACGTTCAGCTGCCAAGTAGTAAAATTCTTTTTTTCGCCAAAAAGAAGATTGACTATTTTTTGTTGAACCGCTATAAACAACGTTAACTGCAGTGTTATCATCATTTTCGTTGGGAAAAGGGATTGTAAATTTATCCTCATCCAACTGAAACTTAATAATCGATTCCTTTGTCTTCGTCTGATTGATAATATCTTCAAAAGTTCCAAGTGCCAATTCATATCCATCATTCAGAGGCGTTGGAATATTCCCCCAAGAATTACTATCAAATTCATAAATACTTTTGCTTTTACTATTTCTTTCAATTGAGAGCCGCACTAAAAGCAGAGCTTGAATTAAGCTGCTTTTTCCTGTGCCGTTACTCCCGCAAAGTACCGTTAGATTTTTTAAAATAAATCTTTCTTGCTCTTCGAAACACTTAAAGCCAGAAATTAGAAAATGATTCATCATGGTGCTGATAGAAAGGATTCTAAAAAGCTCTTAAATTTTCTAAAACCAAACTCAATATTTGATTTAGCATTTGTGCTGTATGTAATAGTTTCAAATACATTTTCCTCGTTAGCGATAAACTCTGACAAAGGTAGAACTAAGCCACCCTCTTCTAATTGTACAATTTGTGAACTGTGATACTTAGAAAGCAATACAGTCAGAGTTAACATCAATAGTTTATTAACGGCCCCGCGCCTTCCGTGTAATGTCTCTGGCGTTATCTTTCTGAAACAATATTTCCCAAACAAGTAATAAGCGTTGTTCAAGGCATTATCATATATGTCTGCGTATTTTAAAAGATCGTTAGGATTTCTTCTATTTAATTCATCAATAAAATCATCTAATGTTGTTTCCATATCGCCATTGTATAGACCAACTGGGTTTGATTCCGAGTATTGCTCATAAAAGTAAATGAAGCGTAAGGCTGCTTCTCTTGCATCCATTCTATCATCCTTTACACTATAATCTGTTGCAAGACCAAAGTTGTCCAAGTTGACCATTGACTTTAATATTCGTTGAATATCTGGGCGAGAGAGACAGTTTCGAATTTCTTGGTTGTTAAGAGGTTTCCCACCAGTATTTAATCTTCTAAATAGATCAAACTTAAGTTGACTAGGTGACCTATAATCGATAACGTAGCACATTACCTGTGTCTGCCCAAATCTTCTTAATCTCAATGGTGAAAGAAATGCATCCAACTCCGAAAACCTTTTTCCGTTGCACTCAACCAAGTACTCTAAATTTGAAAGTTTGAGATCATCTTTCATGAATGCAAGAATTGTTGAAAGTCTTTGCAAACCATCTACGACAGTCAATCTTCCATCCTCATATTGACTAAGGTAAATTGAAGGTAATGGAAGGCCTAAAAGGATTGATTCAATGAGTTTGCTTTGTCTCGTCCTGTCCCAAATAAAATTTCTCTGAAAATCGGGTGTAAGTTCGATATCGTTTGAATCTATTAAATCAATTATTTGCTTAAGCGAAAAGGGTTTATTTTCAACGAAAATGTCATCAGGTCCATAGCCTGGCTTTGGTCTCTCCACTTGAAATTCTGGAGTTGAATCAAATCCTTGAGATTGCTTCTCAAGAAAGTCAGATGACAACCCAATTAATCTCTCATTGACAATGTCGTCCGATTCGATAAAGGGGTTAGATCCATTTATGCGGAACTGACCCAAATTATTAATAAGTGGAAACCTATACTCAACACCATTATGTAAAGAGTATAAAATGAAATTTCCGTTCCGCTCCTCAACTATGCTAAAGGGAATTTCATCAGGAATTTGAGGTAAGGTAAACCTTGCTTCAGATTGCATAGAACTTAGTTTATATTTTCAAACATCCTTTTCTTAAACTCTTCTTCAATTAATATCACCTTCCATTTTTCTTCACCCACTTTTAGGTTCTCTACATTGTTATCGCCATTGACGTAGATGCGATCGAACTCGGTATCGAGTGGGTTGTATTTGCTTTTCTGAAGAAACTCGTTGAGTGCTTTATTATCATGTTGGGTGCAATCGCGCCACACCACCAGTATTTTTTCTTCAGCCAAGTTTTTACCGGTAACTGCTACAAAACCCTTTTTCGGTGCCGCATAACTCTCTACCACCAGGCCGATTAAGTAGTTGAAGGTCTCCACCATATCTACTTTGGTGGGTTTCATCTCGTTGTTGCGGGTAATGTTCAGGTAGCAATTGAACGGGTCTTTAAACCACTCCAGGTTGAGCAGACTTTCTTCTGTCTCTACATCCAGCATGTAGTTGAGCATGTAGCCCTCTTTAAAGGCAGGGTTGGTTTGCAGAGCACTGAGCTGACTTTGATCTTGGTTAAAGCCAAGATTGTTCAGTGTATCTTCATAACTCTCTAGGCGAATGTATTTGAAGCAATGGCTGATGCCTTCGCGTGAAACGGGTTTGCCGTCTTTCCAGTCTTTGCTATAAATAACCTTTTGAATCCGAGGTTTTGTTACGCTGTCAAAATACTCGCCCATCTCAACCAAAATATATTTTCTTTTTCCGTCATCAGCACGATTGAGATTAATCAAGGCGTGTCCACTTGTAGCTGATCCACCAAAATAATCAAGCATAATGCCTTTGTTTGAAATGTTAGAAGCCTTCAAGCAATCTTCAACAAGTCTTAGAGCTTTAGGGAAGTCGAAGGGTTTGGTGCCGAAAAGTTCTTTAAGTTCAGCGGCACCATAATTCGCTGAAGCATATTCTTTATTGTCCCACCACGTCACTGGTAAGGAATTTTCATCTATACGAGTTTTAAAATCAATACTTATCAGACCAGACTCATCAATTCTTACCCTGTATTCGTCTAATTCTGTTGAAGCTCGAAGATGACCTCTTTGCCAGTTTTTTTCGATTTTTACTCCTCCTTGATCAATAATAGGGTAAACTATTTTTTCCTCATTATTCGGCTGCTCTAAAATGTCGTATTCACTTTTTGCAGAGTTCCATTCAATATTCGGTATGCGAATAGCTTTTAGTTTTATGTTTACGAAAATTGGATAGAATAATTTAGGCCTATCTTCTCGCTTATCATTGTTGCCAGATCTAATAAAATTAGCCCAAGCAAATCTTCCTTTTTCGTCTTCCTTTGGGTATCTAGCAAGACGTTGTTCTGTCAACTCAAGACTTCCGGGTATCGAATTTTCTGATCGACCATAGAACAAGGCATATTCATGGGCTGGTGCAAAACGGCCTTTTGTCTTTCGTCCAGCTGGATTGGATCGAACTGGAACGATTCCTAACCGATTTTTAAAATAATTAACAAGCAAACTATTAACATAATTTACCTCTTCATCATCTATTGCAACGCAAATAATACCTTCATTTCCTAACAAATTCGCAGACTCA
>Ga0224723_1001964_pt1 | contig 11768 bp, 10 predicted proteins | sample Balambano_FR2_Me_FD_161647 | JGI IMG/M metagenome (GOLD analysis project Ga0224723, IMG submission 161647) | Freshwater sediment microbial communities from Lake Towuti, South Sulawesi, Indonesia - Balambano_FR2_MetaG | ecosystem: Environmental > Aquatic > Freshwater > Lake > Sediment | place...
TTATAGGGCTTCTATGGAAAATTTGTAATGGTTATTTACTTTCATTAATAAAGTTTTTCTTCGCTACATTTCAAAAAACATCTAAAATTCTTTAAAAAAATAAAATAAACTTAACTTATTATAAGTAAAACAAAACATACTTTTTGAAAAAGTATACTTATAAATATATAAGATATATGAAATTCAGACACAAAGGTAGATGTAAATTTTATAGTAATGCTATTATCATGCGAAAATAGCAAGATTGTGTCGATAGACGAGTATCAAGGGTTCTACTATGACATTAGCAGCACAACCGAAAGTGAATACGTTTGGAGAGTACGCTTACGAAGGGATTCAAAGACATTTTAAGAAAGTAGTAAAGTGGGAAAGCTCCGTGAAGAAAGATGAAGATCCAGAAGCACTTCATCAAATGCGAATTGGGATGCGTCGTTTAAGAACAGCAGTAAGTAGGTTTGCGATCGCGTTAAATTTACCAAAACCAGCAACAGATAGAAACATTGGTAGAATTGCACGTCGTCTTGGCAGTTTACGAGATTTGGATGTACTCAAAGAAACTTTAGATAATTATCAGTCCAAATTACCAGGAAAAGAACAAGAAGCATTGCAAACAGTATTTCATGCTTTAGATAAACAGCGAGAATCCGCACTGAGTGATGTACGTTCAACATTAAAAGATGAACGTTACAAATCTTTAAAGGTGACATTAAATCATTGGTTAGAAGAGCCAAATTACCGAGCAATAGCATCTTTACCAATTCAAGAGGTATTACCAGACTTGCTTTTACCAGAAGTAAGCAAATTATTGTTACATCCAGCTTGGTTACTAGGAACAGAAAATACTGGTTCAGAGTTAATTATCCCTAGAGATTTGTCAGCACAGAGTGTAGAAGAAAAATTGGTAGCTGATGGAGATATACTCCATGATTTACGTAAACAAGCTAAACGGATACGTTACCAAATGGAATTATTTAGTGAGTTTTACGGAGAGTCTTATGCTGCTTATCTTGGGGAAATCAGAAGTATCCAAGAGATTTTGGGTTTTATGCAAGATGATAGCGTCTTGAATCACTGGCTAGAAGAGAGCTTCAAATCAGAAGTTAACAAAAAATTACCAACTTTTGCTAACTTATTGGTAGAAAATCGTCGGAAATTATGGCAGCAATGGCAACCCCTACAAGAGAGATATTTGAAAGCAGAAACTAGACATGGAATTCATTTAGCGATATTGCACCCTGTGTAATAGTTTTAGCGAGTAGATAAACGGAAAGGAGCTTCTAGAGATAGTACGTAGATACTTCTTTGGGGAATTTGAACAACGCGAGTATTTTCAGGCGATCGCAAACCGGAAATGAGTCCAATAGCACTTCCTAGCATTGCACCTCTATCAAATTGTTCGGGGTCGCCACCATTAATGAAACTTAAAGTACTGCCGCCAATTCTACCCCAAACAGAGCCATTTTCTACAGCTTTTTCGTTTGCGCGTTTACGGGTAATTGTAGTACCGGGAATCATTTGACTTGATGCTCTAATAGGAACAATTCGACCTCTAACAACTACTGACTGGGCAATAATTTTTGCTCCACCATCAGTAGGTTTGAGGATAATAGTAACAAGGCTATTCTCTGGTACTATCACATTACCTTGATAATCGTGAATTGGTCGAGCTAGAAAAACAGTTAAAGGAAAATCTTGTCGTTGACCAACATCTACAGTTGCACCAGCAGGAAAGTAAACAATAACTGCTGCATCTTGAGGTATAGTGATATTTTGTAAATTTTGTGGTTGGGATTGAAGTATTTGTTTAGGTAATTGAGCTTTAACAGGTATTATAAAAGTAATAAAAGTAGCTAAGGTTAATAAAAACTGCATTTTCATTTTTAGATCCTTGGATATACGCCGTTTACTGGACAATACCAGGTTATTTTTCGCATTATGCAGCGTTTGTTTGTTTTTAGCTGTTAATCATTAACTTTTCTATTTAGAGAAATTCTTACAGCATATTCCAGGTTTATGAGGTACAGTTATATTACCTCGTAAGGGCACGGCAGTAGTAGGATTTTTTATTCACCCGCAGTATTTCGGTTGCCGTGCCACTACATTATATTGTTTGCTGGTTTCATCATTGTGGTTACTGTAACTCATCAATTTGAAAACCGCTGTAAGTAACGGGTAATAGGGCTGGGAGACCGCGCGTATTGTGGGGACGCACCATTCTCCCTACCAACGCGCTGCTCACTGTTACCTTTTTAGTTTAATATCCACGCGGGGTATAAACCCAAGTGCTGCCATCTTTCTTAGATATAGTCTTAGTCTGACTAGAACCAACAATTACAATGGTTCGCATATCAACTTCTTCGACTACTAATTCCTCTAGTCTACGTATTTTTACTGTTTCTCCAGGTCTACCAATATTACGGGCTAGTATGACTGGGGTGTGTGACGCACGATAACGTAATAAAACTTCTCGCGCTTGGGTAAGTTGCCAGGTACGCTGTTTTGATACCGGATTATAAAAAGCAATAACTAAATCTGCTTGGGCTGCGGCAATAATTCGTTGTTCGATAATTGACCAAGGTTTGAGAATATCTGATAGTGATATTAAGCAAAAATCATGTCCGATAGGTGCCCCAACCCTAGCTGCTGCGGCTTGAACTGCGGAGATTCCGGGAGCAACTTGGATATCAATACTATCCCATTCTGGCTTACCTTCTGCTAATACTTCAAATACAGCGGCAGCCATTGCGTATATTCCCGGGTCGCCTGATGATACAACTGCGACACAACGCCCGGATGCTGCCAAGTTCAATGCTAATCGCGCTCGGGCAAGTTCCTCTCTATTATCTGAGTCATGACGTTTTTGTCCTGGTAATAAAGGGCCTACTAAATCTAAATAAGTACTATATCCAACTAAATCTGTAGCGTTTCTTAATATTTCCTTGACTTCAGGAGACATCCATGCAGGTGTACCTGGACCAGTACCAACAATGAAAAGTTGACCAGATACCCGTCCGATGGTACTACAATCTATCGGTTTAGGGGAAATAGCGATCGCGCAAGTTACGCCATTTTTTTCTACTTCGGGTATAACTAAACGTCCGTTGTCACCCACTGGTTTGGTAGCTAGACTTTCGGCTATAGTATCAACTTCAATCTGACTAAAAAAGCGAGCAGGAATATGAAACTTTTTGGCGATCGCTGTAATTGCAGGATTTCCCATATCAGTATCCAAAGCAAACACACCAGCCAGAGAAGCTTCAGCTAGTTGAGATTCGTGCAATAATTGCTGTACAAAATTCACAGCATCGTCCACTGGAGTATTCCACTGGACAGTAATACCTATAGTTAAGACCTGTGGATGGTACACTAGACAGTCCACTGTACAGTCCACTAGACTCTCTGTCACCTGAATTAATAATTCTCCGTTAGCGAAGATCGGTAATTTACTCTCAGTTAACCAAGGTGCTGTACCCACAACTCTCACCCTCGCACCCGCTAATAAATCGGAGATAAATTTCTTAGCATTATCTGGATTCGCTAGATAATAACCCTTGGGTGGAGATAACAGCGCAGTACGAAAGCGAATATCCCCAGTTGTAGTAATCGCAGCTTCTACCCCAAGCACCATCGCAATTTGCCGAGCTATATCATTAACACCATGCAAACCACCCAACAAAGGAACTACCGCACTTCCATCTTCTGCAACTGCTAACACAGGAGGTTCTTGTCGCTTATCAGTTAATAATGGAGCGAGAGTACGAATCAAAATACCAGCTGCACAAATACCAACAATTGGTGTTCCTGCTGCAAATAATTCCCGCAGTGTTTCACCAAAATCTGTGTAAGTAATGTCTACATCCGTAGTGCGATCGCTTAAACCATAAATTACTGCTCCCGGTAAAGCAGTCATGATTTGATGAGCAACGGTAAAACTATTTTGTCCCAGAATCACAATAGCAGGATTGTTCATTTTTTAACATACTCACGCATTAGACGCGAAGCGGCTTCCCGCAGGGTAGGCGCTAAGGTAATTATTTGCGTCTTTGCGCCTTTGCGTGAGATAATTATTCAATCTTCAAATTAAAAGGCAAACGAGCATAAATTCCCCTGGGATCATTCATCTTCTGGATCACTTCGAGTTCCTGTTGGAGTTTTTGGAATTCAGCGGTAAGAAGGTCAGGTGATTTGGATACTTTGCTTTTTAAAGCTGCTCGCGCCTCATCAGCCATTTTACCAAAGAAGCGTTCTTCAAAGGTATTTAATCTTGGATAATCTTGTAGTTCCCAATCATTACCTAATTTTGCTTCACGTGCAGTATAAGCGATCGCTTTATCTAAACCACCGATTTCATCAACTAAACCTATTTCTTTGGCTGCGACACCAGACCAAACTCTTCCTTGGGCAATTTCACCGACTTTTTGCTGGGGTAGGTTCCGACCTTTGGCAACTTTATACAAAAATAAGTTGTAAATTCTGTTTACACTGCGCTGGTAAAGTGCTAGTTCTTCAGGAGATTTGGGACGGGAAACTGTTTGTGTATCAGCGTAACGCGCAGTTTTTACTGAATCCCAAGTGATACCGTTATTGTTGCCTAGTTTTTGAGCGTTAAATAACAGTCCGAATACTCCAATGGAACCTGTGATGGTATTGGGTTCTGCAAAAATCCGGTTGGAGTCGCTAGCTATCCAGTAACCACCGGATGCTGCAATGTCACCCATGGATACTACTACTGGTTTGCTTTGACGAGTTAAGCGGATTTCTCGCTGCATAACTTCTGATGCTGTCGCGCTACCACCAGGACTATTGATTCTAAGTACAACTGCTTTTACGTTTTTATCTTGACGAATTCTACGGAAAATTTTAGCAAAGCGATCGCCACCTATTTCTCCGTCATCTCCTACACCATCAACAATATCACCTTCTGCGTAAACTACGGCAATTTTGTTTTTAGAATTCCGTTCTACACCAAATTGCTTTCCAGGAACTTGTGCATACTCGATTAAGCTGATTTGCTTGAAGGTTTTGTTGTCTTGATCTGCACCAGTTAGTTTTTTCAGGTCACTGATAACTTCATCTAGATAAGCTACTTTGTCAACTAGTTTACTAGATTTAGCTTCTTGGGCTTCTAGTAAGGCTTGATTGTCGGCGATCGCTTGTAATTGTTGGGGTGTCATTTTACGACTGACACTGACAGAATTACGCCATTCTTGCCAAACATCATCTAGTAATCTTTGTGTTTGTTGGCGGTTTTCAGGACTTAATTTATTGAGTACATATGGTTCTACTCCTCCTTTAAATTTACCAACCCGCACTACCTGGACGCCAATGCCAAATTTTTGTAATGCTCCAGTTAAGAACAATGGTTGAGAACTTAAACCGTTAACTTCCATTCCCCCAAGGGGATTAAGTACTACTGTATCAGCTACAGAACTTAGGTAATATTGCTGTTCGCTCCAATCTTTGGCGTAGGCGATAATTCTTTTGCCACTAGCGCGGAATTTCTCTAACGCTTGACGAATTTCTTTCATTGTAGCAAAACCAGCACCACCAGTACTTGTACGAGTACCATCGAGGTAAATCCCGACGATTCGCTTGTCTTTTTGGGCTTTTTCTACAGCATTCAGTACACTGCGGAGGGACATTTTGTTATCATCTTCTCCTGAAAATGCTCTTTGAACTAGTCCAGCAGAAGTTGGTTCTGCATCGCTAATGGTTGTTGACAAGTCAAATACTAATACTGATTTATTTTTAACTTCCGGACCAGCGTCTTTAGATGTAGTAGCTGCAATCAGGAGCAAGAATAGTCCTGTTGTACCGATACCAAAGAAAATAAATAGTCCGAGTAAGCTTCCGATTAAACTAGCAAAACTTTGTTTGATAAAATTACTCATTTTTTTTATGGTTGTTTATTTATTGGTCATTGGAACCCCACCCCTGCTAAAGGGTGAAGTTGAGCGAGAATAATTTGTAGCGAGTCGTAGTAACCATTCTCCAGCCCTCACTCCTTGTTATGTTCATTAGTCATAACTTGTGACCAATGACTTCATGCTTATATTTCCACGTAATTCCTCACACCTAACATTTAAGTAACGAAAAACTACTACTACATCTATTCTATTTGTTTCAGACTACCTGAGTGCTGTAACTGATACAAAGAAGTATTTCCTGTGCAGAATAATGCTGTGGTGATTTCGGCGATCAGTACTTCTGCTAAATTATATACTGCGGCTTCTGATTCTGCTGCTGCTTGCAAAAATGGCATGGCTAAACCAGCAATGTCTGCACCTAGCGCGATCGCTTTTGCCACATCTAATCCGTGACGCAATCCCCCGGATGCAATTAATGGTATCGGTGATATGGCACGGATACTAGTTATACATTCTGCTGTAGGTATACCCCAATCTGCAAAAGTCTTTCCTAAACGTCGCTGTAGAGCATTTTCTGCTCGTTCACTTTCTACTTTCGCCCAAGATGTACCTCCTGCTCCCGCAACATCAATTGCTTGCACTCCTGCTTCTATTAGTTTTTTTGCCATTTCTCCTGAAATACCGTTACCTACTTCTTTGGCGATTACTGGTATCGGTAATTTGGAACATAAGTTAGTAATACTGTCAAGCAAACCACAAAAATTTTTATCACCTCTAGGTTGAATGCATTCTTGGAGGGGGTTGAGGTGTAAGATTAAAGCGTTAGCTTCTAAGATGTCAATTACTCGCAGGCATTCATCTAGACCGTAATTATAATTAAGTTGCACAGCACCTAAGTTGGCAAATAATAATGCATCTGGAGCATATTTTCTGACAGCGAAAGTTTCTACCACTTCCGGTTTTTCTACTGCCACACGTTGGGAGCCTACACCCATGGCTATATGATAGTGTTGTGCTACTTCGGCTAAACGCTGATTTATGATCCGTGCTTGTTCGGTTCCCCCAGTCATGGAAGAAATTAGTAAAGGTGCGCCAAGATTGGTATTGAGGAAAGTGGTAGATAAATTAATGTCAGCGCGATCGCACTCGGGTAAGCAACAATGAGTAAAGCGATATTTTTCTAATCCGTTGGTAATTTGTTGGAATTGAACGTCTTGTTCTAGACAGATGCGGATATGGTCGGCTTTACGCGATACTGTTGTTGCTGGGTTGGTTGATTTGACCATATTGAAGAATTTAGGATGTAGCAGTAGGGGATTAGATACTAGCTTAAATTCTTATGGCGCTAAAAATCTCATGCATTAGGCGCAAAGGAAAATTCATTCTTTAATAGAAAGATAGCTAAAATATGAGTGTTTGTACAGTGCGGTGCATATTTTACAATATTTCCCATTCATCTTTACTAATTTCAGCTTGTCTTAGTATTCTTGCTAGTAGGCTTTTGCTAATATCTCCTTCATGATAACAGTTAAGACTTTTGGTGGTTTAGGCGATAAGCTTGTGCAAAATGCACAGTTGAAGGGGATGCGCGAATTTCAATTGCTGGGGCAATCATGTTGGGTACGATGTAGATAAGTCAATTGCAACAGTTCCACAGCAATTACACTCAAGAAACAGACCTTAGCTTTCATCCACTCGAATTCGTAACAATTATTCAGTTCTTGCGCTTGGGCAAATAACTCTGCCAAAGTTTGCGATCGCGCTGCGTCAATGTGATTTTTATGTTACAATAGATTGTTATAAATAAAGAGAGATACAGGAACAGTATAATATTATGCAAATTGAGCTTTCATCCGCAGATGCAAACTACATTAAAGAAGCGGTGAGAAATGGGTATTTTCCGAGCGAAGAAGAAGCCGTCACCACAGCTATCAGGATGATGCGACAAGAGGCTGAAGCTAAACAGCAACGACTTAGGGATGCTCTGCAATTAGGGCAAGATGACATCAAAGCTGGTAGATACTCTGAATACACGCCAGAACTTTTTGAAGAAATAAAACTAAACGCAAAAAACCACGCAAGAGAAGGCAGGATACCAAAATCCGATGTCATCCCCCAAACATAAAATTGTCCTTTCTGATGAAGCACAAGAGGATTTTAGAGATATCCTCTCTTTTACTACGCAAATGTGGAGTGAACAGCAAGCAGATATTTACAGCGATATTATTAACGATGCACTAGCCCTTCTTGCAGTCAATCCCAAAATGGGACATAAAAAGCTTGGTATCCAGAAAGATATTTTAGCTCTAAAAGTTAAACGGCATTTTATTTTTTATCAACTAGAAGACGATACCATTTATATATTGCGTATCCTGCATGACAGTATGGATTATATAATGCACTTGCAATAATTGGTAATTTGTTAGCTCAATTACTTTAGTTAACGAATTATTCTATTAATTATCTAAGACAGCCAACCTTTACCGCGAGGATCTACATAAGCGCTTGCTTGCTGCGGATTAATATTATTAGTGAGGAGAAAGCAAGCATATTGATAATTGTCATTTTCGTCAAAGCTAATACCAAAATGTTCTAGAAACAACTCGATAGTTTCAGCAAAAGCTTTTGATAAGGCTAATTTTACTGTTTCACCGTCAGAATCAAAATTAGCATTTAAAAGTTCATAATTAGCTCGATCCAAAGTGGCTTGAATATAGTTTGTCAACATTTTCGATTTTGGCTAATTTTTGGTTTACTGCTTTATGAGGTATAAATTTTTGTAAGAGGATTTTCTCGCAGTTCTTGTGTAACTACTTAGGGTAGAAGTCTATCCCTATGAAATTGGCTGTAATTACTCAGCGATCGCCTGACAATATTCAGACACAGCGTCGTATTGATCAGCCATCCGTGAGTAGCGTGCTATTAATTCTAAATCTAAATTAGGTAGTAAAGCACTTTTAGTAACTTTTTGATACTCATCACTTAGTAGCACATAAACTGAGATTAATCCATCTTCCCAATACCAAACTTCTGGTACACCTAAACGTTTGTATACTTCTAATTTATTGATACCACCGCTGGTTACTGTAATTTCTAAAATTAAATCCGGAATAGGTTTTTTTGTTACTAAATTATATGACTCATCTGGTTCGCAGCGAGTTTTATTTTCACTTTTACCAAGTGTTGCACTTCCCCGACCGTAAAATCTAATATTCTTGATTCGCATATAAGTTTCAAGCAACATTGCTAATGTTTTCTTGGAATCTTCATGGTCATCAGAAAGTGGAGACATAATTTCAAGAATACCATCCAAATAAGTTAATCGAGCGCCTGTTTCTGCAAGGCTAATATCAAGTTGTTCTAACTGTTCCCAACTAACGTTATGTAGTAAGACGTAAGTAGTTTTTGGTGTGGTAGGTTTTTGTAGGACTGAATAAGTCGGCGTCATCAACGTTCACCACGAATAGACTTGTTTATATAGTATAGCCATTCCAACACCGTCACATTTCATCTCAACGCAGTCAAATTTATTCTTCATATGATTGCAATAATGCCTGGAAGCGCTCATTATCTCGAATATTATCAAAATCGTAATCATTCTTCGCCAATTCTCTGTATTTTTCAGGATTTAATTTAATTGCTTGTTGCAAATTTTCGATAGCTTTATCGATATTCTTTTGTATAGCGTAACAGCAAGCTTTGTTGTACCAAGCTTCGTGGAAGTCAGGTTTAATTTTTATAGCTTGTTCATATAGAACGATTACATCCTCAAATGTGATCGCATCCTCAAATCGTTCTAAGTAAAATAACGCAAGACCCTTGAGCAAATAGGCTTGGCTGAAGTCAGGTTTAATTTTTATAGCTTGTTCAAAGCATACGATCGCATCTTCAAAGCGTTCTAAGTAACGTAATGCAAGACCCTTGTTGTACCAAGCTTCGTAGAAGTCAGGTTGAATTTTTACAGCTTGTTCAAAGCATACGATCGCATCCTCAAAGCGTTCTAAGTAACGTAATGCAACACCTTTGTTGTACCAAACTTTATAGTATTCAGGTTTAATTTTAATAGCTTGATCTAAAGATATTATTGCATCCTCGTAACATTCTAAATTACTAGCTTTTACACTAAAATTCAATAATGAAAACAGCATTTTATCAGGATGTTTTTTTGTTAATATCACTAATAATTTTGATAATTTTGAGACATATGTTCTAACTTCTAGCTGATATCCCTTTGCTTCTATTTGTCCATCACGTGGCTCTAAAATATTTTGACTCTCAATTAAGTATTTTATAGTTATATGAATTTTATAACGACGCCAAAATTGCCAATACTTTACATTTGCTAACACTCTTGCTACTGCTTCTACTGTGAAAGGCTGAAATTCTATATCGAATTGGCTTAATAAGTCAATAGCATCGTAAATACAACGACTTGCTGGATATTTTTTATTATTTAATACATCTTGATAGCGCTTTTCCCAACTACCGCTTAAAGTTTCTTCAAAATTAGTTATGTTTAGTGGTAATTTTCTATTTTGAATACGAATCAAATTCTCTACTATATTATTAAATGTACCATCATTACGTTTAGCCAATTCTGAATAAACTTGTGGATTTGGCGATATATTAGTTTTTGGGATAACTTTAAATAGTAAATCAATGATTGGCTCAATATCTGGTTGTGGCAAATCATAAGTATAAAATCGATTCCATAATTTGGGATATTTTTCTAATTTTAATTTATTATAAGAACTGCACTTTCCTGAACTATCAGGATACCTCTCATTTCTTGCTGTAGCAATAACTCGAACCTGTTCATAAAATTTTTCGTAAGCTTCCAGCAATCCTAGTAGTCGTACTTGGAAAGGTTTTGCGATTGGTTCTAGTAAATCTTCTCTTGCTTTTGGATTTTTCTCTTCACTTTCCATTCTTTGATTAAGATTATCTAGGAAAAGGAGTAATTTACGATCTACATGAATTTCTTTTGGACGATGTGTTGGGATATCTAGGTATCCCCCAGACTTGAGAAACAAAACTGTCCACCCTTCACGGTTAAGAAGTTTTGCTAATTCTGCTGCTTCTCTTGTTTTCCCTACCCCTGTACGTCCCAAAATTAATACCCAGTTTTTGTCTCTAATCTTTTGTTCTAATTCCTGGGTAATGTCACGACCTATCTTACGTTTTTGGTAAGGAATATTTCTAGCTGCTAATGGATCATCATCTTTACCACTACTAAAAGCACGGCGCAATACTTCACCATTACTATGAGGTTTAATGATGTGAAAAGGAAAGGTTGAATAGTGATGTTTACTTGGATCATCAATGTTAGCCTTGCGCCTATTCCTTATCCAAAAATATATTATATTAATTAAAAGAATAGTAATAGCAATTAAGCCGCCGTTTAATAAATTATCAATAAACTGTTTGTGTTTTGTATAGAATCCTTGAATGCCTTGTAAAAAATACAACACAGTATTTTTCCTGTTTATTAATAGTTACAATATGGATGACAAAATTGCAATTAATATAGTGCTTTTTGGATTGGTAAAATAGACTACTCCTGATGAAGAAATAAGATACACTATCTTTATATTTGGGTATTTTATTTAACTTATATGTATTATAAATTTTCTTTGCCTAAAGCTATGTTAAAAAACATACCAATAATATTATGTGTTCAAGTTTGAGTTAAAATAAAAATATATTTAGGTAAGGGCGGGTTTGAATACAGATTTCGCGTTTATCCATGCTATAGTCGCTTTCCCCCGCACGCCAGTCCACTCAACGGAGGAGACCTCCGCACGTGGCTGGCTCCCGTACATCTTATTTTTATAATTGAGTGTATATCCATGCTATAGTTGCAAAATGCGGGCGGGTTGAATACAGATTTCGCGTTTATCC
>Ga0224723_1001965_pt1 | contig 11761 bp, 10 predicted proteins | sample Balambano_FR2_Me_FD_161647 | JGI IMG/M metagenome (GOLD analysis project Ga0224723, IMG submission 161647) | Freshwater sediment microbial communities from Lake Towuti, South Sulawesi, Indonesia - Balambano_FR2_MetaG | ecosystem: Environmental > Aquatic > Freshwater > Lake > Sediment | place...
GTATAACACGAAATCTATATACAAAACCTGTCCCTTACACCACGCTCCTAAAAATGTAAAGAAAAGTTGCAAAAGGTGACTAAAGATGTTACATTCATTTACAAATCAAAGACCAATCAACTTAACTTGCCACAACTTGGTTAGATGTATTGATTGGGTCAATTTATCCCCTTTTATCTTCCCAACACAGCAGCTTATCGACCAGCCATTGGCTGGTTTTTGTTTCTTATAAATAAGCTTTATTAAAAAAATTAGAGTGAATTCTTCACAGATAACCTCTATTTCTTATATTCCTACTCCCTACTCCCTACTCCCTACTCCCTACTCCCTTCTTCTGTAATTTATGCTACTATGCAATTATGTAACTGCCGGAAATGTATGAGCGGAACTAGCTACACACAAAATACCGTGATAATGTAAGGAATGGTGTTTAATTCTCCGGAAAAAAAGCATTGCTATAAGTTTGTTGTTAGTCGCAGTAAACTGTTAGACTGACAAATCTGAGAATTAAAGTTTCGAGAGCGTAGTGTACGCTTCTTTATTAAACAAGCTTGATTGTGGTGAAAAACTGTATTGCAGAGGTTAAAAGTTTTAATTTGAAACATTGGTTGATGACTGTGTTTTTAAATAGCATCTATCAAAAGCCAAAGCCAAGTGATTGGTTTTTTCACCTAGTCATGTACATTCAACTGTTGGAGGTATATCCATGTCCGTTCGCCTATATATAGGCAATTTGCCGAAAGAAGAGATAGATCGTCAAGAATTGCAAGCAGTTTTTGCTGAAGAAGGCGATGCTGTTAGCACTAAGCTGATTAAAGACCGCAAAACTGGCAAGTGTCGTGGCTTCGGTTTTCTCACGGTCAACAATGATGAGCAAGCTGACCAAATTATTGAAAAATATAATGGACAGATGTTCAAAGAATCTGCTATTAAGCTGGAGAAAGCTCTACCTCGAACTAAAGGAGATGAAGAGCAACCTGAGCAGCAACCAACTGCTACTCCTGCAACTCCTAAACCTGTTCTTAATACTGGTGGTGGTAACAGCGCTCCTCGTGAAAGTAGTCGTCGGGAGAAAAGCTCTAAAAAATCTCGTCGTAATCAACCTCGGGAAACTGCAACCACAACAAGCGATTCTGATACGATTCGTCCAGACCCCCGTTGGGCTAATGAATTGGAAAAGCTTAAGCAAATGCTTGCAGCACAAACTACTAATTAATTACATAGGAATAAACAATTAATAGTTGTTTATTCCTGACATTGGTTAATCAAATGGTACTTCCAACCATTGTTGTAAATGCGATCGCAATTCCTGGTTGAACTGCTCCCTCAAGTTAAATTTATCTGAACGAATTGGCTTGCGTTCTGGGTCAAGTGTCCACCCATAGTCGCTACTAAGCCTTAGTTTATCTTGCCAATCCGCAACTGAAATCACAAGTTCAGGTGCAGGGCTATTATCTACATCTTTGACGCGGAATACATAGTTAAATGTATTTTGCTTACCGGGAGCTACGGTTGAAGGCTGACCACATTTTGCTAGCAATTGCGATCGCACTTGTTCTACTAAACCAGGTTTTTCTATCTCTTCTAGAGTCCTAAGTGCTAAGGTTAGGGCAAAGTAAAACTCTTCAACTGGAATAAATTTAAGTTGCATAAACTTATCTTAATGCTATCACTACTCAAACGCTACCTTCACACGCTCTACCCATAAAGTAAAGTTTTTTAAAATTTTGTATCTTAGTATACAAAAAACTGAGAGAATTTAAATATAGTATAATCCACAACATTTAGTTATCTCCATATATTACTACTGCGAAAAAGGAGAAAGCTGGAATTTTATTCAAAACACTGCAATCTCAAGACTTATGTCTGAGGTTATGGTAGTTTTGATTGCTAACAGCATCATACATACTTGTATCCAATTTTTTATAAGTGCAAGTTGTCTCTAACTTTGGACTGCAAAAAAGCTTGATTGCAAGTACAAATTATAATCATAGAGTTGATTCTATAGTATTCAAAGTGTCTATAGAACAAAATTTGATTGCGTAGTTTCAACTAAAAAAGGCTTTATATGACGTATAAAGATATTCAATTGAATTATTCAACTTTCAGAGATATTTCTACTAGTAGAGGTGTAAAGAATGGTGACAAATTAAAATAAAATAAAGATTAATAAAAGTTTATCAACGCTGAGAGTTAAAGTGTCAAGCGTAGATAGAAAGCTGATTACAACCTGATTAAATATTACACTCAACACACTATGAACTTGAATGAGCGACGTATTGCTTTGATTTCAGTCCACGGAGATCCAGCAATCGAAATAGGTAAAGAAGAAGCGGGAGGACAAAATGTATACGTGCGGAACGTGGGTGAAGCGCTAGGAAAATTGGGTTGGCAAGTTGATATGTTTACCCGCAAAGTTAGCACAGAGCAAGAAACTATTGTTCAACATAGTCCAAATTGTAGAACTATCCGTTTAGAAGCTGGTGCTGTTGAATACGTACCACGAGACAACTTATTCGGAGAATTGCCTGAATTCGTGGATAATTTTCTCAATTTTCAAGAAGAAAACAACATTACCTATAATTTAGTTCACACCAACTACTGGCTATCAAGTTGGGTGGGAATGCAATTGAAGAAAATTCAAAGGTGTAAGCAGGTTCACACTTATCACTCTTTAGGAGCAGTTAAATATAACACGATTAAAAATATTCCTTTAATTGCGAGTACTCGTTTAGCGGTGGAGAAAGAACTGCTAGAGACAGCAGAACGGGTAGTAGCAACAAGTCCCCAAGAAAAAGCACATATGCGCCAACTTGTTTCTACCAAAGGTAATATTGACATTATTCCCTGTGGTACAGATATCGAGCGATTCGGCTGTATTAATAGAAAAGACGCAAGAGTGGCGTTGGAGATAGAAAGCGATGCTAAATTGGTATTGTACGTTGGGCGCTTTGATTACCGTAAAGGTATAGAAACTTTAGTCCGAGCAGTGGGACAATCTCAGTTTCGTTCTAGTGATAAACTAAGACTGATAATTGGTGGTGGTAGCGTTCCTGGTAATAGCGATGGTATAGAACGCGATCGCATTGAAGGTATTGTTCGAGAGTTAGGAATAGATGGCTTTACTACTTTCCCTGGTCGTTTAAGCCAAGAAATCTTACCAACTTACTACGCTGCTGCTGATGTTAGCGTTGTTCCTAGTCACTATGAACCTTTTGGGTTGGTAGCGATTGAAGCAATGGCAAGTCATACACCAGTTGTTGCTAGTGATGTGGGTGGATTACAATTTACCGTTGTTCCGGAAGAAACTGGTTTACTCGCACCACCAGAAGATGTAGATGCGTTTGCTACAGCTATTGATAGAATTTTGCGTGATTCCCAATGGAGAGATCAATTAGGTGAAGCTGGTAGAAAACGGGTTGAAAAGAGATTTAGCTGGGATGGTGTAGCTAGTCAGTTAAGCGAACTATACACCGAAATACTAGAACCACAATTAGTCATGGAGCCAGTTTTAACAGCCAGCAAATAATTTTGTTGACAATAATTCAACAAACACAGAATAACTTTATATGATTACTGTAAGGATATGGCTTTGTCATATCCTTACTTGTTATATTATCGCCTACTATTAATTTTGCAATCAGTTGACTTTACTACTCTTATTGCTGCGTGTGCTGAGCTACGTACAGATTGGCTACCATCGCGTTTGGAACAAGTTTATCAGCGCGATCGCTATACTATTGCCATTGCATTACGTACCATTAAAACTCGTGCTTGGTTAGAAATATCTTGGCATCCCCAAGGAGCTCATATTTGTATTGGTGAACCACCACCGCGATCGCCAGATACTTTTACTTTTAGTCAGCAGTTGGTACACCAGTTGGGTGGTTTAGCGTTGGTTGGGTTGAGCGCGATCGCTCCTTGGGAACGTGTTGTAGATTTACAATTTGCTCGTCGTCCAGGTGAGGATGCACTATATCATCTGTACGTAGAAATTATGGGTAAGTACAGTAATGTGATTCTTACAGACGCGAGTAAGAGTATTATCACCGTTGCCTATCAAGTTAATCAACAAAAATCTAGCGTTCGGACTTTACTCACCGGACAACCTTATGAAATTCCACCACGTTTAACTTCAGCTATCCCTAGTTTGAGCGAATCTCAAGCACGTTGGCAAGAACGTGTTAGCTTAGTACCAGGAGAGATCAAACGTCAATTACTCAAAAATTATCGTGGTTTGTCACCGTATTTGGTAGAGTTGATGGTGCAAGCAGCTAATTTAAATCCAGAAATTAGCACAGATAGTTTAACAGCAAAAAATTGGGACAGTTTATTTCAACGTTGGCAAGAATGGCTGCAAGCTCTAGAAAAAGAGAATTTTTACCCAGCTTGGACAAATTCCGGATACACAGTATTACCTTGGGGTGCAGTTGAACCTGTAAAAAGTGTCCAAGAATTACTTAATCGTTACTATAGAGATAAACTTAATCAACAGGTATTTGAACAGTTAAAGCATCAACTAACTCAAAAACTTAATAATATTTTACAGAAACTACGCTTAAAAGCCCAAACCTTTAGCCAACGTTTACAACAATCAGATAATGCAGAAGAATATCGTTCCAAAGCCGACTTACTCATGGCATACTTACATGAATGGGAAGCGGGAATGCAAGAAATTACTCTGGCAGATTTTGAAACTGGTAAACCGATAGCGATCGCTTTAGCACCAGATAAGAATGGTGTTCAGAATGCTCAAAATTACTATAAACAACATCAAAAACTTAAACGTGCCAGAACTGCTGTAGAACCATTACTAACTGACGTTAATGCTGAGATTGAGTATTTAGAGCAAGTAGAAGCAGCAATTCTAGCTTTAGAAAATTACCAGACTACAGAAGATTTACAAGCATTAGAAGAAATTCGGGAAGAATTAGTTCAACAAAAGTATGTTGATGATCCAGAATACCGCAGTCGTAGTAATAATGATAGTAGCATTAACTTTTATCGTTACCGCACACCCAGTGATTTTGAAGTTTTAATTGGTCGTAATAATCGTCAAAATGACCAATTAACTTTTAAGGTAGCTACTGATTACGATTTATGGTTTCATGCTCAAGAAATTCCTGGTAGTCATGTAATATTACGTTTAGAAGCAGGTAGAGTACCAGAACAAACAGACTTACAATTCACCGCCAATTTAGCAGCATATTACAGTCGCGCTCGTCAAAGCGACCAAGTACCAGTAATTTACACCCAACTCAAGCACATCTACAAGCCAAAGGGAGCTAAACCGGGGTTAGTTGTTTATAAGCATGAACGGATTATTTGGGGAAAACCGGGGAGGGGGTGATGGGAGTGTGGAGTGCTGAGTGCTGAGTGCTGAGTGCTGAGTGCGGGGAGAGGGATAGTATAAGTACATAGACATAAATATTTATATATTTTTTCAAGCACATGAAATGGCTGTATTCCAGCACTGTTAAGAGTTCCCTCTCCCAATTAGATAATTTATTTTGCATGACTACTTATGTAAGGACAGGTTTAGCACAGTTATGATTTTTGTAATTAGGGGGAATTAGGTGCTTCTAAAAGTTCGCTTAGCTCATAGTGTTAATAACTCTAATGTTGAAGCAACTATTGTGAAATTAAGTTCCAAACACGTAGAAGACTTTAGAAATGTCTGGATGAATTTACTTAGAGAATTCAAGCAAGACGATAAATTTTGGGATTTAATGATAAAATTTAGAATGATTGAAAATAATAATAATTATGAAGTCTTCGACCATCGCTCCTCAAAGTCTTGTTAACTGAGTCCGACTGGCAAGCGATCGCGTCTGTTGCAGCTTCCGAAATACGTAGTCAAGTCATCTTACAGGTAAATGAAAGCCAAGCAATGACTGTATGAAGATTTGGGGACGCTCACTGTACATTATTCTTAGACAAACCTGTAGATGCAAGCGATTTAATTAATGCTATTCTCTGTGGAGTGCAGAGTACGGGGTGAGGGTTTTGTATGTAGATTTCGCGTTATACCAATATATACGCGCACCCCCTCAATACAATCTCCCCAACAGCTGAGCGATCGCAGAAGTCGCGGAAGAATTTACCAAACTAAGATTCAAAGGTGCTTGGCTAATATACTGCACGTAAGACTCACTCAAATAAAGACGATAATTTTCTTGGTTGCGTAAATGAACTTGAAAAAATGCCACACTCAAAGCTTTCATATAATTGTAAGCATCAGTGCGGTCTGGGCCAAGTAATCCTTCTGGGACAGGTATGACGCGATCGCTTGGTGGTGGATCGACTGCTACAGTAAAGTGACTACCATTTTCAATCATGACTAAATATTTATCTCGACTCGATAGCCAGGTGAAGGGAAATATTTGTTCTGGTACGATAGGAGTAAATATATCTTGACTTGCTCCCACTATCATTACCGGAACTTTAATTTGGCTGATTCCTTTTCGTCCAAAAACTGTACTATTTAAAGGATTCATTACAAAAACTGCTTTCACACGACTATCTTGGATTTGATAGTTATTTGGTGTAATTTCTGTAGCGCGACACTGTAAAAATACTGATAAATTTAAGGAACTGTTAGGATTACAATCTTTACGAATTTCCTCAAAATCTAGAACTGCACCACCCAATCCTAAAGCTGTATAACCTCCTAAAGAATGTCCAATTAAACCTACCTGTTGTAAATTTAATCCTTGGAATCTGGAGTCACTTTTTGCTAAACGTTGCAGTTCGTCCAGTAGGTATTTTACATCCAAAGGACGATTAATAAATTCTGTAGCTTGTGGGGGTCCAGCAAATCCTTCTAGAAATTGTTGAATCTGCTGAGAATTACTTACAGGATGGTCGAGAACTGCAACTGCAAAACCGTAAGATACAAGATGTTGAGCTAAGTAAGCGAATGTGTTGCGATCTTCTGCTAAACCGTGAGAAATTACAATTACTGGAGATGGTAATTCTGTAGCTTGCGGTAGGTATACATCTACAGGGTATCTACGTTCAAGTATAGTTCCTGATTGACCATCACGGGAAGTGTCATGTAGTTCTAAAGTTATTTTCGTAGATTTGAAAGTTCCAGGAACACGAATATCTGGTTGTTGAGAAAAATCTTCCCTAAGTATTGTTTGTTTTGCTATTTGCTGTATCTGTGAAACAACTGTATCTCTTTTTTTGAGAAGGTCAGATAATTGTTCTACAGTGTTGACAGTTTCAGAGAAGTTGAGACGAATGCTATTGCTGGGATATCTCCGGAGAATATTGAGAAATGTTAAACCTTCAGAATCAGCAGCAGATAAGATGAGTGCAGAGCGCAATGCATAGAAACCATTTTGTCTAGTTTCTAATTGAAATAATTCTCCCAATCGCTGTAATACTTTCTCACCAATGGGAGAATAGGTGAATTGGGATATGACAACAGGACTGATATTAAATTTTGTTTGTAATAATTCTCGTAGTTGTTGGAGTTGCTCGCGGTTGACACGATTAGCGTAGTATGCGAAGTCTGAGGTAATTCGACCTTCTTTGGCAAATATTTCCAAATCTTGTGTGGAAATCGCAAAGTCACCAAAAGGAGGGAAATAAAATTGAATGCGATCGGCCGCTTGGGAAGGTGTGGTAATCAGTAAGCTAGAAATAACTCCCAAAAATGCACTAGATATTTTTGACCAATAGTGTTTTCGTTGATATCTCATGAATTTTACCAACTTGTAGAGACGACCCACCGGATCCTCTCATTAAAGGTTTAACGCACCTTAAATTCTTTCTTGGTGGTGCGTTGCGCTGCGGGACAACACACCCTACGTTAACTTAAAATATTAGCCTCGACTTACTTACTATGAGATTTTTCTAGAAGTTTCTTTAATCGTAAGTAGGCTTGTTCTGGACTAAGTGCTTCTGATTTATCATTAGGGATGTAAAATTCCCAACTATCAGGAAAGTGATGCACAGTAAAGCTAGGAATAAGTCCTAGTTTTAATGCTTGTCTACCTAAAGCTTCGGCTTGCTCGGCTAAGCTAATTTCATTATTAAATGATTGGGTATTCATATCTAAAACGATTTTTGAAAAAATATATCACTATAGAGAAACGACTGTTATGTCCTATATGCACTAGTTTACGATATTTCTTAACCAGTAATTTTTCGTTTTGAGAATAAAGGCTACTTGTGACGACTTCTGACAATTTGTGTAGTTTGCTAAAGATAGCAGAGTTTCTGGATCAGTTCTTCACTGTGTGTGATTTTCCTGTAGAGGAACAAGGTGGTGTATATATCCCATCATCTCGTCCGATTAAACGTTTGGGTTTAGCGTTGGAACCTTGGGAGCAGTTGGAAGAATGGATAATTTCTGAGAATTTAGATGGGCTATTTTTACATCGTCCGTGGAAATTAGAATCAAAATTACCTGATATTGGCGTCATTTCCTACCATTTACCATTTGATGAGCGTTTGTGTTTGGGTTTTAATCCCAGATTGGCACAAATTTTAGGAATGTCTCATCCACGAGTGTTGGGTGAGAAGGGGTAGGAAACTGTAACTTAATTCCTACCCATATCTACCCATTGCTCCTCTTTCATTGGGTAGATATAGTTTTCCTAGTGACTATATTTGTCCACTTGTGGGTAGATATGTATAGGTTTTTAGAAGCGGTTTGCGGACACTTGCTGGAATCCTACAGGAACGGTGGTGTAATTTAGAGGTTGTTAATTTCTTGCTGTAGTAACTGGAAACGTTTGTCTGTACGAATTTTCTCAAATTCCCAGCTAGTTTCTATCTGGGTTTTGTATTTTTGGGGTTTGAGGTTAATTGCTTTTTGTAAACTTTTAATAGCTTTTAAGATATCGTGTTGCAGAGCATAGCAGCGAGCTTGGTTATACCAAATGCTATCTTCATTTGGTTGTAGTTGTGCAGCTCGGTCGTAACAAGCGATCGCTTCTGGATAATCGTGTAATTTTTCCGAAGCTATTGCTTTGTTTAACCAAGCTTTGTAGTAGTCTGGTTGAATTGCTAAAACGTGGTCATAGCTGTTGATTGCTTTTTGGTAATAACCCCACTCGTTTAATGTCACACCCCGATTATGCCAAGCCATAACGTTCTTGGGGTCAAATTCAATCGCGCGATCATAACTATTAAGCGCTTCTAAGTACTCTTGCAATTGTCGCAGAGCATTACCTCGATTATTCCATGCCCAGAAAGCATCTGGTTGCAACTGTAAACTCCGGTCAAAGCTGTTAACTGCTTTGGCAAACTGTCCGCAATCACACAAACTTATACCGCGATTGTGCCAAACTGTTGCCGAATTGGGATTAAACTCAATCGCTCTATCAAAGCTATTCAGCGCTTCTACATGGCGTTCTAATTTCCCTAAAGCAATCGCACGGTTGTGCCAAATCCAACAATCGTTTACCCGTAATTTTAACGCTTGATCAAAACAAGCGATCGCATCTTGATGACGCCCTAAACATCCTAATGCAAAACCTTTCTGAAACAGAGCTTCTGGATTCTCTGGTTTACACCGAATTGCTTTATCAAACGAAGCGATCGCTGCAATAAACTTTTCTGCTTTATTTTGGCGTAATCCTTGGTGGAAAAAAAATTCTGCTTCCAAGTTCAGTATCGGTTTAAATGAATTTGGCATCATACCTAGGTAGGATTTTGTTCTCGTTCAGAAAACAATAGCATAACTCAACAATCATTCAAATGGATGATTGCAAATTTAATGATTTGTGAAGAGGGTGGGGAGGAGCTATGAGTGATCTATAAGGCGAATCTGTACGGGCGGGTTTAGCGCGGATCTATAATTAAAATGCGAAAACTACCTGCAAAACCCGCCCTCGCGTGTATAAGCTTTACTATGATTTTATATAGGATTCTACATATAAATCAAACGATAGGGTGGGTTTTACATAGGGATTACGGGTTATACCGATATATACGCAGATTTACACCAACTGTTCTAACATCTGACGCATCTGATTAGTAATTTCTCCAGTATGTTGCACACCATCAGCTAGTGTTTGCAAATTATGCTGTAATCCGTTTACTCCATCTTGAATTGGTTGTAGTGCTTCTTGATACAAATTCACTCTAACCCAAGACTCAGCTAACGCTATTTGCATTTGGTGTAGGTTTTCCTCCATATCTTTGAGTTCTTGACGCTTCTGCTTTTGCTCATGGGTTTGATTGTCTACCATTCCTTGAGTTAATTCAATGCCGTTACGCATTTGTCCAATTTCACGTTCCAGATTTTGTAACTCTTCCTGCTGTTGCTGGCGCTGGGCTTCTAACTGTGCTAAGACTGGTCTTAAATCAATTTGATTTTCATCTTGGATGTTGACTGGAGTTTGTCCTTGACGACGTGAAAGGATAACTTGATGCTGTCTGAGATTTTCTTGACGCTCTATTAAAGAACGACGTTGACCAACTAAACTTTCGTTTAGCATCTGAAATAAGTCTTGCTCATCTGCTAACTCTGTTTCTAAATCAGCGCGATCGCTTCCTTGAACTTGGCTGAGTTTTTGCTGTAGTTCTTCTATAGTTTGTTGTTTATAATTAAGTTCCAGTTCTTGGTCTTGGACAAAGCTAGAGTCAATATTTAATTTTTCTTGCATATCTTGAACTGTCTTTTGCAGTTCTTCAATAGACATATTCTCCAAAGCTTCTAAGTTAATTTGCTGGTTCAGTACATTACCGGACTTTCCAGCCACAGAGTGAATATGCTGATACAACGTTTCTTGCAGTTGCAGTTGCTGCTTTAAATTTCGTGCATATTCTTCCTTGCTATTCAGCGTCGCTGTATTTACGATTAACTCTGCTGCTTGCTGGTCTAAAGAATCTTGGATTTCATGCCATTGCTTCTGATTATCAGAAAAAGTTTGCAATAGTTGCTCAACTTCTGCTTGCTGTTGCTCAACTGTAGCTTTTGAATGTTCTAATTCTTCCCAATAAGGGTTAAGTGTAGCTTGTTGATTAGCAATTATCTCAAATGCTTGATTGAGATTGTCTTGTACACCCGTGCAACTCAACTGATTGAGTAACTCATTTAATACTCGACTTTGTTCTTCATCTAAAGTCGCACCTTGCTGATACTGCGCTTGATATTCCTCTAAACGTCGCTGTTCACCCCTAAGATGCTCCCATGCACCTTCTAATTCTTGACGATTACGCTCAGTTTCTTCTTGCAATCGTTCAAATTCAGCACGGGATGCTTCCACTTCTTGCTTTTGCGCTCCTAACTGCTGACACTCCTCCTCTAACTGCTGTAACTGTAACATCCGCTCTTCCATCTCCATTTCACGCCGATTAAGTTCTTGCGCTTGAAACGTGAGCGACTCTTTCCATTGATCAATTTCTTCTTCCTTGACTTTAAATTTTTCCACTTGGCGGGAAAAATTCTGCAAAATATTAACTAATGGACGTCCAGCTTCTTGAATGCGCTGTACTTGACGACTTGGATTCAATTCTACTAATACAAGCGCACCATCATTTAATTTACTAGCTTCCTCAGCAGCAATTACTTCTTCCGGAACCTGAGACCAGCCTACTGAATCATTTTTTTGAGAACCCAGTAGTTTTAGTTCGGTTTTAGCTCCACCACCAAGTAAACCACCTTTTTGTTTTTGTACTTCTGCTAAATACAGCACACCGCTAATCCTTATTGATGCACTTAATGTTAAGTGTTTTGATTTATACGTTTAATACTTGCGTTAAATTATCTTATTTTATCTAGATAAATAAGATAGATAAG